>Ga0055584_100000228_pt1 | contig 52873 bp, 47 predicted proteins | sample OSDHelmetaG_FD_58716 | JGI IMG/M metagenome (GOLD analysis project Ga0055584, IMG submission 58716) | Pelagic marine sediment microbial communities from the LTER site Helgoland, North Sea, for post-phytoplankton bloom and carbon turnover... | ecosystem: Environmental > Aquatic > Marine >... | reverse complement strand
ACCAGTGTTGATCATAACGCTGGCAGTCGGACGATTTTCCGGATCTTCGCTCAACAAAAGGTTGTTATCTTTTTGCACGATCGTTACGCGAGCGTCCTTTACGGCGTCCATGGCGCGAATGGTTCTTTCTAGTTCGCCTTGAATGGCTCTTTGCTTGTTCGTGCGTTGAACAAAATCACTAATTCCAAAATTCCCCTCGTCAAAAATTTCATAACCGACGTTACCTGTCTTGGGCAAGCCCTTCATGGCCATCTCCATTTTGACACTCGCATGCTTGTCTGCAGGAACCAGGATCGTGTTGCCGGACTCACTGTATTCGAATTCGATTTGGTTGGCTTTTAAATATTCGACCACTTCCCCCATGTCCTCTGCATCGCCGCCGGAGACAAGTCTTTTCATTTCGTCGTTGCCGCCCGACCAACTCAAAATACCTATGCTAAGCCCTATGATACCAACGACAGCAACAGCCAATCCAAGCTTTCTGAGGGATGATAGCCCCCCCCATAATTGAGTTAATTTATCAAATTTTTCTTTCATTCAAAAATTCCTGGTAGGATAGTTTACACTCGCATTCTCATGAGTTCCTTGTACGAATCGACCAACTTATTGCGTACTTCAATCATCAGATTAAAGGCAACGCCGGCCTCCTGTGACTTGACCACCGCCTCATGGATGTTGTCCGATCGCCCGAGGATAAGGTCTTGAGTTTCCCTTTTTGAGATCTTCTTCTTTTGGTCAACCCCTTTGATAAAGTTCTCGAACATTTGGGCAAAACCCGGAGCGGTTACTCTCTCTGTTGGAGTTGTCTTGTCAATGGGTATGACACCTGAACCATTGCCGATACTATTGGGATTATTCAGCATCGAAGTACCGAACCCCTGCCCCATCTCGGAACTTTGGGTAAACCGATCAAGCTGATTGTTCGGTTGAAGATTTGGATTTTGCGAGAGAAGGTCGCTTAAACTAGGAAGGGATGATATTTCGTTCACAACTAAAAAAAGTTATTTTCCGATCGCCATAGCCTGTTGAGCCATGCGTCTGGATGTTTTGACAACGGTAAGGTTAGCTTCGTAAGCACGAGAAGCACTGATGAGGTCTATCATTTCACGGGAAACATCCACATTAGGCATCTCCACCATTCCGTCTTCGTTGGCATGAGGATGACCTGGATTGAAAATCATTCGACCGGGAGTTTGGTCATTGTAAACATCGGTAACTCGAACGCCTTGGTAGAGATTCTCGTCAACGTAACCTGGAACGCGACGATCCGGTGTTTTTATAAATTCTTCGAAAACGACTTCCTTTCTCTGGTAGGCATTGCCCGATGCATCTTGGGTCGTATTGGAGTTGGCGATGTTTTGGGCGATGATCTCCAAGCGAATCTTTTCTGCGGATAGAGCACTACCCGTAGATTCAACTCCTGGTATTAGATTCATCGTCATGTTTCGCTTTACTTCGTGTTAAAAGTTTAGACCCTGCCGCGTATGGCTTTATTAAGTTCCTTAATGGTGCCGCCGACCGCACCACTCAAATATTCGTAATTCAAAGCGTTTCTGTTCATCGCAAGCATTTCTTCGTCCAACTGTACGGTGTTTCCATCCATCCGTACGGGTTTGGCTTGGCGATCCTCAGCACTTCTAGGCAACAAAGACTTGACACGACCGAAATCTTTTCTGTCGACGGCACGCCTGAGTTCAACGGAAAAATTTTGGGGCAAATCTCTACGCTTGAAACCAGGTGTCTCGACATTTGCCAAGTTGTTAGCCAATGCCTCGTGACGAAGGTGGGTGGCATCCAACAATTTTTTAGAGACCAAATAGTTCTCCTGGCTGTATAGATTGTCGAGTAATTCTGACATTTGATCAGTTTCAATGCAATCTTTGCGCCAAATTAAGCCAAAATGCAGACGAGTCTCAGATGCCCTGTAAACATAAGATATATCATCTGAAAGTGAATTTTCATAAAAGCGGATTTGATCAAAAGTGGCAAATTTTTCCTAGCCAACAAACCAGAAGTGGAAAATCTTTATCTTTTGGATCTTTTCATGATGATCAAAAAGTTGTTTGCTGAATGGAAGCGAATGAAATCACCAAATTTTGAAAATTGCCAAGTTGAGCTTACCAAGGACGGGAATATCAATAAGATTTCCGAAGCCTTCGGGTTTTGGGTCGGACATGGCTGGGAAGAGTTGAAAGGAAGAAATTTCCGGACGTTCTTTTTGTCATTGGAAAGAAGCTGGGAACTCTTGATCCCACAAGATTTCCACTTGACGGACTTCGAGCGCTTCCTTCCCCTTTCTTCGGACTCTCGGCAATCTTCCATGGGTATCTTTTTCAACTGCGTCAAATATGCGGAAAACGCGGTAATTTCCCTATCCCCTGCCCTCGCACCACACGACTCACTCAAAGAAGCCTTCATGGGTGACTTGATGAATGACCCTCGAGCTTTGGCAAATACCTTAATCAGGCTTCAGAAAGCCGAAAGTCGGCTGTCGGACTACGTGAGTAACTTTCCGGGTATCTTCTTTACCCAGAGGACGGATATGACTTTCAGCTATCTCTCACGAGGCATCAGAAGAATGTTTCCTAATGAATATGGAGAATTTTCACGAAACAGCGGTCTTTTCCTGAATAAAATTTTCGAAAAAGACCGCGAGCATTTCCTCAACGCACTGAACGCAAACTCCAAGAGTGCCGAAACCTTCAGCTTTTCGTACCGCATTCAACTTCCTCCGACTGGACAAATCGTTTATCTTTTGGACGTCCGTACTCCAATCGTTACGGCAACCCAAAAACTTTTGGGCTACGACGGAGTTTTCATCGACATTACCAGGCAGGCGATTGCCGAACATCGACTATCCAACTCCGTGTGGAGAGAAGGCTTGGCCACCTTGACGAATGGTTTGGTTCATGACTTCAGCAACCTTATGGCCGGGATATTCTCGATCAGTGAGTTGTATCATGGAATGATGGAAAAAGATGACCCGATGGCAAACGGAATGGGACAGATCAAAAAGAGCGCAATGCAAGCGCAGAAATTAGTTCGACGCATAATCGATCTCCATAGGGAGAAACCTGCAACTCGAGCTATCCACGACCTCCGGTTATTGTTGAAGGATCAGATGGATTTGGTTGGGATCATCATACCCCGCAGCGCCAAAGTACAAACTGACTTCGGGAACGAACCCCTTCCCGCTTTTTTGGAAGAGACCGGTTTTCGTCAAGTCATTCTAAATTTAGCAATCAACGCCAGAGACGCGATCGAAAGAAACGGTAGGATCAAAATTCGACTCAGGAGAGTAAAAAAGGGAGAAAACATGATGATTGGAGCCACGGGGGGAACGAAAAAAGCTCCTGGCAACGGGGCTGAAATTTCCCTTTCCGACAACGGCAAGGGAATCCCTCCTGACATTGAGGAAAAACTATTCGATCCTTTTTTCACGACCAAGGATTCCAGTACTGGTTCTGGATTCGGACTCTACAACACCAAGCTTTTCATCGAAGACCATAATGGCGAAATTGGCTTTTCGAGCGAAGTCGGCAAAGGAAGCGTTTTCTATCTTTTTCTCCCGTTGGCTATCGATGACGACGATGATGACGAATTAAGGACCAAGAGAATGAGAAGAGCTACTCGTGAATTCATCAAAACGAGGAAGCGTTAGCCTCCCCACTCAGTGAATCCCTTGCATTTTCGAAGAGCCGACCTTCCTTGAAATTAATTACGGAGCGGATGGATCCGTCCGCAGAGTAAAATGTCATTGCCCCATGCAAAAGTCCGTCCCGATAGGTAGCTTCAACCCACGAACCGTCCTTTGATCGCTTTGAGCTCAGTCCATTCAGCTTGCCGGAAGAAAAAGTCTGCCGAGTCAAGACATCCGAGGAATTCCTTTCAATCGCCCCACTAAAGGGGCGCCCCGAATTCTCATAATGAAGGACAGACTCGTTACCTATTGAACGAAAAGAGAATCCGAGTTCGAAACCTGATTGATTGCCTTCCCATAAATCAGGAGCGGAATTGAATTCCGGAATCTCTTCCGATCCGCAGGAGATCAAAAACAAAAGAAGAGCAATAGCCCCAAACCTCCTTCCTTTTCGTGATACGAAAGAGAACACTTCAGCCTGATAGGAAATCGGAAAACTCATAAAGTTCAGGATCACGGGACAAACGTTTTCTCATCATGTTCTTAAGTTTCGCTTTTGCCTTATCCTTGGGACCTTCCGCCTCACCAAGCCCTCCCTCATCATCTCCCATAAAGTCTCCCATGCGTTCCTCCAATGCATCTGGGTCCATTCCCTCTTCCAACTTTCTGACCACTTCCTCCATGGGTTCATCCATTTGCTCGCCGGTCATTTCACACATTTTCCTCATCAACTGGCCCATTTGCCTGGGATCGGGATTGTCATCATCCATCCCACTCATGGCACCCTCCAATTCCTTCATGACTCCTTCAGCCTGATCAGGGTCCATTCCCGCAAAAGGATCATCCGTATCATTTCCGGCATCCAGCTTGTCCGGAGCATCCGCGCTGCGCCCCGTGATGGAAAAACCGGAAAGTAGTTTTTTCATTACGTATTTTTTCCCGTCGGGACAAGATGGGGTTTTCTCGGAATAGGACAAGGAACGAGCGAAGAAGGAATAGATCTTTCTCGTATCAGGGGAATAAAACTCATAGATTGGCATTCTTTAATTCTTTTGTAAGACTTAGTCTTCGGGTTCAAGCAAAAGTATGCTGCCCCATGACAATCAAAATAAAGCTTAACCGACTCATTTCATTTTGGGGCACTAAACCTTCGAGCAAAGCTTGGATCGTTTTACCGATTGGATATACGCTCATCCTTCAGGTTTTGACTGGCTTGCCCAAGCCCGAGAGCCTGAGAAATTTCGACTCCCACGAACTGATCGTGCGATTGTCCGAGCAACTATTCGATTATCCGTTTTGGCTTCAGGACTTGAGTCACCTTCCTTTGTTCTGCGGCTTGGCTTGGCTTTGGTCATGGTTTCTCGGACCACCCTGCAGTCTTTCTTCCGCTCTAACGAACAAAGCGCTTCTCCTTTCACTCGGCTACGGTATTTTCAACGAACTCATTCAAGCCTTCATCCCGCAAAGATTTCCATCCATGGGAGACTTGGTAATGAATAGTTTGGGTGTAACCTTGGGAGTCTACCTTCATTCATTTCTTTCCAAAACTGCCCAAAAAAAGGCTACGACGTCTCCCGTCTGAATTTTAGCTCCGCAAACAGGTTACGAACCTGAACGGAGAGCCTTTTCCCGTTCAAGCAAAGTTGGGTGGGAGTAGTGAAAGGTGGTCATCATTGGATGCGGTAGTGGATGAGACAGGTTCTCTACGTATAATTTACGTAAAGCGGAAACCAAGGGCTCGGGACTACCGACGGCTTTTTTGGCAAAATGATCGGCCTCGAATTCGTGTTTGCGAGAAAAGTGGTTGCTGATTGGGCTCAGCCAGTAAGTGAAAAAACCAAGAGCAAGGGAAAAGGCAACCAATACGGGAGCAAATGCCTGAGTCAGCGAAGCATCCAAGCCAAAACCTTCGTAAAACCAAGGGCTTTTCAGAAAATAGGACAGGATAAAAAAACCACCCAGGCCAAGGAAGAAAGACAACGCCAGTCTCTTTGGTATGTGCCCTAACTTGTAATGACCTACTTCATGGGCCAGGACTGCCTCGATTTCTTCGGTCTCCATTTGTTCAATCAGGGTATCATACAGGACGATTCTCCTAAACTTCCCAAAGCCGGTAAAATAGGCATTCGAATGCCCTGAGCGCTTGCTTCCGTCAATGACCTCTATCGTCTGTGCCTTGAATCCGGTTTTGTCGGACAGGGCCATTAGTCTTTCCCTAAGCTCCCCTTCCTCGAGGGGAGAAAGTTTGTTGAACAAAGGAATAATGAATTTGGGCCATAGAATCATGAGCAGCAATTGGATGCCGAAAAAGACAACGAAAACCCAAATCCACCAAGTATGAGGAAATGCAGTGGAAATCTCACGATAAAGCCAAATCATGAGCGCGAGCAAAAGAAAAGAGAACAAAAAGCCTAGAATCGAGCCCTTGACCTTGTCCGCAACCCAAAGGCCCTTGGACGATTTATTGAAACCGAATTTTTCTTCGAGGGAAAATTGTTTGATCCAATCGAAAAAAAGACTTGGGATTTGTAAAACGGTGAGAAAGACAGTCACCACGAAGGCGCAAAGCCAAGGCGAGGACTGTAAAGAAAGCTCGGTTTTCCACTCTAAAAAGACAAATGGGAAAAAATAGAGAAAAACAACAACGAAGAGAACAAAACCAAACAGGTCCTCAACCGAAGAAAACCTGCTTTTAGCCAAAGAATAATCGGTGGCTTTGACCCAAGTTTTTCGATCCATCAAATTGCCTGACTCCGGTGGGGGATCGTCTCTCATTCTCAAAAAGTGACCTTCGTTGGCTTTTTTGAGAAAATATTCAAAGATAAGTTGAGTGAGCGCGGCACAAAGAACAATAATCTGTATTTGAGTTAATTCCATGGTATGATGTCTATGTAACATACGGAGTTTTCTTTGTCGACTGTGTTGAGACGACCAAGATTTACAAGGTTGCGAATTTCTTACGAAAAAATATATTGCATTCAATGGCGGATAAAAAAACCGATCTAGCTGAGATAAATGACGACACCGAAATTTCCTTCGAGGATGCCCTTTCTCAATTGGAAGAAGTGATCCATCGCATGGAATCTGGAGAAAGCCCCCTCGAGTCTTTGGTGGAGAACTATGAATCCGGCGTTCGCTTGCTCAAATTGTGCCGTAACAAAATTGAATTGGCGGAGATGAAAGTGAAGAAAGTCTCCGCCAAAGATGGGAACCAAGAAGCTGAAAATTTCTCTCTAGCAAATGAGTAACAAATTGGAAATTTTGTCAGGCATATCGAGCCCTTCCGACTTGAAAAAGTTGAGCGAAAAAGAGATCGAGCAACTGTGCGGGGAAATAAGAACGCGAATCATAGAAACGACTTCTGAAAACGGTGGACACGTGGGACCAAACTTAGGGGTCGTTGAACTGAGTATAGCCCTGCATCTTGCGTTCGACACACCTAAGGATTCCTTTTTTTGGGATGTCTCGCATCAAGGATACGTCCACAAACTTTTAACCGGAAGAAACGACGAACGCTTTGACAAAATACGGAAGTCGGAAGGTTTAAGCGGCTTCCTGTCTAGAGAAGAAAGCCCCCATGACTCCTTTGGCGCTGGTCATGCGGGAACCGCCCTTTCTGCTGCACTAGGCAGGTGCATGGCTCGTGACATTGACGGCGGAACGGAGCATGTGGTCGCGATTGCCGGAGATGCCGCTTTCACTTGTGGAATCACCCTCGAGGCTCTGAACAACATAGCCTGCTCAACCAAAAAGTTCATCCTTGTATTGAATGACAACGAATGGTCTATCGCCAAGAACGTAGGCGCCTTTTCAAAGTACTTCAACGAACTCATAACCAACCCCGTTTACAGTAGACTGCACAAAGACGCGGGTAAGTTTCTTTCCCTTTTACCTGGCGGAGACTCCTTGAGAAAATTCATCTCCAAGGCCAAAAGAGACACCAAAGAGCTATTGGCCCCTTCGAGCATTTTCGAGAAACTCGGAATTCGTTACCTCGGTCCAATCGACGGCCATGACGTAAACGCCATGACGAGCTTTTTCGAGTTTGCCAAAACTTCCGACGAACCCATTGTCCTCCACCTATTGACCCAAAAAGGCAAAGGTTTTCCGATCGCCGTCGAAGAACCCGAAAAGTGGCATGGAGCCGGTCCTTTCGATCTAAAAACAGGTGCCCCACCAAAATCGGAACCTGGCTCCCCACCTAAATATCAGGATGTCTTCGGAGAATGCCTTTCTAAAATGGCGATCAGCAATTCCAAAATCGTGGGTATCACCGCGGCCATGCCAAGCGGAACTGGGCTGGACTTTCTACAAAAGGAAATTCCCGACCGTTTTTTCGATGTGGGAATTGCCGAAGAACATGCCGTTCTCATGGCAGCAGGAATGGCAACTGGCGGCATGCTTCCGGTCTGTGCGATTTATTCGACTTTTCTTCAACGAGCCTACGATCCGATCATCCACGACGTTTGCCTGCAGAAACTCCCGGTTACCTTTTGTTTGGACCGAGCTGGGCTCTCGCCCAACGACGGTCCGACTCACCATGGATTATTCGACCTATCTTACCTCCGGTGCATCCCCCATGCAATCGTCATGCAACCGAAAGACGAAGACGAACTGCAGGACATGATGGCGACTGGAATCGGGAGCGGCCTTCCCTCCTTCGTTCGCTATCCTCGTGGTGCGGGAACAGGAGTGTTCCGAAAGGAAAAACCGGCAGTTCTTCCAATCGGAAAAGCCGAGGTATTAAGAGAAGGAAAAGGATGTGCCATTTGGGCTCTAGGCAATTTTGTTCCCGTCGCTGAAAAAATTGCAGAACATCTTTACTCCAAGCATGGATTGAGAGTCAGCGTGATCAATGCCCGGTTCGTAAAACCCATCGACGAACAGCTTCTTTTATCTCAATTGGTTACCCATGATTCCATCATTACTCTTGAAGACAACGTCCTGAAGGGAGGATTTGGATCAGCAATCCTTGAAACCCTTGATCAAAATAACATCCTCATTCCTGTAAAAAGGTTTGGTTGGCCCGATGAATTCATAGAACATGGAAACTCGGTTTCAGATTTGAGAAAAAATCATGGATTGGATGACGAAAGTATTATTTCTGATGCCGAAGGGTTTCTAAAACTAGACTCCGGATGCGGCGCATCCCTCATTGCATAATAGACTAATTGCCAATCCGTTTCAGAGCGTAAGGGCATCAGGGATTCCTGAAGTATTCCCATTGGCTCGTCTCGTAATGAAAAATGAGATCGGGTTCACCGCCCGGACCTTTCTTGAAGTATAGCCAATTCCCTGTTTTGTAAGAATAAATAAAACCTTCTCCCGACTGCGATTTCCAATGACCTTGATTGGTCCATGTCCACCCCCATTTTTCAGTCCAAAACCAAAGGGCTCCGCCATTCTCGCTGGACTCAACGAAAATCCAATCCAAATCTTGATGGTAGGCCCATGAGTTTTCAAACAAGATCAATGAACCAAACCAACTCTTACCCCATTTCCCGAACTCTGTCTTGCTTGATGAATTCAGCAGGGGAGACTGAACGGAAAGATCCAATGAAAACGTTCCTTCGAACCGATCGGAGTTGGCTCTCAAAACGATAAGGTTCGACCCTGAATGTCCCTTACCGGGAGTACCTTTGAGCAGATATGTGGATGAGTCAAGGCGGGTAGCTTTGATCCAAGATGGAAGGGTTTCGGGAAAGACTATGACGTCTTGCGGACGAGTACCGGTAATTCGGACAGTGGTTGAGAATGACTCGAATTGGTTTATTAAATTACTCTTGCTATCGGAGACGAGACGAAAGGTGTCTCCGAGCTCTACTATGGATGTTGTAAAAGTTACGTCGGCCTTGCCGTAGAGCTTGGATTGGACAGACAAATCGATGGAGAAAGAACCTCCCACGAGCCCACTTGGAATCATTCCCCAAATCACAACATCTCCATTTAGACCCAAATCCGCACGAAGAAAACTGGGCAAAGAGCGAAGCTCAAGATTCAATGCAGCTCCAACAGGCCAAGGCCCCGAATTGAACTGATATTCGAAGTAACTGGAGGTTTCCGCAGTATGAGGTGGGTTGGGCCAAGACTTGGGCGAAAAATCTCCAGGACCGTACACGGCAAGAAAAGAACGGAGGCTTTGACCGTCACCTGAAGATTCGTAACTAAAGTTTTGTCCCAACCTGCCTTTGGAGAGACCGGCCACAAGAAAGTTGCTCTCGAAGACACTCGCTCCGCCTAAAAGGATGTCGTCTCCTGAAGCTCCGAAGCGCATACCCGAACCAAGTGACTTCAGGTCATGGTCGTAAAAGGCTGCGAAAGAATCCATGCCTCCACGAGCCAAATAGAGGTTCTCACTTCCAAGATCCATACCTCCATTAAATGAGCCTAGTACCAAAATCGTATCGTAAGAGACTACCAAGCCCCTGATTTCTTCCGTGCCACTTCCACCTAAGCCAACAAGGGAAAGACAGTTCCCCGACACAGATAATGAACCAAGAAAAACATCCCTCGCACCCTTGGATATTAGATTATGGCTATCCCATTGAAATTGCTCGGAAAAAGTACCGCCCACAAGCAAACTCCCGTTCCGCCCCAAACCGAAAAAATCGATTCCATCTTTTCCCACTCCTCCCCCCGATCGAAGAAACTCAAGTTTCCCGTTGGAAGTCAATTTCCCGACAAAGGCATCCGACAATCCCTTGGATACAAGTTCAAGTCCTCCCATCTTTGCAGAAGAACCAAAACTCCCCCCCACAAAAAGTGTGCCATCTGAAGAAACCTTCATAACGTTCGCTCGGTTGTCGGATGACCCAACCAAAGGCAAGAACCAATTGATCTGCTGAAAATCGAACGCATCGACGGACAGAACGAAACCGTCCGTGCCCCCGGATGATTTCTGGGAAATTCTCCCGTATTGAAATGAATCGCTGAAAAAGCCACTTAGCACGAGGGCACCGTCTATGGATTCCACGGATGTGGATTTCTCATCACCGGCACCTCCAAAACTTTGCAGATTGAGCAAATCCCCTTTTTGGCTCCAACTCGCTAGAAATACGTCGTTTTGACCGGAACTTTCGATATTCAGGTAACCTACCGACAATTTCCCGGAAAAGTAGCCCGTGATATGGATCGTTCCATCCTTGTCCTTGGTTGATGCTACGGGAATAACTTCACCATTCGAAGCCAAATGCAGAAGGCCCTCAGCTTGCCCTCGAGCATTCATCCTCAGAGCAAAACCATCGTAACCAGACGTAGAAACAGCTTTGTAAGTTCCGACTGCCAGAGTATCGGCAAACTTGCCGCAAACAAGATATTTGCCGGAACCGCAATCAGCGACGTCCGACAAAATGACTTTTGGCCCCAGATCAATGGATGCAGATAAGCTTGAGAATTGATTGGAGTTTCCCGTAGACAAATTGTCCGAAATAGAGCAACTGACGTTCAAGTCCGCATAACCTCCATCGGCATCAAAGGCACGGATAATGAAATCCATCGATTCATTTGCTTCGGGATGAACGACTCCACCGATGATTCCACTACCATTGCGATCATCCTTGAGGTGGACCCAAGACGGTGCTCCCATTAGTTGCATTTGAGCAAACCCCAAAGGAGCACTTGCATTGATTTCCCTGTAGAAGCTCTTGCCTTTGGTCAAGTTGAGTGTGAGTGGTTCGGTAAAGAAAGGTTTTTGCCTCGATTCGACCGTAGCCAGGTAAAGACTTCCGTCCCCGGACGCGACTCCATCTATGGAGAAGGGTTGCGTCGTGTGAACCAATGCGTGAACTTTACCATGAAGGTCGGTTTTCAAATCCGAGGAATTTTCGTCCCCCGCCCCTCCCAATTGCTTGTGCCATAGAAAAGACCCGTCTTCCTTGCTCAATTTCGTCATAAGCAAATCACCTAGCCCTGCAGAACTCAGGAGGGTTGAACCCAACGCCGAATCACCCACGAAACGGACAAGAAAAACAGGGAAACCAAAAGCATCCGATTCGATCCCCAAAGGCTCGACCTGAGTTGCCAGGGGTGATGCCCAATCCTGCGTCAAACCGCTCTTCAGAGACAGGGCGAATGAGGAACTTCCGGTTGAAGTCAAAGTTTTTCCGCCCAACTCAATACTGGTATCGAAAACTCCCAAAAGATAAATACGCCCCCCTCCCAAGGCCAAGTCGATAATTTTATTTCCATGCCGGCCTTTGTATGAGGAAGAGTTCAAGGCGATGCCGTTGCCATCAAGTTCGAAAACAAAAGAATATTCGGATGAACCAGACTTCCTCACACTCCCGGCAAGATAAATCAAATTTCCCAGCGATTGCAGTCCGCTGATCGAATCATCCCCTGAACCGCCGAATCTCTTGAACCAAGAAAACAAACCTGTTGAATGGTCCAACCGCGCTACGAAAAGATCTTTTTGGGCAACGGAAGCAAAAACACCTGCTTCCGTGGATAGAGAACCTGAGAACGAACCGCCCAAGAGAATTTCGGAGCCAGCAAATTGAGAAATCCTCAAATTTTGCATACTGCCCGTACAGGAAAAAGTCTTGCTCCAAATCAGGCCTAAATTTCTGTCGATTTTCACGAGGAAAGCGTTGTAAGACCCCTTGGAGGCAAGGCGATAATCCCCGTACTTCAGGGTCCCCTTATAGTTCCCGATAACCATAAAGCATCCGTCTGAAGTTGAAACACAGTCCTCTATCATGACCTCCTGCCCGGAAAGGGACTCGAAAAGCGAGCTCCCGTTCGATTCGATCGAAGAAAGGAAAGCAAAAGTCTTAGGATTCCCGGGTAAGGCCTGACCGTTTTTACCCTGCCCCCAAACCAAAGTATTTTCACTCGTTGGCAAGACACCCGTAACCACTTTTGGGTCCAATCGGGTCAGGGAAGACAAGACAACAGTGGAATTGCCTTCGTTTACTTGCAAAAACCTGGACGACGACACGGTGCCGCCAGTTTGTTGATCACTCACTTGGTAAAGAAGTCTATGAACACCTAGGGCGCTTGTTCCGGTTTGCCCCTCAAGTACAACGGAATGAGTCAAGTCTTCTCCTCCGGATCCTTTTGCGACGTATCCGGGCTCGGAAAACACGCTCCCTTTCCTCAATCTCACAAAATCATCTCCTTGCAGGGAAATACTTGGTATGAAGGAGGAAGTGACTTGCAACGAAAGATTCTCTCTAGCCAACTCAATCCCTGACTCCTTAAACAGGACTTGGATGTCAAATTTTCCAGACAAACCAGAGGGAACGAAACCATACAAACGAAAAAGCCCTTGAGAAACCTTGCTAATCCGCAACCAAGAAGGTCCCTTTGCCAAGGTGGCATCGATGACGGTGTAATCACTTAACTGGGACAAGGAAAAATAGTTTGAATAAGAGGTTCCCGCTTCAACCTTATCATGATCCGAAGAAAATCCGACTTGAAGGGAAGTATGTGAAGTTACTAGAAGCGGGATGACCTTGAGTTCATCGTAGCTCTCGCCATCCGAGACCCTTATGGTAAAAGCGTCCGCAGCTTTCGAACCAAATGCCGAATAGGTAAGTATAGATGGTCTTGGCCCCGAACCGCTCACTACAGGCAACCCATATTTATGTTGGGACAAGGGCGACAGAGACCACGTCATGGTATCTCCGTCCAAATCCGCAGCCGAGATCGAGGCCAAGTCGGATGCTTTCGATTTGCCATATTGATCAAAGGACAATTTGACGGAGTCCGAACCGCGAATGACCGGAGACCGGTTCTCGCCATCAATGATTAACTTGGTATTCAGGGTGGCATACCTGCCCGTACTGTCCGTAACGATCAGTACGATCGGGTAGACCTTGCCCTGGATCCCACGGGGCGGGATCCCTTGGAGGGAAGAAGTCCCGCTTGACTCGTTCATATCGGAGATTCCAAGCCAAAAGCCCTCTTTGCCGGCAGGTAATCCGACTACCTCAATCTTTCGTGTATCTCCGTCCGGATCCCCCGTGGTCAAAGGAACCGATAGAACGGAACCAACTTTGCCAAAGAGCTCGGCAGGAATGGAGGAAGTAAACAGGGGGGCATCCGGAACCGGTCGTACTTGCACCCGAACCGGCAACTGCGCGTACCTGTGCCCGTCAAAAGCCTTCAGGTGAAAGAGGTCACCACCAAAGAAATCTGTGACCGCTTCGTAGGTGAAGACCTGAGGTCGCAAACCAGTTCCATTTACCTCCGCCTTGGCCAAACTAATCGGGAGACTTCCAAGAGACCACTCCAAGTCTCTACGAGGAACTTGAAGTTCAGGGTCAGGATCCTCCCCGAAGAAATCAACAGGAGTCACCCAACCTCGAATACCACCCGCTGAAGAATCCTCGTCTACGTAAACGATTAACTCGGGAATTTCAGCGCTCGTTTGCAAATTTTTGAAAACAGGAGGGTAGTTGTCTATTCGTAAAATGAGATCGAACGTCTGCCGGACGAAGGTACCGTTTGAATCAGTAGCAGTGAACTCAATCAGGTAAGTCCCCTTATCCTTGACAGTCCCCGTACCACGAAGAGTACCCGTCCCATTGGCATCCGGATAAAAAGTCAACCAATCGGGCAGAACCGACGTCACGTTCAAATCAAGGGTTTGCCAATCCCAGTCGGAATCGTAAGCAACCACTTTATATACGTATTCGGACTCATCATTCCATGAGTAAGAACCGTCTGACTTGTCGGTTGTGGGTATCGAGGAAAAGACAGGAAGGTCGTTCACTGCGGCAATGCCTACCGAGACGTTCGCACTATCGGACTTGGGTGGAGACGAATGAAGACCTCCCCCATCGGTTACGGTCACGACGAAGGCATCTGCTCCTGAAAAGTTTGCATCCGGCAAATAGGTGAGACTGGAAGGGTCGGTTTCAGTAACAAACCAAGCCCTACCTCTGAGCGGGGGTTGCGAAACACTCCACTTGAGAGCCCCGGTATTGGTTTCGAGATCAGTGGCGGTGATGAGGGGGGCAGACCACGTTGCGGGAAGATCCTCGGTCATTTGAACGCTGAAATCGGTCCCATTGATACTAGGAGGATAATTATGCACTTCAACCGTAACAACCAAACTTGCACTTACCGACAATCCAGTTGAATCAGTAACTGAGACGCTTACCGAATGCGGCCCCTCATCGGAAACTGCGGCCGTACCATGAATAAGAATAGCTCCGTCCAAGGTCAGTTTGGAGGAATCAACCGTCAACCACGCAGGAACAGTCGAAATCAGGCTCATTCCGCTCAATCCATCGGCATCCTTGACAACAAAGGACAAGTTCAGCAAATTACCGTCCACAATACTCTGGCTAGCCGGAAAAACGGAGAAAACCGGTGCGTCGGCAACGTTTTGAACATTTAGATTAACCAAGATTTTGCTCGAGCCAACACCATCACTGACACTAACCTCGAAAGAATCGGTCCCTGAGTAGTTCGCGTCGGGTACGTACTCCAAGCGCTCGATGCTGCCCCCTACTCCATCGGCCACGACCGTTCCGTGAGTCGGATTGGTCGAAACGCTCCAATAAAGATCTTGCCAGTCGGCGTCCGTCGCGGACAGCAAACCATTTCCCACCCAGGTGGTGTCCTCAGTAGCCGAAAAGCTGATGCTGCTTCCTTGCGTGATGACGGGGTTGGTGTTCTCCTTGATCACTTTGAGAAAAAACACTTGCTGAGAAAAAAGATTCGTCGAATCACGACATTCCACGACAATCAGATTCTGCCCTATGTCAAACTCCCCCGGCGTACCTGAAAAACGGGCGCTGCCGTTGCCCTCGTCGACAAAGCTAACCCAGGAAGGAAGAGGACTCAGCACGTTAACGACAATGGATTCTTGCCCATCGGCGTCATAAACGGTCGCGTTGTATTCGAAAAGAAAATCCTTAACCGCTATACCTGCAGTCCTGCTCGTGAAAACAGGCGCGTCATCGACCGGCAAAATGGATACCTGCACGAGGATTGTGTCCTCGGCATTGGGATCTCCTGAATCATAAACTTTTATGACGAAGGAGTCGCTGCCCGTATAGTTTGCATCGGGTTTGTATTGAAAGACATCGGGTTGAGACCCAGCTCCGGAAACTTGGGCCTCACCATGAAGCGGGGCGGTAGCGAGGACCCACGTCAACTGACCGACGGTTTCATCTTGATCGGTCGCGGAAAGGCTTGGATTGGGCCAATCGGAAAAGAGCGAATCTTCGTTAATTTGGACCGAAATGGAATCCCCTTGGTTGATCCTGGGAGGATAGTTCGAAGGAACTACTTCGAGTAGAAACGCTTGACTACCCTTTGCCCCTGACTGATCGATTGCATCGATTACGACCAAACGGGGCCCTGACTCTTCGTAATCCGACCAAGTCGGCGTACCCGAAAGGACCAAAGTTGCATGATTGAAAGTAAGCCAACCAGGGAGGTTCGAGTGACCGAACGAAACCGAATCACCCAAGTCCGGGTCAACATAGCTAAGTTGGTAGGAAAAAAGATTCCCTTCGACGGCGCGATTACCGGGGGGTACGGAGGTGATTACTGGAGGATCGTTTACCGGTAAAACCGTGATATTAAAAGTAACTTCCGCGTATTTGCCCATCAGTCCAATAGTGTCCAGCAAACGTATGGTAAAAGAATCCGTCCCATGAAAATTCGGGGCGGGAACATAAAGTACGCTTTCGTTATTGAGGGCATTCTTATTGGTTGTCGCCGTTCCATTTGTGGCCTGAATGGATGTGCTCAATACGGTTGATGGACCATGCCCGGCATCTGGGTCGCCAAAGGCCAACGTAGGAAGAAAACCATACCAAGTCGAAGCGTTGCAATCCTCGGGTATGGTGATGTTTAGGTCCGTCACAAGTCGACTGCCGTTCACCTCAATGTAGGGAGGCTCGTTTCTATCCAAAACAGTGAGAAGAAAAGATTGAACGCGGGAGGTAGACGAATTACCGTCGGAAACATTCAAGTCGAATGAATAACCTACCTTGGCTGAACCGATTGGTGGAGTAAAAGTAATATTGGTGCCGTCTATAGCAAAATTAGTCGGAGTGTCTCCCGTATAGGTGAGAGTCAAGGCATCCCCATCCGCATCGAAAACATTAATGGTCTGATTATATTCGTCCCCCTCCATTGCGTTGGGTAAGTTGAAGGGACTCGCGCCTCCGTAATCAAAAATGGGAGGGTCAGGCGTTCCATCGACTATTACCGTCAATTGAACGGTATCCGAAAGGTTCCCTTCATGAAGAGAGATGCTAAAGGTATGGCTCCCACTGAAGTTCGCATCGGGCCTGTAGGTAAAAACTCCGGTAGTCGAATCGATAGTCGGCGGCAACTGCCCAAGACTGAAGTTGGAATCATTGATTGTCCAAGTCAGAGCATTTGAGAACGGATGCGAACCGTTTAAATCATAGGTGTAAGAGTGATTTGAGACCTCTACCTCAGTAAAATGAACCACGGGAGTTGAGTTACCGTCTATGATCGGTCGTAATTCGGGCAAAGAAATACTTTTCCAGGCATCGTTATAAAAAACCAGGACACCGCCTCCGAAAGACTCGATCGAACTGTCTCCCGGGCTCCCCATAACCGCCATCCCGTTGGTCAGAGATATCGACGTCACGTCTTGGTTTCCCGAAAGAGCGGCTTTGCAATCCAAAGAGGAGCGCAGTTTCCATTTACTGGAATTTCCTTCCATCCGAAAAACATAAGCAAAGCCGTCTTCGCCGGTTTGTGGAGAAGCAACCATGAGCAAGTCGTCAAAAACCTCCAGGTCAAAGGAAAACAATTGATTCGGCGTGAGTTCAGGCGGAACGATTTTTGCCATCTCCGTCCAAGTACCTGAGATCTTTTCGAAAACATAAACGCAACCGGTATTTGAAACATTGGAGTCTCCGTTCACAGCCCCCACGAATGCAATGTTTCCGGACAAGGCCACGGAATAACCGAATTTGTCGTCGACCGAAAGACTGGAAGGAGCAAGTTTTTGAGCCTGAGTCCAAGTAGCTCCATTGAATTCGAATATGTAAGCCGCACCTGAATTGTTCCCATCTCCGTCGGACAAGGGAGCCCCCACGATCAAATGCGCTCCATCCAAATCCAAGTCATGACCGAATTCATCCTTGCTTTGGTTATCGTCGGAAGAAAAAGTGGAATGATAAGACCAAGTATCGGCAGTATTTTTTTGATAAAAACTTACTTTTCCGCTTCCCGAATTTTCGCGTTGGAGTGACGATACCATCATCCTTGATCCATCAAGGGCCAAGCCCCAACCGAAACTGTCTCCCACGGTCGGCGAAGGTGCGGCATGACTTTCTCTCAGAACATAGCTTCCGTTCGACTCCCTCCGGTACACGTAAGCCTTCCCCTGAAAACCTGATTCGTCGGGAGCACCGGCCACAAGAAATTCGGCATCCACATCCAACGCCGCGCCTAGTTGACCGTCCACGAGAGTAGGCAAAAGTATCTGTCGTTGAGTCAAACTACCGTTTGTTTCTCGGTCAAAAACATAGAGAGCACCGTCCAAGGTCCCCTGACCGGGTGCTCCCACAAGAGTTTGATTCCAATCGTTTACCTTCAGGGCATGACCAAAACGAGAGTCATCCAAGCTGAGATTTGGGTGAACGAGAGCGGATTCGTAAGGAAGTACAGTCAACTGACCGGTAGATACATTTTGATCGGGAGCGGGGTTGAAATAGTGGAGGGTTCGCGAAGTATTCGAATCCGGTACAACAAGGGAATATTTATTCATCCTCGCCAATTGATTCCAAACATCGGACTTCCGGTATGTGGATTGGTTGTTTTCACCGATGGCAAAAGTGACTCCACTCGAAGAATTATTCTCGAAAACATAGTACTGATTCTCGTACAAAGTCAGGTTGGGAAAGGACTGCCCGGGAAAACCATTGATCTGAAAGGAAGACCCGGTCCACTCGAGAGAAAAACGATGAATAACCTGACCATTGAAGGACTGTGCTTTCCCAACTGAAGAAAAAACAACCAACAAGGAAATGGTCAGCAAGAAACGCTGACGAAACCAACTCCGTGGTGGAAAAAGGGTATGTGGGTTGGGCCGCTCCGACATCCTTTCAATGTCCTAGAAAAGTTATGAAAAAGCAACTTTTAAGAAGGTGCTCTCAAACTAGTGAACGAACCGGCAAATAGAGATCAAAGGACTATCTTCTCCTTGGAACGACTCGAACGAAGGGAACGCGCCTGCTGGGGGGAGCTCGCTTGACAAGCGGGACCATGCGTACTGATTTGGCACGGGGAGTTCTTTTTACCGAGGTAATGTTACGGACAGAGGGAGCACGAGGAGCAAAACGAGATTTGGTCGAGACGGGAGCCTTAGGTGCACGGGAAGATCTTTTGAAAACAGAATAACTAGGTACGGAACGAACCTTTTTTACGGAAGAAGCACTTGGAACACGGGGGACGGGGGGGACACTCCATGCAAAAGAAGTTACTATCAAATAGGAACCGAGAAGGCAGGTGGATGATCTAAGAAACACCACTGGCAAATTTTTCCACCGGGTATTCGGGTTCAAGTTTTTCCAAGAGAAAAGGAGTTGGTTCGTAGTTTTCCAAAATAGGGAAGACTTCACCGTTCTTGTACATCCTCACTTGCGAAACGATGATTTCCGGTGTTTTAGGTGGTGCGTATAGAATATCGTCATGGGAAGCATTCTCACGGGAATTGAAGAGTTCGGGGGTCAGGGAACCACCCAAATGATCACTCCGACCGGTCGCAACATGGCAGGTGGCAAGAATTTTTTCATCTTGTATATCTTTTCCCGAAAACGGCAGAAGTTGCGTACCGAAACCCAATTCACCGATGAGTCCGGTTGCCGGGTCCTGCAAGAGCTGTTGGTTTCTACTTTTGACCAACTCCTCATCACCACGCAATAAACTGGCTTCGACAATTGCTCCGTCGGTAACCTTCATCGCTGCCAAAGTGCCATCAGAAAAACGGAATGGGAAAGCACCGGATGCACCCTTGGGAACGAAGTAAACTTCGCCAGCGGGCAAGTTCGCTACATCGGGCTTTCCGGGAGGGCAAAGACCGTGACTTTTCTGAGCTTCCTGTGCCTCGCATTCGATCCTAAGGTTATATTCGGAACCTAATGTTTCGAAGTCCAATTCAAAAGCGTCGGCTTTGGTCAAAATGGAACGAAAAAGTTCGGCTTGTTTGCTAACCATATGGTAGTCTACAGAGAGTCCAGAGTTGAGAATGATATCATTCACCCCGTGTAGAGTTGCTCCGCGAAAGCCATGCACTTTGGCCATGGCGGTCAAGGGAGCAGTCAGGGAAAAGTCGGTTATGGCTAGAATCAAGTCATAATTGGGGCAAATGTATTTGCTGAAAGTGTAAGAGTTGCCTTCGCAGTCCACCAAATCATCCTCAGGGTCCAGGTTGCTTCCTCCCGTTGTTTTGAATGCAAAAAAATCATTGGATAGATAACCCATTTTCTCGGAGACACCTTCGTCAAGCAATTTGAGGAACACATCATGGGCATATTTTTGCACCTCAAACCCGTTTTGGTCCAAAAAACTTTTGTCCGACATGAGCGATAAATCGGGTAAATCGATTAGGATACAGGTCTTCAAGTTTGCAGACGGTGTATGACCGAAACAAGTGACAAGAAGGCGTTCAAGTGAGAATTCAGGAAATTCAGACAGATTTGGAGTGTACATAATTTAGATACTATTCATAGCATTAAAATTCCCAACGTAACGAGAGGAAAATTATAATGGGCGGTTCGAAATAATGCCATTTTCGATAATCATTTTAAAACAGTAAATTGAATCACTTAGGGTTTCTTCCTCCACAAATCCTGCAGTCCGTTCCAGTCGGCGTGGAGGAAAGCACCCCTCGACCTCTTTGGTAAAAAGAACAGCCGGGCCTATGGATTTTGCCGAAACTGGTAACCCAAAAGCTCAAACTTGGAACGAAGTTGTCTCTTCGATTCATCAATCCTGGGAGATTCGGACTTGGTCTGCCAAGCGGGTCCATGACTTGCGAATAATTAAAGTTATTTGCCCAAATTCCCGCATTGGCGCGTTTTGCCTTAAGTTGGGCAAGCAAGAAAGGACCGTAGCGGTTTGTTTCCTTTTCCAAATGCCATCCGATTCCCAAAGCGATTGCATCCTTGGTGAAATTGAGACTACCGTCCAAAAGCAAAACTTCGGTGACTTTTAAGTTCTTCTCATCGAATTCCCTTCTAATTCTGAATTCAGGTTTCGTGGAAACCAGTCTGTTTTCCGAGTAAGAAAGTGCCTGATCGTAACCCGGTTGACCCCGTTGGGGAAAACCGATGCCCCAAGCCCGCATTCGCACGATGAATTGGTTTGTTTGGACGTCGAAAACACCGGGTTGGATGACGCGAATGATTTGCGAAGGAGTGGCACTGCGGTTTTGATCAGTGGCGGAAGAATTGGCAGATAGAGACAAACTTCCGAAACAAACGGCAATGAGCGTAATCGGGATACAAAAAAGCCGGCTTGTTTTTAATGCATCTAACATACCCTCAAATTATGAACTCTCGAAGCAATGGCAAGGTCGTAGCGAAAAGGCCTTAAAAGATTGCCTTGTGTTCGAGATCTTCTAATGGTTGGTATCGTTTACCCTCTTAAAAGTGGAAAATCCCTCTAATTTCAAACGACCCAAAGCCTCAACCATAGGTACCCCTGTTTACCACAGGAGAAGAAGGGATTGGAAGGACGACAGGGATCTCCTCGAGGAATTGGCCTCTCAAGTCAACCGTGTGGACGGACCTTACGATTCTTTCGACGTTGGAGTAACGGCTTACCGTGAAAAAGTCAAAAGTTTCGAGAAAAGCTACGAGACCAACAAAGAAGCCTTTTTTATGGCAATGTGGGTTCGCGAACAACTCAGTGAACTATCCCGCAAACAGGGAAATTACCATTTAAGTGTTCATCCATTGACTTTCCCCGATGATTTGGACCGAACCATTCATGGCGTAGAGAAACGGGCAACTCAAAGCGGTTTCGTTCCACCTCAGCAGGAAACATCCCTGAGCGTGCTCTTCCCCGAACCGGAACTTAGGAACTACGCACGAGAGCGAATGCAAATGCTCCATCGTGGTGACCTCAACTCCTATCTTGCCTCCCTCGTATCCAAAGAAAGAGATTCGCTTGCCACCAATTCGGCCAGCATCATGGACCTCATTCATATCTGCGAACACAAATTGAATCTCAGGCAAATCTCATTCGAAAAAAGATACGTCGTAGGCGAAACCGATTTATGGATTACGGCATGGTCATTGGGCATCGAAGTCAAAAACACCTGGGGGGAACAGGAAGAACTCTCCCTCATAAGTACCCTGAGCAACACCAATTTCAGGCTACGAGCCAGGCATTTGGTGGTGGTGGTACCAGACAGCCTTTCCGATAATGCCTTTGAAATGATCAGGGCAATCGAAAGAAGGGATGATTTCTCCAATTTGTCAATTCTGCGCATTGGAGACTTGGGCACTTACCTTGACAAGATCAAGGAAATTGAAGACGGAATCGTTTAGTTCTCGGGAACCATTTCCTCCCGCGTCAATCTTCCTTCAGGATCCCAAAGCCTTCGCCCCTTGAACTTCCCGTCACTCCAATACTCTTCTTCCCTGATTTGGCCGTTCCTCCACCTTTTGGTCTTCGTTCCCGCAAGGACTCCTTTGTCAAAAAATACTTCCATTGCCAAAACACCATTCGGAAAGTTCCTTTTTTGAAAGCCATGAGGTTTCCCTTCGAAAAAAGTCGTACTCAGCGACAAGCTACCGTCGGGGAAGGTCTCGATAACGGTTCCGTTGAAAGGCTCGTCCTCCAATCCCCTCCGGTAAGTTCTCCCATTTTTCCTGACAAGTGTTTCCGCTTGATCGATAACGGGGTAAGTATCAATGGGACCGGAAAAATCCTTCATGATTGCATCAACCCCTCGATCGGAGGAGACAAATGAATTCCTCGGGGGACTCTGTGGAGAGGAGTCCACGGGTGCCGACTGAGATTCGAGGAGTTCCTTGGGTTGAGGGATTTCAATCGTTCCGTCGTCCGAACACCCAAAGGAAAGCAAAATTGCAAAAAGCAAGATCGGTGGATAAGATCTCATCCTCCCATCATCACAATTGAACCTTCCCAGGCAAACAGAAAAAATAAGAACATTGATCAGAAACCAATGAAGACTTTATTCCTCATACGCCACGCCAAATCCTCTTGGGGTGACTCAGACCTAAAAGACGAAGAGCGTCCGCTAAACGACAGAGGAAACCGGGACGCTCCCTCGCTCGCTCGAAGGATGGCCGAAAACTGGCCAAACCCCGACAAGATCATTTGCTCCCATGCTCGGCGCGCCACAGAAACGGCATCAATCATGAGTGAGTTTTGGCGGAAGGAACAACTCACCGAAATCAACAAAGACCTCTATCACGGTACAGCCTCCTCCATAGTGGAACTCGTCTCAGGAACAAGCAATCAAGTCAATTCACTCGCCTTGGTATTCCATAACCCTACGATCACTTACCTTTCCAACGTTCTTGCTCAACTGAGTATTCCCAATGTTCCTACCTGCGGCATCGTCATTCTTAAAGCAAATGTCGACACTTGGGACCAGTTGGAACCGGGAACCTGCGAACTCCTTGATTTCGAGTATCCGAAGAAGGAGTACCCGCCTAGCTAAGTTCTTCTTTCCAAATTTTGGAAGCCACCGCAAGAAAAGGGTCATCCACTAATTCCGGTGAAACATGAGAGGAATTGTCCTCGGCAGGCATTGCCATAAGCTTGTCGACCCATTTCCCTATTTCCTCCCTTGAACACTCTTGCGATGTTTCGTCAGAAGGGAAATCAATCAATTCACTCGGGTTGGACTCTTCGAATGACGATTGGGGGGATGAGGGTGCAGCAAGCTTTGCATCTTTAAGTAAGTAGTCTTTGAAAAAAATCACAACGAATAATGGTTCGTGTCCGGGGACACTGTATGACGATTGTGATTCTAGTCGACCTCCTGTGGACTGAACCTCGATGAATTAGGGCTGCATCCTTGCAACTATGAATCATAATCGACCCATAGTCTTCCGACTTTAGCGAAAAGATCGCTTTTTTTTGATTCAGTGCGTTTGCTCTTTTCATTTTCCCTTGGACAAACAAGGATAAACAGATGAACAAACCCAACAAAGCATACGATAATTCAAGTTTTCTCAAAAGCCCCCACGCCCGTCCCATCCGGGTTCAATGTGAACTCATCGAACCAGATGTTCGTCTTGCTGAGAACAACGTTGAAAACACCATCGTATTGTTTGGGTCCGCCCGCTCCAAGGATTCGACGCAAGCACAGAATGAATTGAACGCTTATGTTGAGAACCTCCCTGAAGATCCTGCCCAAAGGAGCGACGAACAAAGCGTTGAACTTGAGAAGAAGGAAAGAATACTCCTCCTGTCCAAGTATTACGACCAAGCCGTCGAACTTTCCGAGCGTTTGACCAAATGGTCTCTCGAGACGGAGGATCCCAAAAAGCGTCACTTGATATGCTCGGGCGGCGGTCCCGGAATGATGGAGGCGGCAAATAAAGGCGCTCATCAGGCCGGCGGGTCATCCGTTGCCCTCGGAATCAGCCTGCCCTTCGAACAGGGTGTCAACCAATACGCAACACCGGAACTCTCTTTTGAATTCCATTACTTTTTTATTCGGAAATTCTATTTCCTTTACCATGCGAAGGCCATTGTGGTTTTCCCAGGAGGCTTCGGTACGATGGATGAATTGTTCGAGACCCTCACCCTCGCCCAAACAGGCAAACTCGATAAGAAGCTACCCGTATTTCTTTACGGCAGGGAATTTTGGGAAGGTTTGATCAATTTCGATCATTTCGTCAAATGGGGAGTTATCTCCCCCGGAGACCTGGATTTATTCAAAATTGTGGATGACACGGAAGAAGCCTTTTTAGAAATCACCGCAGCCCTTGCTCCATAACCTTTCTCCTAGCTCAGGAGAGGCTCGAAGCCTCTTTGTTCACTGTATCGTGAGAAGGGAAAGAGCCGATTCGAAATCCTTCGGAACCGGGGTTGAAAAGGTAAGTTGCTTCCCTGACAGCGGATGCAGAAAACGCAACGATTGGGCATGCAACATAACCCGGGGAAAACGATACCCACCATACTTGGAAGATTTATAACCGTAAGTCGAGTCTCCCGCAAGAGGATGGCCCGAGGAGGAAAGATGAACCCGAATTTGATGGGTCCTTCCGGTGCTTATTCGACATTCGACAAGGCTGAACTTCTCTTTGTACGACGAAAGGACCTTCCATTGGGTGTGAGCCGGTTTCCCCCCTTTTTCAACAACCGCCATCTTGACCCGAACCTTCGGATGACGTCCAATGGGAAGCGTAATCTCCCCGTTATCCGATTGAGGGCGCCCCGCGACGAGAGCATGGTAAAGTTTGCCGGTCGTTCTTTGGGAAAATTGAGAAACAAGAGAATGATAGGCTTTTTCTGTCTTGGCCACCACCATGACTCCGCTTGTCTCCTTGTCCAAACGGTGAACGATCCCCGGGCGGTCAGGAACTCCTATTGGGCAAAGTTCCGACTCGCAGTGATGCAAAAGCGCATGAACCAAAGTATCCTCACCCGTACCCTCTCCGGGATGAACGACCATACCCGAAACTTTGTCGATCACGATTAAATCTTCATCCTCGAAGATCACCGAAAGAGGAATAGGCACGGGAGAGTGAATTTGTTTTTCGGGGGGCGTGAGGTCCACGATCAAATACTCACCTGGAGACAATTTACTTTTCGGATCCAAAGGGCTCCCGTTTTCACGCCTGATCTGGCCCTCTTCGATCGCCCGTTTGATACGAGACCGGCTTGTTTCGGGAAAAGCAGAGGCTAAAACCTTGTCGGCTCGATCAACGGAACCCTCGGGACAAAGAAAGCGCTCTTCACTCATCAACCGAATAAACATTGTCAACCAAAGCAATAATTTGGTTTTGCCAGGAAGTCCGAACATCAGGCTCCAAGTCTGATACCTCAAACCCATTTTGGGCCAAACGACCGATTTCACGGGCAGAAAAACCCATTTTGTCGACCAAAACCTCATATTCCTGATTCAGGCTATTATTGAAAGAAAGAGGATCATCCGTGCTAACCGTGCATCGAATTCCACGATTCATAAAACTGCCAATAGGATGATCCTCGAATTCACCCACTACTCTTAATTTATAGTTACTGATGGGGCAAAGATCCAGGGTTACTCCCTCGTCCAGCAAAAGTTTCATGACCTTTTCGGATTCCGATGCCCGAACACCATGCTGTATTCGCCGGACACCCAAATCGACAACCGCCTGTTCGACGTTTTTTGACGGACCGAATTCCCCGGCATGGGCCTTGAGTATTTTTCCACAGGAGGAAGCTCTTTTCCAAAATGGTTGGGTCCACGCTTCCAGGGGCAAGGACTCAAGTCCGTGCAAGTCAATCCCCGCCAACGAATCCCACGTCTCAATTGCTTGCTCCAAAAGCGGGCCGAGATAAGGGGTGTACGCATTTCTGCTGATCCCGAGAAAAACCCGGACTTCCAATTGCGGAGGCGCGGCGGAGAGAATGGCTTCCAGTATTTCCTCACCTGGAATTTTGAGAAATTCCATCATTCCAGCATGAAAGCTAGTCTCGACGTATTTGACGTTCTGCTCGATCTGTTTGGCGAAAATCAATTTGGCAGCCTCATAATAACTTTCCGGGGAATCGAACCAGTCCAAGGCATGATCAATCAAAATGGACTCGAACTGCTCGAAGCTATCGTAGCGAAAAGAATCTTTGCGAAAGCAAGGTTGGGACGCATACTTTGCCGGATTCTTTTTCTCCAATAATTCCCAAGGAAGGGAACCCTCTACGTGCAAATGAGTTTCAGTCTTCGGCAACGACTGAATGAACTCTCGTGTTGCCGAAAGGTCGGTCATAGGTCTTTCAGGAATCCCCGAGCAAATATTCCGTATTAAGCTTGGCCAAGTCTTCTTGTTGAAATTCTCCGTCCTTGCGAATCAACTCGCCGTCAAACCAAATTTCCCCTCCCCCGTACTCGGGTCTTTGAATATTCACCATATCCCAATGCACTTGGGATTTGTTCCCATTGTTTGCTTCGTCATAAGCTTGGCCCGGTGTAAGGTGAAAGGAACCGGAAATTTTCTCGTCGAACAATATATCGAGCATTGGTTCGCGGATAATAGGATTGAACGCGATTGCAAACTCGCCGATAAAGCGCGCTCCTTCGTCGGAATCGAGAATTTCGGTCAATTTTTTCTCATTTGAAGATGCGGTTGCCTCGACGATCTTTCCCTTGCTGAACTTCAGGCAGATGTCGGAAAAGGAAGTTCCCTGATAGATGGTGTCAGCGTTATAAGTGATCGTTCCCTCGACGCTATCACGAACGGGACAGGAAAAGACCTCACCGTCTGGGATATTGTGCGTTCCGCCGCAGGCAACGGCATTGATTCCCTTCAAAGAAAAAGTCAATTCCGTCCCTGGACCCGTTATTTTGACGTCCTCGGCTTCACGCATTCTTTTTTCGAGAGCCGCCATTCCCTCCGTCATTTTGGAATAGTCCATGCAGCATGCATCGAAGTAGAAATTCTCAAAAGCCTCCGTACTCATCTTGGCCTGTTGAGCCATCGAGGAAGTCGGCCAACGCAAGACGCACCACTTAGTCTTCTTTACCCTCCAATCAAGGACGGGCTTGAGGATTTTAATGGCCTTTTTCATATCTTCTTGCGGAAGATCCGAATTTTCAAAAACATTAGAAGACCCTCGCAATGCAATGTAGGCATCCATGGATTTCATTCTGTCCATCTCCCAAGATAGTGCCGTTTCAAACTGAACGTCTGTGCCGCCAAGCACACATTCTCTTCCGATTCGGCTATTTTCGAGAAGAACGAAGGGAATTGCACCCCTGCTCCGCACGGCTCGTATCAAAGCAAGTGTAATTTGCTCCGGAACGTCGAAGGCGTGAATAAGGGCTTTTTCGTCCTTTTGGAGATTAGTGGAATGGCTGACGAGGTTGTCGGCCAACGATACGTATCGGGGATCCATGGAAAGATCTTTTAGTGAACAAATACCGGACTTACAATCCCCGTCTGATCTTCGAACCCGGAAAGTTGATTCGAACCCGATAGATCTTCTTCTCGCGATTGACGATCTCATATGATTTCGGGTCGATCCGGCTAGGGACCTCCATTTTCCTGATGTCCACAACGGTGGTAAAACCCCTTTCCGTAAAGACGTCTATAAGAATGGCAATGGCCAGAGGATCGGCAAAGACGGGATCTTCCGAATTAATGTACGCCAAGCCCGAAATGGAATGCTTCTCCACAATCGGAATGAACTTCGACTTGATCAAGTCAACGACTTGGCCAAAAAGGACGGAATGAAACTTTTCATAAGAATCCAACCGATGAACAAGCAACTGCCGTGCGTGCAAGGAAAGTTTTTGAGCCAAAGGAATGGTGGAAATACGGTCGTAAGTGGATTCATCCAGTTCCAATGAGCTTTGATACTTGAGTTCCTGAATAATTCGTTGCTGAATTTCAATGACGGTGCCATGAGCATTGATGAAATGATAGTGGAAGACTTCCCTCAAGGTCGTAAGCGAGTGATAAGTCGATTCTTTGAAGGTCTTGTAACGCCGGTGGGCCGCCTCCTCGTCCAAATCCGTTTTTCTTACCTCTCTTGTTTTGCCTACTCCGGATGCCTCCACTTCCGCATTATGCTCCATGGTACGTTGCCCACGCAAAAGTTGCCTTCTCACGCTCTCTTCCTCATCAATGAAAAGCATGATGATATGAAACCTTGGTTTGGGGAATTGTTCCTCTTGGAACGTCCCCACGTATTTGCTTCTCAACTCACTCAGTCTGCCATGGAACAGCTTGAGACACTCGACTTGAGTTTTGGTTCGAGGATAACCGTCTACGATGGCCCCGCTCTCGTAGCATGGGTTCAAAAGGCTTCGTAAGACGAGTCTCGTCACCTCTCGATCACCCGCCAACATTCCCGCATCCATCTTTTTTCTAGCTTCGGGAGATTTGAGCAACTCGCTCACAATGATTGGTTTTTCGGTCAGGTCCCGAAATTCCATAATAAACGCGGTTTGGGTCCCCTTCCCAGCCCCGGGTGAACCATTGAGCCAGAAGATTTCAGCGGGGAAACGAAGATTCTCAACCCCAATCTCCTCTTCCAATTCATGCCAAACGGCTTGAAAGATCAATTGGGCATCCTTGACCTCAAGATCCTCTACCTGTTTTTTGGTCTTGGGCTTGAGGGGAGCATTCTCTGCGTCTTCATGATCAGAATCCCCGTCTTTGACCATTTTTTGGGAGGAAGGTTCACTCGATTCGCTGTGCATGAGGACTTCCTAGTAAAAAAAAAATGCTTCGTCAACTGTGGGGAGACAATAAGTGCCCAACCCGATCAGATGCCCCCACCCGATTCGTATTCCCTCAAGTTCTCAATGGAATGGTCCATCCCCAAAGAAGGAGATTCCTCCATTACCTTCCCAACAACCTTGGAGGGCACTCCCGCTACCGATACGTGAGGAGGTACGTCGACCAAGACAACGCTGCTCGCCCCTACCCTTGCTCCTTCCCCAACCTCTACGTTTCCAAGAATCTTGGCACCAGCTCCAATCAGAACGCCCGAACGGATTTTGGGGTGCCTGTCTCCCCGTTCCTTACCGGTTCCGCCAAGCGTGACTTCGTGCAAGATGGAAACGTCGTCTTCGATCACAGTTGTTTCTCCGGCAACGAAACCAGTAGCATGATCGAGCAAAATTCCTTTTCCAATGACGGCAGCAGGATGAATGTCCACCGAGTAGACCACGGCGATCAGGCTTTGCAGGTAAAGAGCAAGGTCTCTTCGCTCGTTCTTCCACAAATAATGTCCAATTCGATATGCGGACAATGCCTGAAAACCTTTGAAATAAAGAAAGGGGCTTAGAAAATCATCACAAGCCGGATCCCTTTCACGAACCGCCTCCAGGTCGCATTCCACGGATCCGATCAGTTCATCGGAACGAAGAAGGCATTCATTGAAAAGCTCCCGCAGATCTGTTTCAGGGACTGATCCTTTGGCCAAGCGTGAAGACAACCGCCAACTCAGAGCATCCCCAAGCGATTCGCGTTCAAGAACATACTCGATCAAGACCTTTGACAAGATCCGTTCCTTCGAGGCAACGGATTGGGCTTCCTCAAACAAGGTTTTCCATACGAAAGATTCAGACATGTCAGACTTTATCGGGAATAATCAGAAGCTTTGCAAGAAATAGGAAAACTTTTCAATCCTCGGTGGAACCGTAGAAGGATTCGCCAATTGCGATCGCCTTCCTGCCTTTCGCCACCCGCCACTTGTTCGTGTCTCGTAAGGAAAAAACACAGCCGCAATATTCCTGTTGATAAAATTTTTCCCTTTTGGAAATTTCGATCATCCTTTGGGAACCTCCCGCCTTGCGCCAATTATAGGTCCAGTAAACGAGATTTTCATACCTGTCGGCGGCCCGCTCGCCAGAGCCGTTAATTTGAATCATGTTCTTCCATCGAGAAATCCCCAAACTACTTGAAAAAACGGTGAATTCGTTTTCATAAGCGTATAAAGCCGTACGCTCGAAACGCATGTCGAAACATTCGGTGCAACGGGCTCCTCGCTCGGGTTCCCATTCAAGACCCTTGACGCGCTCGAACCAGTTGCGGACGTCATAATCGGCATCAACATGCTCAACTCCTACTTTATCGCAAAACTTCTTGTCCTCCGACTTCCTCAACTCGTATTCGCGCTTAGGGTGTATGTTCGGATTGTAAAAAAAGACAGTCGGTTGAATGGATGATTCCAGCAATGTCTCCAACACCTCCCCTTCGCATGGAGCGCAGCAGGAATGAAGAAGAATACGAGACGCCTTTCCAGGTGCCTCCAACTTTGGTCTAGTAGCCGAATTCACAACCTAAAAAATGGCAGTCAATCAAACGAATGGCAATCGGTTATTCGATAATCGATTCAGACTTCAAGTCCCGTCCCATCAAATCCGAAATGGCGATCGAAGGTGCTTTGCCTTCGTGTAAAATAGAATAAATCTCCGTCAATATCGGCATATCCACTCCGGAGTCCCGGCACTTCTCGAAGAAACAAGCGGTCGCAGAATACCCTTCCACCACAGTCTTTTGTGAACGAACGACTTCCTCGGGCTTTGCTCCTTTGGCCAAGGCCAACCCGAACATTCGGTTTCGGCTCCACTCGCCCATGCAAGTCCCAATCAAATCACCGAAACCACCAAGACCAAAAAAGGTTTCGCTTTCCCCGCCCAAGGAAACACCCAGGGCCATCATTTCACTCATGCTGCGCGTAAGCAGAGCGGCTCGGGCATTATCACCAAGGCCGAGGCCATCGGAAAGGCCGGTTGCTATGGCATAAACGTTTTTCAAGCAACTCCCCAAGCCTACCCCGATACGGTCTTCCGACCGATAAATCCGCATCGAAGCGGAACTGAGGCCAGCCTGAAGCTCTATTAACTCACTGGCCTCGCAATTCAAAGCGAGAACCATTGCCGCAGGTTTACCGACCGCAACGTCATGGGCATGGCTTGGTCCCGTCAAGTAACCGCAACCGATTTCTTCGCCCAATACCTCCTGCATAACCTCGTGAGCAAAAAGATTGGACTTGGGCTCAAGTCCCTTGCACAATGCGATGGCGCCTCGAAAATTCCACGAATCCTCCTGATGTTCGGCAATTTTCGAACAAGTCTCCCGGAGGGCATGTGAGGGACAGGCCAAAAAAACGTAGTCGCATTCCATGAGAACCGGTCGCAAAGCGCACCCGATCTGCAAGTCGGGATCAAAAGCAATACCTGGGAGATAATCTTTGTTTTCGCGTTCCGAAGAAAGAGCCAGGGCGTGTTCCATGCGCCTTGGAACCAAGGAAACGGAATGCCCTATCTTTGAAAGATAGACCGCCATCGCGGTCCCCCACGCACCTGCTCCCAAAATGCAAAAATTCATGACCCGTTACTTCCGTTTATTCCGAATATCGCCGACATATCTGCTCAAGGCAACGGAAGCGTCCTTGGCAAGGTTCGCATAAGGAGAAACGAACGAAGGAACTCCCTTTGCCGTAAGCCCAAGCAAATCCTGAGTAACCAAAATCTGCCCATCGCAATTAGGTCCGCTCCCGATGCCAATTAGGGGTGGGGTGATCTGGCTGGCCAACACAGCGGCCACTTTGCTCTCGATCATCTCCGCAATGACGGCGAAACATCCCGCTTCTTCCAAACTAATTGCATCAGTGTAAAGGCTTTCCGCTTCCTTTCTCTCTGTACCAAACTTTCTGTAACCGCCGATGGCCTTGACTGTCTGCGGAAGAAGTCCGATGTGTCCGAGAACAGGAATGCCCGTCGCCACAAGCTTTTCAATGTCATCCGCCAAATCTCGGCCTCCCTCCACTTTGACCGCATCCGCTCCCCCCTCCTGCATCAGCCTCCTGCAAGATTCGAGCAAACGGTCAAAGGACAGACTCGCTTCACCAAAAGGGAGATCGGCAACCAAAAGACAAGCGGGGTTCGACCGCCTGACTGCGGAGGTGTGACGAACCATGTCTTCGATCGTAACTGGAATCGTAGTATCATACCCCAAAAGGGTCGTGCCCACGGAGTCTCCGACCAAAATGAAATCAACCCCGGCATCCGAAATCAACTTTCCCATAATCGCATCATAGGCAGTCAACCCAACGATTGGTCTCTTTCCTTTTAGCTCGGCAAGGTAACGAACGGTCGGTTTGACTTCATGCCGGTCGGTCACCCTGTCTCTGGCCGCAGGCTTGGCCGACGGACTCTTTCCTGGCCTCGTGCCCCCGGTTGCTTCCGCCGGAGCGTCGCCGGTATTTTCGCGACGAACTGGTTTTCGCCGGCGGCGGGCAGGTTTGGGGGAAGGTGGAGCCTCTGATTCTTCGTTGGCTCCGGCATCCTCTTTGGGTTTCTTATCTTCAGACACTTGTCATCCTTTCTTCAAATTGAGTCAGACACTTGGCTACCGCCGCGGTCTCTTCCTCCGTCAGTTCCTTTTCAGCCGCCTGGACCGTCTCCACAATCTGACCGGGTCGGCGGGCACCCACGATTGCCGAAGTCACTTCATCACGGCGCAATGCCCAAGCCACAGCCAACTGACCGATTGTTCTTCCGTTGGCCTGAGCAATGGAGCGCAAACTTTCCTGAAAAGCCAAAAATGCATTCATTCCCTCCTCGCTTTGCAAGGGACTCACCACGGGATGGTCCTTCTTGTGCTTGCGCCAATCATTATCGGGCAAATCGTCCAACCACTGGCGAGAAACTTTTCCGGTAAGCAGACCGGAATGCATCGGACTGTAAACGAGAACGCCGGTTTGCTTTTCAGCGCACCAAGGCAAAACCTCCGTCTCGATATCCCGAGCAAGCATGCTGTACATCGGTTGATTGGAAGTAACCGCTTCGATTGAATCCAACAAATCAAGTTCCTCTTTCCAACAATTGCACACTCCGGCCCAACGAATCTTTCCTTCCTTGCGCAATTCCTGCAGGGTTTCCCAGGATTCCGCCAAATTATCAAGAGGTTCCGGCCAGTGAATTTGATAAAGGTCAATCCAATCCCGCCCAAGACGCCTGAGCGACCCCTCCACTTCCTCGCGAATCGTGGCAGAAGAAATAAACCTCTTTGGCTTGTTATCTTCCTGCGGAAGAACCCCGCACTTTGTGGCGACGATAATTTCGTCTGCGTTCCACTCCCGGAGCGCCTTGCCTACCGCTTCCTCGGATACACCGAAACCATAGGCATGAGCCGTATCGATCCAATTGATCCCCTGTTCGAGAGCTTCAATAATAGCTTGGACGGATTCCCTCTCGTCCTGATCCCCCCAACCCATGCCCCAATCTCCGCCTCCAATGGCCCAAGTGCCCATACCTATCTGCGAAAGCAGGAGGTCGGAATTCCCAAGTTTGTTCAGTTTCATAAAGTTACGCTCGAAGTTTTAATGCTATCAATCCGAAAATTCGAAGCGAGTCAAAAGCGATTCATGGAGAAAAAGGTGCTCTTCCCCTTGTAAGAATGTCGACTTTTGATTTTATAGTCTGGATGAATACGATCTTCATCACCGGAGCAAACCGCGGAATTGGACTAGAATTGACGAAGCAATTGGCAAAAGAAGGAAACAAGATTCTTGCGGGTTGCAGAAATTTGAAAGGAGCGGATGAACTCCGAATATTGCAAAAGGATTTCGAGCACGTTCATATCATAGAACTGGCGGTTGACGACGAGGAGTCCGTCGACCGTTGCTTTAAAAAACTTTCGGAAAAGAACCAAAAGATCGATCTGCTTTTCAACAATGCCGGAATCATTGATTGGAGCGACTTAAATGCCGTAACTTTTGACTCGTTGGAAAAAGTTTACCGGACCAATCTCATCGGAGCGCTTTTGGTCATGAGAGCATCCGTACCATGTCTAAGAAAATCCGAACAACCACTCGTGGTCAACCTTTCGTCGAGATTAGGCTCCATCAGCCTTCGAGGAAACACTCAATTAGGCGGAGCCATTGCCTACCAATGCTCCAAGGCAGCTCTCAATATGCTGACCAAACAGTCCGCCATCGACTTGTCGGCTCTTGGCATTCGGGTACTGTCAATGAGTCCGGGATGGGTAAGAACGGAAATGGGAGGAAGCGAGGCCAAGTACGAAGTCGACGAATCAGTCCGCTCGATGCTTCAGGCTCTTCGCAAACTGCAACCAGGTGATTCTGGAATCTTCCTGGGTGAAGACGGAAAGGAAATATCCTGGTGATAGCAAAATAAGCCTTGTTCTAAGAGGAAACACTCATCAGATTGACCACCCATGAAAAAGCTGATTCCCCCCCTGCTCGCACTCGCCGCTTCTCTAAGTTGGACCCACCTTGCCGCCCTGGAAGTCGGAGACAAAGTGCCCGAATTCAACGCCCTCGACGAAAAAGGAAAAACTTGGAGTTCGAAAAGTTTTCACGGCAAAAAGCTGCTTTTGGTCTATTTTTACCCCGCCGCAATGACTGGCGGATGCACCAAACAAGCCTGCGCGTTTCGCGATGACCAGGCAAAATGGAAGAGCAATAACGTAGAAGTCGTCGGCATCAGTGGAGATCAACCGGAGAACCTCGCCCTCTTCAAAGAGGCGGAAAACCTCACTTTCACTCTCTTGGCCGACCCTCAAGGCAAAGTTGCAAAATCCTTCGGCGTTCCCGCCGGCAAAGGAGGAAGCATTGACCGTTTCGTCCAAGGAGAAAAGTTCACCTTAAACCGAGGCGTCACGACAAAAAGATGGACCTTCCTGGTTTCCAAAGAAGGAAAACTTCTCTACAAAAACGACAAGGTACAAGCTGCTCAAGACAGCTCGAACGTACTCGATTTCCTCAAGAAAACGGGAAACCCATAGGATGACGACAAATCTTTCAGGAAAAGAACGAGGCAAGCTCAAGTCCGAGGCGAAGACTCGTCCAGTTGATCTCAAGGTCGGCAAAAAAGGCATCACCGACAACCTACTTTCTGAAATCAGGCGTATTCTTGAGGACGAACCACTTTTCAAGCTCAAGCTTTCCCCTGATAAATCGGTTAGGCTCGAACAAATCGTTCAGCTTGAGGACAAACTATCCGTCAGCCTCATATCGATGGTTGGGAAAACCGCGAGCTTCTCGAAGGTGAATTCATGAAGAAACCCGAACCGCTTGAAGAAGGAGATCAGGTTCCCGACTTTGCAACCACCGACGACCAGGGCACGAAAGTTTCAAGAGCCAACTTGAAGGGCTGTAGGTTTCTGCTCTACTTCTATCCCCGCGACAATACCCCGGGTTGCACCGCCCAAGCCTGTGGATTCCGCGACCTATGGGATGGCTTCAAGGATAAGAAAACCAAGATCTTCGGAGTGTCGGGAGACACGGCAAAATCTCACAAAAAGTTCAGGGAAAAATTCGACCTACCCTTCCCTTTGCTTATGGACGAGGATCACTCACTGGCTAAAGCCTTCGGGGTTTGGGGACTCAAAAAGTTCATGGGGCGTGAGTTCGACGGTATCCACCGGATGTCATTCCTCGTGGACGATGCGGGGAAGATTGAAAAAGCCTACCACAAGGTCAAGGCGAAGGAAAACCCCGCGGAAATCCTCACCGAACTTTGAATCAATTGGGAGAAGCATCTACCTGCAATTGTAATGCTTGTACTGAACAGTTGACGCCAAATACGTCAGGCAGAGAGAGCCGCCTCGACAATTCCAGAAAAAGCCCGTGAAGTCAGGGATGCACCACCAATCAACCCTCCATCCACATCCGGTTGAGAAAGTAACCCCGCGGCATTCTCGGGTTTCATCGAACCTCCATAGAGAATTCGCACGGACGCTCCTGCCGAGTCGCCGAACATTTCCACGAGGACTTTCCTGATATCGGCATGGACCTCCTGGGCCATCTCATCCGTAGCGGTTTTGCCGGTGCCAATGGCCCAGACGGGTTCATAAGCCAAAACAAGGTTATCGATTGCGCTAGCGGGAAAATCTTCCAATCCCTCCCGAACCTGAGAACGGACTATTTCAAGGGTTTGACCTGCTTCTCGCTCCTCGAGTGTTTCGCCGATGCAGTAGATCGGCTTAAGATTGTTATCGACTGCAGCAAGGACCTTCTTGTTTACCGATTCATTGGTCTCGCCGTAAAACTGCCTTCTTTCGCTGTGTCCTAGAATAACGAATCCGATGTAAAGATCACGGAGCATTTCCGCTGAGATTTCCCCGGTAAAAGCCCCCGAAGGATGAGCGCTCATATTTTGGGCTCCCAGAATCACTTCAGTTTGGTCTACCAACTCGGAGGCTTTGGCCAATGAAGTGAAAGGAGGACAAACACAAACCTGCACAGTTGTTTGCGAGCCAACCGACGAGTTGATTTCTTTGATCAGGTCGACGGCTTCAGTGGCCGTCTTGTTCATTTTCCAGTTTCCGGCTATCAGATATTTTCGAGACATTTTAAAAAAAATTCAGCTGTGTTAAGATTGATCGAGAATGGAAACTCCGGGCAATTCCTTGCCCTCGAGAAATTCAAGTGAGGCTCCGCCACCGGTACTCATGAAAGTTACTTGATTGCCATAACCACTTTGATTGATCGCCTTAACCGAATCGCCTCCTCCGATAATGGAAAGCCCTCCGCCTTCGGCTACGGCCTTCGCAATGGCAAAAGTACCCTTGCTTGAGTCTTCGATCTCGAATACCCCCATGGGGCCATTCCAAAGTACGGTTCCTGCCTTGGATAGTTCTTCGGCGTAAAGCTCAATGGTCCGGGGTCCGATATCAACACCCTCCCAACCGTCCTCGATATCACCTTCTGTTATTTTTGTTTCTCCAAGAGTCTTGGCGTCGAAATCCAAACTATTCGTCACCAAAGTATCGATCGGCAAAAGAAAATTAACGCCCTTTTCTTCCGCTTTTTCGAGAGCAGCCTTAGCCATCGGAACCTTATCCGGTTCACTGAGGCTGTCTCCCACCTTTTTACCGTTCGCCAAAGCAAAAGTGTATGCCATGGCACCACCGATAATGATGGTGTCCGCTTTGTCGAGAAGCCTGTCGATAACCGTTATTTTGTCGCTTACCTTTGCACCGCCTAGAATAACTGCAAAAGGCCTTTCGGGAGCTTCTGTTTTCTCTCCGAGAAATTCGAGTTCCCGCTCGATCAAGTAACCCGAAACTCTCTCAGGCAAAAGCTCAGCCACGCCAAAAGTCGAAGCATGAGCCCGATGAGCGGTCCCGAATGCGTCGTTCACGAAAAGATCTGCATGGGATGCGAGTTGGCTGGCGAATGCAGAATCGTTCTGCGTCTCCCCCGGGTGGAAACGCAGGTTTTCCAAAAGAGAAACCTGGCCATTTTCCAAATTATCGATGGCTTGACCAACTTCATCCCCAATGCAGTCGTTCAGAAACAAAACGGGAACCGAAAGCTTATCCGCCAAATCGATTGCCACGGGAGACAAGCTCATGGAATCGACTCGCTCTCCTTTCGGTCGGCCCAAGTGACTTGCCAACACTATTTTGGCTCCTTCCTCCATTAGTTTCCTGATGGTGGGAAGGGCTGCCTTGATACGAGTATCGTCGGTGATCGTTCCGTCCGGATCAAGCGGCACATTGAAATCTACGCGAACAAAGGCTCGCTTACCCTCTAGCTTTACGTCGTCTATGGTCTTTACCTTGGACATGGCTTACGGTGCTGGGAAGGAACCAGGAAAGAACCCCGGCCTTCGGATTAGAGTAAAAGGATGCGCTCGGATCAGAGAAAGGCGGAGACCTTCTTGAGCAGGTCTACGCAGCGATTACTGTATCCCCACTCATTGTCGTACCAAGATACGAGCTTGAAGAAAGTGTCGCTCAACCCCATACCGGACCCGGCGTCGAAGATCGAGGAATCCGGGCAATGAATGAAATCGGAAGAAACCACCTCATCCTCGGTGTACCCCAAAATACCCTTGAGGGGCCCCTCGGAGGCTTCCTTCATCTTGGCGCAGATCGCTTCGTAACTAGTGGGTTTCTCGGTCTTTACGGTCAAATCAACTGCGGAAACCGTAGGGGTAGGCACGCGGAAAGCCATGCCTGTCAGCTTCCCTTGAACTTGGGGTAAAACGAGGCCCACGGCCTTGGCTGCACCAGTAGTGGAGGGGATTATATTGATGGCGGCTCCTCGGCCACCTTTCCAATCCTTTACTGAAGGAGCATCCACGGGTTTCTGAGTCGCGGTGTAGGCATGCACGGTGGTCATGAGACCTTCCGCTATGCCGTAGTTCTCCAAGACGACTTTGACAATGGGGGCCAAACAGTTAGTCGTACAGGAAGCGTTCGAGACAACGTCATCGTCGGCCTTCAAGTCCTCGTCGTTGACTCCAAGAACAATGGTTCGAACATCACCCTTTGCAGGTGCGGAAATGATGACTTTCTTGGCCCCCGCCTCAATGTGACCTGCGGCCAATTCCTTTGCCACGAACAAACCAGTACTCTCGATTACAATGTCGACTCCCAATTCACCCCAAGGAAGAGCGGCGGGGCCTTCGCGCAGAGCGAGACAGCGAATTTCATGACCATTGACGACGAGTGAATCCTCGGAAGGAGCCTCGACCGTTCCGTTGAATCGACCTTGAGTCGAATCATACTTGAGAAGATAAGCCAAATTGTCGGAGGGGACTAAATCATTGATTGCGACAACTTCGAATTCGTTGCCGAGAAGTCCTTGATCAACAAGGGCGCGAAAGACCAAACGACCGATACGGCCGAATCCATTAATTCCAATTTTAGTAGACATTTACGTAATATTTGTAGGTGAGTTGAAATTGAAAGAGAGGAAACATCAAATGATGAATGCTCCGAAAATGGCAAGGCTTTAAGTGAAAACTTGTCGTTTGGCACCGAAGTTGATTCAAGTTCAAAGAGCACGGAAGGCAAGAATGACTAAAAAACTAAGCTAAGATCCCTTTTGGGACTAAGAAAAATCCTTTTTGCCTACTAGGAGAGCATTCGAAACTCTTCTAAAGACTAGGCAGAATCAAGCATGGAGCAAAAGTCCTCAGTAAGCACAAGTTCGGCCTTTACCTCCTCGACGACTTTTTCCAAATGGTAAATCTGAAGACGCTCGAACAACGAATCCGGCGGTGCTTGGGGTGTCTCATGGCCACTGAAGCCGAATTTGAGGGAGTTTACCATCCAATTAGCCAAAATAACCAAGTCGATAATCTCTGAAAGCTTGGATTCGGGATTCACTTTCTGCCTTTTTTCTGGATCAGGCTCGTGATGCCACCGAACGACACCCTCCACAACACTCGAAAGTCCCCAATGCCTGCAGATCAGATAACCCAAATAGTCGTGCCTAGGACTGTTGTTGGCGAGCTCTGCATGAAAAAAACTTATCTTCCTGTCGAGAGCAGTTTGGGAATCACGAAGAAAAACTTTTTCGCTATTGTCTTCATCGAGCTTGAAACGAGCGACCTTTCCAATGTCGTGAATCAATCCGCAGGTGTAGGCAGCCTCAGGCCAAGGTTTGCCAAGGTAGTTGGCTAAAGTTCGAGACGCGGCAGCAACTCCAATGCAGTGCTTCCAAAATCCTTCGAGAGAGAACCTGTCTTCTGCTGAATCTTTGGAGGCAAAGACCTTGAATACGGAGGTGGTGAGGATAAGATCTTTGATTTTGTCAAAACCAAGCATTCCTATCGCGTCGTTGGCATCCGTCACTTTTTCCCGATTTCCCCTGTAGATGCTGGTATTGGCAATCTTTAGGATTCTCGTTGAAATAGCCTGATCAGAAACCATGACGTCTTCAACGTTTTGGGTCGAGTTGTCCGTATCTTCAAGTATGTTCGTCAACTCGCTGACAATGACGGGTAAAGTCGGGAGGTTTCGGCCGATCTCTCGAATCATTGCTTTGTAATCAACCCAATACTCGTCAACAATTGATCCAGAATCCATACCGATTCGCTAGATCATGCAAAAGTCCGACACAAGCAAAAAAAGTGTTTTTTCACTAATTAATAGAACAAAAAAGCTTATTGAAAAACCGATCAGAGAAAAAAAACAAGGTTTCTTCTCTTGAAACAAACCTAAAGGGTGTAAGAGAGAAGAAGTAGACTAGGAATTGCTATCGAGAATCGCGCAAAAGTCTTCGGTAATTTTAAGTTCCCTCTGCACATCTGCGATAAGGTGGTCCAATTGATAAATATTCAAACGGGCAAGCAGGGCATCGGATGGAGCCTCAGGGTCTTCGTGGCCACTGAACCCGAACTGCATTTTATTAACAATCCAATTGGCGATGATGACCAAGTCGATTAAATCACTCTCATCGGTGCCGGCTTTGACGTTTTGCCTTAATTCCGGGTTGGATTCATGGTGCCATCGCACAACACCCTCGACGGCAGAGGAAAGTCCCCAGTGACGGCAAATCAGATAACCGAGATAATCATGCCGGGGAGTTTGGTTGATGAGCTCAGCCTGGAAGAAATTGATTTTCTTATCCAATGCAGTTTGAGAATCCACGAGAAACTTGTTGTCGTTGTCATCCTCATCGAGCTTGAACCGGGCGACTTTACCTATGTCATGAACCAAACCGCAGGTGTATGCCGTTTCATGCCATGACTTACCAAGGTGCTTGGCAATTGCACGACAGGCTGCGGCAACACCCAAGCTGTGCTTCCAAAGACCCTCCAGGGAAAATTTCTGCTCAGCTTTTTCCTTGCTTGAGAAGGCTTTGAAGACCGTGGTCGTCAAAATAACGTCCTTGATCTTGTCGAAACCAATCGTTCCGATTGCCTCATTGGCGCAAGTCACTTTGGCCCGGTTGCCTCGAAACATATTTGTGTTGGCAATCCTGAGAATCCTCGTGCAGATCGCCTGGTCCGAAACCATTACTTCCTCAACTGCTTGGGTGGAAGTATCAGGATCCTCCAAGATATTGGTCAGTTCGTTGACAATGATCGGCAAAGTTGGAAGGTTCCTTTGTATTTGCCGTATTAAATATTCGTAATCAATAACACCCGCACTAGATTGCATTAGGCAACTGTATTAGAATGGCTCCCTCCCTTCAAGTGCAATCTGACCTAATTCCCCATTTTTTTGCCCTGAAAAGCAATAAAACAGAAGAAGCCAAGCAAAACCACAAGAAGTAATCCAGATGCCCGGCGGGGCTTTGTGGAGGTACGGTCGGAATGGTTACTTCCAAAGTCGATGCACCCTCAAAATAGATGCTGCCTGTTTCGTCCCTCAGAACCTGCCTTTGGTTGCCTCGTTGATCAATCCATCCTGACCACCCGGCATTACCGCATCGCAGGACAGGCCTTCGGTTTTCAATAGCCCGCAAGACCGAGTGCGCCGCATGCTGCTCCGCGCAGCCCTCCCTCCCAAACCATGCGTCATTCGTACAGACAAAAAGAAAGTCCGCTTGGCCTCGGACTGTATCCCGGACCAAAGAAGGAAAAATGTCCTCGTAGCAAATCAAAGAACCCACCACAAAAGAGGGCTTTTCGGTTCCTGCCTCGCCAATGGTAAAATTGAAGGGGAGTTCACCCTCTCCAAAAGTCCCGATCGGGCCGACCAATTTCCTCAATCCGGGAATCCACCGGAAGGGGAAAGGCACGTACTCTCCAAAAGGAACGAGGATTCTCTTTGCGTACCATTCGGGAGAAACACCGTTTTCGGGGGTCACCAAGGAAATCGTGTTGAAAGCCTGCCCCTCCTCCTTGACAACGGCTCCGATCAGCATGGGGATTCCTGTTTCACGAACAAGATCTTCAACCCAAAGCGAATCGAGGTTGACCGGATATGGCGTAGAGGCTTCCGGCCAAACGATCAAATCAGGTTTCGTGAGAGCGAGAAACCTAGTTTGCCTCATGAGAATTTCCTTGTGCTGGGTAACGTTTTCGCCCTGCCATTTGTTCGTGAGAAAAGGTTGGCAAACACCGACCCTTAAAGTTCGTGCATCCGGACCGCTTTCAGTTGGCCCCGTACGGAAAAGAAAGAAAGGCGAGACCATCAGCACGAACAAGAGAATACCTACGTAAAAGTCAGGACAAAAAGAAGAAAACGCCCCACCCGGCCTCTTTCTTCTTCGAACCAGAAGATGATGCAAATAGGACGCCAGAGTAAGATTGAAGAACACAAGGAAGAACGAAACGCTCCAGGCACCGGTCCACGGCAAGGTCTGCAGGATAGCTGGGCGTTCCCACTGCGTCACGGATAAAGGACACCAAGGAAAACCAAGTGTAAACTGCCCTCTTGCCCACTCGATCGAAACCCAAAAAGCGGAAAGTCCGATCATGACTGCGAGCCTTTTCCTGAATCCTCCTTTGGCAGCTAGTGGAATCAACTTCCCCGCCATCAGGAACCAAGGGAGGTTGTAGAGGGACAAAAGAAAAGTCGCGGCGCACATTCCGGGGACGGTAATGTGTCTGATCCATCCGACCAAGGTCACGTGGTAAAGGATACCAGCCGTCAAAAAGGCAAGAGTTATCTTTTTCCAACCCGGAGCGAAAGAAAACCAGATCAGACAAGGCAAAAGGAAAAAGTAAGCGGATTCAGCGGATTCCCTTGGGGGTTGAGCAGTAAGGAGAAGACCGTAAGTGCAGAAGGCGGAAGTCAGGGCCGCCCACCATTCCCGAACAAAGGCCAGCGAGCTCAATCTCCATGAATAAAAACTCAAGACGATCCTCCGATACATTTTTGGACTTTCGGGCGGGTAAGACCGTCGAAAGGCTCGATTGAAAAGTGCTCATCCACGATCTCGGGTTTCGTCATGTACTCGTGGCAGATGCTGAAAAGCTCGGAACGAGTCTTGGCACGCCTCATCGCGTAAAGAAAACTACCTTCGGAATCAACCGACAAACCAACGTAGTTGAGAAATTTCTTCATTCTGGCGACCAACCTGGTTTCCTCTATATTTGGTTTGTCCAAGCTTCGGTAGAGGTCCTCGACATAACCGTGTAAGTCTCCCATTTTAGGGCGAAAGATTTTACGCCCCGCTTGCAACTCTCGAATTTGCCTGAATATCCATGGGTTTCGAATCGCGGAACGCCCAATCATAATGCCATGGACCCCGGTTTCCTCTCGTAAACGCAGTGCATCATGAGGAGTATCCACGCTTCCGTTCAAAAGAACAGGGCAAGGAAGAATACCGACGGCTTTGGCAACGTGTAAGTAACTGGGTTCCGATTGATACCCCCCCTTCACTGTCCTGGCATGAACACTGACCAAACCAACTTCACTCTCGGCGATAATTCCGAGTATCGACTCGAAAAAACGATCGTCTTCGAACCCGATTCTCATTTTGACCGACAGGAGAGTTGGTTCCGCCTCTGCCAAAACCTCCAGAATTTCCCTTATTTTTTCCGGATCACGAAGAAGCCCTCCGCCCACGTTTTTTTTGTAAACGCGAGGAGCGGGACAACCCAAGTTCAAATCCACTCCTGCAACAGGAAGAGATTTGAGTTCCTTCGCAACCCGCAGGAGTTCATCCAAATTTTCGCCAATCAATTGGGCAAAAACCGGTCTTCCATCGGGCTTGTGGTAAATCGATGAAAGAATGTCAGGATCGATCCGGGAATGAGCATGTACACGAATAAACTCGGTGAAGAAAAAATCCGGACTTCCCCTGCGCCCTACGACCTGCATAAAAGGCAAACTCGTTACGTCCTGCATGGGAGCAAGAGCAGTCGGCCAGTCTCCGGCAACCATGGATGCCGGGAGATCGACTGCGCAAGATGACCCCGCTCCCGAAATCACGAAAAAGAAGGCAAGACAGTCAAATTAATCTTGCTTGCGGAGAATTCGCTCGAGGATCTCAGACATGTCCTCCACGTTTTCCAAGACCTTGTGAGCCACGTGAATGGGTTGCTTCATTTGCAAAGCCAAAACAATCGAGTCACTTGGGCGGGCATCCAGTTCGATGATTTTCTTACCCAACTCGTTTTCCATCCTGAGAATGATCCGGGCGAAAAAAGTGCCTTCGTCGACGTCGTTGATCAGAACTCTCTCGATCGAAGTCTCCAGACCTTTCAATATTAATCCGATCAAGTCATGAGTGAGAGGACGCTCCTTTTTGACCTGGTTCATGGTCATGTTGATCGCATTCCCAATCGATGGGTCGACGTAGATCACAAAAGTCTTGTCATCATTACCCAAAAAAATCGCGCAACCGTTCGAAGTAGGCATTACACCCTTTACGGTTACTTCGGAAGAGTCATTATTCATCTTGTCATTATCCTCTTAGTTCCTTTCGTTCGCAAGCACTTATATCGAACTCCACTCTCTTTGCATTGAACTCGAAAAACAACAACCCTCACCGGCCTAACTTGTACCTTGTAGGATTCATGGGAACCGGAAAGACCGCAGTCGGAGAAATGGTCGCAATGAAACTAGGACTTCGCTTCCTTGATTCGGATCATGAAATAGCAAAAAACGATGGAAGGGAGATATCTGATATATTCGAACAATCGGGAGAAAAACTTTTCAGAGACATGGAGAGGGAGTTCGTCCTTGAGGGACATCCAGCAAACGGCTGCCTGGTATCCTGTGGCGGAGGACTGCCTGTAGCCCACGGCATGCTTGAACTTCTCAAAGAGCGCGGAATGGTCATCACCCTATGGGCATCACCGGAAACCATTTTCCAAAGAACCAAGGAAAACTCTACCCGCCCCTTGCTTCAAGTGGAAGATCCACTGAAGGAGATAAAAAAACTACTGAAAAAAAGAGAGGCGACTTACTTGGCCACCCATCAGGTGATCTCGACGGAAATGCGCTCCATCAAAACCGTCAGCGAACTCGTTGCCCTCGCCTACGAAGAAAACCCGCCCGCCTCGCATAAGTAGGTTATCCGTCTGGCTCACGGGACAATCCTTCGGAACTTTGTTTGGTCCGTTCCAGGAAGGACCGAGGAGGCCGAACGACCTTACCCTCTTCGGATACGAAAGCATGAGTGGTTTTTCCCGTAGCCAGAAGCACATCGTCACGAAAGACTTCGTAATCGGCTTTTATACGGACCGAAGAGGATTCGTCGATTATCACAACCACCCGAAGCAGGTCATCGAAATGGGCAGGTCTACGAAAAGTAACCTGACAACTAAGCACCGGAAGGAAAAAGCCATTCTCCTCAAGAGATTTATAAGGGCAACCGATGGAATCAAGAAGCTCGATTCGGGCGATTTCGAACCAAGTCAAGTAATTCGCATGGTAGACAATTCCCATCTTGTCGGTCTCACCATATCGAACCCGAACCTCAACGCTTGCAGAAAGCATGACCGTCCATTACATGATCATGGCAAACTCGGCAACGAATCTTTACTATGTCCATAAGCAAAAAAGAAAGAACTCTATCCATTTGGGTCGGTCTCGCCATTGGGATCACCGTCTCCTCCCTTCTTTTTCGCTACGCCCTGAACGAAAAGGAAACAAAAATACAGGAGCGCCCCGGCAACTTCGACTCCAATAAGACCGCTCACGGTAAACCCTTTGTTCCTCTGCCCGAGTCGGTCCTAAAAAAGATCTCCGGTGGAATCGTCGTGTTTTTCGACGAAAACGAATCGATTAGCCCAAAGCACGCAGTGTCAAAAACCCCGAAATGGGTCATTGAAACAACCGGTCCATTTCGCTCGGAAAGGCTTTTTATTCTGATCGAACAAAACCCTGCCGAGATAACGGATCATCATTTTTTCCGAGCATCGGAGCTCTACGTGAAGAGCCGCCCCGAATTGGATTGGCCCGAGAAACCAATGGAACTGCTGAAGCTTGCAGTCCAGGCTATCAAAAGTTCCTCGGGGGATTCGGTTTTCACCAGTGAAGCCTACAATGTGATCGGAACCAACCACAAGACCGGCGAATGGATTCTGCAGATCAAAGACATCTCACCCTCGGGCATTCGTTCGTCCTTATTGATGCTGAACGGGCTTTCCGGATTGATTGAGCAGGCGAGTCTCTGCCCGTGGACACCTCAAAACTAAGAAGGGAAAGCCCTTATTCTCGTTGACCACAACGGGAATTTGCTTCACTGTGATCGATTGCTAGGATGGTGGGCGACACGCTCCCTTCCGTACTTCCATAACAAGAAAAAAACTACTATTATCGTGAACGTAGAAATCAAGGATGCAGGCGACGCACGCAAAGTTGCCTTAGTCACATTCGATTCGGATGAAGTGACAAGTCAGGACAGTCAAGTCTGCAAACAATTCGGGCGGATGGCCAACATCCCCGGATTCCGCAAGGGCAAGGCTCCCGAGCAAGTAATTCGCAAGAAATACGCCAAAGAATTAAAAGAAGAATTAAACAGGAAAGTTTCGACAACCGCCTACGAAGCGGTCCTCGAGCATGAAGACATCCGGGTCTACTCGATCCTCAAAGTCGACGCCGGCAACGTGGAAGCAAATTCCCCTGCCACTGTGGAAGTAACCGTCGACGTCGAACCTGAATTTGATTTGCCTGCCTACGAAGAATTCGAATATACCATCCAATCCACCGAGGTAAAAGAACAAGATGTGGAAAAGGAACTCGATGGATTGAGGGACCAAAGAGCCTCTTTCGAAGAGGTCGAGCGTGAAGTAGCGGAGGGCGACTACGTCAAATGCTCCTACGAAGGAATGCTTGATGATTCTCCTGTCGCCGAAATACTTCCCGATAAGCCGATGTACGGCAAACAGGCGAATACTTGGGAAGAGGCCGGCCAAGCCAAAGGTATGGGCGTGGAAGGAATCGCCGAAGGCATCGTGGGAATGAAAAAGGATGAAAAGAAAGAGATCGAAGTCACTTTCGAGGAAGATTTCGAGCTTGCTCCACTCGCTGGTAAAAAAGTTGTTTATTCAATAGAAATTCACGAAGTCCGTGAGAAAAAAGCACCCGCAGCCGACGACGAAGACTTTCTCAAAGGAATGAAAGCCGAAAGCCTCGAGGAACTAAAAGAAAAGATCGAGGCCGACCTGAAGGTCAGAAAAGAAAGAGGAAACGTGGACGGAAAACGGGGACAGGCAACCCAAAAAATACTCGAGTTACCAGATTTCCCCCTTCCACAGCAAGCCGTGGAAGAAGAATCTCAAACAATATTCCAAAGAACCGTCCAACGAGCCGCTCAGCAAGGAGCCAAACAAGAAGAGATGGAATCAAAGCGCGATGAGCTATGGAAGGAATCCCAAGTCCAAGGACAAGCCCGCGTGAAGATTTCACTTGTCCTCGGCCGAATTGCCGAACTGGAAAAGATGGACGTCACCAACGAGGACTTGGCTCAAGCAGCGACCAGGGAAGCAATGATGATGAGAGTCGACCCCCAAACCTACGTTAAAGAACTTTCTCAGGACCGTGCCCGTATCAACAGGCTTCGCCAAGACATCCTCCATGACAAGACACTCGAACTCGTCGTCTCGAAAGGCAAAGAAAAGATCAACGACGTCGAAGAAGACAAATAGCATTAACTTTATTTACACCTAGAAATTACTTCAAAATATGGGCGCTTACCTACCACTTCCCTACGTATATGAACGAGAAGGCCGCCAAGAGCGGGCTTGGGACATCTATAGTCGCTTGCTGCGCGACCGGATCGTCTTCATCGGTACGCCGATCGACGATTACGTTGCAAATTCCATCATAGCACAGCTCCTTTTCCTCCAAATGGAGGACCCGAAAAAGGAGATTCACGTATATATTAATTCTCCCGGAGGAAGCGTTTCGGACGGAATGGCCATTTACGACACCCTGAACTTTTTGCAATGCGACGTCGTGACCTATTGCATAGGTATGGCCGCCAGTATGAGCACCGTTCTTTTGGCCGCCGGCACACCTGGCAAGCGCTTTGCCCTGCCGAACAGTCGCGTCATGATTCACCAACCGAGCGGTGGAGCGGGCGGACAGACCTCGGATATTTCGATTGCAGCCAAAGAAATCCTCCGTTGGAGACAAACCATCAACGAAATTCTTTCCAAGCACAGTGGGAAAACTATTGAGCAACTTGAAAAAGATTCGGACCGAGACTACTACATGTCCGCCGAAGAGGCAAAGGAGTACGGCTTGGTTGATGAGGTGATGACTCAAAAACCGAAGGACTGAACGAATTGACCGATGGCAAAGGCGACAAAAATCAACTTCTGTTCCTTTTGTGGGAAACCACAAGGGGAAGTGAAAAAGATGATCGCTGGCCCTGCCGGTGTTTTCATCTGTGATTCCTGCGTCCGCGTTTGCAAAACCATCATCGATCGCGAATTAGGTGAAAAAAAGACGCCCCCAAAAGGTCCCGACGAAAAACCTATTTTCAACCTTCAAAAGCCTGCCGTAATCAAAGCCTTTCTCGACCAGCACGTAATTGGTCAGGATCACGCCAAAAAAGTGCTCTCCGTAGCCGTACACAACCATTACAAAAGGCTCGCTTCGGAATTGGGGATTGGAGTCAACGATGACCATGCCGACCAATTTCTCGCAAACGACCTCAAAGACGTCGAAATCGAGAAAAGCAACGTCCTTCTCATTGGACCCACCGGTAGCGGAAAAACTTATTTGGCCCGAACCTTGGCTCGCATGCTTGACGTTCCTTTCGCCATAGCCGATGCAACCACTCTTACTGAGGCCGGTTACGTTGGGGACGACGTCGAAAACATCGTCCTAAGACTTCTCCAGTCTGCGGATCAAAACGTGGAGAAAGCTCAGTGTGGAATCATCTACGTGGATGAAATCGACAAGATTGGTCGCAAGACTGAAAACGTATCGATCACCAGAGACGTCTCGGGAGAAGGCGTGCAGCAAGCTCTCTTGAAAATATTGGAGGGGACGATTTGCAACGTCCCACCTCAAGGAGGCCGCAAACACCCGAACCAGGAATATATCCAACTCGACACCTCCAATATTTTATTCATTTGCGGAGGAGCCTTTGTGGACCTAGATCAAATCGTGGAGCAACGGACCGGAAACCGGATGTTGGGCTACTCGGCTGAAGCCCCTAAGGAAGCAAGCGAATTACTCGCCGAGGTACGGCCCGAAGACTTGGTTAAGTATGGCCTCATCCCCGAATTCATCGGGCGACTTCCGATTGTTTCTTTACTTGAGGAACTCACCCGTGAGGAATTAGTCAGTATTCTCAAAGATACGAAGAATTCCCTGCTCAAGCAGTATCGCAAGTTATTTTTGATGGAAGGCGCGAATCTTCATTTCACTCGAGATGCGATTCTGACGATTGCCGAACGAGCTTTGGAAATGAAAACCGGGGCCCGAGCCCTCCGCTCCATCATGGAAAGCATTATGCTTGAGGTCATGTATGACCTTCCTTCCATCGAAGAACCGGTCAAGGTCGTAATCAATGCCGGAGTCGTCAAAGGAAAGGGAAAGGCCAAGATCACTCCGATTCAATCGACTAAAAGAGACGCCGCCTGAGCCCTCATTCGGAGGGAAGCGTGATCGTGCTAGCCCTCTCGTTATTCTCCGGGTTTAGATCATCCCTGTCCTGCAAACGCAAGCGAGACTCGATTCGCACTCCCTCTCTCCCCTTGCCTCCATTCAAAAGCAACTGCTCGCTCTTGACTTCACCGGGATCCAGATTGCTGATGATGAACTTACGAGACTGGCCCATGTAATCGACTTCCAACTCGACGTTCTTGATCCATAAAGTTCCCTGATTCTGAACGCTGACAAGGAAAGGAACTTCAGGTTTGCCGAAATCGACTGGGTCGAAATAGTAGCCGACAATGGCCGCATCCGCCACATAAGGATCAAAACGATTATCGATCCTTGCGACGTTCAATGCTCCGTGCCCGGTATATTGATCGAATCCCGGTTTTTCCGATTCGTTGGCATATTCGTAGAGGAGTTCAATGGTTTGCTCTTTAGGAATACCGGGATTCTTTGACAATTCGGCCGCCAACACACCGGCAACGAAAGCAGAAGCGGTGGAAGTCCCACTAAAGGAAACGGTTTGCTCCTCCGACCAAGCCGAATAAACTCCGACCCCCGGTGCACCGACGTCCACCCCATTGCCATAATTGGCAAAACCCGAGGCTCGACCATTTGCATCAAGGGAAGTCACCCCAACTACGCCATCGTAGCGGGCTGGATAAGCCACTCCCTCCCTCCCCTCGTTTCCAACTGCCGCAACTATCGTCGCTCCGTTGGATTGAGCGTAACGAACCGCTTGCTCAAGCACCGAACTCGAAGAATCTCCTCCAAGGCTCATATTTATGACTTTCGCTCCCTGATCCACAGCCTCAACGATACCACGGGCAACGGTAAAGGAGTCTCCCTCACCATCCTGATTGAGTACTCTCACCGAAAGAATGGAAGCTGCCGGGGCAATGCCCTTCTGGTTTTCCGAATCTCCGACAATGATGGAAGCCACGGCAGTCCCGTGCCCAGAAGACGCCAGACTTCCTTTGACAAGAGAAAGTTCGGTGACTTCCGCACCTCTAAGGGAAGGATGAGAAGCATCCACTCCCGAATCGATCACCGCCACCTTGATCCCTCTCCCCCAGTCCTTGCGATCAACCGGCAACCCTAGCCAATCGTTAGCTTGGCCGCCAAACTCTTTCTCTCCTTCCAGAACCTGAGCCCGAGGCAACTCGGGTTGCTTGATCCGATAATTGTAATGGGTAGAGATCTCGTCCTTCCACTCATCCATCAAGCGTGAAGCTCTCGCGAGATCCTTTACTTGAACCCTTAGCGTGGAAAGACCTCTAATCTCACCAAGAATACGAATGCCGTTGCGTTCGGCCTCCAACCGGAATCGCTCCATCCGTCGAGCATCAGTAAACCCGAGAGTCAAATCCTTGAGAACCTTTGATTCCGAAAGGCTTTGCAAAAGCAGTTCATCCCTTAGTGTTGAAAAGGAATCAAGTTCGTCGAAAGTTCGTCGAGGGAGGGAAACCGGTGAATCATTGGACTTTCCCTCCGCCCATTCTTTTTCAGCAGGGCCGATGGGCTCTCTTGCCTTTTCAGAAGAAGGCTCCGATGAGAAAAAAGGCCAACGATACCAAACCAACACGCTCAGCAAAAAAAGGAGCAACGCAAGGTAGGTAATGAAAGAGCCTTGTTTCATTGAAAATATGGTGCCATGGAAAGAATTTGCTCGCAACTCGAAACCGGATCGGAAATTGATTCTCGGACATGATCGACTTTCTCATTGTGGGACATGGATTGGCAGGTTCCGTATTGGCCCGTACGTTAATGAAGCGTGGTTACCGGGTCATGGTTCTTGACGACCGTTCTCGCCACTCCGCAAGCAGGGTTGCGGCAGGCTTGATCAACCCGTTGATCGGCCCGAAATTCAACTTTCCGCTTCACATCGAGAATTGTCTGACGGAAAGCGAAAACTTCTTTCGCTCGATCGAAAAGGAAACCGGATGTTCCCTCTACGAGAAATTCCACCTTCATCGAATATTCGTTTCTGCAAATCAACGAAAGCAATGGCTTGAAAAGTCCCAAAACTTCTCTTTCCGACGGTATGCCCAATCGGTCCGAACCGAGAAAGAATGTGAAAAAATCGGAATCGAAGCCCCATTGGGAGCAGGCACCCAACTGGCGTACAGATTGAATTTCAACCGATTCCTCGGGCAATCCGAACAAATACTCAGGGCTGCGACGTCTTGGTTGAACGGAAGCTTTGATCAAGAGGATTGGAACGAAGCCAAGAAGATTGTTTTTTGCGAAGGATATCAAGTCCTGCAAAACCCCTGGTTCGGACATTTGCCCTTCGCCCCCGCCCAAGGAGAAATTCTGCTCCTGGAAAACTGCCTTTCCCAGGCGGCAAGCAATGGAACCTGGGTCGTCCCGGAAAACAAGGACAGATGCCTTGCCGGATCAACTTGGAAACATGACGACCTCGAGTCTGGTCCCACCGAAGAAGGGAAACAACGAATTTTGGAGAACTTGCCTCTTCTCAACAAGATCACTCCTCGAATCATCGATCACCGCAGTGGGATACGACCAAGCACTAGAGATCGTTCTCCGATCTTGGGGAGACACCGCAAGAATGAAAAGATGTTCCTTTTCAATGGTTTTGGATCACGAGGCGCCACGACCATTCCGTTTTACGCAAAACACATGATGAATTTCATGATCAATGAAACCCCACTCCCCATGGAAGCCGACTTGAAGCGGTTCGAAAAAAATGAAACTCTCACTCGTTGAAGAAGTCCATCGCCGATTGAAACAAGAAATCGGACCGGGCGACCTCTGTCTCGACGCAACGGCAGGAAATGGTTTCGACACCCTTTTTCTAGCTCGCCAAGTTGCAACCGAAGGGATGGTTCACGCGATGGACCTTCAATGTGATGCCCTCCGCATAACCCAAAGTTTGCTTGAACGGCACGGGTTGGAAAACTACCTAAGCACCTACCAATCCTGTCACTCGCAAATAGACGCTGTTTTACCCGCAAGCTCAAAGGGTAGAATCCGGGCAGTCACTTTCAACCTTGGGTATCTCCCCAAAGGTGACAAATCGATAAAGACCAATACCGTTACTACCCTACAGGCCCTCCGTCATGCCTATGATTGGTTACAAGAAAAAGGTATGATCAGCGTATTATGCTATGTCGGACATCCGGGTGGTAGAACCGAGGAACAAAGTGTCCGCAAGCTGATCGAAGAACGAGGATGGCAAAGCGAGACCATTGCCGGCAACGATTCCAAAGAATCACCAATCCTTCACTGGATTGAAAAAACTTAGAACGGATTGAGCTGATCCACTTCGGCCTCGTAATCAACGGAGGAATGCCCAAACCCAAAGAGGGTTAAGAACTCCTCCTGATACTTGGCGAAA
>Ga0055584_100000227_pt1 | contig 52879 bp, 55 predicted proteins | sample OSDHelmetaG_FD_58716 | JGI IMG/M metagenome (GOLD analysis project Ga0055584, IMG submission 58716) | Pelagic marine sediment microbial communities from the LTER site Helgoland, North Sea, for post-phytoplankton bloom and carbon turnover... | ecosystem: Environmental > Aquatic > Marine >... | reverse complement strand
TGCGGTGATGCGAATCGAATATCTACAAACTTAACGAGTAAGGAACTCCGACACGGGCGCTCGTATCGCCAATTGGCTACTTCACAATTCGGATGTATGCGTGCCGACCAGTGAGAACACGTCGTTATCGAGACGACTCACCAGCTCCCCTAGCGTCTGGTCTCGACTTTGCCGCTGCGCGTAAGCCCATTTCTTGTGCTCACGTTGTGCGGCGTTTTGTGCTGACGGCACGACAGTGAGGAGCGTATCAAGCAGATTGTCTTGGAGTTGGTAGAACTGATGGGCGATAAAAGCGACCGCATGGATGTAACGGTCTTCATCGGCGCGCTGATTGAGCTGAAATACGTCGGACTTGATGGCGCTATTGGCGAAGTACCGAACACCTTCGTGGCCTAGCTCAAGGACCGACAACAGCGGTGTCAATTGTTCGTGGAGGTCCTGTAGAAACAGATGCTCGGCGACCCGTGCCCTGATCTTCGCCGGTCGGGTAGACTGCGAAAAAGACTGCAGTCGGGTCAGATGATAGCGCGTGTACGACGATGCCTCCTGTGCCAGACTTCCGGCGGTCGTTGAGCGAATAGTGACTCAAGCAGCTCTCGGATGTCCGGGGATAATTTACGCTCGATGATGGCTGATAGATCATGTTTTCGTTGATTCAGCGCGCCCAGTATCAAATCGGCCAGCCGACGATAGTTAGGGAGTTGAATTTTCGGTGATGTAGAGCATCGATACATCGCCAGAAGATCAACTTCGGCTTAAGTTAGGCGCGGATCATGTTTCTGATCTCAGCCTTCATCAAGGCCTCGGTATCCGCGTCGAAACGTTTGACTCCCAGGGCCTCGATGATGAGATGCTCGTGTCGGAGCCGAGTTCGCTCGGCGTATTCTTTCGGTTGGAAAGCGTCCATCGGCACGCCGAGCCGCTGAGCTACAGACTCAATATCCCGGAGGTGGAAGGCGTGCGGCGAGAAGAATTGCTTGGTGACGCGAAAATAGCCGCAACTGAGCACGAAGCCGATTCGATTAGTCGGCGTACGCAGATTGCTTGCAATGTGCTCAAGCGCGATGGTCAGGTCGAAAAAGAGCTTTCTTTGTTGGCTATCGAAAACGGGCGGCCTCTCGAACGAGTCCTGCTCGGCCGAGCTCAGCACTCTCATTCTCGGCATGGATAGTCCTCTCGATGGTTGTTCTTAAAACGAACGAATCTGGAACAGGCTCTGCCCCGCGCAAAGAGAGTAAATACGAGTTCACATCCGACATCATCGAACAACTAGGCGTTGGACGGACGACGTTCTATCGCCGTTCCCCCCGCAGCGAATCCATCAACTGCGCCGTCAGCAGGAGCCATAAACAGCCAGAATCCTATGGCGGGTTCGGTACCTTTATGGGAAAGAACCCAACTTCTCAAGCGCCGCCGTAGAGCGACATTTCGCCTGCCACACTGCGCCAGCTAGACACCTTGCGTATACTAAGGCGGCGTGCCAAATCGATTCGCATGGTCAGCCTCAGCGCCGCGGTGGCAGCATCCTCAGTGCTAGCTACGTGCGCGGGCAGATCAACACAAGCGCTCTAGGTGGCGTTGCGATCGCTTGGTGTTGATGATGGCTGCAACAATGGCTCGGCGCTTTCATTCGCGCTCGCTTGGAGATCGAAGAGTTTTTCCAATTCCGATTTGGCGCCAGCAGCGCTGGTAGGCGCGTTCACGGTTGATTCGGGATCGAGGCCGAACAGGGATTCCAACGCTGCCGCGCTTCTCACATCAGCACTTCCGCCGGGCGAATCGACACGCAGCACCGGCTGAAAATAACCACAGAAATTGGACCGTTCTTTGTCATTGACTTCATCCGCGATCGGCTCTTTACATCCCAGACGCGCGTCCTTATCAAAGAACAAGCAGAGCCTACAGACATGCAAATCGACAGTGCAATGTGGGCACTCGGCAGCCCGTGCGATAGGTTGCAGCACGTCAGATAACGATCCGCCGCAGCGCCAGCAACACAGATCTTCAATGATCATCAGGTCTCTCCGCCATTCGACTTTGCAAGTCCGCAAGAATAGCGCGGGAACGCCCTCATGAGCGATGTCCAGGTCGAACAAGCGCCACGCCCGCCGCTGCGTCTACGCGACACCTATTTCTTTTTTGCACCACTCGTATTGATGGTCGAGCTCAACATGATCTCGAAATCAGCGATTCATGCATTTCTTGCGCGCACCGAAACGCCGGGGGTATCGCTGGCGGCATTTAACGCGGCGTTCACGTTTTATTTCGCCATTACTAGCGCCACTGAACTCATCGCGCTGCTGTGTTTGTCCTATCTCAAGAGTCGTGCTGACGCATTGCGCCTGATTGGATTTACCGCAGCCTTACTAGCGCTGCCGGTGATGCTCGCTATCGCTATAGTCGCGACCGATCTCGGCAACACCATGTTCGGCGACTGGTTTGGTTTAAGCGAGGCAGGCCAGCGCCAAGCGCGCGCCGCGGTAGGGATGTTGGTGTTGAGCGTGCCGGTGCTACTGCTGCGCGGCACGGCGTTTGCGTTACTGATGCTCACCCGACGCACAATCATCATTACTTACAGCACGCTCGTCCGCTTGGCCTCACTCGGCTTGTCGCTGGTGTTCTTGCCCAATTGGCTCGAGGGCGCGGCGATAGGGGCTGGCGCACTGGTGGTGTGTATGGCCTCGGAAACGCTGTTTGCTTGGTGTTTTGCGTGGCGCGAGCTAATGGCACTGCCAGCCGCGCGGCAGACTCACGACACCTTTTGGGGCTACTGGCAGTTCTCATGGCCGCTGATAATCAATCAGTCCGCCGAGATGGGCGTGGTCTTTACTATCAACTTGTATTTGGGGCGGCTCAGCGAGGCGGAGCTGGCGATTGCCGCTTTTGGTGTTGCGCACGGCCTGGTGTCACTGCTGATGGGACCCATGCGCAACCTCGTACAAACCGCGCAAACGCTCATTACCCGGCGCGAAGACGTGCGCGTAATGTTCGTCTTCACTGGACAGCTGGTGGCCTTATTTGCGCTGCTCGCGCTGGTGCTATTTCAAACCCCGCTGCGCGACATAATCTTACGCACAATCATGGGTTTACCACCAGAATTGGCGGCCTACTGCGAGCCAGCGATGGGCATTTCGTTTGTGATGGCGGCGTTTTGGAGCAGTACCGCCTTGTTCCGCGGCCTGCTCGCCAAAGCGCGCACCACAACTTCCTTGGCCGCGAGCGGCGCGCTGCGGGTATTGACTGCCGCGCTCGCCGGTTCAATCATCCTGGCCTATCCGGACATCAATGGTGCGCTGCTAGGCGTATCAGCGTGGGTGTTGTCGTATGTAGTAGAGGCTATAGTCAGCAGCTGGCGGCTACGCAAGCTCGGCTGGTTCGTCGAAGCGTAAGCCTCAGGCACTATCAACACTCGTCATGTGGAGCGCCGCGCTATGGAACTGAGCACGTACTTACTGCCTGAATCCGGCAACATGCCCAACAACGACCGACTGGCGCTGCTGGTCTATGCCAGCGCCGTCGCTTGCGATCGGCCGGACCCAGCGGTGCTGTTTGAGCAAGCATTTGATGCCCACAGCTGGCCGAGCGCGTGGCGCAACGGCATATTTCCCTACCATCATTACCACAGCACTGCGCATGAAGCCCTCGGGGTCTACAGGGGCACGGTTTCAGTGCGTTTTGGCGGTGAGGACGGCGTGATTGTTGCGGCAAGCGCCGGGGATGTGATCATCGTACCGGCCGGCGTCGCGCATAAATGCGTGGGTCACAGCGCCGATCTGGGCATCGTCGGCGCTTACCCACGCGGCCAGATCCCCGACACTTGCGACGGCTCGAACTACACCGAGGACCGCCGCACGATTGCCGGCCTCGGAATACCGCAGATGGACCCAATGTTCGGCGACAGCGGGCCGATGCTCGATCACTGGCGCGCATAAACGCCGTGCCCCGGTGTATGGCCTGCGTGCTTGCCTGCGAGATTGAACTAAAAGTGGACTCAACTTGCGCGCATCAGCGGTTCAAGCGGTGCGCGTAGTGTTCTGGAACATTCGCGCCGGCGGTGGGCGCCGGGCGGTGTGGATCGCGGATCAAATTGCCGCCTGGGCCCCCGATGTGCTGGGCCTGTGTGAATTTCGCGGCACTGAAGCAAGCCAGCAACTAGCACAGACTCTCGCCGCTCAAGGCTTGAGCTTTCAACAGCAATCAACAGACCCGCAGAACCTCGCCGTCAATGCTTGCTTGCTGGCGTCGCGTACACCGCTTAAGCCAATATCACTGCGGCGTAACCCACCGGAGCGAGCACGCTGGATAATGGCGCGCATTGAGCACGGACCCGCTGTAGGCATATTGCATGCGCCAAATTTTGTGACCAAGCGCAAACGCCCGTTCTTCAACTCGGTGAGTGATTTCGCGGGCAGATGGCGTGATGGTCCAGCTCTGTTTGGCGGCGACACTAATTGTGGTGTGCCACCGATAGACGGTAATCCAAACGCATTTCATGACTGGGAAGTCGAATGGATCCCGGAGCTTGCCCGCATCGGTTGGGCTGACATCTATCGGCATCAAAATCCAAGCACGCGCTGGCCAACCTGGTATTCCCCCAACGCCGGTAACGGCTATCGCCTGGATCAAGCCTTCGTAAATCGCTCACTGCTGCCGGCGATGCGACCCGCTCATCACGCATGGGGCACGCACCCGGATGCGCCACGCACGCGCCACGCGCTAAGTGATCATGCCGCGCTGATCGTGGATTTTGATTGGCCACGGCCAAGCTAACGATAAGCGCATGCGTAGCGCTATGTTTACGGCTGCGGCAATGCTGCCAGAATAGCCTTTGCGACCTCCTTGTTAGAGATTAATTCGATGACACAACGCTGCGGCGTGGCCACACTGCAATTGCTTGCGCGTTACGGTGTAGACACCGTCTTTGGTATTCCTGGCGTGCATACGCTGGAGTTTTGTCGCGGCCTCGATAGTGACCAGTCGATTCGCCACATTCGTGCGCGCCACGAGCAAGGCGCGGGTTTCATGGCTGATGGTTACGCGCGTGCGTCCGGCAAGCCGGGAGTTGCCTTAGTCATCTCCGGGCCCGGTGTGACCAATGCGGCGACTGCACTCGGGCAATCCTACGCTGACTCAATTCCGGTGTTGTTGTTGTCCGCCGAACCACCGACAAATTCTCTAGGTAAAGGTTTTGGCGTGCTGCACGAGATCACTAGCCAAAGTGCCGTCACAGCCCCGCTGACAGCATTTAGCGCAACCGCGTATACGCCACAAGATATTCCTGATCTGTTGCGACGCGCTTTCGCGGTGTTTAACTCAGCACGACCACGCCCCGTGCATATCTCGATCCCAACAGACGTTCTCGAGCGCCTCGTCGAGGTGCCGTGGGTACCAGCAATACTGGCATCACGACCGTATCCAGATCCGGGCGCTATCAGAGCTGGCGCAGAGGCACTCAGCAACGCAAGCCGAGCACTTATCATGCTGGGTGGTGGTGCCATTGAGGCAGGTGAGGCGATTACTGCCATCGCCGAGCGCATAGGCGCGGTCGTTACTACTTCGAGCGCAGGCAAAGGCATCGTTTCTGATATGCACCCACTCAATGTCGGTGCGAGCCAGGGGCGAGCTCCGGTGCATCAGCTCATCGCCGACGCTGACGTTGTGCTCGCGATTGGCACCGAGATCTCGGAAACCGATACCTTCATCGAGCGCCTTACCTTCAATGGCACGCTGATTCGTGCTGATATTGATCCAGCAAAAGTCAACGATCTGTACCCCGCTGATATCGGTATTGTTGCAGACGCTAACGCCACCGCCACAGCGCTATTGGCAGCACTCGAGACCTCCACTGATAAGGCCGGCCCGGTGCTCAGCAAACGCGCTAGCGCGCGTGCAAACAAAGTGCGCGCAAGCGTTACTGCAGGCTTAAGTCCAACCGAGCAACAGCATGTCACGCTGCTTGACGCAATCCGCCGGGTGCTGCCACCACACGGCATGGTTTTTGGAGACACCTGCCAATTGGTCTACACAGGCACCTTCGCGATGCCGGTGACAGCGCCACGCCGCTGGCATTACCCCACTGGGTTTTGCACTCTCGGCTGTGGCCTGCCTAATGCAATCGGCGCGCAAGTGGCACTACCGCAAACACCGATTATCGCGCTGGCCGGCGACGGTGGCTTCATGTTCACGATGCAAGAACTGGTGCTAGCCGCAGAACTGCAATTACCGCTCGCGATTGTGATTTGGGACAACCAAGGGCTGCAACAGATCCGCGATGACATGCGCGCACGCCAGCTACCGCAAATCGGTGTTGATGGACTTAACCCGGACTTTGAACAACTCGCGCATGCGTGTTTTTGTCATGCAGCAGCACCTAACTCTATGAGCGCGTTCGAAGCAGCGCTTGCGAGCGCGCTGGAAGCGGATCGTCCAACTGTAATTGTTGTGCGCGAGAACACTGCTTGGCTATGTAGCTGAACGCAAATTGCGAAAAGATCAGCATTCAGTTGCGTGCGCATTTTGTCCGGCTATACATTTCGGCGGCGTATGCGCGATAACGATTGTTGTTTAGCGATTCTTTGCTTCTAGCGCTTGTACACGTCGGCGCAGTTCATCGACGAGCGCTTGCGCCGATTGGCGACCGAGGAGGCTGCGAAACTCTGCTGTGTAGATGCGCACACCGCTAACGCCGTTAAACCACAGATCAACAATTCTCCACTCGCCCGCTGTCGCTAGCAGCACATAATTGAGTTTGTTGCGATCGCTATCGCCTTCTACCAAAACACTGCGCACCCGCACTTTGCCACTTTTCAGGCGACTTATCTTGCCGGTTTGAAATTGTTCACCAGAATAGTTAGTAAACGCACCCGCTAGCGCCGCCACCGCGTAGTCAAATATCGCACTGCGCAAGGCCTCGCGCTCAGCTGCTACAAGTGTCTGGCTGGCATCACCAAGGAGCGTTTTTGCGATCTGCGGCACATCGAAAACGCCATGCAGCAAAGTATCCAAACGTTCACGCCGTCCATCATATCCAAGCGTCGGTCCAGTGCGCATTACATCGATCAGGCCAGCTTGAAAGCGCTCAACCACTCCCGCAGATGAAGCTGCATCGAGTGCATGCGTAGGCACGCTCATGCACGCCAACACCAGCAACATCGCGCGCAAGCACGCGCGCACCGTTATTGAAACCATATTAGCGCTGCTTCGCTTGCACCGCGCGCCACACATTTGCGGGCGTCAACGGCATGTCAATATGCTCAATGCCTAACGGCGCCAATGCATTTACGACAGCGTTGACGATGGTCTGTGGTGCGCCAATACAACCGGCTTGACCGGAACCTTTCACACCGAGTGGATTCGCGCTCGTAGGGGTGCCGTCCAGATGCACGTCAAAGTCGGGTAGCTCGCGCGCGCGCGGAATTTGGTAGTCCATAAACGAGGCACTCAACAGTTGACCGGAACTCGGCTCGTGCACAGCCAGTTCTCCGGTCGCTTGACCAATGCCCTGCGCAACCCCGCCCACTACCTGCCCTTGTGTCAGCATTGGGTTGATCAGGTTGCCGTAGTCATCAGTAATACAGTAGCTCGCTAACTCGAATGCGCCGGTTTCTGGGTCAACTTCAACTTCCGCTATATGACAGCCGTTCGGGAATGCGATTGGAGTGTCGTGGTGAGACGCAAACGCATTGATCGCGTCAGCGTTGCCATCGCGTGTGCGTACGCTCGAAGCCACTTCCATCAGCGACACTGAGGCCTCACCGGCGTTCCCAACAAACACGCCATTGCGATAGCTGAGACTCGATGCGTCAGTCTGTAAGAATTGGGCCGCCTGTGCGCGCGCGCGTTCAAGCACGAGTTCGATCGCCATGGTCAGCGCCTTGCCACCCATGTGCATGGTGCGGGCACCACCGTGCCCATGTCCCATGCGGGTTAGCGAGGTGTCAGCTTGCACATAGCGAAACGAATCGATCGGCAGTCCAAATTGGTCCGCCGCGATTTGTGCATACGCGGTTTCGTGGCCTTGACCTTGAGATTCCGTTCCGACCCGAATTTCGACCGCGCCATCTTCGGTAAAGCACAGTTGCGCGCCCTCTTCCGGCGTACCTCGGGAAGTTTCTAAGAAGCAGCCGACGCCAAGCCCACGTAAGCGCCCGCGCTTCGCAGTTTGCGCCTTGCGCTGCGCAAACCCCGCGACATCCGCATGCACCCTAGCGGCGTCGATATTGAGGCCGAATTTGCCGCCGTCAATGACCTGACCGAGGGCGGTGCGATGAGGAAAGGTCTCGATCGCATTTTGACGGCGAAGCGCGATCGGATCGAAGCCGTGGCGCAAGGCCGCAACATCAAGCAAACGCTCAATAAGATAATTGGCCTCGGGTTTGCCGGCGCCGCGATATGCATCAACGGGGACCGTATTGGTGAAGACCCCGCGCGCTTGCATATAGATATTCGCGATCGCATAAATCCCACCCATCGCGGTAGGCATTGCACGCGCGGAAATGTTCGGACCACTGCCAGACAAATATGCACCCATGTTGGCGGTCGCATCGAGGCGTAAGGCCAGCATTTGGCCTACTTCGTCCAGTGCCAGCGTCGCGCGCATGACCATGTCGCGTCCGTAAGCGGCGCTTACAAAGTCTTCGCTGCGGCTGGCACTCCAACGCACAGGCTTGGCAAAACGCCGGGCCGCCCACAATAGAACAACCCATTCCGGATAAAGGAAGTTCTTCAAGCCGAAGCCGCCACCGACATCCGGCGCGACAACACGGACCTGCTCATTTGGCAGCCCAAATACTGGACCAGCCATCTGATTGCGAATGCCGTGCACTCCTTGCCCGTTGCAGTGCAATGTGAACTCACCCGTTGCAGCGTCAAAAACGCCGACGCCGGCACGAGTCTCCATTGGTGCCGCGCTGACCCGGTTGTTGACGAGTTCTAGGTCAACCACATGAGTCGCCGCCGCGATCGCCGCATCAACCGCACCACGTTCACCATTCTCGTAGTGAAATGCGAGATTGCCCGGCGCTTCGGGCCAAATAGTGTTGTCGGGGTCGTTTAGTGCACTGGCGGTATCAACCGATGTGGCAAGCGCGGCATAGTCGATCTCGACCAGCTCAGCAGCAGCTAAGGCCTGCGCATAGGTCTTTGCAACGACGGCGACGATCGGATCGCCAACATGGCGCACCCTGGCGTGCGCCAAGGCGTAGCGTGGCGGAACGACCAAGGGCGAGACGGTCGGAAAGCTTGCCGGGCACGGCAATGCAGCAATGCCATCTGCCAGCAGATCAGCATTACTGACAACGCCCAATACCCCCGGCATGGCGCTCGCGGCGCTCGTATCGACTCTCTGCAGTTCTGCATGCGCGTACTCGGAGCGCACGAATACCGCATGCATGCAGTCAGGAAAGCTCAGATCATCTATGTACTGGCCCTTGCCAGTAAGGAAACGAGCGTCCTCTAAGCGAGTCAGTGACTGGCCAATATAGCCTTGCGTCATATCTTATTCTCTTCGCGCGGCCGTACCGTTGAGCACGGCCATGGCATTGAACCTGCGTGATTCTCGCTCTTAACGCGTGAAAACGCCACGCGCGCGCGCTCGCTTGCGTCATTGGCATCGCTTAGCGCTCACCACGCCGCCACAGCAAGCCCGCCGTTAGCCCCATTCGCTCAAAATCGTCTAAGAACTCGAGCTCATCTGGCCGTGTCGCGTGATAGCCCGAGGGTAAGGCTTGGTTCGCCCGCAGGAGTCGCAATGCGTCACGCATCTGCAAACGCTGAACGTCGAGATAGTGGTTTGAAATCTCGCTGGGTGGCGCGTCAGCTGCGTCCTCGTAGGTATACAGCGCGTACCAAAAGCTACGTTCGCGCCGTTCCGGCAGCGCACAGCGCATCGCCCGTGGAAGTCGGGACCACGCGTCTAGAACTTCATCGACAAACTCAAGGCCCGAATCACTCACCGCCGCGGGCCTGCAATTGGCCTGTTCGAGGCGGGCGATGAGCTGGGGTCTATACAAAGACATGAAACATGCCAACCCATCCGAGATTGAGCCTGTGAGCGCTGGGCTATCCATAACAACTCCTTGCGTGCGGTAATTAACTTACTAAGTGAGGCGAGTATGCCAATGCCCTATTGCCATGGATGTTGCCTTTGAGTCCGCCCCTTGTAGGCGCGCGCCGCACACACTGTTGTCATAAACTGAGTCTAGTTGAAGCAATTGCGGTCAAATGACCAGTACGGGAAAAGCGAGGTTGAAATGCCGAAAGTACTACTAATAACGGCTGACCAGTGGCGCGGCGATTGCCTGGGAATCAGCGGCCATGCATGTGTGCAGACACCGAATCTAGATCAGCTTGCGCGCGACGCAACGCTGTTCACCAAGCACTTCGCCCAATGCTCCCCATGCGGGCCCGGCCGCGCGTCCCTGCACACCGGCATGTACTTGATGAATCACCGCTCGACCCGCAACGGCACACCCTTGTCGACGCGATTCACAAACACCGCGTTGGAAGTACAAAAGGCCGGCATGCGCCCGGCACTTATCGGCTTCACAGACACCAGCGTTCAGCCGAACGAAGTTCCCCCAGGGGACCCTCGCTTATTCACCTACGGCAGCGTTTTGCCAGGCTTTGAACAGTTGGTTCCCGGCAGCGAAGGACCCGCAGCATGGATCGATTCTCTACGCCAACGCGGCTACGACTTCGAGCCCGCCCACCATCCTCAAGACGAGCCTGACGTTTGGTCACCGATGACTAACCATCCCGACACTGACACGCTTGGGCCAACCGCAGCTCCAGCGCGCTACCCAGCCGAGTTCAGTGACACCGCCTTTTGTGTCAATCATGCCATTGACTATGCCCACGCCAACGCCGGCACGGACTGGTTTTTGCACCTCAGTCTGCTGCGTCCGCATCCACCATTTATTGCACCCGCGCCCTATCACAATATGTATAGCGCCGCGCACGGCCCAGCAATGCGCCGCCATGCCTCGCCAGAGCTAGAAGCCGAGACCCATCCATTTATTGCCTATGGCATGGAGCTATCGCGTAAATGGAACGCCCGCTATGGCTACGACATGAGCAGCGAACAACATCAGCGCCAGCTGCGCGCGACTTATTGGGGGCTGATGACCGAAGTTGATCACAATCTCGGGCGATTATTCGAGACCTTGAAAGCAACCGGTGACTACGATGAGACATTGATCGTGTTTACAAGCGACCATGGCGAACAGTTATGGGACCACTGGTGGATAGGCAAACAATCCTTTTTTGATCAGACCTTTCACATACCTCTGATCATTCGCGACCCCATGGGTATGCGCGGACAACGAGTTGATGAGTTTAGCGAGAACATTGATGTGCTTCCGACCATCTGCGCCTATTTAGGCTTAGCCATCCCAGAGCAATGCAACGGCATGTCACTACTTCCATGGACACGTAGTGAGCAACCAGGCAGATGGCGCGACGCGGCATTTTTTGAACTGGATTTTCGCGAGATTGTAGACGCGAGCAGTGAAGAATTCCTAAACCTCGGCATGGAAGACTGTAACTTGTCAGTATTGCGAGACGACGAATTTAAACTGGTACATTTTCCAAGCTTGCCGCCACTACTATTTGATTTACGCAAGGATCCAAACGAGCTGAAAAACGTGGCCTCTGATCGTGCCTACGCAGAAACCTTATTGCTCTATACACAACGCCTGTTATCGCAGCGCATGCGACATGCGGAAAGCACCTGGACCGCAACGCTGCTCACACGTAAACATGGCGTTGTGACCGCCCAATCCGCGCGGAAATCACAGCCCAATACCAAGTTGTAGAATCGGCCCACTGCGCAAATTCACAGTGGTCCGATAGTTATCAAAAACGCGGACGCGTAACCGTTGCTGACTCAAACGCGAGCCGCGCTTGCTTCGAATTTCGACCCTGCTTGGTGACGACTTGGTAAATCAACTCGCGTGTCGCTCCAGTAGCAACCGTGGTGGTCAGTTCGAAGGTGTTGAAATCGTGTCGCTTCGGTTGCAGCTGACTGCGCAACGTTGCATCACCGCCAACACTACGGCGAATATGCACCTCGATTGGCCGGGCGCTAAAGTTCTTGATGACACGCGCGTAAACGCGGTTTTCATTCCAGCCAATAACTCGTGCGCGATTGTCCAGCACCGTTGCACCATCACCGACTCGCTTGAATGCGTTTGCGCGCCTCAGTTTTAACCAAATATCGTCCCGGTGCATAGCCAAGACCTTCAGCTTAAACGCTACATCCGGGTCGTTGCCAAGATTAACCTCCAATTGATCACCCACCGGCACATACTTAATAGGCAAGCTGGCCAAGTAGTTCAATCCTCCACCCGAAGATGTACGAAATATGCTCATCTTACCGTTCGGTAGTGGCGTGGAGCCGAGGCCGGATTTCTCATCATTTTTCATCAGGTACATGCGGACTAGCTGTTCGCCATACTCGCGCGGACGATAACGGTACTGCAATTTAACCGGCACCTTGCCCGCATCGAAGCTACGCAAGCGCTTCGACCATCCATTCGGAATAGATTCTGTACCTTCGACAGTATATATAAAGTACTCAGACAAACCCTCTTTGATAATCTGCTTGGCACTCACGACGGAATCCTCCGTAACTGCCGCCGGAGCGGGCATCAGCCTCGAAAGACCTAGCGATTTCGCAGCTACATCTTTGCGCAGATTTCGCCGTCGACCCGGTTCCATCTTCTTTACTTCGTTGATTGAGACCCGCGCGAGCTGTGCAATCTTTTCCACCAGATTTATCTTGCCCACCACAACGCGTACTTGCGCATTGTCATATTGCTCGCCAGAGTTATTGTGTACACGGATAAAACCATCTAGGCGTGCGCTATCCTCAGCCTGATTAGAAATTAGGGTGTAATCCGCTGACCACGACAATCCTGAGGTAAAATAGCTGATCTCGGTTTCAACTTCGCCGTTCAACTCACTTTCGATATTCCACACCAAAGCAGCCTTCCTGATGTGAGAGAAAGTTGTGTCTACCAAACTAACCGCAGCTGCCTGACGCGGAAAGCGTATCGCTACTGAGGTCGGGTCGATCAGAGTATCGACCCAGCTAAATTGCAGCTGGTTAGTGCCTTTTTTGAAACTCATGATTCGCCGTTCACGTACCAGAGTCAGATCTTCACTGTTGTAGATTGTCAGTTGTACGGATGCGCGTTTTGGCACGGTAGATAAATCTATGTTGTTAGTCGCACCTGCACCTTGAAGCCCAATGAACAGCGTCGGCAGAATTAGTAATGCTTTCCAAATTCTCATATTCAATTCTCCCGGATTACCATTCGTTGCGAAAGATAAGATGGAGCAGATAAGTCTGCTTTTGCGCCTTAGCATCTTGCGCCGGTGGCAACTTTGCGCGTACCGCGACGCGCTTTATGTCGGTTTCCTGTGCGTCGACACGGCCAGGAAAAGTTGTCTCGTCTCCAACCTCCCACTGCGTATCTTGATGCGCTGGCTTACCTAAGAATTCAGAACGAATTCGACCCACTGCTTCGTGAATTCTCAATTCGGCAGCAACATCTTTGAAGTTCTCGATCTCATAACGCAGAACCACGTGCTGGTTATACAAATTGCCTTCGATGCGTTCGCGCGTATTACGCTCAATCGTACGCTTTACAGCAATGTCGCGAGACTGCCCAAGAAACAGCTGCATCTTGGCGCCTGGTGCTGTTCGTTTGCCCCAGTCCTCGCCGAGAAAAGCATTACCGCCGCGGCTGTCCTGCTGAAAAATACGCACCTTTCCATAAGGTAAAGTCGTCGCCCCAAGGCCGGCGGCGCGCTCGTTACTCAAAACATAATGCATCGCCACTTTGACTTTGTTTTGCGCCTGATTTTGCCAGCCGTGTTTTTGCACATCGGCGGTAAAGGTCTTCACTATCGGCACCGCGTTCCAACGCTCAACCAGCAACTCGCGAGTTTGATCTCCAGCAATAGGGCGTTCAATGCGTTTATCCGCCCCCAGCCATATGCCGCTCTCGCCGAAGGTTTCTGGCGCGTCGTTGCGTAGTTTAACGAAGTGCGCAAGACGCAGCGTCTTTTCGTCTCTGGCGGCGATGGCGCGATAATTGGAAGACTTGCTCAATTGACCAATCAAGTAACTGATGCGCACACGCGCGGGGCCAGCGTTCTCGGCAGCCACATTCCATATGAGAGCACTTTCTTTAGGTGGGTAGCTGACGCTTAAAACATTGACCTCGCCAGTGCTATCGATTATGCGAAACACGATGGTGTCTGGGTCGATGCGGGTATTCGCCCACGAAAAATCGACTTGGTTCAATCCCTTGACCAGAGGCACTGTGCGTTCCTCTTCGATCATCGTAGCGTTTTGATTTTCTAGCCGAATCTCAACACGGTCACGCGCAGGCAAGCTAATCAGCTTGACGCGAGCGTATGCCAGTTCAGCAAATGCGACGCTAGCAAGTACGGCCAGTACGACACGAAAACGAGTGCGTGGCATAGACTGTCATCCTCCAATTGGGGTTTATCGGGCTCAAGTGGCAATGGGCGCAGCGCGTAGCCATTGCTGCTTCACGGTTGCGGTGCATAGTAACGAGCTTAAGCATGCATCGGGGTTGACCCGGTTCGCATGCTGGTACATTGCCTTACAACGAACAGCTTCACTCGGCGTATCATGGCCGTGTTGTTTACGAAATTTAGGACCGAGCACATATGAGCGTTGCAGCCACCTCAATCGACGATCTAAACCGGCCTGCGCATATCAGCGCTGAAGAATGGCATTTACGCATCAAACTTGCGCAGTGTTATCGGATTTTTGACCGGCTAAGCTGGTCGATGATCATCTTCAACCACATAACCGCGCGCATTCCGGGGCCAGACCACCACTTCTTGATTAACCCGTTCGGATTGCGCTACGACGAGGTTACTGCGTCAAACCTGGTCAAGATCGACCTGCAAGGCAATGCCGTCGGTGAGTCCGAGCATGGGGTAAATCCGGCTGGGTTCATCATTCACAGCGCGATCCACGAAGCGGTTCCTGAGGCGCTATGGATTATGCACACGCATACGCCGCAAGGGGTCGCGGTCGCCTGTAAAGAGCGCGGACTCAGTAACACCAATTTCTATTCAGCCATGCTCTGGGATCACGTTGCTTACCATGCCTTTGAGGGGCTAACGGTACGTGATGACGAGAAATCGCGCTTGGTTGCAAGCATTGGCAACAAACCATTGGTGATCTTGCGTAACCACGGCTTGCTGTCACACGGACGCACGGCCGAAGAAGCCTTCTTCCGCCTCTATATGCTGCAGCAAGCATGCGAAACCCAGGTCATAAGCGAGTCGATGGGCGGTCCTGATCTCGAGGTGTCGGAGCAAGCAACGCACAATTCGAGCCGTGACGGGCGCTTATTTGGCGACAACGATGATCAGCTTGGCGTCGATACGTTCAATGCACTAGTGCGCACGATTGACGCTCAAGACCCAAGCTACAGGCATTAGTTTCACGCTGATCCGGCGGTGGCCATATAGCGGCGCGCTTTGCGCGCCCAACACTGCGGGCGCGCACTCCTTAAGCGCTGGCGCGCGAGGCCAGCGAATCGGCCAGAATACACAGAATTTCAAACATCACCGTAGCTCCGGTCAGCGCCGTGTAGCCGCTCGGGTCGAACGGTGGCGCAACTTCGACGACATCACCGCCGATCAGGTTTAGGCCTTGTAGGCCGCGCAGCATCGCGAGCGCCTCGTGGCTGGTAAATCCGCCAATCTCCGGCGTACCAGTGCCGGGCGCGTATACCGGGTCTAGACCATCCACATCAAAACTGACGTAAGTGGGCCCGTCCCCGACAACTTTGCGGGCCTCAACAATAGCCGCCTTGATGCCATGCTCGTACAACTCATCCATATAGATAACACGCATGCCAGAGTCATGGCTGAATTGCCACTGATCACGGTCGTTGAGACCACCGCGGATACCGATTTGGACAGTGCGTTTAGGATCTAGCAAGCCTTCCTCAACGGCACGGCGAAACGGCGCTCCGTGATGGAATTTACTGCCCAAGTAATCGTCACCGGTGTCGCAGTGCGCATCGAAGTGAACCATGCCTATGGGGCGTTCAGAGGCAATGGCTCGCATGATTGGCAGCGTTACCGAATGGTCACCTCCAGCGGAGAGCGGAACTACGCCTGCGGCGTGAATGCGGGCGTAAAACGCGGTGATTTCATCAAGGCTAGATTCAAGCGAAAAGGGGCTCGCGACCCACGCGTCGCCAAGGTCGGCAACCTTGACCAAATCATACGGACAGATGCCACTCGATTGGTTGATTCGGCGCATCAGACTTGACTGATTTCTAATTTCGCGCGGTCCATGGCGCGCGCCAGTTCGATTCGTTACGCCGCCATCGAAGGGCACGCCAATCATGCCTATATCAACGCCAGTTGGGTCCTGCGTGTACGGAGCGCGCATGAATGACGCGAGGCCGGTATATCGAGGCCGGCGCATCGGATCGTCAAATTCAGAATTGTTGTCCATCAGCGTAGGCCCTGTTAGAGAAATTTGTTAGGGAAAACGTTGGTAGAGGCTAGAGTCAATCTAAGCGATTCGCCTCGTCCAGCAACCAATTTCGAAACGCTAGCACTTTCGGCTGCTCCAAGGCGCCACGCGGATATACGATGTAGTAGGCGAGATCGTCCAATGCATAGTCAAATGGCGCCACCAAGCGGCCCGTTGCAAGATCGTCTTTAAGCAGCCCCAGGGGTCCGAGCGCGATACCTTGTCCATCCATGGCCGCTTGGATCCGCACATTGGTGTCATCAATGATTGGACCGGCGGAAGCATTTATCTCGCGCGCGCCCACACCGGCCAGCCATTTCTGCCATAAATCGAAACCGTCTTCATGCAACAAGGTGTGATGGCGCAGGTCGGCCGGACTACGCAATGGGCGGCGGCCATGCAACAGCCCTGGACCGCACACCGGTGCAACTTTCGCCGTCACTAAGGCTTCGATCTCCACATCAGGCCAATCACCGCGCCCCCAGCGCACGGCCAGGTCGACATTCGCCCGATTCAGATCCGATATGTCAGTCGAATGATGCAAACGCAAAGTGACATTCGGAAACTCGACCCAGAATCGGTTTAAGCGATGCGACAGCCAGCGGGCCGCAAAGAACGGGCGCAACATCACATCGAGCGTGCCATGTTTTGACACCTCGGTAAGACGCCGCGTTGCCGCAGCGATATTGTCAAAGCTTGTCTGTACAACCTGCAGCAATGCTTGCGCCTCATCGGTCAGTAACAGCCGCCGCGTCATTCTGCGGAACAATTTGACGCCCAAATGCAGCTCTAGGCTCTTAACCTGATGACTGATGGCTGCTTGCGTGACATGCAGCTCATGGGCGGCCTTGGTAAAACTCAAATGGCGCGCGGCCGCCTCGAAAGCACGCAGTGCAGTCAACGGTGGAAGCTCGCGGCTCATAAAAGATAACAAGCCATTACGCATGAATTATATTGATGCATAGGGAAAATATAGATCGTTTGTCAGCTACCGAGCCATTTCATATAATCGCTCCTAGCCTAGCTTCTAGCGTAGCTCGATTGCTCACTCGATGCTTAGCCAGCACCGCAGTGGATTAGTTGACCTTATTTATTCACAAGATCGCCGGCTTTCGCAATAAAAATATTTGTCGATGTGGCGAGTTGAAAGCCAGATTTCACGGCCCTCCCCCGGCTCTATGGTTCTCCTGCATGGTGCGATGCTACGTAGATTGGTGTGCCAACCCAATCGTACAGATCGCACGTCGATCCTCCCTTTGCCCCTAGATCGGGCAACAAGACCCCGCTGCTTAGCAGCGGGGTCGCTTCTTTTACTCACCTGAATTACACATCTTGCCCCAAAAGACGACAGGCGAAGACCTACGCAATGGAAAATGTTTTGGTTCCAAACCATTCGTGACTTTGTGGAAGTTAGTTGCTAACTTTCCTGCGGTGCACAGAGGCTGCTCTGCAAGCGCAGCTGATCGGGCCGCCTGAAGGCACAGCAGCTTACGCGCAGTGATACGTGGTCTAATTCTCTGAAGCGTTGCCATGCATGCCGATGAGCGTGAGGCCGCTCTTTCCATTGCCCACACCAACAACATGTGGACATGGCAAGCTAGCCAAAGCAATCAGGCAAAGGACAGGTACCGAGATGGCGTTTACAGCACAAATTGAACAGTTCCGGTTTGGCCCAGAGCTTGCGCAGGGCTTTGCTGGCAAGCGCGTCCTCATCTCTGGTGCCGGTCGCGACGGCGGCATTGGCCAGGCGCTGGCGCTCGCGGCGGCCTTGAATGGCGCCGAAGTAGTCGGCGTCCATTTTCACAGCAGTTATCGCGACGGCTTCGATTTGGTCAACGCGCTGCGTGAGTTAGGCACGAAGGCTTTCGCGCTACAAGCTGACGTGACCAACCCTCGAGATTTATGGGGCACGCGCAGCTACGTGATCGAGCAGATGGGTGGCAAAGCCCCAGATCTGGTGGTTTGCAACTCTGGCCTGACTGAAGACGGTTATCGATTTGGTCGTGCTTTGCCAGAGATTGATACGGAGAGCTTGCCGGAAAGACGTGCTCGTGTGCGACAAATGTTCATTAGCAATTTAGAAGAGTCGAGCCGCGTCCTGAACACCAAAATTGACGGCTTCGTCGGCATGACGCACTTGTGGGCGGCCGAGGCGGTCTACTACAAGCACAGCACGCAATTCCTATATATTTCATCGCGCCAAGCGATTGACCCAGGTGTGGCAGTGCCCGGCTATGTCATCGCGAACTGGGCGGTGTTGCAGCTACCGAAGGTACTACAGGTCAATCTTGGCCGCTCTGCATCAATGGCTAGCGCAACATGTTTGATGCTGCCGTTTGTACGCACCGGTATGACCGAAGAATACGCTAACAATCCCAAAGTATTCGGCCGCTGGCAGCCGCGCATGCTGGAACCATTCGAAGCCGCACGCGCAGTCGCGCGCTTGCTAGACCAGCCAGCTGAACAGACTAATTTAGGCAACTACGAATTGCTGGTGGAAGGTAGTGCGCAAGCAGCGAATATGCGTTGGTCGGGCGTGCAGTTAGAGGTCAAGGAACACGATCTACCCTGGAGTACGGCCGAGTCGCTGTAGTTCTAGTGGCCTTGGTTCGAATGAGCCTGGTTCTAATGGGCCGGGGGCGCGTTCGCAGCAAACTTTAAGTGGCTGGATGCGGTAACTCCGGGGAAACATCGTGATCGCGCCCGGTTAGGGCGCGCCCCACAAACGCCGCCAAACTCGCGATCCCCCACATCAAGCCTGCGACCACGCCAACGTCGAGGATCCCACGCCAAGGCTGCGGGATATATTCGAAGGTCAGGACCATCAAAACAATGCCGCTCGACAGCGCGTAAGTGGCGAACATGCGCCGGCGCGTTGCGCCGAAATAGCTCATACAAAAGAGCGGTGCCAGCACTACCTTGGTAACACTTGGCGCCTGCATGATGTGGCGCGCCCGCGCCACTACCCGAGGCGAGAAGCTGCGCTGGAATCCCCGATATCCTTCGGAATGCACCATAAACACAGTATTAGCCACTAGAACCACCCACTGCAGAGTCGACCAAGGCATCTCGAACGCCGAAATCGCGACGCCTGACAGTCGCACACAGGCATAGCTCAAAATGATCAACACGCCACATAAGCCCCACGTGGCGCCCACAATACCGGTAACTTTGCGCATTCTTAGAGTTTGTCTATCGGCCGCAATCGCGGCATCCAAATTATGGGATATGGTATCACTGCTGACGGTAAGCGGTCGTCAGCACGCCGCTGCGACTATGCACCGATTACATTGTCAGCCGGGCCGTACGGAAATCCGGTGATGTTGGTAGCACCTTCATCGCCAAGTACAAGAATATCATGCTCACTGTACCCGCCAGCGCCCGGGCTACCGTGCGCCACCGTCAGCATCGGCTCCATAGACACCACCATGCCGGGATCCAATACAGTGCCCACATCTTCGCGTAACTCCAAACCGGCCTCACGTCCATAGTAATGAGAAAGTCGGCCAAACGAATGGCCATACCCAAACGCGCGATACGCCAGCAGATCACGTTCGGCGAAATACGCGTTTAGCTCAGCGCAAATGTCCGCGCAAACCGCTCCAGGTCGGATCAGTGACAAACCCAGCTCATGAGCACCGACATTCGCCTCCCAAATTCTTAGCGAAGCCGCATCCGGCTCACCTAGAAAAAGCCTTCGCTCGAGCGCGGTGTAATAGCCAGAGACCATCGGGAACGCGTTAAGATTCAGTATGTCTCCAGGCTCGATCGCCCGCGTCGTTACTGGATTATGCGCACCATCAGTGTTCGCCCCCGACTGAAACCAAACCCACGAATCTCGAATTTCCGAATCGGGAAACAGCTCGGCGATTTCGCATTCCATAGCATCACGACCTGCCATTACGATGTCGATCTCACGTGCGCCTGGTCGGATCTCAGCGCGCATAGCGTGCCCACCGACATCAGCAATTCGCGCCGCCTTCGTGATCAGTGCGATCTCTTGCGCCGACTTCGCCATCCTCTCGGCCATGACCGCAACCGCAATGTCTTCGAACTCGACCGACGCTAGCGCCGCTGCAAGCTGCGCGCGCATGGCAACCGATAGATGGTCGGCCTCGCAGCCGATGCGCTCCGATCCACCCAAAATCTGGACCACAGCGCGCCAAAAATTATCCCGGCGCCAATCCGTGTAAACAACATTTTCCGCTAGCGACTGACGCCATGGTTGCCCGCCGTCAATATTCGCTGACACCGTCACACACCGATCTGGCGTTACTATGCAGCCGTATGGCCGACCAAAGCTGCAGTACAAAAAAGCCGGAGTAATAAGCAATGTTGTGCATCGACGTAAACAGCGAGGCGGTGATGCCGCGCGCGGCCATTACCTCCCGCAAGCGACTCAATCGACGCGCGTATTCAGATTGCGAAAGTGGCGAGGGGCGCTTAGCGCCATTGTGAAATTGCAGAACATCAGGACGGGAAATAGCAGCGGTCATAACAAGCTCCTCCAAACGCTTCGTCGAGCGCAGAAGAGATCCCGACCGCACCCGAATGACTATCCGGGCGTGCAGGACAAAAAGAGCACCGACCCTCGAGTGGGCTCAGGAGTTGACGACGCCATCGTCAACAGGCTCTGTGGCAACTTTAGCGGAGCAGCCGATGGATTACATGCCGTATTGGGTAAACCCCAAGTAGCAGCGTTTGCGCAACCCTAAGTGCGCCATCGCTGGCAAATGCATAGCGCGTAACAATGCGGGCGCCAAGGTGCTTAACAATTCGATCAGCGCCGACATGCGTGTACTCTTAGCAGCATGGATATACAGCAACAACAGCTTGCAGCAGCAGCGCTCGCGAGGCTCAGACTACGCACATCTTCGCGCGACCAAGCCATAACGGATCTGCCTCTTGCGTACCGACCACAATCCTTGTCTGAAGCGTATGCCGTGCAAGCACAAGTGACATCGATACTAGAGAATGGTGAATCAGGTCCGGCATGCGGTTGGAAGATCGGCTGCACAACCGCAGTCATGCAAGCGTATTTGAACATCAAGCACCCGTGCGCTGGCAGGCTCTATAGAGACTGGCTGTATGTAGACCATGCGGAGCTCGTAGTAAGCGACTATTTTTTCCTAGGCCTAGAATGCGAACTCGCAATTCGCTTGAGCCGCGATATTGACGCGATGGCTGGCGGACACAATGTGGCTAGTGTCAGTGTCGCGGTTGATACTGTTTGTACGTCCGTGGAAATTATCGAACACCGATTCGTAGATTTCGCTAAAGCTAACAGCGCAAGCTTGGTTGCTGATGATTTTTTCTCGGCTGGCTGCGTCGTCGGCGCGCCGGTCGCTATAACTGAAATCGCAGACTTAGCGAGCTTACGCGGTGGCTTTCACATCAACGGCGAGGCACCGGACCTCACTGGCACCGGCGCTGCAATCCTCGGGCATCCACTAGCGGCGCTGGCATGGTTAGCAGACCACGCGGCACATGTAGGTGCGCCGTTGCGGGCAGGCGCGATAGTCACGCTCGGTAGCGTTGTAAAAACAATTTACCCACCAGCAGGTAGCGTGATCGAAGCAAGATTTAACGGACTAGCACCGGTATCGCTAAAGCTGGTCTGAGGCAGGGTCTGGGGCAGACACTCAGCGTCAGTTAACGGGAATCATGCAAACAATCGCGCGACCTTGAGCGGATACTCGTCAGGGTTCGGTGCGCAGTCCATACTAGCGGCCGCGAGCGCCTGCGTAGCTCGCGAGTCACCTGCCTCAATCGAATGCCGTGCCAGGACTTAAACCGATGCACAAAGCTACTCTCGCGATGCTCGGTGCGGTCTTGTTGTGGGCAAGTTCGGGCTCTGCCAGCAAATCCGTACTGAACTACATCAGTGTTCCAGAAGGAATGGCGTTCAGAATTATCGGCGCCGCATTAGTGATGTGGTTTATCGGCTTGGTGATCTTAAAGCGCCGCTATCAGCTACGCAGCTACAAACCGCTGCTGATGGGGGTGCTGGAACCGACCCTGGTCACATTCTTCATCATGGCTGGTGTTGCACAAACCAGTGCCGTAAACGCATCGGTGGTGTGGGGCATTTTACCTATTACACAGCCAATCATGGGGCGGATATTCTTAGGCGAACCGATCCAACGCAGCGTTGCGCTTGGCGCCGCCCTGGCAGTGTGCGGCACAGTGCTGTTGTTTATGACCAAGCAACAAGACGGCAGCGGCTCGCTAACGGGTGACTTATTGCTATTGTGCGCGGTCGGCGCCGCAAGTGTGAATCAGATGCTGGCCCGTTCGGTTGCGCAGACCGAACAGAATCCGCTCGTGACTACCAGCTATCAGTTGCTCACCGCTGCGATGCTGGCACTGGGATTTCTGTTGTGGAATTGGCCAGAACAAGGCCTCTATGCGAATGTGACGATGTCGATGGCCCCCTTGCTCGTGTTACTGATCATCACCACCGCTGGGCCGTTTTTTCTATATAACTACGCGATGCAGACGATGCCCGTGGGTCGCGTTTCCTTGTTCGCGCCACTATCGGGGCCAATTGGTGCGGTGATTGCAACGGTGGTGTTCGCAGAGCCTGTGCACTGGCTCATCATCATCGCAATTGCCATGTCCCTGTCTGGCGCCCTGCTACCAACCATCGCAAGTCGCATGGCACGTTAAGAAACCCGGACTGGCTAGAGTGCTCGCGCCTTATGCGCAGTTATCGTACCCTTGATGGACATGCTCACAAGTCGACACCTTGCCCAAACAAATATACCGAGCAACCTATGAATCGACGATTACGCTTTGCACCTGCGCTCGCGCTACTAGTGCTGATGTATTTGCTGCAAGGTTGCGCAAGCGAACGCCCACGGCCCCTACCTAATGAAGCCGTTCCAGACCTTAGTGGCAATGTCGGGTATGTGTTGGTGTCGGTAACAAAAAATGGCGGTAGCAACGCCTGGGTAGAGATGACGCCACTCAATGGCGAAGCGATACCGCTAGACGCAGTCGCGAAAGGTATTCTCGACCACAACGACGATTTCGCCGATGACGATACCCGCAGCGGTCGCTTGATGTTTGTGGCCTTAGCACCAGGACACTATGAGATCAGCAACTGGCGCTTTAAGGCCCACTCTAGAACCGATGCAGATCGAATACTTGGACCAGCAGCATTGCCGGGCATACCGTTTTTTCTACGCGCTGGAGAGGTCGTGTATCTCGGCAATGTTCACATTGATGTAGAGCATGCTGAGAGCGCACTGCCAACAGCTCTGCAAGCTTTGCGTAGCGTCGGTGCGCAAGTACACGACCAAGCAGATCGCGATATCGCCCTATTCAGGCAACGCTACTCAGCGTTCAGCGAGACTGCCGTGCGCGCGAGCGTCAAGAGCAACGAAGGCTGGAATCTACGCATTCACTTGCAACTTCCGTAACTGTTTTTGCACCTGCGGGGTTTGCGCTACCTCTGCGCTACGCAAATCCCCACGACCATCACACGTGCAGCAATTCGCTGCGCAAACTAGCGTAATCCGCATGACCCGTTATCGGGTAAATCTCCTCAGCCCAGATTCGATCAAAACGTTCAAGCAATTCAGCGCTCAAGATCGAGTGCGAACCGCTCTTGCCCGCGCGCACCTTGCTGCCCTGTGTTTCGAGCGGTAGTCCACTCAAGACATTGCGTTTAAGCCGAATAGGATGATCGTCAAACTGGTGCTGGTGCGCATGCATAAAAGCAAACTCAGCTTGTGCGCTTGCGATCGCTAAACAATCAGCATCTGCATCAATGCCAATAAATTCAGCAGTCTGCGCGACCGTCGGCGCTAGATTCTTGGTGATATCTTCGAAACACAACATCTTCGTATCAGCGTCATTACGTTTATGCCACCAAGACCTCAGGTGGTCCGCGTAGCCACCTGAGCGTGTACCGCCAAGCAAAAAGTCACGCACAAACGTATCAATCGTTAAACTACCCCGAGCAAAGAACCAGCCCTCGAAGAAATGAAAGAAAGACACCGCAACATCTTTAGGGTCGCGCAGCACATAAATATATTTCGCACCTTTAGGCACCTCTTCCCAAGTCTGGTGAGATTTGAACGCTTTCGGCCACGCTTTCTGCTCCGCGTAGATGTCAGTGCCTACATCCAACGATGTTTCTAGCCACGGCACAACATCGGTGATCTCGCCAAAATCCATATCTCCACACGTGCGCAATCCGTGCACGATTTGTTGCATCAGCGTGGTTCCGCATTTCGGGTATGTCGCAATGATGATATCGCTTGGATGAGCCTGGTAGTTATTGCCATGCTTACGACTAGCAGCTGTAAACATGCGACTCAAACGGTCATGGATGCCAGCAACATCAGTTGCCATAGAAAGAGCTTCGGTCATCATCGTGTTCCCGTTGAGCGCTTGGGTTTGCGGGACTTAACCGCTTCGAAGATACGCTTAGGCCCTGAGCTAAAGCACTTTGCCAAGGCTCGGCACCTTGTGGTCACCAAGCGCGACGCAGATGTTTTTTTGTTCCATATAAAATTCGAAACTATAGTCCCCACCATCGCGCCCAATGCCGCTCGCCTTCATGCCGCCGAACGGCGATGGCAAGTGCCGGTTGTTTTCTGAGTTCACCCAGATCATTCCTGCATCTAGACTTTGCGCCACACGGTGTGCCCGACTCACATCAGAGGTCCACAGGTAACCAGCCAGCCCATAGGGTACGTCGTTAGCGATACGAACCGCGTCATCATCCGAGGCAAATGGAATTGCGGTTAATACGGGGCCAAAAATTTCTTCTTGTGCCACACGCATATCAGTATCCGCCTGGGTAAAAAGCGTTGGTTCTATGAAATTACCCTCCGGATGCGCCGCTGCGCGACCGCCACCGCTTGCAATTGTTACACCCTCTTCGCGAGCTACCTGCATGTAGGCGAGTACTTTCTCGACATGCCTAGAGTGAATGAGCGGTCCGATTTCTGCGTCTGGGTCTAATGGATGACCCACTTTCACTTGCGCTGCACGCGCAGCCACTTTGGCCGTGAATTCGCTATAAATGGACTCGTGCACCAATAAGCGACTGGACGAAGTACAGCGTTCACCGTTCAAGCTATAGATCATGAACGTCACCGCATCCAGCGCGCGCTCCTGGTCCGCATCTGCAAATACAATCACCGGGTTCTTGCCGCCAAGTTCAAAGTGAACCCGCTTAAGCGTCTCAGCGCCTTGGGCCATGATGGCGGAGCCAGTTGCGGACTCACCAACAAAAGCGATCGCGCGTATTGCCGGGTGCTCCGATAGTGCTTTCCCCGCAAGCTCTCCGATGCCGTTTACCATATTAACAACACCAGCTGGCAAGCCGGCCTCGTGCATAATTTCCGCTAACAAGGTCGCACTTAGCGGACTCCATTCAGCCGGCTTATGCACCACCGTGCAACCCGCAGCAAGGGCTGGCGCGATCTTCCACGTCGACAACATAAACGGCGTGTTCCACGGCGTAATCACGCCTACCGGGCCAATTGGTTCGCGCATGGTGTAGTTCATATGCTGCGCAGCCGGTAGCGACAAACCGTTTGCGGCACCCGGCGCTTGATCAGCATAAAACCGATAGTTGTCCGCACCGCGTATAGCTGCCTTACTCATAAAGCGCATGGTCTGACCAGTGTCCATGCACTCAACCAGCGCTATCTCTTCGGCTCTCGCTTCCACTAGGTCAGCAACCTTGTGCAGCAACTTTCGACGCACAGCGCCCGAGACCTTGCGCCAATCATCGAACGCTTGCTCGGCGGCGTTGCATGCGTCGTCGATCTCAGCTTCGGTTCCAGCGCTGACCTGATTTAGAACCGAATTATCAACCGGGCAGAGGTTGTCGAAGAGCTCGCCTTCGCCAGCGACGAATTCACCGCCAATGAAGTGACCAAGCGGCGCCGCCTTAAATCGCTGCAGATACGCACTGGCCTTTTCAATATTGGCTTGCAATTTATCGGACATCCCAACCCCCATTTCTTAACACCGTTAACACAGACAAGATGTAACTTAAGCGCGTCGAAGTACATCACGACTGGCTGCGATGACAACGATTGGTATGTTAGATACCTCAGGTGTTCAAGTCACGCCTTAAGCAAGGCCCATTTGCTTAGGGGTGTGTGAGACCGGCAGTGATGGCGGCATTTGACAGTCCTAGCGCGCTCGAGGGAGCCCGGGTTCCGGCGAGCCTTCACGGGCACGTTCATGCAAGACTTGCGCTCGGCACGGCACAACCACCTCAAGGGGCAATTGCGTACCGCCGGCGCATCTCTTGTCGAAATCTATACACAGTACGTTTGCATTGATTTACCCTTTGCCGCATCAATACTAGTATTTCGGTAACGCGTAAATCCTGCCAAACTTCTGGGCGACGCCAACGTGGCATCGCCATTACACTAGGGTCACAAAGGAAGAATGTATCTTGAGTAACAAATCAAAGGTCAGATGGACCGGGGATTCGACCTTTGAGGCTCAGAGTTCTGCGGGTCATACGATCGCTATCCAATCGACCAGCGGCAATAGCCAGCAAAGTGTTGGCCCTAGCCCAATGGAACTGATACTACTGGGTGCCGGCGGATGCGTCTCCACCAACGTTGTTTCAATCCTGAAAAAATCCCGTGTAGGTTTCACTGACCTGGAAGTTGAGTTGTCAGGGCAACGCGCAGCAGACCCACCACGTGTTTTCACCCAGATTCATCTACATTTCTTGGTAACGGGTCATAAGTTAAAATCCAAGACCATCGCACGCAGCATTGAGCTCGCCATAGAGAAGTACTGTTCTGCGACCAACATGCTAGCGAAGGCTGTAGAGATAGAGCATTCCTTCGAGCTGATTGAGCACTCGGTCGAACACTCGACTTAAGCCCGTACAAGCCATCACACAAGCTTGCTTAGATGCCTCAGCTCGCGTCGACTTTTCTAGAGCAGTCATTGCCCAGGTACCAGTGGCCACCTAGTTTCCTACCCGATGCTCCATCATGCTGAGCAATCTGACTACTGGCCACAAGATAAGCAAATAGATCGCAGCGGCCAAAACGATCGGCGACGCATTGTAAGTTAATGAGCGTGCCATGTCGGCCGCATAAAGAAGTTCTTGTAGCGCAACGACACTCGCAATAGAGGTTAACTTAACGACCTCGATCGTATTACTAAGCAAGTCAGGGAGAACATTTCGAGTCGCCTGTGGCAGTACTACATAACTCATAGTCTGCGCAGAACTCATACCTGTTGAACGTGCAGCTTCCGTTTGACCGCGATCAACACTCTCAATGCCAGCACGGTAAATCTCTGCATAATAAGCGGAATTATTTAGCATAAATCCAACACAAACCGCGGCAAATGGAGAGATATCTATGCCCGCGAACGGCAGCCCAGAATAGATAAGGATGAGCAGTACCAACGGCGGAATAGCTCGAAACAAGTCAACAAACACGACCACTGCGATTCGTAAGGAGCGACTATTCGATTGCGACATCACAGCCAACACCAGTCCGCCAATGATGCCGAGCGGGATGACAGCCACACACAGTTTCGCCGTAACTACTAAGCCCCGCAATAGCAGTGGCAGGGCTTCGCGCATGATCTCGAAATTGAAGAAGCTGAGATAGATTTCGTTCATCAGCTCCGCCGCCACGCGAACCGCGTCTCTATCCACCGACCTGCTACGACGATTGGGATAAATAGCAAGATATAGGCAATTGCGCCCATCATCAGTGGCGTTGCGCTGCCGGAGAAGGATTGCGCAGTCGAAGCCTCATTGAGAATTTCAGGCACGCCAATCACCATGCCAAGCGCCGTATTTTTAGTGATGGCAATGGTTCGATTTGTGAGCGGCGCCACGGTCAGGCGTATCGCTTGTGGTACAACCACCCATGCAAGCGCTTGCGTAAAACTAAAACCAGTGGAGCGCGCTGCATCCCACTGTCCTTTACGTACAGACAGAATTCCCGCCCAGAAGATCTCCTCCGCAAATGCAGCTAATACCATCGACAGTACTAGCCACAGGACCACGAATCCGGATAGGGTCGAGCCAAGTGCAGGCAAGCCAAAATAGGTGAGCACGATCAGAACTAGGGGCGGAAGTGAGCGCAGCACATCGACGTAGACTATTATGAGGAAGTTCACGGGCTTAATGCGATACGCTCGAATCATCGCAAGCGCTAAGCCCACGGCGATCCCGGTCACCACAACCAGCCCTGCAACCTGACAGGTAACAATTACGCCCTTAGCAATTGCGCCAGAATATTGTTCGATAAGGTCGGGTCGAAAAAACGTTTCGAGGAAACGCGCCCAAGCGCTTGTCGTAACCGTCTCATTCAACGTGCAATCTCAGCGACGAATTCCCGGGTGCGGGGATGTTTTGGTGTTGAGAATATTTCCTCAGGCGTGCCTTCTTCAAGAATTGCACCATCACACACGAACACCACTCGATCAGCGGCCTCGCGCGCAAATCGAATTTCGTGGCTGACGACTACCATTGTCATGCCTTCATCGCGCAGATTGCGCATAACCTGAAGAACACTTCCCACCAACTCTGGATCCAAGGCACTGGTCGGCTCATCGAACAGCATAACCTTAGGTTCGAGTGCCAGCGCTCGGGCAATTGCGACGCGCTGCTGTTGCCCACCAGACAATTCATTCGGGCGCGCATTAGCGCGGTCTGCCAAGCCAACTAACTCCAGACAACGTTGCGCTGCCGCCCGCGCAGCAGATTTACTCTTGCCTTGCACCTTGCGTAAGGCAAGCGTTATGTTGCCTTCGGCGCTGAGGTGCGGGTATAAATTGAACTGCTGAAACACCATGCCAATGCGCTGGCGCATCTGATTGATGTTGACCCCTTTACCCATCAGATTAACGCCGTCCACAAACACGGCGCCACAGCTCGGCTCTTCTAGTCGATTGAAACACCGCAACATGGTGCTCTTACCTGAACCGGATGGCCCCACAATAAACACGAGTTCGCGCGGGAAAACACGAAAGTTAATCTCATGTAAAACTTTCGTCGCCCCGAAGGATTTTCCCAGTCCGCGAGCCTCCAAAATAGGGTTGGCGTCGGTATCTGCTCGGGATTCACTCAAATGGGTGTGCCGCCGTCAAATAAACAATAAGCGCCGGGCTCGAGTTAATCGCAGCCCGGCGCAAGATACCACTACCGAGTGGCAGTATTTACGAGCATTTAGGTGCGTGTGGTGTCGCCTCATGCCCTTCGAATCCAGGCGGACCAAAACCTGCATGAACGGTCACTGCGGCGGAGCCTGGTGCAGGCGTAACGCCGAACCATTTCTCACTGAGTTTTGTCATAGTGCCGTCAAGCTTCATACATTCAATAGCGCTCTCGACTTTATTTCTCAGCGCCACGCTATCTTTGCGAAATGGCATTGAGAATACTTTTCCGGTCGAATGCAGATAGGAAAGCGCGATCATGGGATTCTTCTTGACCGCCCACGCCGCCACAGTATTGCCTGCGACATTGGCAAAAGCGCGGCCAGAGATGACCGCCTGCACCGCGTCGGTATTGGTACCATATGAGGTTACCGCCCAACCTACCGACGGTATCAACTCACGAGCCCATTTGTCGTAAGCCGAACCTTTGTTTACGGCAATCGTCTTGCCTTTGAAATCGGCGAGCTTGGCAACTTTGGGAGCACCCTTCTTAACAATAAACTGGAAGTCAGTATTCAAGTAACCTTCTGTGAACAACATACTTTTGCTACGCGATTCGGTGAGTGTCGTCGGCGCGACAAGAAAATCATACGTGCCTGCTTGCATCGCTGGTATTAGCCCTGACCATTGCGCGGCTGTGATGTTCATGGTGGCGCCTAAGCGCGCACCAATCTCATTGGCCAAGTCAACGTTGAACCCCTCGATACCGCCACTCAGCTTGGGCATCGCGTGCGGCGCAAAGGTGCCATCTAGCGCTACGTTATAAGTTTGTGCTGCAAGCGAAGAACATGCGGTTAAGGCAATACCTATCACGCCCACACGTAGTGTTGAGGAAAGTCGAATCATGTTGCTGCTCCTTGTTCGGAATTCGTGCACAGTCGCTGATTTACGCACCAGCATAGTGCGCTTTTTCGATAGGCAGTGCGAGTGTGCAAGACTCCTCTGAGTAGTGATGGCCACTAGCTACGAGTGCGAGTTGAGCAAAGCGAGGGATGTTGAAAGACCACATCTCATCGTATTGCCACGCAAGAATCTAGCCAATCTCAGTTTACGATAGGAACTGAGTACTTGACGGAATTTTATGCAATAGAACACTAGGGGAGAATTGCTAAGCCCGCACGCAAGTTCTGAAATGGTATTTCAGTGTGGTCAGCAAGGTTAGGACCAGGCGCCACAGTCACAAGCACTTGTTCAGCCAGTGCTTGAAAGTGCGCGCGGAAATGGACACTACTCTTAATCGCAAGAATTCGCCGTTCGCTTGGCTCGATACCGATATGTTTTAAGATTTCTTGGTCAAGAACTTGCGCGCGTGCGCTTGCAACGAGCACCTCAACACCACCGATACGCAACACTGCGCAAAGCCCCATCTGATAGTGTCGGCCACGCGCCATTGGCCCGCTACCGACAAACTGCCCATCGCTCAGCGCCTGCACGCTGAACTGCGCGCGCAATGGCGTATGCCCAGGCTGGCGACTGCCTGCGCCGATACTGAGCTCAATCGAAGCGCCAATTCCAGCCGCGTGCGCAGCCGCAGCTGCCGGCGGATCGTACAGACATGCAAACACCGCATCTTGCGCGTCGTTACGTATCAGCGCCTCCAACAATCCCACCGTATCTGATGCGCCGCCTGCGCCTGGATTGTCTTGCGTGTCATTGAGAATAAATGGCTTACCACGATATTCGTTGTTTGCAACATTGATCGCTTCGTCCGGGCTATAGAGCTTGCCGCTCCAATTGCTGCGCGCCGCGCGCACTTGCTCAAACACGTGATCGGCAGCGCGGTCCGCAGCTGCTTGGGTTTCACCATACGCAAACACGCTCGGACCACACTCATGGATATCTGCAGGAGGAAATCCCGGCGTGAAGCTCACGCTCAAAACACCATCAGACTCAAGCGCGCCCATGCCTTGGTAAATGGATTGGGCAGGCTCAATCAACGAACATTGCCAAACCAATGGAATTAGGAAGTCAGTCCTACGCAGTGCTTTCGCCGGCTTGCGCCCGGTATCAAACATCCACTGCAAGAGCGCAGCGGTACGCTCGCCGGTCTCCGCCGGGTCAACGTGCGGATAGGTTCGATAAGCGACTAAGCCATCAGCGTGTTCAATCATTGCCTCGGGGATATTTCCGTGCAAGTCGAGCGATGCAACTAAGGGTATGTCTGCACCGATCACATCGCGCACTCTGCGCAAAATCTCAGCCTCTCCATCCTCATATGAGCTTGTGACCATCGCGCCGTGCAGACACAAATACACCGCGTCAATTGGACCTGCATCTGCAATGCCCGCCAGGATTAAGCCAACAACATGGTCAAAAGCCTCATCGGTAACATGCGCCGAAGGCGTCGCCATCGCCCACGCGGTGGGTAGAAGCTCATGGCCTCGAGCGGATGCAGCGCTCATAAATCCTGCGATGGAAACGTTGAGTCCAGCCATTTCATCCAGCAAACGTTGCCCCTGCGGCAGTCGCGGAAAGGACGCAACATTGATAAACGCGTCTAAATCCGCCGGATGTGGTGCGAAGGTATTGGTCTCATGTTGGAAGCCGCCGATAACGATACGCATAGTGTCAATGACTCGAGTTTTATCAATCTTGGACCCAATGATAACGCCTTAAGCGTAGGAGTCGGGTCCTGTATGTTCTCGAGTTCGAATGGCTTACGCAAACAATCATCGCGTGGAGGTCACAATTCATAGCAAAGATGCAAACTTGTATTGTTGCTGCGAGCGGATGTCGGCTCAAAAATTTCTAATTTTTCCTCGTCCACAAATATCGTCGACAGAAATTATCTTCGGCGGACGTAACGATGAAATATCTGTAATTGTTGGCTGATTTTATCGGTTGCGGTGGCAATCGCAGTACAGAAGATAGTTACACCGCTCGGTCAGCCAAGCGATCGCATCACGAACAGGAAAATTGAACATGAGAACTGTAAAAACTCGGCAGCAGCTGGTCTACTGCTGTTGGCGAGCACATCTTTCGTCAGCGCAGCAGATCACTCAATGGGATTTTTTGTAACTAGCGTTGGCATGGGTAACGGCGCAAACCTTGGAGGCCTGGCTGGTGGCGATGCACACTGCTCCAAATTGGCCCAAGCCGGTGGATCCAAAGGACGCACTTGGCGTTCGTATCTGAGAACTCAAGTCGAAGGCAAACGTGGTATCTCGGCACGTGATCGCATTGGTCTCGGGCCTTGGCACAACGCGCGTGGTGAGCTGATCGCTAGTGATGTAGACCAGCTTCAGATCAGCGCGAATATCGTTAAGCGCACGGCCCTGGACGAGAATGGCAACCACGTCAAAGGACGCGGTGACAAACCGAATGAGCACGATATCCTGACCGGCTCTAAAGACGACAGCACGGCGTATTTTCCATGGGAAAAGGGCGATCACACCTGTAGCAGCTGCACCAGTGCAGGCGAAGGGAGTGCGCGAGTTAGCCACCACGACCGGCATGGGGCGGCAATGTCTCTTGGAATTCCGCTCACAGCTCGCGCGGTTGTAGCCAAGCAGACTTAACCAAGACCGGCGCTGCCGGCTTGCTATATTGCTTCGCCACTGACTAAATCGCGCGTCGCACCTGAGCTGCAGTACTTAAGCTCAGCATCACAAGGTCGGCATCATTACGACTTTGTGATGTCTGCGCTGCGGCGAGGCGAGTGCTTGGGACCAATCACAAAGGTCCTCTAATCTGCTCAAACAAGTGCGCTATTTGCAGCACCTTCATATCCTGGTACGCACCAGCGAAGACCGACAATCCGACCGGTAAATGTTCAACAAAACCCATCGGTACGCTCACGTGTGGATAACCAGCTACCGCTGGCCCACAAGAAGCACCACCGCGTCGGTTATCGCCACCAATCCAATCGATCAGCCATGCTGGGGTTGATGTTGGCGCGATAAGTGCGTCAAGACCGTGCGTACGCAAAGACAAATCTATGCCCTTGGCGCCTGCGAGTTCGAGCGACGCAGCCCGCGCACTTAGGTAAGCGTCATCATCCAAATTCCCTCGCGCTTGCGCGCGCAGATGGATCTCTTGAGCAAAATGCGGCATGACTGAATCAGCATTTTGCTGGTTAAATCTGATGATTGCGTCCAGGTCCTTCGGTACCGAGCCGCTCGTGCGTGTGGCTAAATAAGCGTTGAGGCCGGCTTTAAATTCATACTCCATCACCAAGCGCTCTGATGGTCGAATAAGGTCGGGATCACCGACCGACACGTCATCCACAATAGTCGCGCCAGCCGCCCTGAGCGCAGCCACCGCAACCGCGAACAGGGAATCAGCCCGTTCGTGGTAGCCGGTATATTCCTTTGCAATGCCGAGGCGGAGCTCATTGGCCTTGAGCCCATTGAGTCCATCGAAAAAACCACTCCGATGTGAATCTGCATCACGCGTCGATGGATCGCGCGCATCCTTGCCAACGATGGCATCTAGCAGCAAGGCACCATCGCTGACGCAGCGCGTCAGCGGCCCGGCTGTATCCTGGCTAGCTGAGATCGGTATGATGCCGGCGCGGCTGACCAAGCCAACAGTTGGCTTGATACCAACAACTCCATTCATTGAGGCGGGCCCAACGATTGAGCCGTCCGTTTCCGTACCGATAGCGCCGGCGCAGTAATTAAGCGCGACAGCTACGCCAGAACCGGAACTCGAGCCACCGGGGGTGCGCAAAGCATCATGCGCATTGCGCGTCTGCCCACCCGCACTCGACCACCCCGAGGACGAACGTGTAGATCGAAAATTTGCCCATTCGGACAAGTTGGTTTTGCCCAACAATACCGCGCCGGCGTCACGCAGCCGGCGCAGCACCGTGGCATCCTCGCTGGCAAAGGTACTGGCAAGCGCTAAAGAGCCACCAGTCGTTGGCATTTTGTCGCCACTGTCCAAGTTGTCCTTAACCAAAATCGGGACGCCGTGTAAGCGGCCACGCCATTGTCCTGCGGCAAGCTCGGTGTCGAGCGCAGCGGCAATAGCTAAGGCATCAGGATTCTCTAACAGCACCGCATTGTATGTTTCATCCAAAGCCCCGATGCGTGCCAAATGCGCTGATACGAGGGCTTGCACGCTCACAGATCGGTCTCGAATTGCCGCACTCATCTGCGTAAGCGACAGTTGCTCCAAAGCTTCACTTTCCATGCGTCAAGTCTCCGTTGTCTAGCGTAAATCTAGGGCGGCGCACAATGCAGCGCCAGGAACATTTGTGCTCAGAACAGTCAAAGGCATTGGCCGCTTCTATCTGCAGTGCATCCGTATCGGCGCGCAGTGCGACTGCAGCGCCGGAGATACTGTCGCCGCGTAACACGCCAACCACACCAGTGCGCGCGAGACCGCGATACACTTCGTCTAAGCCAAAGCCGCTGAATTTCGCAGCGACGAAATCGAAGACCCAACTTTTTCAAAAGCGGTCTCTGGATGCACATGTATTTCGCGTCTCCACGCGGTCATCTCATCTTGCATCGATGCAATGCGATTGACAATTGGCACCTTGAGCAAGCCCTTGTCTAAGATTGATAAAAATTCTCTTTCGGACCACCAACGCAGGCGATCACGTGTGTTTACAGCTAGCAGATGCTCAGCTCTGAATAAAGGAGATAATTGTTCCGCAGGTCTGGCGCGGCGCAACCCAAATAGCTGCATACGGGTGCGCGTGCCACTCTACCTCATTGGCGCTGAGCCACGATTTGGTCACATCCAAGTCGCTTACCATCACCCCCAACCCAGCGACACACGGTAGCGCTGGAGGTGCGACGCCGCGCGCCCACTGCGAAACCTCCGACGCAGGCAAAACGTACAGTAGAGCCCCGTTCGCGAGCGTAAACGCATGCCCGCCATGACGCTTAGGGAGCGGTGCTTGGCCAAGCACCTGCGCCAACCTAGCGCAGGTATCGTCAGGCTCCGCACTGGCGATGACCGCCTCTTGAATCGCTACTGCACCGTTCGGGTGATCGAGCAAATGTGGCTGCCACAATACATCTCGGGTCATGTGTTCGATGAACAAAAACGACGCTTCCGGATAGAGCTGCGGATCGAGTTTAGTATTGCGAAATCGTGCTCGGCGACTCTGTGAATCATCAATCCCAAACGGTGCGTCGCGTTCCAAAGTGGCCGGCGCTCTCACGCCCGGGGCTCGATTGGACAACAAAGCGTAACCTGCGTCAGCGTTGTCCCAGCCCATAGCGACGATATGCGTGCCTTCGTATTTCGCCAGCATCGCGGTAGCGGACGAATACATCTGCGGGTCGTGAATGCCCATGATCTCAAGGTAGCCGCGTTTGAACATGGCGCAATGATTTCCTGAGCCCCACGGCGTTACTGGATCGCCTGGATCACGAGAACCGGAGTGAAAGCTGCGCGCGGTGAGACGGAAACCGAGGCGTTTATATACCTCCTGGCCATTGTCTAAGTCGCCGACAATAACGCCGACGTGATCGAGTGATAGAGTGTTCATCAAACGCATTCTGCGTGGCTAGCGACGGTCATTCAACTACGCTCAAAACCTTATCGTCGCTCGGGACTGACATACCCACAGATTTCGAAGATGGCTTACGACCCGAACTTGGAAGCGTTAACATACGCGTAACAACAATTTCCACAGGTCGAATGAATGCTCGAGGATTTGCAAGCCCGCGTAAACGCGAATACCGCGCTGGTGCGACGCGGTCGTTGGGTCTCACTCACGTTTTTGTTTGGCGCTGATGATGAAGACTACCTGATCGAAATAGACAAGGGCCAAGTGCTGGCAGTGGCACCGCGGCGCTTACCGACCGAAGTTGGAATATTTTCGATACGCGCAGCGCATGCCACATGGATGGAACATTGGCAGCGCTTTCCACGCCGCGACTATCACGATATCTGGAGCATGTTGCCGAAGGATCTCGCGCGCTTGGATGGTGATCTATTACCGCTTATCCAAAATCTGCAGTATTTCAAAGAAGTCATAGCGAGCCCGCGTGACCAAGGAGCACAGTGATGCCCGCATTCGAGCCCATTGTTGGGCGTTATTTCACAATGGAAGTTGCAGGTAAGCCTTGCCGAATCTACGCGGAAGAGGCCGGCCAAGGGATCCCGCTGGTGTGTTTGCACACAGCCGGCTCAGACGCACGGCAATTTCGTCACCTCTTATGCGACCCAAAAGTCACTGAACAATATCGAGTGATCGCATTTGATTTGCCGTGGCACGGTAAATCGAATCCACCGCCGGGCTTCCGCGAACACGAATACAAGCTGACGACAGACTTGTACAAAGAGATCGTCATGAGCTTCTGCGCCGCCTATGAGCTTAATTCACCAGTTGTGATGGGATGCTCCATGGGCGGGCGTGTGGTGCTGCATCTCGCACTCGAACAGGCAAGCTATTTCAGGGCGGTCATCGCGCTTGAAGGGGCAGACAAACTAGAGCCCTATTATGGGCTCGATTGGTTGCACAGACCCGATGTACACGGTGGTGAAGTGGCGTCTGCGTTCGTGTCAGCCCAAGTCGCACCGCAAAGTCCGGATGAATTCCGCTGGGAGACACTGTGGCATTACATGCAGGGCGGGCCTGGCATATTTAAGGGTGACTTGCATTTCTACTGGCATGACGGTGACTTCGACGAGCGCTCACCACTCATTGACACCAAGCAATGCCCTGTCTACCTGTTATCGGGAGAGTACGATTCTTCGTGCACGCCTGAGCGCACGCAGGCGACCGCTGCGCGCATCCGCGGCAGCTCCGCGACGATCATGGCGGGCATGGGCCATTTCCCTATGTCAGAAAATCCAAAGCTATTCGCGACCTACATTCAGCCAGTGTTGCACGAGATCGCAGCTGCGTAGCTAGCGGGACAATTCGCCATGACGCCCAAGCTAGCTCGCTTGTGGTACAACCGCGAAACACTCAATTTCGACCAATGCACCCGGAGCCAGTAAGCCAACCACTTGCACCATCGTCATCGACGGATAGTGCTGCCCAAAGGTTGCGCGATAGGCCGCGCCAATTTCGCGCCCGGCCGCTTTGTAAGCAATCAAGTCCGTTACGTACCAAGTCATGTGGGCGATGTGTTGCGGCGTTGCATTGCCGGCCGCCAGTACAGCGGCGATGTTCGCAAACGCCAACGCAGTCTGCGCGCCAAAACCCTCGACCACGGGTTCGGAGCCAGCCGGATCGCGTCCGACTTGCCCTGCCACATAGACAGTTCGGCCACTCGCAGCGACCCCCCAGGAGAAACCGGGCGCACGCGCCCACGACTCAGGCTGCAAAAAGTCCACTTAGTAACTCCTCTCATATAGCTATAGCAACTAGGGCGGGATGAGCGATGCGCCTAGCACGACTCGCTACGTAAGCAGCGGTTGTCAGGCGCGCAAAAACTGCGCGCGTGCTGTGAGCAGCGCCAAGCAAACCCCCCAACTTCGATGTCATCTAGAGTGTGAGTAGATCATTTGAAGATCGCAAGTCGTGGTGCAATCGAGCACCGGACTGAACGCGATTGCGGCCGGTTAAACCACGCAGCTGGTCAGTATTCACCGGTCCGAGATAATTGGCACCATTCGGATATAGTCAGTAGCAAATCGCACTGTCAGCGGTAAACATTGTATTGGTGTAGACCGCATTGGCTTACGGCAAGCTAAGTGCGTAAAACGCCTTGGGAATCTGGGGATAGCGAATGAGTAACGATGGTATTGATGCGCGTCAGAACCGTGCTGGCCTAGAACATCCAGTAATCGACTCCGATGGCCACTGGATCGAGTATGGTCCCCATCTCGCCAAGGCAATGCGACGCTACGGCGGAGACGCAGCGCTCGCGGGCTTTGCCAATTTTGGCAAGCGCATCGTCAACACCATCGCCAGCGGTCTCGCGCAGCGCTTAGATTCTCGTCATGGCCAAGAGGCATAGTGGTCACTGCCGACCCGCAATACCAGAGATCGCGCCACCGCGATGATGCCAGCACTGATGCGCGAGCGACTCGACGAGTTTGGTATCGACTACGCTATCGTCTATCCAACATCCGGGCTCGGCTTGCCACAAGTACCAGATGAGACTGAGCGTCGTGCCGATGCGCTCGATGACGTCAACCCAGCTCAATTCGATGACGAGGGATTGCTTAGCTACGCGCACCAGTATGTACCAGGAGAATTCGCTGATGAAATGCAACAACGCGCGCGCCGCGGTAACGCCATCAGCCACATGCAACCACCAGCGGAAGGACTAGATGAGTTCAGTGCATGTGGCTTTACGGACAGCGAATCCTTGGTTCGACAGTTCGTCGACGGCTTCTACTTCGGCTGCGAGGCTGACGATCCAATTAACGCCTGGGCGTTCAAGCGTGAGCATTTACCGCATCAGGTGCAGCTCAAGACCTTATTCGGCTCCGACATTGGCCACTTTGATGTGCAAGACATGGCCGGGGTAGTACCAGAAGCGTATGAGCTGGTCGAACGTGATTTGATTACCTCGGGGGACTTTCGCAGTTTTGTATTCTCCAATGCGGTCGAGTTCTTGAGCACTAACAACAGAGCTTTCTTTGAAGGCACATTGCTAGAGCAAGCCGTAAGCGCGCGCTGATTGCCGGGCGCGTAGTACATGCGCGCGGTAGCGCATGTACACCTGCGGCTATAGTTTCGCCACGTCCGAATCAATGAACGCCAACTGCGATGTCATGGTCGCAGTTGCGACCAAAACATCTTGCTGGAAAAGTTCGCCGTCAATAAATGCAACGGTACGACCGACGCGACGGGCCCGGCCGACAGCATGAAACGCACCGAGACGCGAAGCTTTGAGAAAACTTACCTTAAACTCGAGCGTCGCCGGGCGCACTTGACGTCGCGGCTGCGCGCTGAGGAAATGCCCGAATAGAGCGCAAGTCATAGTCGAATCGAGCATCGCTGCAACAATTCCACCTTGCACGATTACTTCACTATGACAAAACTCTGGACCAACCGCATGCGACATGTGCGCGATGGGTTCGAGTGCGTCGAAATGCGGCCCATCAATGGTGATGACTGTTGAGTCTAAGGAATCCCAAACCGGCGGGCGGTTAGCGTTCAAACTGGTAATGATCTCAGACTGATTCATATGGCGATCGCTATTTCTTTATAGAGCGTGCGCTCTTGCACACCTTCGAAACCGATGCGCTGTACGTCGCGCAGATACACGCCAGCCAAATCTTTTCGTCCGCTACGATGGGCGGCATCAATCAGTAACTGGTAGAAAATATCGCGTTGCGCGTGACTGCCGCCGACCAGCGCCATATCGTGGCGCACTGGCGCTAAGCGCTCAATTGCCACGCGGTGAGCCTGTCGACGATGAGCTAACACACCTTCACATATAGCAACACCGGCAACTCGATATGAGGTCTTAAGACTCCCCCGCCTACAGCGCAGAAATCTCGCATGCTTGCCAGCAGATCGCGTGCATGATCAAATTGCCCAGTTGCTACCAACACCATCATGTCGTGCGCGTTAGTAAATGCGGATGCGCAAGCAAATCCGTGGGATGAGCAGCCAAATGGGCATCAAGCATGGTAGCGGCCTCAATGCCACTGCCTTGGCTCGCTCGACAAAGCAAAGCCTCTGGGATCGGAATACATAATCTCTCCGTTTATTCATGCTAGATAAGGCAAAACGTTTAGCATGAAGCCAGATGTAAAAAGCCCATCGTCGCGTCAGACACCGCTTAAGTAGGCGCATACCTGGCGCGTATAGCTGCGCTTTTGCGCGGCATTATACGAAGTCGCGATCGATTTAAGTAGCGAGCGATGAATTGCCGCGCACAGCATGCGCTCACAACTCGAACTCAGCAACGCTAGGGTTTACGATAGCAGCTGCTCAAACATAGCAGTTTGCCTTATGCAGATACGATCCCGCCAAGCTGTGCGCGCGCTATTGCTCACGCCGCAACAGCAAATCTTGATGCTGAGACTCAAGACCGAACGCTATACGTTCTGGATCGCCCCTGGCGGCGGCATGAACCCGGGTGAGACCGAGCATCAGGCACTGAGACGCGAGCTGATGGAGGAAACAGGACTTAGTGATGTTCGTATCGGTCCATGCGTGTGGACACGGCAAACTACCTATACCCTCGGCCCAAGCGACACTCCAGAGGTAGAAGTACATCAATCTGAGCGCTTCTATCTGGTGCCATCACCTCAGTTCGAACCGAGCGCACACAATATGCCGGATGAAACTGAGAGAGATTGGTTTCAGGGCTTCAGATGGCTCACGGCTTGCGACATTAGGCAGCTACCCGAAGCAGTCGCTCCAAGCCAACTCGCAAGCGAACTGGATCGGCTAATCGCACTTGGCCCGCCATCGCTGCCGCTTGCTATTGCACGCTGATACGGCAGCCGGGTACTTTATGTTTCACCCATTTCAAGTAGAACAATTCCTGTCAGAGCACGAGGAACTCGCGCACTACAACTTCGCTGAAAGTGGCGTACATCCGATGCGTGTAAGTGAGCTATTGGAACTTGCTGGCGCTAAGCCTGACGCACTAAATGATGTGATATTGGACTACCCCGAAGTACGTGGAATGCAAGTCCTTCGGGAGCATATCGCTTTGCTGTATGAAGATGCCGAGGCTACCAATGTGCTGGTGACCGTTGGCGCATCTGAAGCAAATCGCATTGTTGCAGAGACACTGCTCGAACCGGGTGATGAAGTCATCGCGTTTGAGCCGACCTATCAACAACTACCAGGAAACGCACAAAACCTTGGGATCACAGTTAAGCCCGTAGCGATGCGAGAAGAGAATAATTGGGCGCTAGATCTCGACATGCTCGAGGACGCGCTCAGCCCAAAGACCAAATTGATTGCTGTAGTCAATCCGAACAACCCCACTGGGCACATTCTTGACGAGACTGAAACAAGCGCGATCATTGATGCAGCCGAGCGCAGCGGCGCTTGGATTCTTGCCGACGAGGTTTACGCCGGCACAGAACGCGATCGAAATGAGGCCACTGCCAGTTTTTGGGGAAACTACGAGCGTGTGATCGCAATTAATTCGATGAGCAAGGCTTACGGTTTACCAGGCTTGCGCCTGGGCTGGCTGGTAGCGCCAAATAGCGAGATTGATGCATTGTGGCGACGCCATGAATACACGACGATTAGCGCTTCAATGTTGGCGAACACACTTGCCACTATGGCTTTGGAACCAAGCACTAGAGCACGCGTGGTAGATCGCTCCAGGCGGCTAATTCGCCGAGGGTTTGAAACGCTTCAACAATCTCTAGCGACTCGCCCAGAAATATTCAGCGTCGTTCCTCCGCAGGCCTCGGCGATGTCATTCGTGCGCTACAACTTGCCAATATCTTCGGCACAGTTTTGCCAGCGCTTATTAGACGAATATCAGATGTTAGTTATTCCCGGAAGTTGCTTTGGCTTAGAGCAGCATTTTCGCTTCAGCTCGGCCCTACCTAGCGAATACCTTGCGGAAGGTCTAGCACGACTACATCAACTGACAGATGAACTAGTCAAAACATGATGTAGACACTATCAGGCGCGTAGCAAACTCGCGCAAAGCAATACCGCTAACCACACCACTATCGACAAGGCCGCAACGACCCGCGCAAGCTTCGGTGCCGGTACATCAGTATGCCAGCGCTCAACGCTTCGATATGGACCGGTGTGAAACACAATCGCCAGAGCCGAACTCAGCATGAGCAAAGACATCTTGAGTATGAACAGCCGGCTGGTTAATAGGTCACCGGAATGCACGGCGAACATCGCGAGCCCGGTGGGTACAATCAACACGAGTGCACAGAGCGCCAGCGGCAACAAATGTTTTGCCAAATGATCCACACGTATCGCACGGTTAACCCCGAGGATGCGTAAGTCGAACGCAACAACACATCCAACCATCAGAGCCACCCCCAGTAGATGTGCCGTGTGCACACTGGCATACGCAAGTGCACTCTCGCGTAAGGCAACAATGAGTGGAAATTCGGCGAGGCTCGGAACAACAATTATTTCTGTAGACATGCTGTGGTACTACATAGCCTTACGCGAAAATCAGTACAACTTGCCCCAATGAACCAAAGTCCGCTACAAGCTCATCCCCCGCGACCGCATCGTAGATCCCGTCGGTCGCCAAGCCGGTGGTTACATAGTCACCAGCGCACAGACTAAGACCGTGCTTTGGCAGTTCATTTGCAAGCCATGCCAGCACTTCTAGAGGATTTCCAAGCACACGGTCGCCAGCGCCGCTTAGAATTTCTGCGCCGTTCACGCGCAAGCTCACTGCATGCGCACCAAGATCGACGTGCTGCCAATCGGCTTGACTCGGTCCTTCTACCCAGCCCCCATGTATCGCGTTGTCCGCAGCCAATACCGGCGCGTTCATGCGATCTAGCGCAGCAAAACGATGGTCGACTAATTCGATCGACGGAATGAGCACGCCAACAAACGGCAGAATACTTTCACGCGTATAAACACCTTGCGGCACATCACGTGCGAAACGAAATGAAAATTCAGTTTCAACAATGCGGGTGGTGAAGCGATCGGCCGGCAAAACGCTGCCACCGCGCACGCTTGAATGAGCGAGTATCTGCCCGAACACGGGCGCCGGATAGCCCACCAGGGTTTGCGCCATGGAGCTTGTCAATGCAACTTTATAGCCTATGCGTTTACTGTCATGCGCGGTACATAGTCCTTGTACCAACTCATCTTGTATCTTATAGCCAGCCGCCAGATCCAAGGGCACAAGATGTTCCGGCAATTGGGCAACAGTCTTGCCATCGAGGCGCAGCTTCAGTAAGTACTCAGCGGTGGGGTTCACGGGCTTGGCCTCAATATCTTCGGGACGAAGGTAGATCTAGCGCGCCGCGAGCAGCAGCTATTTTTCTTGATGACATCGAACTAGGCATGCGGCAGCTCACCGGCAACAATAGTGCGATACATTTCGCGGCGAAAACCATCGTAATCATTCATAGCGTGGTGCAATGTTGCGCGATTATCCCACATTGTGAAGGTGTTCGACTGCCAGCGAACTCGGCACGTGAAGGCCGGCTGTACGATGTGATTGAACAAGAAATCAATCAGCGCGCGTGCTTCCTTCTTAGCGAGGCCTTCAATACCAACACTATAAGTCTGGTCAACATATAAGGAGCGTTGACCGGTGCGTGGATGGCGCCGAACTAATGGATGATAGTGGCCGCGCACCATCATGTCCTCCAGCTCCTGCTTCTCCGTCATGGCGTTAAGGTCGTGCCCGCGGCCACGTTTTCGCTTGTAGCCGGCAACCACCTCACGCCCTGACATGTGGATGCTCATTGGGTTAATGATCGCTTGCATCGCTGGAGTCAAAAATTCGTATGCAATCGCCGTGTTCGCATACCACGTATCACCACCATAGGGCGGTGCATCAACGGCGTAGAGTAAACTGATGGCCGGTGGTCGTTGCAGAAATGCAGAGTCGGTGTGCCACGACCCGCCAAACACCATCGGCAGTTTTTGGTCCGCCTCTTTGACAACCTTTTGCACGTTCTGATGCTCTGGCATGCCGTCGGTGAACGCGTCAATTCCAAACTCGCCAAAGCGTGCGGTTAGCTGTTCTTGATCGGCATGTGAAATATGCTGATCGCGCAAGTACACCACCTTATGGTGATACAAGGCATCTTCGAGCTCGAGGAACTGCGCATCTGTTATTGCACTCAGGTCAAGGTTACGGATCTCGGCACCGAGTGCACTGGACAACGGTATCGCCGTGATGTGTTGGTAGTTGCGCGGGTGATTATCGAACTCACCATCGGATCGTGCATGCCCTGGTTCACTCTCGGTCACGAGCATCTAAGCCTCTGTTCGGTCGTTGACAGATCAACAAAATCGCCTGTGCTTGGCGCACAGCTAGCCGCGCGTAAACAACACTGGCGGCATAGATCGTAGCATCTGCGAACGCCGGTATTTCCGTCAAACAGGAATTTCGCTCGCATCGGTAGCAAAGCCCCGATCTAGCGCCTCACTAGCACAATCATTGGCAGCACCACTAAGGCCGTGACCGCAAAGAAGTAGAACGAATTGATGTAGCCGATCATTGCGGCTTGTCGAGCCAACTCACCACTCATGACCATCAGCCCTTCGGTAGAGCTACGCGAGTAGCCACCTGAAACCCATGGCAGCAGCCAGTTCTCGTTGAACGGCGAAACATGCCGGCTAAGCTCTGAATAGCTCGTTTGCGCTGAGCGAATGACCAAAGAAACGCTCAGTGATATGTGGATACTCGAGCCTATGTTACGCAACAGATGGAAGAATGCAGTTCCATCAGAAACCAATGCTGGCGCTAATGTAGAGAATGCCACCACAGAGATTGGCACCCACAAAATTCCGACGCCTAGGCCTTGCAGATAGATCGCCCCGTACAAGCTTGATAGCGACAAGCTCAAATCCATTTGTGCCATCCACCATCCGGCGAAGGCTTGCAACAAGAAGCCGGCCGCCAGCAACACGCGAGGCTCCACACGGCTGGCAAAAAACATGAAAGTGAAGCCCGTCAGCGTACCTAAGCCGCGCGCACCGAGCACCACGCCGATAACTGAATCCGGATGTCCTCCCAAGTTTTGCAGCAAGGGTGGCAACAAGGTCATGGGGGTGAAGTTGAGCATGCCGAAAACCAACACCACGGCTAAACCAACCACGTAGTTACGGTTCTTCAGTAGCCCCAAAGGCAGGAACGGTGAGTCAGTCGTTAGGCAATGCACAATGCCAACGTACAAGGCCGTGAGACACAATCCCGCGTAGATTATGATTTCCCAAGAGTCGAACCAGCCGGCGTTCTCACCGCGGTCAAGCATCAGCTGCAAAGCCGCAATGCAAACCGCCAAGGCCAAAAATCCAGTCCAGTCCAAGCGCGTGTTTAAACGTTTGGCGTTATCATGGATAAACACCCAGGCACACAGTAATGCGACCAAGGTAAACGGCAAAATCATGAAGAACACAAAGCGCCAGTTGTACGCCTCGCTCAGGTAGCCACCCGCGACTGGACCAAAAATGGGCCCGAAGACTACGCCCATGCCAAAGATTGCCGTTGCTGCACTGTGTTGGTGCTTCGGATAGGTATCCAATACGATAGCTTGAGAGATTGGTACCAATGGCGCGCCGCAGCCGCCTTGTAAAATGCGGTAGAAAACCAAGGCCTCAAGCGACTGCGCGAGCCCACACAATAGGGACGCGAGCGCAAACAGAACAACACACACGAGCACCAATCGGCGGCGGCCAAAACGGCCAACTAACCAACCGGACATCGGCGTCACCACCGCAGTCGCGACTATATTGAAGGTGATGACCCACGCGATTTGGTCTTGCGTCGCTGACAAAGCTCCCTGCATCTGCGGTAACGATACATTCGCGATGCTGACAGTCATCGCGTAGAGGAAGGTTATGGTGGTCGCAGTTAACAGAATCAACGCGCGCTGCAGCGGCGTTGTCGACATTTCGGGCTGAATCAGAGTCCGTACCCCTGGTTTGGTCGCGCCGGCTGGATCACCATAGAATTACGCGGGCAGAATTTCTCGCTGGGCGCATAGAGGACCCAATCATGTTTGACCTGATCATACGCAACGCCATTATCGCAGACGGTCTCGGCAATGAGCTTCAGCGCGGCGCAGTCGCGGTCAAAGACGGACGCATCGCTGCGGTCGGCGAAGTTGATGGCGATGCGAAGCAAAGCATAGACGCAGGCGGATCGGTGCTCGCGCCTGGCGTAATTGACGTACACACCCATTATGACGCACAGCTTACCTGGGAACCGACTGCATCGCCGTCGCCAGCCCTAGGCGTGACAACCGTGGTGATTGGTAACTGCGGATTCGGTATCGCGCCTGCATCAGCGGATACGCGCACGACAATCGCACGCAACCTATCAGTAGTCGAGGCGATGAGCCTCGATACCTTGGAGGCGGGCATTGATTGGAGCTTCGATTCATTCGACGAATACCTGGGCTTGCTGGAGCGAAAAGGTGTCTACCCGAACGTCGCCGCCTATGCCTCACATTCCGCGATCCGCAGTGTGGTGATGAAAGACGCAGGCTCCGAGCGCGAAGCCAGCGCCGATGAGCTCGAGCGCATGACAACCCTGTTTCGCGAATGCATGCACGCTGGCGCGTTCGGACTGGGGTCTTCGACCTTCGATAACCACTACGGTTGGGGTGGTATCCCAGTGCCATCGCGACTCGCCTCGGATGATGAGTTTCGCGCTTTTGCACGCGTCATTGCCGAATTCGGTCATGGCTCGATGATGGCGACCTGCGGCAATCGCACGACCATTGAGTTTCTCGAAGAGTTGGCGGCTATTAGCACCCGCCCAGTGGTCTACGCACCGCTGCTGCACTACAGCAACCAGCCGGATCGCGCCGCTGGTATCGCCGCCCAGTGCGCGCAAGCACGCAATCGCGGTAACCCAGTCTACGCACAAGCCTCATGCCAGCCACTGAGCATGGATTTCCAGCTGACGGCGGCCTATCCGATGCTGACAATAGCGGGCTGGCCTAACAATGAGCACGACATCGCTGAACTCTCCAAGACCTTTCGAGACCCAGAATTTCGCGCCGCAGCACGCGCAGATCTGGAAGTCCCGAACGGTGCACGCATCTTCAACGGCCGCTGGGACCGAGTGGAGGTGACTATTGCGGCAAACGCAGCCAACAAGTCAATGGAAGGACAAACCATCGCCGCGCTCGCGAGCAATGCTAACCGTGACCCACTTGATGTGTTCCTCGACCTCGGCTTAGACGAGGCACTACAAACCACGTTCACGGCCAAGCTGCTAAATGTAGAAGAAGATGCAGTCGCTGAGTTACTCCACGACGACGGCATTATGGTCAGCTTGTCTGATGCTGGCGCACATCATACGTTTTTCTGTGATGCCGGCTTTGGCATGCACTTTCTCGGCCATTGGGTACGCGAACGTCAGCAATTCGATTTACCCAGCGCAATGCGCAAGCTAACCAGCGATCTCGCCAGCATTTATGGCATTGTCGATCGCGGACGCATTGAGGTCGGCGCGTTTGCTGACCTGATACTGTTCGACCCCACTCGCATCGGTATTAGTAAGGCCGAGAGCATCCAGGATTTACCAGCCAATGGCTCGCGCCTGATTCGGCACGCGCCTGGCTTGCTTGGAACATGGGTCAATGGCGTACAGGTTTTCGATGGCACCAACTACACGCAGGTCACACCACCCGGGCATGTTTTGCGCTCCTTCAGTGGCAAGCTCTCAACAGTCGGGATGCCGCACTAATTTGTGTTAGCGCGTTATGGCACCAAACCGCTCCCGCCGTGCAAATAAGGTCAGGTATAGCACCATGGATTTGAAACTCGGTTATCTGCTTCCGACACGAGAGAACATAATGCAAGACCGCCCATCGGGGCGCTTACTAATCGATGCTGCCAAACGTGCAGCTGAGCTCGGCTACGATTCGATTTGGGCTGGTGACTCGCTGCTGGCACGTCCGCGCCACGACCCCTTGACCTTACTTGCGGCCGTCGCTGGCGCAGTGCCGCGCGTTGAGGTTGGCACCGCAGTGTTATTGCCGGCATTGCGAAATCCGATAGCGCTAGCGCAACAGCTGGCAACAATTGATCAAGTCAGCGAAGGACGTTTGATCGTCGGTGCAGGCATTGCTGCTGACACACCCACGGTGCGGGCCGAATTTGCCGCCGTCGGTGTGCCATTCGAAAAGCGTGTTGGTCGTATGATGGAAGGCTTCCGCTTATGCAAAGCTTTGTGGTCGGGCGAAGCGATCGATTGGGACGGACGCTGGCAATTGTCGCAAGGCGTACTGGCACCAACGCCGTATCGACCAGGCGGGCCACCAATCTGGATTGGAACTGGCGTTCGCCCCGGGATTGAGCGCACCGCTAAGCACTTCGATGGTTGGTTTCCGATCGGTCCCAATCCGGAAACATTCGCGCGTAGGCGCCAACTATTTCTAGAAACAGCGACAGCCGCTGGGCGCGACACAGACCAACTCGCCACCGCGCTCTATCTAACAGTCGCGGTCATGGATGATGCCGAGGCGGCGGACGATGCCATCAATACCTACTTACAAAATTACTACGGCGCACCACCTGCGATGATGCGCAAGATTCAAGCGTGTTTTGGCGGCCCGCTTGAGCAAGTCTTAGACTTCATCCGTGCGTACGTAACGGCAGGCGCTGAGCACATCGTGTTGCGCTTTGTCGGGGATCACGAAAAGCTAATGCAGACGCTAGCAAACCACCGCAGCGAACTTAGCGGCTAAATTGCTCGACGCAGCGTATGAATACGCAGTTGCAAATTGCAACTCGTACAAATAGTCACTGAGGCGATCGCCGTCATCGATGGTTACAGCGCAAGCAAGGGCCTAGGTTCGAGCGAGGGGTGGGAGCTGCGCCAAGAACGCCGCAGTAAACTCAGCATCAACAGTAATACCGGCAAAAGTGCTGGGTAATGTAACCGGCCGGGCCCAATCCAGATGCTCGTCAAGGCGCGCCTGTTGAATGTTGTCACCGTGATTCACTACCACCGCTTGCGGCATCGCTAAGCTAACGGCGTGATAGTTCCGCTCAAGCGACAGACTCCCATCCCAGTCCAAGGTTGACGCTTGGGCGGCGCTTGAAATGAGGTTACGTAACGCTTGCAAGCGCGAAAGCAAGGCTGGCTTCGACGAAAGTTTTGGATGATTCGGCCTACATGCATTGACGACATCAGAATGCTTGAATGCGCACACAGACAAAGACAACTCCGGGTACTTCGAGCACAAGGTAAAACCCGCATTGATAGGATAGTCCTGGCCTAAGTAGTCACGTCGAATCCATGGCTTACACATTCCTAGGGGCGCGCCTGCAGCGCGCCGAAAATCCGATTGAACGGGGTTTTCGCAGCCAATAAATTGCAGCTCTGGCAGTGCGCCACGGCGATGTAAATCGTCGACATGCGCACGCAAATACGCACAGTGCCGGTCACGCACTGCATCATCATCGTCTAGCGCAGTGGTCGGGACATAGTCAGCGCCACCTTGCGCCTCAATAGCCTCGTGCAGCCACTCGAGTGGCTCGAACTTACCAGGCTGATAAGTGACGATGTGCGAATTGGGGCGCGACGATACAATTGCTTGCCACTTCGCCCGGTATGACGCGGGCAGGCCGGCATCAACAATCAGGAACCAGGCGAAATCCTGGCGGGTTTGCGCGCGCACGCTGAGTGCACTAATCGCTTTCATCAGCCACAGCCGATGCTCCAAACGTTGCGGCTCGAGCGGATCACCGCGTGTGCCCGAATACACATTAGATACAGATATATACGTTATCCATGCATGAAAGATGCGAGCTGGCTGCACTAGATCCTCCAATGAAAAACCTAGACTAAAACCGGCTAGCTGACGCGCACCTAGGTCGCTCCAGGCCTGACTCATGCGCTTCGCAGCTTGCGAAGACAGCAACCACGGTACTGAGTCAGTGCGTGACCACGACCGAGACCGAACCCACCAAAGCCAAGCCAGCGCTGGCATCAAACAACAACACATCGCGTCGCGCACTAACCATGCGTTAAACTACGCGATGCTAGCTCACACTGGGCTTGCTCTTCTTACCGCCCGCGCGGTTTTCGAAGACCTAACTTCGGTGGCCTATATCGCTGCTGGGAGACATTAACATGAAAATTCTGGTCGTCTGTAGCGGCGGGCTGGATTCCGTTACGCTCGCTTACAAGGTCGCGCAGTCCGACACCGTCGACGCCTTACTATCGTTTAACTACGGTCAGCGTCACACCGTAGAGCTTGAGTTCGCAGCCCGCTGTGCGAATGCGCTAAATGTCGCCCATGAGGTCGTCGATATCAGCGCGTTCGGGCGCATGCTGAGTGGCTCGGCGTTAACTGATGATATCGCAGTACCTGAAGGCCACTATGCTGAAGACAGCATGCGCGTGACCATCGTTCCCAATCGCAATGCGATTATGTTGGCAATGGCCTTTGGTCTCGCCGCAGCACGCCATTGCGATGCTGTCGCTGTAGCCGTTCACGGCGGCGATCATTTTATCTATCCGGACTGCCGCCCAGGCTTCATAGATAGCTTTCAGAAAATGCAAAACCACGCACTTGAAGGCGTTCAAACGGTGCAATTGCTGGCACCATTTGTGACCGTCGAGAAAGCTGAGATAGTGCGTCAAGGTAGCAGCTTGCATGTCCCTTTCGCGGACACTTGGTCTTGCTACCAAGGTGGTCAAATGCACTGCGGACGCTGCGGTACCTGTGTGGAACGACGCGAAGCCTTTTCTCTTGCCAGCGTAGACGATCCAACTATCTACGCTGATACCGACTACTGGCGCGAGGCGGTGCGTCAACATAAAGGCGAAGGGGTCTAACTCATGTATAGGATCAGCAAAGAATTCGCCTTCAGCGCATCACATCAACTAGTCGGATTGGAAGCCAGCCATCCGTGCGCGCGCCTGCATGGCCACAATTATGTAGTTCAAGTCGAACTTGCGGCGACCGAGCTCAACGCACACGGCTTCGTGCGCGATTATCGCGACCTGGATGCTTTCAAACAGTACATTGATGCCACCGTCGATCATCGCCACTTAAATGAGGTGTTCGGGGATACACGCACCACGGCCGAGCACATCGCTAAGCACCTCTACGACTGGTGCGCCGAACGCTGGCCAGAGGTGGTCGCGGTGATGGTATCTGAGACACCAAAAACGCGCGCGGAATATCGACCGTGAATCAGATTTTGATTAGCGAAATATTTGGCCCGACGATCCAAGGCGAAGGTGCTTTGATCGGGCTACCAACGGTGTTCGTGCGTACTGCGGGTTGTGACTTTCTATGCAGCTGGTGCGACACGCTGTATGCGGTCGAAAAACAACACCGTCAACAGTGGCTGCGTATGAGCTCCGCCGAGATCTTTGCCGAAGTACGCAAACTGAGCGCCGACCAACCAATCCTAGTGACGCTATCCGGTGGCAACCCGGCGCTACAACCGCTGGCTGAACTCATCGACATGGGGCACGCATCCGGTTACACATTTGCACTGGAAACCCAAGCAAGCATCACCCAAGATTGGTTCGCGCGCCTGGACCGAATGACGCTCAGTCCAAAGCCACCGTCCTCGGGAATGGCCTACGCAGCGGACAAAGTGCAAGCATGTATCGATGCAGCCGGCCCAGCAACTGAAGTAACGCTCAAGATCGTTGTTAACGACTCGGCAGATCTAGAGTGGGTAGCGGCAAGGCGCACGGAGTTTCCCGGGATCCCACTAGTCGTGCAGCCATGCAACACCATGGTCGGCGAGCAAGCGATAGATATAAGCGCGTTAAACGCCAAGATGCGCTGGCTAGTTGATGCAGTCAACGCGCAGCATTGGTATGACGTACGCGTACTGCCACAACTGCACGTACAGCTTTGGGGCAACACCCGCGGGGTTTAAGCGAATGAGCGACCAGAATTTCTATCAAGACCTGACACAATTAGGCAGTGCCACATCTCAGCCACAGTCTCCGGATGCGGCGGTGCTTGAAACAGTGCCAAATCCGCAAGCGGGACTAAATTATTTAGTGCGTTTCACTACACCGGAATTCACCTCGTTATGCCCGATGACTGGCCAACCTGATTTCGCTCATCTGGTGATCGATTATGTCCCCGACCAGAAACTAGTAGAGAGTAAGTCGCTGAAACTCTACCTCGGATCGTTCCGTAACCACGGTGCTTTCCACGAAGATTGCACCGTCAGTATTGCCAGACGCTTAATCGATGAACTGGCACCGACATGGTTACGTATCGGAGGTTATTGGTATCCCCGTGGCGGCATTCCAATAGACGTGTTCTTTCAGTCCGGCGAACCACCCGCCGGTGTTTGGTTGCCAGACCAAGGTGTCCCAAGCTACCGCGGACGCGGCTAAGCGCCGAGCACTCAACCCCGCATCAACAACTAGACGCCTCGGCCTTTGTTCAGGTCATCACCAGGCCGCCGTCTACCACCAGCGTTTGCCCAGTAATAAACTGACTCCAGTTCGACGCCAGGAACAATACCGGACCAGTAATGTCGCTCGGCGTCGCAATTCGTTTCAGAGGCGTTTGCGCAATCAACATTTCCTTAACGCCCTCTTTAGTTGCGCGGCTGGCACCGGTGGGATAAACAAGGCCAGGCGCAACGCAATTCACCCGCACCCCGAAAGCACCTACTTCCGCAGCTAGATTTCGGCTGAAGCCAACCAAGGCGGATTT
>Ga0055584_100000226_pt1 | contig 52898 bp, 48 predicted proteins | sample OSDHelmetaG_FD_58716 | JGI IMG/M metagenome (GOLD analysis project Ga0055584, IMG submission 58716) | Pelagic marine sediment microbial communities from the LTER site Helgoland, North Sea, for post-phytoplankton bloom and carbon turnover... | ecosystem: Environmental > Aquatic > Marine >... | reverse complement strand
ATCGCCAAGTGTGTCCCAAAATCTGGAAATCTTGACACCTTGAATCGGCGGTTGAGCGTTCAGGAATAACGGTAAGTTACTCTCCCAGTATGCCGATCTCTTTCAACCAATGACCAGCGCGTTTCGGCCAATGAGTGACGGCTTCCTTCGTGGGCCGTAATCCGTATCCATGCCCGCCTGTCGGGTAAATGTGTAGCTCGGCGGGGACACCCGCTTTTTCCAGTTCGGCGAACAACATGACGCTACTCAAAGGTGTGACAGGATCGTTGGCTGCATGTACGAAGAATGTTGGAGGTGTCTCCTCATCGACTTTGTCAAAGCCCTCAAGAATGCTGCCATCTTTATCCGCGATGTATGCGGGGTAGATCAGCATGGTAAAATTGGGAGCACAATGATTTTCATCAATTTCGTCGATGGCGTCGTACAGTCGATTCCCATTTTCAACCGCCGTATGAGCGGCAAGATTTCCCCCTGCCGAGAAGCCCAGGACTCCCACTCGTTCGGGATCGAGTTTCCAATCTTTGCAGTGACTACGAACAAGACTGATGGCTCGTTGAGCGTCCATCACGGGGCCGTGCCATTTCTCAGGATCACCAAGCGGGCCGGTGGGAGTTCGATACTTTAAGACGATCCCCGTTACACCGATCGAATTGAACCACTCCGCAACTTCGGTCCCTTCGAGATCCCAGGCAAGGATGTTGTAACCTCCGCCGGGACAGATGATGCACGAGGCGCCCGTCGCCTTCTCTTCGGGAGCCGGATAGATATGCAGCTCGGCATTGGCAATGTTGGCGATCTTCATGACTGACTTGCCGCCCACAAGTCGGTCGGTAGGCTTCTGTCGATCAATCTCTGGACCATTCACCTTTGCGGCTGGACCGGGGGGAGTGCCTGGCCACACTTTGACGACTTTGACTTCTTCTTCGGCAACGACAGAAAGTGAAAATGCAAACGTCAGAAGAATGGTAAGCGCAATACGATGAATCATGGTGTGGTCTCGTGCAGTAGGGATGAGTCTCTCTGCACACAGAATAACCACAGCCAGCGCGAAAGGCAAAAACTACTTGCCCCGATCACCTGGTGGGGATGTGGCGTGAAATTCAGGAGTTCCTGAAGGATTTTTGCTCTGCGGGACTCAAAGTGGTCTGTTTATCGAAGAGATAATGCGATACCCACCACTCTTCTCCGTTGTGATAACCGAACAACTCCGCACACGACATGAAAAAGACTCGCCACCGATTCCACCAACGAACAGCGTTCTGCTCGCCGTACGTTTCCGCGAACAGCTCCATAATTCTTGGTTTGTTGGCATCCATGTTTTCTAACCAGTGGTTCGATGTTTTTTCGTAATGTTTTCCATCCCATCGCCACTGATGACTGAGTCGCAAATTGCGACTGTAGTGAGTTAACAAATCGTCACTCGGCATCATGCCGCCAGTAAAGAAGTACTTGGCCATCCAGTCGGCTTCACCGTCTGTTTCAAATAAGTACGGGATCTCTTTATGACAAAAGATATGGACGAAGAGTTTCCCTTCGGGCTTCAACCAACCATCGATGCGTCGCATTAATTCTTCGTGATTCCGCATGTGCTCGAACATTTCCACCGATACGACCCGGTCGAATTGTCGATGAATTTTGAATTCATTCATGTCGGCGGTGAGCACGGTCAGATTATGAAGCCCCCGTTCCTCAGCACGATTGAGGATGAATTCCCGCTGTGTGCGCGAATTCGAGACAGCAGTGATCTCACTATTGGGATAGCTCTCTGCCATCCACAAAGACAAAGAGCCCCAACCGCAACCGAGTTCCAGAATCTCCATGCCGTCTTCGATTTCCGCGTGTTCGCAGGTTTCGGCGAGTGCCGAGATCTCAGCCTGATTCAAAGTTTTGACCTCGTTGCCATAATGGCAACAGGAGTATTTAAGGCGATCCCCCAGACTCAACAAAAAGAACTCTGTCGGAACTTCGTAATGCTGTTCGTTGGCGACTTCGGGAACATCGGCGACCGGACCACTGCTTGCCATCTCCAGAAAATGTTCAAATTGTTCTTGCTGCAATTCACAACTATTGGCGGTGACGTCATCGAGTCGTTTGACCAACAGCCGTCGGATCGCGCGCCTCAAAATCCAGTCGGGTATGAGACCACGCTCCATCCAATCGATGCCGAGGGAAATGAAACTCATATTGATGACTCTGTTTTTGGAGGCCAGGGAACGAACGGACTGGTGGTTCGTTGATACTCTCGATATTTATCGCCACGACTTTTGAGGCACTGTGCTTCAGTGGGCGGGATACCAGTCACTTTAAACAGAAAATATAACATTGCCAACGGAGCCAGTAAGGTTGTCCACCAGAAACTGGCACCAATGGAGAGACAGACGTATCCCCACCAGTGAATCCATTCGAAGAAGTAGTTGGGATGCCGCGAGTATTTCCAGAGGCCGTCGCGACAGACTTCCCCTTTGGTTGTAGGGTTATTACGAAATCTGGCCAGTTGCCGGTCGGCGATCGATTCGCCGGCAATTGCCAAGATCCAAATCGCGAGCCCCAAATAATCCCAGACTGAAGGAAACGGTAAAGGATTGCGACTTGCCATCAGCATCGGTAACGCAAACAACACCGCCCAGAAGGCTTGTATCTGAAAGAACCAGAACAGATTGGCTTGAGCTTTGTCTCCCCAGTTTTCTTTGATGGTCACATAACGTCCATCTTCGGGGAGCTGAAAAAGTCGAACCAAAATGTAACCTGAAAGTCTCATCGCCCAGGCAATTGCCAAACCTGCCACGATGACTCGTCGGGTCGGGTCACCCTCACTGAAAATGGCAAACACCAGACTGATCAGGCCCACGCCCAGTCCCCACGCGACATCAACGACACCAGAATCACCCTGGATCCGCTGTAACACCCAGAGCAACGCCATCACCACGGCGACACCGAGCCAGCAGATCAAAATGAGAAGCCAGACATTCATGGTCACACTCAACGAATAGTCGACGGTTCGATACGGCAGTCGGGTTTGGCGGCAAACATTTGCACGACACCCGTCAATCGGTCTCTGAAACCTGCCTCACAGTAACTGAGATAGTAGTCCCATAGCCGTAAGAATCGTTCGTCGTAGCCAAGATCCAAGACATCGTCGAGACGATGAAGGAATCGTTCTTTCCAAATCGCCAGCGTGTTGGCATAGTGCTCGGCGAAGTCGCCAATTTCGGCGACTTGAAGATCGGTCCGTCGACCGATGGCATTGTTCATGCGGGTAATGCTGGGCAAACAGCCGCCGGGGAAAATGTACTTTTGAATGAAATCGACCGACTTGATGTAGCGATCATATCGTTGGTGGGGAATCGTAATCGCTTGAATGGCCAACATACCGTCCGGTTTCAGCAGCTGACTACATTTCTCAAAGTAGCCATCGAGAAACTCGTGACCGACCGCTTCGATCATTTCAATGGAAACCAGTTTGTCGTATTGCCCGGTCAAGTCGCGATAATCTTCCATCAGGATTGTGATGCGATCTTCGAGGCCCGCCTCGCGGACGCGCTGCCTGGCCATATCAAACTGTTCTTGCGAGATTGTGGTCGTCGTCACACGACAACCGTACTGGCTAACGGCATGGAGAGCAAAACCTCCCCAACCTGTCCCGATTTCGATCACGTGATCGGTTGGTTTCAGATCGAGCTTGCGACAGATACGGTCCAGTTTTTCGACAGACGCTTCATGCAGTGAAGAATTGCTGTGGGCAAAGATGCCGCTCGAATACATCATCGTTTCGTCGAGAAACGTCTTGAAGAAATCGTTCCCGAGATCGTAATGGGCAGAAATATTCTTCTTGCTGCCTAAGCGAGTGTTTTTGGCCAGATTATGCCCCATACGAGCCACCCATCGACCAAATCGGCTTAATCTTCCATCGGCCCGTTTTGACTGACTGAGGTTACCGGCAAAGAATCCTAATACCGCAGTCAGATCGTTGGTCGTCCATTCCCCTTGCAGGTAAGACTCTGCGAAACCGAGAGCACCGCCGAAGACAGTCCGTCGATAGAATCGCGAATCGTGAACCGTCATGGTGACAGGCTGTTCGGATGGCTCTCCAAATGGCAAAGCACCGTCGGCGTCGAGAATCGTCAACGTGCGACGGTCGGCGTCTTGGAGGTAACTGGCGAATCGGGATCGACACCAGGCATCGAAGGCGGCGACGGGGGCGAGCTCTTGTTGAGAGAATCCGGTTTTGATTGATCGGGTTGTTGATGTTTGGGATGCGGATACGGAGGACATTTTTTCCACCACAGCTTCAGTGCTTGCCAGTAAATCGCCGCGAACACCCGCAACGATTGAAACGGATATCGAATAGCCGTCCAGGCCATTCGGAAGGTTGTCAGTTCCCGGCGTGATAAATTCAGGTCGGCATCAAAAATCCGTTTGCCGTTTTCGTGATTTGCCAAATTCAGTGAAAATGTCTCGCCCGGCTCATGTAGGGTCCAATGATACTCCTGGTCCATCCCCATAAACGGCGAGACATGGAATTCTTTCACCCCCGTCAAGTGCGCACCTGATTTCTCACTCAAACTACCAGAATTTGGGGTGTTTGGGTCGAGCACGTAACAATGTTGTTCGTTCCAAGGAGTGTTATTGACCTCGGCGACAATCGCATCAACTGTCTCGCCATCTGGTTGATAGCAGTAATAAAAACAGACGGGATTCATCCAGAAACCAGCGTAGCGAAGTTGAGTCAACAGCCGAATGGGGCCGGAGGGTCGTCGTCCCAGTTTTTCTTCCACAAGATCTCGAACCGACTGATCGAGCGGGGTTTCCGGATCGCCCAAATGGTCTTTACGTTGATAGCGCAGCAGAGCAGCCCGCGATGTCGACCAAAAAAGTCGACCGCGAAATACCTCATCGAGTTCATCCAGATCCAACCACGCCAGCCACAAACGGTATGTAAATTCGTGACGGACAGGCGTCATTCGTCGATGGTGGACCCGGCCTTCGTAGAGGCCGCTGTGCATGTCGCTCCTGATTGATAGTGAGAAGAGTTCAAAACATTTGTGACAGCCAATGCGCTGTTTACGCCATCTTCGTGAAAACCATTGCCCCAATAAGCTCCGCAGTAAGAGATGTCATCGTGATCGATTAAATCGCAATGCCGACTTTGTGCCGATTCTCGTTCCAGCGTGAACAACGGATGTGAGTAGTTGTATTGTCCGAGAATGAGTTCGGGATCGATCAGGTCATCTTCGTTCAAGGTGACACAGAATGTTCTGCGAGACTTGATGCCTTGCAGGATGTTCATGTTGTAGGTGACAGTGGACGCTTGTGGTTGGTCTTCGCGAACATGGTAATTCCACGCTGCCCAGGCAGATCGTTTTTTCGGCAATAACGATTCATCGGTGTGCAAAACGGCCGAGTTCTGCTTGTAGGGAAAACAACTCAAAACGTCAGTCTCGAAGGCTGTTGGATCTTCCAATATTCGCAACGCCTGATCGCTGTGACATGCGAAGATCAAATGATCGAAGACCTGTGCGGTTCCACCGCGAACGATTAGTTCCACGCCCTCTTCGAGTCGGCGCACCTGTTCGACGGGAGAGTTCAACCGAATGCGGTCATGAAATGGTGAAGTAAACTTTTTCAGGTATTCTCTTGAGCCACCGCTGATGACGTACCACTGCGGACGATTGGTGATCGAGAGCAAGCCATGATTTTCAAAAAACCTGGCAATGAAACGGATCGGAAACTCGGCAAACTGATCTTGAGGACATGACCAGATGGCGGCTCCCATCGCGAGGAAGTAGCTTTCTCCAAACGAATGACCGTAACGATGTTTTTTCAGATAGTCGCCGACGGTCTGCTCGCTTTCAGTGAGTGCGCCGGTTGCCTGTTTGTTGAAGCGGAGGATGTCTCGAATCATCCATAAAAATTTGGGATTCAAGAGATTCGAGCGTTGAGCAAACAGTCCGTTCAGATTCGATCCGCAATACTCCCAGCCGTTGCGATCATTCTTAACACTGAAGCTCATCGGGGAAGGTTGATAAGCGACTGCATGCTCGTCGAGCAATTGTTGAAAGTTCGGATAAGTACGGTCATTGAAGACAATGAAACCGGTATCAATCGCGTAGTTTCGGTCTTCGATGTTGACGTCCACGGTATGCGTGTGGCCGCCGATGTAGTCATTCGCTTCAAAGACGGTGATCTCATGTTGCTCGTGCAATTTGAGCGCGGCAACTGTTCCCGAGATTCCCGATCCAATAATGGCGATTCGCATACTCTGCTTCCGTCCTCATTTTGCATGAGCGTACCAACGGTCAATTGATAAATATGCGAGATCTTAGCACGGGCGTCCAATGATTGAAGAATCGCGAATGGAAATAAATCGCAAGTCACATTTGTGAATGGAGTTACGGCGATTTACTCAAAATAACATGGCCCTTAGCCAGCCTGTGTTTCCAGCAGCGGAAGTTTCAGGAAGTTGTCCAGTAATCTTGTACCAGCATCGGTTAAAAAACTCTCCGGGTGAAACTGGACACCGTGAACGGGATATTTTTTGTGCCGCAGTCCCATGATCTCTTTGTGGCCGTACTCTTTGTCTTGGCACCAGGCGGTAATGATCAGGTCATCGGGAACCGAGTCTTCGGGCACAATCAGTGAATGATACCGCGTCGCGATAAAGGGATTTTCCAGACCGGCAAATACACCCTCATTGTCGTGGAAGACCGGTGACACTTTGCCATGCATCAGACGTTCGTGCCGCACCACTTTTGCATCATACACCTCGGCAATGGATTGATGTCCGAGACAAACTCCCAGGACCGGCATCTTGGGACCAAAGTGTGCAATCACTTCTTTCGAGAGTCCCGCTTCTGACGGCGTACAGGGGCCGGGAGAAATCACAATGCGTTCGGGATTGAGTTCTTCAATCTCTGCGATGGTGACTTGGTCGTTGCGGGCGACACGGATATCGAGCGAATTGTCGATCTCTCCGAACCTCTGCACGAGGTTGTAGGTGAAAGAGTCATAATTATCGAGAACAAAGATCATGTTTCGTCCGGTCTTTTCCAAATCATACGTGTTTAGACATTATGCCCGAGACAGTGAGCCTCTGACAACTCTTGTGAGGAGAGATCGCAATTTCGAGAAAAGGTTCGTGGGACAGCCTGTCACGGTGATTCACTGCTTGGTTTTAACTGATTGTTGAGAAACTCGATCAGAGCGGTTTTCGGTTTTCCCTGGAAATAGATTTTTCCTCCATGCCCCCCACCTTCGACCACGTGCAGAATGAAGGTACGGTTCACTTTCTGATATTCGGCCTGTAGCCGATGTGATTGTTCAAGATAGACTTTTTTATCGTTGTCGCCATGGATGGCCAACACGGGTGGATCATCGGAGGAAACATAAGTTGTGGGCGATGCAAATTTGGCCATTTCGGTTTTTTCGTTTGTGGGACCACCGAGCAAGCCATAAGTTCCCGAGTCTTTGGCATTGGCTCGCGCGGGATGACTTTTGCCTCTCAACACGAAGTCGGTCGGACCGTAGAAATCTACCACCGCATCAACGTGCGATGATTGATCGAGATGTCCGCCGACGGTCCCCTCCAATGTTTCAACATTTGCCGAGGTCCCCACTAGTGCCGCCAGATGACCACCTGCACTACTTCCGGCAACCGCGATTTTCTCTGTGCTATATCCATATTCGTTGGCATGTGCGCGGAGCCAGCGGATGGCTCCTTTGCAATCGTGAATTTGTGCCGGAAAGATGGCTTTATCTGTCAATCGATAAGAAATGCTCGCCACGGAATATCCGTGATCAGTCAACCAGCTCACGAAACAGCGATCTTTACTTCCGGCCTTCCAACCTCCCCCATGAATCCAGATGACAAGCGGAGCGTCTTTTGCCTTGGAAAGATAAAGATCGAGTCTCAGGCTGTGGCCGTCGACGACTGCATATTCAATATCTTTGTGGACAATTGGGTTTTCTGTACCGTTCACTGACGCCGGGAAGACGGAAGAGAGAACACAACAAATCAAAACAGCGGCAGTATCAAGTCGAAATCGAGTCATTGTCGGAATCCCCGGAGAGTTGTGAGCGACGTTACTCTTTATTGAAACTCAATGCAGCGTAAGAGACAATCATTTTTTCTGAAGCTAAGTTCGCCCTTTGATAACCGGTGCGAGTACCGGATCTGCCGAAAAGACGACTTCCAATGCCGCCAGAAATTCGGGGACGAGATCAACCTCGTCGGGAACCGTCGTCACGTTCTGATACGTCCGAGCGGACAGATGTTGCTGGAGTTCGTGCAGATTCTGAGTCATCTCATTCAGAAACTGTTTCAGCTCGGTCTCGTCCAAATCCCGGCGATGCAGGACCACTTTTTGGTCATTCGAGCGATCACGGTTGAGTTCGGCGAGAGTTGTCCCTTGTGTCCGGTAGAGTGCCCGGTTGCGATAGGCGCGACGGAGTTGTCCAGAAGTATTGAACTGATAAACGGGATCGGCCCCCAGATAAATCGACAGACCGCCATCTCTTTTGAACCCGAGGAAGATCGTTTCATCAGGATGTGCAAATTCAAACTCCGCACGTCTGGGCAACGCCACCGCTTCACGTAGCAAATCATCTCGATCCGTTTCGTCACGTGCCATGATCATCGATGAAGAAAGGAGTTGTCTGTGAGAGCCGTTCCAACAAACAGAAGTGTTTCATCGCTGATAGATCGGCAGATAGCCGTTATCCATCAACAGAATCGTGACATTCAATGCGGTCGTGTAGACGGGACCGACATGCCCTTCCTTCCAGCTTCCGTCGGCTGACTGCTTGCGGAGGATATCTTCACTGATGTCGGAATAATATTTTTTGTACTCGTCTTCTCCCTGACGATACATCACTTGGGAGTAATACAAATGTGTGTAATGCCAGTGACCATGCAGAGAATGAGAATTCCCACCGGCTGGCCAAACATTGTCTTTGCAGTATTTGAACATCTTCTTGGTCATTTCGCTTTCGTATTCACCGGCGTTATTCATCGCCGCTAATGCCGCCGCGGTGATGGGTGGTCGCGAACCTCCACCACTTTTCAAGCTGTACTGGATTCCCCCGTCGGGAGTCATGCATTTCTCGATGTAATCTTTGGCGCGTTCGATGATTTCTTTCGGGACCGGAATTCCCGCATTGCGGCAGGCTCGTAATCCCTGGACCTGAGTAATGCAGGTTGATCCTTCATCGAAATCGTTACCATCTTTCGCCGAGACATATCCCCAACCTCCCGCCGAAGTTTGAGCACCGGCGGCAAACTTGACGGCTTCTGTCAAGACGCGACGAAGTTCTTTACGGCGACCGATATCTTCTTCTTCTCCGTAAACCTGCGAGAGAAAGAGCATCGAGAAGCCATGCCCATACGTGTAATGATAGTCTTGCGAATAACCGATTAATCCGTTGGGTTGAGACATCTCGATCAGGTAATCGACGGCCCTTTCAATGTTGTCGGCGTATTTTCCACGAGTAGTCGTGGACCCTTCGGAAAGCATGGCCATCCCGGAGAGTGCCGTCATGGCAACTCGATACTGGCTTCCATTCGCTTCCCAGTACCCGTGCTTTTGTTGTCGGGCGAGCCAATCGAGTGCCCGATTTGTCGCTTTGGTGAGTTTTGGATCTTTTCGGGCCGCCTGAACGGGAGCATTGCCGACTCCGCAAAACAGAGTCATCAACAGGAGGGCAGTTATGATTGTTCGACGAGGAGTGGACTTCATAAAACGTAACCTAAAAAAATGTGTCGCTCATTTTAGTTTACGAGGAGCGAGCCACTCTGAACAGACGCATTTCCCATTGAATTCTCACTCTGCCTCTCATTCTGGCCTGTTTTTGGGTGGGAATTCATTATAATGCCGTTCCCGGAGGTACCGGGCCATGTTTGATGACAGTTTTCTTCGTCCACAGCCAGGAGGCGCTTGTGTCCGATTCTTCGACAAGTCAAAACCGATCCACCGAACCGTGTGCCACGAATGGTGGACAACCCGCCTGCCCCGTTTGTGGTGCTCCTCTGATGGAGATCAAGCATAAGCTGCAGTGTTCCCGCTGCCGTACTATCTGTGAAACCTGCTGCGAAGGTGGCCGAGGTTAGGTATAGTGCCTCGGGGAGATGAGTGATTCTCTCGCTGAATCAAGAACCTGTAGTGATGATTCATGGAATTCGTTGATGAAATCCTTCTCCTCCTCTGTGAGAGCAATTGAGGTTTCCTCGCTTCAGCGAGAATACAAACCGAAGGCGGTAGGGCGAGACTAAACCGCCGACAGGGCGGATGAGGAGGTCGTTGAACCTAGATTGACACCTCCTCACCCCGGCTCGACGCAGAAAAAGCGATTTCTTGCGCACTCGACCTTAATCCTCGCTGATCGCTCGGCGGTCTCGATTACACTCCCAAGGAGGAGAGGGTGGCATGCAAGTTGGCACGATCTTCAAATACTGATTGATCGTCCAGCAATCACGGACTACCGTATTGATCTCTCAAATTATACGACACCAAAATTTAGAGTACCTTATGGAACTGCGTGCGTTTGCCGAGCAACTTCTGCTAAAAGATCACATTGCGGAGAAGTTGAAGCCGCCTGGTGAACCGCTCACCGATGAGGCTCCCGGCGATCCGTTTCGTCCCGTCGAACCGGCACGTCCTGAAAATCTGCAATTTGCGGCTCGTCGCACGGCTCCCGCAATGCCCGCTTCACCCGCGATGAGTGATCCGCAGAAGCGAGCGGTCGCTCATCACATCATGGCGAATCACGAGTTGCAAGCGGTTGAAGTGATGGCATTTGTGTTATTGGCGTTTCCCGAGGCTCCCCCAGCTTTTCGTATGGGACTGGTCGAGATCATTCAAGACGAACAACGTCACACTCGCATGCACGCAGAACGAGCTTCGATGTTAGGCATCGAGTTTGGAGACCTCCCTGTGAATTGTTACATCTGGAAGAAGGCCCAGGAGTATCATTCTGTTCTCGATTATCTTTCGGGACTACCGCTCACATTTGAAGCCCGGAATCTCGACCACACCATCGAATTTGAACAGGCGTTTCTGGAAGCAGGAGACAAGCGAAGTGCTGCGTTGATGCGGCGAATCCACGAAGATGAAATTGAGCATGTCCGCTTCGGTATCGAATGGCTGCGAAAATTGAAGCCCGATGCGAACGACGAATGGACCACTTGGACCGATCATCTTCATTGGCCGATGCGACCAGAAAAATCGATTGGTAACAACTTCCAACACGATGCTCGTCTGGCTGCCGGACTGACACCAGAATTTATCGAGCAACTTCGCTCAATTGATCCTGAGTGAGATTGAGTTGTTTTTGTTTAACTCACTTTGCCAGCATGGCCCAAATGCGTGTTGGTCCGCCGGTCCCGTTCTCGATCTTCATGGGAGCCACCATGATTTGAAATCCCCGTGCGGGCAGCTTTTCCAAATGGGCGACATTCTCTAATCCAAACTTGCCCGCTTTGTTGATAATGTGGTGCACGGCAAAATCTTTCGACAAGCCACGATCAATGCTCAAATTGTCGACTCCCACGCCGCGGACTTTTCGTTGTTCGATCAAAAAGCGAGCTGCTTCTCCTGAGAACGAGGGGAAATGTAATTGCCCACGAGCATCGCGATTTTGATAGCGGACAGTGTTCTTCCAAAATCGTCCCCAACCCGTATTGAGCAAGACGATCGCTCCGTCCGGGATTTGTCCGTGTGCTTTTTCCCAGTTGTGAATGTCTTCGACAGTCAGCATCGTATCGGCGTCCATTTCTGCGCGAACGCTGATGTCGATCACCACGCCGGGACCGAAAAGTTGTTCCGGAGTCAATTGAGAGACATCGGGTTGATTGGGTTCGAAATGATTGGGCGCATCAATATGCGTACCCAGATGCTCGGGGAGAGAGAGAGCTTTGGAGAGAACGCCATCTTTTTCGAGAGTGGCAATCGTTTTTAATTCAAAGCCCGAGTAATTGTCTCCCGGCCAATATTGATTTGCGGCATTCAATGGATAGGCGAGATCGATAAAACGGGCGTTTTCGAACGGATTAGTTTCTGGATCGGCACCCAGCGCGATCAATCCCGTCAGGCAAATGATGAACGTCGTCAACGTGCGAAGAATCATGGTTCCCCTCCCGAAAGATTCTGAGTTTGGTTTCACTCTAGTCTAACGAAAAGGTCTGCCGGGAAGAAAGCACATGAATGATTGCAGAGAGATCCCGCGAATTGATCATCATCCGCGAGGATGGAATTTTTTGTGGATTGCTTTCAGGCGACTGTGCTCGACCTGAGTATAAATTTGAGTCGTGGCGATGCTGGCGTGTCCCAGCATTTCCTGCAAAGCACGTATTTCGGCTCCACCCGCCAACATATGCGTCGCAAAACTATGTCGCAAAGTGTGCGGACTCACTTCTTTTGAGCAACCAACCCGCCTGGCATACTTCTTCACAAGATTCCAAACCATGATTCGCGACAATCGACCTCCCGAGCGAGTCACGAACAGCCAGTCCGCTGTGTCCGCACCTGACATCGTTGGTCGTTCGTGCGACAAGTACGCTTCCAGAGCACTGATCGCGACGGGATTCAAAGAGACCATTCTCTCTTTATTCCCTTTTCCCGTACAACGGCAATAACTTTCTGACAAATAGACATCGCGGAGTTTCAAATCCGAAATTTCCGACGCACGACATCCTGTCGCATAAAGCATGCAGAGCAAAGCCCGGTCGCGGAGTGGGTATTGATCATCACTGCCGGGAGCGGACAGCAATCGATTGACGGCATCGGGAGAAAGCACCTTCGGCAGGTATTGCCAAAGTTTGGGAGAACTGACCAGCTCGGCAATACTTTCGAGCAAGACTCCTTCGAGAACCAGATATCGAAAGAACATTTTGATCGAGACGAGTTGTCGGGCAATTGAAGTCGCCTTCAAACCACGATCATAGAGATGTTTCAGGTAGCTCGACAGATACTTCAAATCGATGTTCTTGAGAGGAGTCGTGCCTCGTAGTTGGTCCCATTCCAAGAACTGTTGCAGATCGGATTGATAAGATTTGATTGTGTTGAGCGACATGCCGCATTCTGCATCGAGATAATGCAGGAATGGTTCAAAGTGCATACGGGCAGACGGACCACGGCTGGACTGTTTGGCTTCCAGCAATGCGCCGAGATGTCGTCCCGTGGGCCGTTTGCGAGGTGGCATGATACACAATCCCTGAGTGATCGAAATCGTGAACCTCGGCATGAGGTTCCTCAGTGATTGTCATCGGTTGCGACCGACAGTTGCGATCAGTTGTCGTCGGTAAAGTTGCTTTATACGGAAATCGTCAGGCAACTTGACGACGATAGCGGTCAAGATTGTCACGCACCGCCTGAAAGACCCGTTCAACCGTTAAATCCTGCATGCACTTGTGATGCACGAGCGGGCAGGTACGTTGTTGGCACGGTCCACAATCGACCGGCAATTGAATGTGCGTCCCTTTTTCGTAATACGTTTCGCTATAGCCGATGTGAGTGGGGCCGAAGATCGTAATCACCGGCACATCAAATGGCTGAGCGAAATGACGCGGTCCCGAATCAGTCGTGACCAATAATTCAGAATGTTTCACTGCCGCCTTGGACAAACCGATGGTGAGTTCCTCTTCGGCCAGGCTGACAACATGCTGGCGATCCGCTTTGCGGACAATGGCTTGAGCCATATCTCGTTCGGCAGGACCACACAGCACAACGACCGTTCGTTCGTAGTTATCGACGATGGATTGTCCCAACTCGGCGAATTTCCGTGTGGACCAGTGTTTCGCTTCACCGAAGGCTCCACCCGCATTGAAGGTCACGATGGGATTTTTCTGTAAGTCGGCAGGCAACGAACTGATGAATTTTTGCCAGCGTGTTTCGTCCTCGGAAGTGACGGCCAACTCTGTCTGCTTTGATTCGACCAGGCAACCGGCGAATTCGACAATTTCGATGTAGTGATCGAGGGCCGACTTCACAACGTCGCGATCAAAGCCGGGAAGCGCGTCGCTCAACATCCAACCACGACCTTCATTGGCAAAACCGATCCGTCGTTTTGCACCGGCTAACCACGCCACCCAACCAGTTCTCAAAGAGTTGGTGAAGAGGTAAATTTCGTCAAACTGTTCCTGCTTGAGCAGTTTGGTGAATCCCAATCCTCGACGTTCGGGGAGTTCGCTTTTGCGATCATGGAGAATCGAACGGTGTATTAAATCAGTGCCGTCGAGGACATCGGAAATGTAAGGCCGATGGATGCCGACAATTTCGGCGTCGGGATGTTGCTTACGGAGTGCGCGGAGGGCGGGCGTCGCCATGACAACATCGCCAATCCAATTCGGTAAAAACACTCCGATGCGATTCATCCCGCTTTCCTTTCCTCGGAGGGAACGAATGGTTGCAACGGCGGAGACGGTTCGCCTCGGATCAACCTGAGAATCTCGGTGGTCGAGATACCGGGGACTTCTCCCAATGCTCGCACTTCACCGCCGTAAGCTTCGACCACTTCCTTGCCCACAATTTCTTCGGGGAGATAGGTTCCCCCTTTGACGAGGAGATCGGGCTTGACTGTTTCAATGACGTTGTGAGGTGTCTGTTCGTTAAAGACGACGACATAATCGACCGCTTCGAGCGACGCGAGCATCATGGCTCGTTGCTCTTGAGCGAAGATCGGGCGGTCATCCCCTTTGCCGAGTCCGCGAATACTGGAATCACTATTGAGGGCGACGACCAGACAGTCCCCCTGTTGCCGCGCCTGTTGCAAGTAAGTGACGTGCCCGACGTGCAACACATCGAAGCAGCCGTTGGTCAGGACGACTTTTTGTCCAAGTCTGCGACGAGCGGCGACTTGTCGCCCTAGTTGAGGTAACTCGAAGACTTTACCACCCGTACCACGATTTCCCGACAATAGATCGCCGATGATTTCGTCTCGTTTGATGGTGACCACACCAATTTGTTCGACTTCCAATCCCCCGGCGACATTGGCCAACTTGGCAAGATCGTCGGGAGAGTAACCGGCGGCCGCTCCCACACCGATCATCGCCAGCACCATGTCTCCGGCACCGGTGATGTCGTAAACTTCACGTTTTCGAGTCGGATGATGAGCCCAACTGCCATCGTTGCGAACCACAACAATGCCGTCGGAATCGATCGTCACAAAGGCATATTCGAGATTCAGTTTCTCGCACAATGCCTGACCGGCGTTCCGGGCGTCTTCAATCGATTCGACTTCGATGTCCGTCGCGCGAGAAGTTTCTAATCGGTTGGGAGTGACGGCTGTCGCACCGCTATAAATTTTGTAATCTCCCGAGGATGCCGGGTCGGCAATTACAGGAAGACCGGCGGCACGTGCCCGCCTAATCACCAATTCCAACAAGCCCGGCGTGCAGACTCCCTTCGCGTAATCCGAAATCAAGACAGCCGAACAATCGGGCAAAGCATCGGTGACCGCTTTCAGCAGTTTGACTTCGATCTCTGAATTGATGGCCGTTTTGACTTCCCGGTCCACTCGCAGCATTTGATGGGGATGCCGATGATGAGCGCGGCCAATGTATCGTTCTTTGACGGTGGTCGGTCGTGAGGAATCACTGATGACTCCACTCACTTCGACGCCGGCGGCTTCCAGTTCCTTACGGACAACATCGCCATCCGCATCACTGCCGACAACGCCCGCCATCATGACATCGGTATCGAGCCCGGCGAGCATGTTGGCCACATTGGATGCACCGCCGAGTCGGATTTCTTCGCGGTCCTCACGCAAGAGAATCACGGGCGCTTCCTGGCTGATGCGGTCGGCATTTCCCCAGATGTATCGGTCGAGGATGATATCGCCGAGGACAAGAATCTTCGGTCGGCCCAGGTTTTCGACGAGATCAATGAGATGATAAGACATGAACGGGTGCAGTCCTTTGCAGGGAAGAATTCACAATCCGTGTGAATCCGCGCAAGCGGTTGGTGTATCTGGTTTTGAATCACGGCTATTGTCGAACAGAGGCGAAAATTCGTCAATCCCGATTCTGATGAAGAATCTGTGTTCTTTTCGCGGTTTTTTTGCTGTCAATCGGCTGATATGCAATCAACCACGAAGCTTACGAAAGATCCTGAAACAGAACCTGTCTTCAGGGAGATCGCCGAATTCGTTGATGAATTGATGATCACGGTGGGTTACCGTAGTGCAAAACGTCTGTGGAATGCTGTTCTTTGAAGAGGAATCTGAATATGTCGCGCTCGCTCTGGATGTGTCTATTGGCTTTCGGATTGATGATTTCGGGTCGTCTGCTCACAGCCACCGAAAGACCCAATATTCTCTTCATTTACACCGACGATCATTCCTATCGCACCACCAGTTGTTACCCCGGCGCGTATGAATTTACGAACACACCGCATATCGACGAACTCGCCTCCAACGGCGTACGGTTCTCTCACGCCTACATCGGCACCTGGTGCATGCCTTCGCGAGCGACGATGCTCACCGGGCATCAACAGTACGGCATCGAATCGATGCGCATGGAAGGGGATTATCCTGGTAGCGCATATGATCCTGAAAAATGTCAGTTCTGGCCCAAGGTTTTCAGACAGGAAGGGTATCAAACAGCTCAAATTGGGAAATGGCACACGGGTGTTGATACTGGTCCCGGTCGCGATTGGGATTATCAAGTTGTCTGGAATCGTCCTCGTTACCCGGAAAATTCGGGCAACTATTTTGATAATCAATTGATTGAAACGAACGGCGGCAAACCGGTGATGACCAAAGGTTATACGACCGACCGTTACACCGATCTTGCGGCAGAGTATATCAAAGGGGAAAACCGCGACGGAGAAAAACCATGGTACTTGTGGCTTTGCTTTGGTGCGGTACATGGTCCATTCACTCCGGCAGGTCGGCACCTCGACGCCTATCCGAATATCAGTATCCCGACACCGGCCGACATCTTTCCACCGCGAGCCGGAAAACCGGATTGGCAACAAAAGATTAACTACTGGGTCAAAGACGACCAGGGACGACCCGCCATGAAGGGAGGAGCGTTCGGAGGCCGAACTGTCGAGGGTGCGACAGGAATTCACGGCAATACGTTAACGGACTGGGCGCGCCAATATCATCAAGGTGTCTTGGCTCTGGATGACAGTGTTGGCCGTCTGGTGAAAACATTGAAAGAAACCGGACAACTCGAAAACACGCTGGTCGTCTTCACTTCAGATCAGGGTTTCGCTTGGGGACAGCATGGTTTTTGTACGAAGCTGGCTCCCTACGATGCCAATATTCGTTCCCCAATGATCGTCAGTATGCCGGGAACGATTCCGCAAGGAAAACTTTGCCAAGAGCCAGTGGCCGGCGTCGATATCCCGCCGACTTTCTTCAGCTTTGCGGGTATTGATCTGCCGTGGAAAATGCACGGTCACGATCTGAAACCGCTACTCATGGAGCCAGAAAAGAAGCGAGACCGTTCGGTGATGCTCGCATTCACTGGTCGTAAATATGGCAGCGACACAGACTCGCTTCCCACCGATCCCGATGACCTTTATCTCAATGGAGTTCCCTGGTGGATTTTAATGATGGATGGTCGATTCAAATATATCCGCGCGTTGCTCGACAACGAACTGGAAGAACTCTACGACCTCAAACAGGATCCCGACGAACTTCACAACTTGGCCGTCGATCCGAAATTCGCCAGCAAAGTCAAGAAAATGCGTAAGGCGATGGTCGCAGAACTGAAACGCACCGGCGCGAAACTGGTCAATGATCTTCCGACACCGAGAGCGTTACCTGTCGAATGACGGGAAATTTATTTCAGGCTTCGGTCGCTTTTTCGATTTCATCTTCGTCGAAACCCATCGAGTCATCCGACTGATAATATTCGGTGGTGATGCTCGTACGGATGCCGCCGCGTGGTGTGAAATTGGCTTCAATTTGCATCCATCGCGGCTGCGTGACGGCGACAAGGTCATCGAGAATGCAGTTGGTGACATGCTCGTAGAAGGCACCATGATTGCGATACTGTTGCAGGTAAAGTTTGAGGGACTTTAATTCGTAGCAAACTTGGTCGGCGACATAAGTGATGATGATTTCACCAAAGTCGGGCTGGCCAGTCTTCGGACACATGCTAGTAAATTCAGGGCAGATCGTCTCGCTGATGTAATCTTTTTCGGGATGAGGATTCGGGAATGTTTCCAGGGCCTCTTTGAAATGGGCGGGATGGTCCGACATGGTGTCTCCTGAATTGTGCCGTCTGTTGAATTGAGATTCCTGAAGTGTATCTTATTTTAGGAAGAGATTCGCTTGCGGGTAGTCTGCGAAGAAGAATTCTTTTTAATTCATGTCATCAGCCCAGTCGCGACGAATTTTGAGAGCCACTTCTGGGTCAACCATCGCCGCCGAAGCAATTTGGACGTGATCGGCTCCCGCGTTCAAATAATCTCGCACGTGTGATGTCTGTGAAACTCCACCCACTCCCAAAATGGCCGTTGTTAATCCCCGATGGGCAATCAGTCGGGAAAATGTTTCCGTCTGCTGGACAGATGCAGTGCGGGTTGCATCACCGCAGATGCCGCGTGACTGTCCCTCAAACAGTAAACGATCTTCCTGTTTGACGGTCGCCGCGACACTGTTCGTCATGGCGATGCCGCTAATGTATGACGCTAAAGACTCCAGCAACAACGCGGCAGGAATTTCTTCGGAGACATGACCAATTTTCACGATGTAGGGAACATCTTCACCGATGGCATCTCGGACACGTTCTGCCACGACCGCCGCTTCGTGGGCCGATTGATAAAGCTGTCCATCGCTGGTACAGACATTCGGGCATGAGAAGTTGGTTTCAATCGCATCGGCACCACTCTCCACCGCCCACTTGGCACACAACGCATAATCATTGGCCAAGTCATCAAGCGTTCCGTTTTCCTGTTCGGTACCCACCACCGAGACCGAAAGGACTTTCTCTTTCGGCAAGATGTCGCGGGTTTCTTCGATATCTCGCCGCCAGACTTCAGGATCAGCAGAAGGCATTCCAAACGAGACCGCCCAGCTTCCCTGCATCTGATCAGTCGCAGGAATCTCTCTTTCAGAGCCGGTTAACTGCGCGCACTTGACCGGTTGCAAGTTGGGCAGCGGATAACATTCGCGGGATTGTGAGCGGACTGTTTTATAAGTCAGCACATCAAAGCCGAGAGAGGCGTAATACCGTACCCACTTTCCATTCAGGAGAGGCCCGGCGGGAATTCCGAGAGGTGACCCGACGGGTAATCCACAAAAGAACCACGCACCCGGAATCGCGGGAATTTCGACATCGACAGGATCCGGCGCGTGCTCGTAATTCCAGCGATACGTTTCGTGAATGTTGTAACGGGACAGATCAGTCATAACGATATGATAACCGGTTCGTCGTTCAAGATCAGGAGAGCATGGAGAAACTTTTCGACACACTCCCGAATCTCAAATCTGTTTGGTGTTTTTTACGGCATTCTGAATCGAAATTAAAAAGATTCTGGTTGACGCACCCCGAATGTCCCACTCATAGTAGAGAACGGAAGGGGTTGATTTCTTATTAACCCTTTAAGGAAAGTCGAGTGCGTCATGAGTAAGTTATGGATGTTAAGAGTAGTGAGTATGACATTGGTTTTGATTTTGATTGCAAACCTTCAAATGTCAGAAGCTCGCAGCAGTATTGATGGATGCGTTGATATGGCTTATGTGTTCTGTCCGTCTTGGGATTTTGACTGCGTAGTGCATTGGTGGATCGGTTGTATCAAAGGATGATCCAACTTCTGGCTGAAACCTCTGGAGTGGTTTTCACTCCAGAGGAATTCTTAAATAATCCCATGCAACGGCTTACCGGGTGATGCCAGTTCATCGACACGCCGTGAAACTTCGGGATCTTCGATCAAAGGCGGTGCGTGATGCGGCTTCAAGCGGGCGTCGATCACGAGCGAACCTCGACATCCAAAATGTTTCTGGTGAGTAAAAGCACCAATACCAGAAATGTCTGCGGCAGGATTGGATCGCGTAAAGGTGACCCAGAGGAAATTATTCAAAGTGGCGGCAGTGAATTCTGCATCATCGACCAGCACGATTAAGGGGAACTGATTGACGGGATGATCGACCGGCAAGGATTCACAAAAGCGAGTCAAAGCTTCTTCCTGACCATTGCCGTACTCGGTGAACTTGGGGACGCGAATCGCCAACACGCCCGGCATGCAGAGACGGACATCATCGAAGCCCTCTGGTAACGAGAATCCGCTGGGAATTTCTGTGGGGAGATCGCGTTCTTTGGGACCGACAGCCGCCAGAACAAGTTTCGAGCCGGCATTGAAACCGTGTCCGCTATAATCGAGCGTATCCATCGTCGTGCGCGTCTGAAAATGAAGATCATGTTGCCAATCGATTCGTTCCAGTAAGCGGATGAAGAATTGATCGATCTTTTCGATATCGAGGCCCGGATGGTCAGAGTCATTCAGGATCAACAGATACTTCGCCAGTGATAATTGTCCTTGCCCAAGGATGGCGTTCGCTTGTGTCAACAGTTCTTGAGGTCGGGCCGGTTTGTCGTACGGAACATATCGTTCACTGCCGATTGCCAAGAGCAGTGGATGGACACCGGCGGCATCAACCGCGTTGACTGCTTTAACTCCATTAATGACGGTGGGAATGGCCGGGCCGGTGATCTCATGGATGATGTGGCCGAACGAGGTGTCTTCTTGCGGAGGCCGTCCGACCGCCGTCATTGGCCAAATGGCATCTTTACGATGGTAGACCTTGTCCACCTTCAAGCAGGGAAACGGATGTTGGAGGCTGTAGTATCCCAGGTGATCTCCGAATGGTCCTTCCGGTTTTGTCCCTTCAGGATCGATTATGCCGCTGATACAAAAGTCGGCTTCAGCGTAAATGGCGGGCGCGTTGTGTTGTTTGATCATGCGGATCGCTCGCTTTTGCAAAGCACCCGCGAACGTCAATTCGCTCATTCCTTCCGGTAAAGGCATCACCGCAGAGAGAATCATCGACGGCGCACCACCGACGAAGATATTCACCTTCAGAGGCTCTCCCCGATCAACGGCGGCTTTATGATGAACACCGATGCTGCGATGAATCTGATAATGGAGCCCGACTTCTTTGTCCGTTTCATAATCATTACCGGCCAATTGTACGCGGTACATGCCGAGATTGGACGACATCAAACCCGGTTTGCGTGGGTCTTCGGTAAAGACAGCGGGTAATGTGACAAAGGGACCGCCGTCATCCGGCCAACTGACTTGTTGGGGTAACGCCGAGAGTGTCGTGGTGAACTTCGTGGCTGGTCCCGAACGAACGTAACGAGGCAACATCGAGAGGGCTGGTCGCACGGCAGAAAGATATTTCCAGGGAGTTTTCGCATACTGCATCGGATCAATTTTGAGGGCCACCAGCTTTTGCACAGCCGACAATGCATCACGAAACAGAAACTCGGTCCTCTCAAATGTGCCAAATAAATTCGTCACCATCGGGAACTGTGTCCCTTTGACATTCTCGAACAGGATCGCCGGCCCTTGTGCTTGATACACGCGACGTTGGATCTCGGCGGCCTCGAGATACGGGTCGATTTCGTCGGCGATGCGGATCAGGTGCCCGTGCCGTTCCAAATCGGCGACACACTGCTGCAAATTGCGATACCCCATGATATATCCGGTGAGCGATGAGAAGGTCTTATGTCTGGATGATTATAGAGAGAGTGACCACGGACTCCAATTGCAGGTCTCGGATTTCGCACCGGTGAAAATTCTTGGGATTGAGCGGTATTTAGGTTATAAATGCTCATTGCGCATCACCGGGGATATCCCCAGGCTCCCGATGGATCCACGCAATTTGGTTTGAACATTTCATCAAGAACCAGAGGCGCTCGTGAGTATCAGCTCGAAACAGTTTTTGAAGAACCTTTCCCGGAGCGAGGTTTTAGCCGAAGACGACCTCTCAAAGTTCCTCGAATCTTTACCCACCATCCCCGATGAGGGTGAGGAATTGGCGAAACTGATGGTGCGCCAAAAACTTCTGACGAGATATCAGGCTCCCCGAATCTTCAAAGGGCAAACCGATTATCTGACATTGGGAGAGTATGTCATTCAGGATTCGATTGGCAAGGGCGGTATGGGACTTGTTTTTCTTGCCGAGCATCGACGCATGGGACGTCGAGTTGCTCTTAAGACGCTCTCCGAAATGATCGTCAAGAACAAAGAGGACCTCAAACGCTTTCAGCAGGAAGTTCGTGCGACCGCCAAACTCTCACACCCCAATATCGTCACCGCTTATGATGCCGGCGAAGCAAAAGGCATTCACTATTTTGTCATGGAGTATGTTGAGGGCGAGGACCTTTCACGAACCGTGAAACAGCATGGACCTCTGGCGGTCAACATGGCCGTGCAGTTTATTCTGCACGTGGCGAGTGGCCTGAAATACGCACACGAGAATGGCATCATTCACCGGGACATCAAAGCCTCCAACATTCTCTTATCCAAACAGGGAGCGATCAAGATTCTCGATATGGGTTTGGCGAGTGTTCATGAGGTGGGAGAGTCCGCAGCGAATTCTGATCTCACGGCCACGGGCGCCGTCATGGGAACGGTCGATTACATGTCTCCCGAACAGGCGATTGACGCGAAACGTGCCGATGAACGTAGCGATATCTACAGCCTGGGTTGCTTGTTGCATTATCTGTTATTGGCATGTCCAGTGTATCCCGGTGATACGTTCTTGAAAAAAATCCTGGCTCATCGAGAAAATCCGATTCCTTCGCTCACTGATGCACGGGCAGAGGTTCCCGAATCGCTCGACTTTGTTTTTCACACCATGCTCGCCAAAGAGCCAGAGGATCGCTATCAATCGATGGCCGAAGTGATCAGGCAACTGGAGTTAGTTCAAGCTGATCTCGATGACCTGCGCGACCCGGCTGCCGACATCAGCGACTCCAACATGCGCAATTTTGTGAGGAACTTGGGGATCAAGGATCTCGAAACGGTTGTCCCCTCTGGTGATTCCTACCAAGAAGCAGTGACGGATCAATCTCTGCATTCGCAACTCTTGCATGAATCGCTCTCGACGGGGATTGCGAAACCACAAAAAGCTCAGAACTCTCAAGGAAATCGCAAATTCGTCTGGCTTTCTCTGGCAGGCTTAGTTGTCGCGATTGGTGTCGGATGGGGCGTGATTAATCGTTCCGGGACGGAAGAGTCTGAAGTCTCACCTCAATCAACGGCATCCACTCGCGACCCTCAAGGCAATAGTTCGTCGCAGAACTTGACTTTCAAAGGTCCACAGTTTGACGATGGATTTTCTTCTAGTGAGAAGCAATCTCCAACTGAGAACACTTTACCAAATGAAGAGGACGGCAAAAGTGCCGAAGACTTGAGAGTGGCTCGGCAAATGGTTTCATTGGGTGGAAAGGTTCGAGTGAATGGGGAACGCCGAATTTATACTCGTTCCGAAAATCTTCCGAAAGAAAAATTACAATTGAACGAAGTGGATCTCAGTTTGTGTAAATCATTTACAGATGAGAATCTGAAAGGATTGAATGCGTGCCAAAATATTGTCTCGCTCAACTTGAGCAACACATTAGTCACCGATTATGGCTTACGAGAATTGCCGTTTTGGCCCGAGCTGAAAACACTCCATTTGGGAAACACTGAAGTGACTGATATCGGAGTGGAACATTTCCAAAAATGCAAAAACCTTCAGTACTTGATGCTTTATCAAACTCAGGTGACCGATGATGGGCTTACCAAATTCACTGAGCTGACCAAGTTGAGAGAGCTAAGTGTTGCTATCACGAAGGTCACCGACGAAGGACTTTCCCAATTTGAAAATTCTCCAAACCTTGTCTACCTGCGGCTGAACCAAACTTCGATTGGAGACGGCGGGCTCGCCACTTTTTGCAATTGCCAACAACTCCAAGTGCTGGACCTTTATTCTGCAAAAGTGACCGATGAATCGGTGGAATGTTTGGTAGGTTTTTCGGCTCTCCGCGATCTGAAAGTCAAAAAAACAGGAATGACAGAGCAAGCTGTTCGAGAATTAAGTGCCAGGATTCCGAAGTGTAAAATTGTCTGGGATGGGGGGACACTGGGCCCTCAATGAGAGTTGAGTTCACTTTGTTGTTGACAGTCCTCAGTCATTGCATCGACTGAAATCTTCAGACATAAACAGCAGCCGGTCACTTGGCTTCGCAAGAGATGGTCAAAATCAGTCTCTGAACATCAGCCCGAATGTTTGGGAAGAATCACGCGCCAGCCTTTCAAAAAGCCAGCTTTTGCCGCACTCACCAGCATGGCAAAAAGTAGCAGCAAAAAGCCGATGACCAGAGAACCCAAGCCACGCCAATTGATCATCAGTTGAAGCTCTTGAATCAGAAGCCGTCCTGTTTCAAGTAGCGTGCTGGCCAGCATAATTCCTCCCAGTGAAAAAATCACTCGCTGCTTGAGTGGATAAGAAATGACCAAGGCGATGCTGGCCAACCCAAAGCTATAAACTAACGGCCCCCATTCGGGTATCCAGTGCGGCAACTCGAAGGGATTCAAAATTGCCAGAAAGCTGCCCACAGCCAGTGAGATCACTCCTGCCCACAGACAATTTTCCGAGAGAGAGTCTGTAAAAAATATGCCCGCGATCAGCAATGCAATCAGCATGGCATGATAGAAAATCAGACATAACAGGAAGAGGCTCCAGTAAGGTTGGAACTCACAGCAAATCCAAAATGTCACTCCCGCGACACCAAAAATAAAACGCCCCGATCGTCTGTCGATCAGTCCTTTCGCCAAAAGAACAGAGCCCACAAGCATCAATGGCAGCGGTTGAAAGCGAGTGAATGAGTCAAATCCGATGGTGTCGACACCGACGATGGCAAAAGCAAGGACAGAGGTCACAAATGCAGGAACAGCGAGTGGTTGGTGACGCATTAACGCCAAAAAGTAAAAAAGTGTCGATCCACACAATGCGAGATAGAGCGGTGAAGGAGCAACCCTCATGAACTCTTCCAGAAAGTTGTGATAAGGGAGAGACTGATTTGCTTCCTGAAAAATGAGCCAGCAACTCGCAGCCGGCAACAGCATGGCTACAAACGACACGCTCATTCGATTGGTGACGATTCCAAACTCCATAATCAGAAAGGCGACGGCTAACAGGATGGGAGCGAGGAAATACCACCCCCATGTTGAGTCGAGCGCCATGGCTTGATGGAGAGATTGCTCGAGGACCGGATCAAAGGATAAGGTCAAACTAAAGCCGCGTGCTCCCACTGCCAGAATCAGAAAGACAAAAATGGTCCAGGGATACAACGGCCAACCCCACGGTGTGCCATTGTCACGCACATAATCTGCTCCGCGACGGATCGCAGGAATCAGTGATAAAATGAAAATCGCAGAAACTGGTCCGAAGAGGAAATTTCTCCATTGCACCGAGAGAGCCAACCCTTGCTGATGGATGGCCGGAATCACCATCAGGGGATAAAGAATAATCACGCCCATCAAACAATGGAGTGGTAACCTATACAACACGGGGAGGCGTAGCTTGAGGCCATGCAGTAACAATTCCAACACCATGACCGAGAAGAGAAACGCCCCCACCACCAACAACCGACCGAGGACTGGATCAGTAATCAGTGGATCGTCGAGAGTGAGTGATAGTTCGACTAACAGCACGGGAACAAGTAACAAAATCGAGCGTGCGTCTTCCCACAATTTCGCTTTTCGAACGACCGTCACTGCGGTAAGCGACATCATCAAGATATAACTGCAGATCAGCAGAAAAAGTGGCAACGGTTCATGCCGCTCGTGAGCATTGTTCATCTGCAATCCTGTGCCGTGGAGCACAAAGCAGACGCTCAATAAATAAAACGGATTGTGTGTGCAAATCAATCGTGTGAAATGGCAGCCGAGACGTGGCTTGTGAGCTGGTTCGGTTTGGTTGCCGGCTTCTGGATCATCAGACTCTGAAGTGTTGTGATTAGGGAGTTCGACCATCGAGTTCCTCCTCGTGAGGATGTATGGCCCGCTATTAGGAATTGTGCCGAATGTCTGATCTGCGTGAACACGCAAGCTTCAAGATGTGATGAGGGATTATTGGCAGATCCCAAGTGTCGGGAAAGGGGAAAGTGAGTTCTCCCGGCACAATGATGACCAGAAAGTCTGCCAGAAGTCATAAAGTCCGATGTCAGAGAGACTCGTCTGGCTCATCTTCAACAGAGTCCTGGCCAATTTCTGACTGTGGTGCAATCCATGTGTGAAAGAGTTTGATCCCGGACTTGTTATCGGGAGTCTTGAACTCGGCAAAAAAGTTCCAGTCTCCTTTTCCACGATTATCGACGCGAATCAGAACTTCGTTCCAACCGGCTTTCAGAGTGACGGGAATGCGTTCTTGACCAGGTGAGCTCGAACGGTTGGTATCGACATCGTGGATTTGTTTCCGATTGAACCATAATCTCATGCCGTCATCGCTGCCGACACTGAGCAATGCTTCTTTTTCTGTTCGACTGAAAACCCAGTTGATGGCGAAAGCGGCGGCGTTCTGATCAAAATCGCAGGCTTTGCGAAGATCAATGCGGTCATTGTCGCTCAAATAGGGTTGCCAACTTAAATTGGGACGCAGGCCAACGAACTTGGCCTGTTGTGAGTAGCCAACATCGAGGATACCGGTTTCGACCGCCATTAGTTGGGCCAAGTCGGTACTATCGGAAGTCTCGGACGAGGCCACGACAAACGGAAAGGGTCCGATGATTTGCCACGACCGCAAATGCGAATGCCCATGCTGTTCCCAAAGGGCGGAGAGTGAGCGTTCGAGTTCGTTCAATCGAAGTTGCTCGGCATGAAATTTCTGTCGCTCGACTTCAAACTCTTCTTGAAGTGCTGCGAATTGTTGGAGCACTTGCTGAGAGGATTCGCGTTCATCGACAACTTGATGAGTTGCCTCATTCAATCGACCGCGCGCTGTTTCAAGTTCTTTCTCCAACTCGGAGATTTCATTGAGCGAGCCACGAGCAGATTGCGCGAGTTGATCGGTTTTGCGAATCTGCCAAACCCAACCGACCACGGCAATGACCAGACAAATGAAGAGCACGAGTCCCTTCATCGAATTGCTTGAGGTTGACTCTTCGGGAATCGAAGCGGGTTGAGGATCTTCAAGAGGCAGCTCAGTCGATTGGTGTTCCTCAAGAGCCGGTTTCACGATGACTTGTTCGGGTTCAGTCCCTCGCCAGAACTCGCCACATTCCGGGCAATTTTCTTCCGGCGCATCGTCACCCAGGAAAATAAAATCGCAGGCGGGACAACGATGAGAATTCATAACGCTTTGTCGGGTGGCGAAATATGATGGCGGGACAGAACTCTTTGATTCTCAGGATATCGACAGTCACCTCGAAAACCCAGATTTCTCTTCCAAAACGGAGGAGATGATCGGAAGTGCCGCGCGTAAAAAAAGCCGGCGATTTCTCACCGGCTTGCTGTTTCGTTCTGTATAAGGCTTTGAGTCTTAACGACCAACCCCATCAGACTTCAACATTGGGTGGCAGTTCAGACAACGCGAACGTTCTCTGCTCGTGGGCCTTTAGGGCCCTGTCCTTCAGTGTACTCCACGCGCTGACCTTCTTGAAGATCATCAAAATGGACACCTTCGAGATTAGACATGTGGAAAAACATGTCTTTTCCAGATCCATTGTCAATGAATCCAAAACCTTTGTCAGTCAGCTTCTTAATCGTACCTTCAGTCATTACTTCATCCACTTCACTCAAAAGCCTGTTCCCTCACCAATGCCGCCCGAAACACAACTTCAAAGCCTTAAAAAATCATTGGTGAAGAGCCAATACTGTACATGCTTCAAACGACTGAGTCAATTGAGACTGAAAAAGTCGAGAAAATGCGATTTTCTGGCCCGTTTTGTTGGGAGTCTGCCGCTTGACGGCATTTTCCACCCAACCTATACTCACGACTTGTCTTACGTTGAGGGAGTGCCGACGGTTCAGGGAATGGACCGAAGAGACTCTCTTCGGTCTTAGACCTTGGAACCCGATTGATGAATCAACACCAGCGCGACCTCAAAACTAACGAGCTTGAAAAACTGGTCACTCAGGCGGCCCCTTTTCTCGATCAGCACAAAGATAAGCTGATCTACGGAGCCTGTGCGATCATGCTCGCTTTTTCGGCCTGGTACTATTTGACACAGACCAACAGAAATGCGAATTCCGCCGGTTGGAGCAAGTTCATCACGGCTGATGATTCCGATGAGTTCGGCACCGTCGCTTCACAACACAAAGGTGAAGTTCCCGGACAATGGGCATTGCTCAACGAAGCAGACATCCTGTTGAATCAAGGTGTTCGCGGAATGTTCACCGATCGCGAGGCGGCACTCGACGATTTGAAAGCCGCCGAAGAAAGTTACGTCGATCTGCTCAATCAACCGGGAATCTCTGGCCCGATTGAAATACGAACTTTGTACGGCTTGGCACGTTGTCGCGAATCCTTGAGCGGTGAAGAAACAGCCGATGCCATCAAAGCGTACGAAGAATTGCTTAAACGATATCCTGATACCGTTTACACCGAGATTGCCAACGAACAGATCGAGGCACTGAAGGATCCAAAGGTTCAGGAATTTTATGCCTGGTTCCAGAAACAGGATCCAAAACCATTACCGCCGACGAAGCCTGCAGACGGTCTACCATCCGGACATCCTGATGTGGATCCAAATAGTTTGATCCAATTGCCACAAACACCGTCGATGTTGAAGCTGCCAAAAGGGACGGCTCCCGAGTTTCCCGAAGATGCTGCGGGGACTGACGAAGGAGCGGGCGGTCTTCCCGATCCTCCACCTGTCCCTGAAAACGGTGACGCTGCCAGCGGAACGGCACCTTCTCTTCCCGATGTTCCCACGCCGGGAACACCGGCTCCCGAGAAATCTGACGAAGAGTAACGCATTTTCGTCCCTGCCTGTTTGAATGACCGGCTGGGGGTTATGCTTTAAGATGCCCGAGTGACCATCAATTGGAAGTGGTCGCCAACTGCATTCAATTCGCAGGAAAAGAGGGATCCCTTCCTGCGATGGTGTTCGCTATGTCTGAAGAACTTTCTCACGAACCAATCGAATTGACCGTTGAATCTCGCGCGCACGGTTGGCGCGTCGATCACTACCTCTCTCGACTGTACGCAAACTATTCACGATCCATGTTCCAGAAATCAATCGAACAGGGTGGAGTGTTGGTGAATGGTTTAGAAACCAAAGCCGGGCGACGACTCAAAGTGAATGATCGCGTTTCGGTCAAACTTCCCGAGCTTCCCGATGAAACTTTGCCCGCCGAAGACATCCCGCTGGAAATCATTTACGAAGACGAGCATCTGGTCGTCATAAACAAAGCCGCCGACATGATCGTGCATCCCGGCAAGGGTAACTATCGCGGGACTATGGCCGGCGCGTTGCAGTTCCATTTTGATGAACTCAGCGATACTGCGGGAAAATTGCGACCGGGTATCGTTCATCGACTTGATCGCGACACCACCGGCGTTCTTGTTGTCGCCAAAAACAATCAAGTCCATCATCGACTCAGTAGTCAGTTTGCCGAACGTGATGTCAAAAAAGTGTATCTTGCCATCGGTTGGGGCAATCTCGAATTCGATGCCGGGCAGATTTACACGTTTGTCAAAACACATCCCAAGCATCGCGAAAAAATGGTCGTCTGCGAAGAAGGCGGAAATGCCCGTCATGCCGACACGTTCTATAAAGTGCTCGAACGGTTCGACGGTTTTACCTATGTCGAACTTCACCCCAAAACAGGACGCACTCATCAGTTACGACTTCACATGCTCCATCTGGGGCACTCGATCGTCGCCGACCGTCAATACGGCGGTCACATCGGGCTTTTGAAGTCGGAATTGACCGGTGAGACGGAAGTCGGATTTCAAACCGCCCGCAAGCGTCGTACTCTCGATCATATTGAACCCGGAGATGTCCTGATTGAACGACAAGCCCTGCATGCTCATACTCTGGAGTTCGATCATCCTGAGACTGGAAAACGGATGTCATTTACCGCACCATTACCTGACGATATGCAAAAGACTCTCGCCGCATTGCGCGAATATCGAAAGATCACCCCATGAAACTCGCCAAAGTACGCCTCTCCGACGGTTCCGTTCACATTGCCAAAGTCGATCAGGATCTATTTCATCTACTCGACATGACCGAAGTAGACAGCGTGAGCACCCTCTCGGATATTCTTCACTCTCCCGATCCAAAAGGACTCGTGAACTTCCTGCAACAGCCAGATCGAGAACCACTTACGGGATCCGATATAAAACTATTGGCACCGATCGACAATCAGGAAGTCTGGGCTGCCGGCGTGACCTACAAGCGATCACAAGTGGCCCGGATGGAAGAGTCGGAAGCCGGTGCTTCACATTACGATATGGTCTATACGGCTCCTCGCCCGGAGCTGTTTTTCAAATCGACCGCGTCGCGAGTCAGTGGTCCCGGAGAGCCGGTCCGTGTGCGATATGACAGCAACTGGTCGGTCCCCGAACCGGAATTGACGTTAGTCGTCTCACCAGAAAAGCAACTGGTCGGCTTCACCATCGGTAACGATATGTCGGCACGAGACATTGAAGGCGAAAACCCGCTCTATCTGCCGCAAGCCAAGTTCTACAATCAGGCGGCCGGGTTAGGGCCGTGCATTTTGATTCCCGATAAACCGTTTGACAAAGACGGCACCAAAATTACTCTGACGATCAAACGCGGAGGAGAGGTCGTCTTCACCGATGAGACGGGGACGGATCAGATTGTCCGTGAGTTTGACGAATTGATCGGCTGGCTCGGCCGAGAAAATAATTACCCGGACGGTGTGATGCTGATGACGGGAACCGGTATCGTTCCGGATGACGACTTCACGTTAGAAGATGGTGACGAAGTGCATATCGAGATCACCGGCATCGGGACACTAATCAATCCGGTGGTGAAAGCGACCGACGGCTAAGGCGAATTAAGCCAGCACATCTGCGAGCAGCCACTCATTCTCCGAAGTCGTTCCAGATTTCTGCGTCCACTCGAATGCAATGCGTCCCATTGTCCAGCGGGCGTTGATGTCCATCATCGGGCGAATGATTAACTCTCCCCCTGACCGATATTGGCAGGCATCGATCCCGAGTGGTCCGAAGTAACCTAGCTCTTGGATCTGCTCAGCAAACTGTAAACCAAAATCGATGGCCGGTCGCCACAAGTCTCGTTCTTCCTCAGTCAATGATAAGCGACTGCCCCGATATTCGCCCGTCTCGGAGTTGATTATTGGAAGAGCGGCGAGGAACTTCACGTCACCCGCATTGGGAATATCAAACTGCAAGCCGACTTCCGCTTCGATATCCAACCACGGTTCCAGAAAGACGAGTCGTTGCTCTCGCAGGCGCTTGCGAATCCAACCCCGTTGCGAGTCAGACAGCTTCTCTGTCGATCCCACAATTCGTTCGCGAGCCGACATTCCGAAGAAAGCTTTGATGATCCATCGAGACGTTGGCAAGTATTTCAGCTCTTCGAATAACGCCTCCTCTGATTCAATCACCGCTGCACCGATCGGCAATGTGTCGCTTGCTTGTTCCCATGCAAATGATCCCAATCTGTCATTGAGTCTTTTGACAAGATCACATTTCGGCTGGTCCCACTTCCAGCCGCGGTGATCAGCCAGTGTTTGTAATGAGTCGGTCACTCCCCAGGGCACAAGTTCCCAGTCCGCGCCCAGAAACTCGTCAGCCTCTCGCACTGATTTTTCGTCGATAAAGTGGATCTTGCCAGAACTTGCTGTCAACTCAGGATGATGAGCAGGAAGAACTATCAGATCGTCGTCATCGCAAAGGGCTAACAACACGGCAGCATAGCGAGCATTCAGCGTCTGCAATTTCGCGGTTGGCTGCCAGTTTTTACCAGCCGCCAGCTCGTGTTCGAAATCGAAGTTGGGCCAGAAAAGACGGGGCATGGTTGAGAACTTTTGTCGGTCGATTGTGATCTGTCGTCAATGATTCAATTGAGGGTTACTGGCGAATCATTTTTGGTTACGATAAATAAACTCTTTTACTCTGTTGGTATTCTGACAACGTGCTTCCTTCTGGAGAACACCATGCGACTCGCCTGTTTGACCACTCTCATCTGCCTGTTGTCTCATAGCCTCTTCTCTCAAGAAAAGCCCAATGTGTTAATCATCATGGCCGATGACTGCACTTACAATGACCTGCCATTGTACGGCGGCGAGAATGCGAAGACACCCAACATTAACCAATTGGCGAGAGAGGGTCTCACTTTCAATCAAGCCTATCTGTCGTCAGCAATGTGTCAACCTTGTCGGGCTGAACTATTTTCCGGCCAGTATCCACTCCACAACGGCTGCGCGTACAATCACTCGTCATCGCGACCAACCACACTTAGTCTGCCGCAGTATCTCAAACCTCTCGGGTATCGAGTGGGAATCAGTGGCAAAGTCCATGTCTTACCCAAACAGGCATTTCCGTTTGAGAATGTCGGGGGCTTCGATCCCAACTGTGTCCGCAACCCTACACAGACTCATTCGCTCGATGGCATCAAGGAATTCATGTCCCGAGAATCGGAGGATCCATTCTGTCTGGTGGTAGCTCTCGTCGAACCTCATCTGCCGTGGGTGATGGGGGATGCGTCACAATATCCTCCGGCCAAACTCAAACTTCCCCCCAATCTGGCCGACACGGCAGTCACTCGTGAATACTTTAGCCGATACCTGGCAGAAGTGACTTACATGGACGGACAGGTTGGAGAGATTCTCGACACGCTGAACCAAACCGGAAAACGAAAAGAGACTTTGGTGTTGTTCACTTCCGAACAAGGTTCTCAGTTTCCCGGCTGTAAATGGACGAACTGGAACACTGGAGTCCACACGGCATTGATTGCGAATTGGCCCGGTCATGTTCGTGCCGGTGAAAGAACCGATGCCTTGGTGCAATATGCGGACGTTGTGCCGACGCTCATTGAGTTCGCTGGCGGTGATCCTGTTGAGCAAACGCAGATCGATGGTGAGAGTTTCCGGTCAGTTTTAGTCGATGGTGCCAACGTGCATCGAAAGTACGTCTATCAAATGCACAATAACATTCCCGAGGGACCACGTTACCCGATTCGCAGTGTCTCGAACGGAGAGTATCGCTATATTCGCAATCTCACGCCTAATGAACTCTATATCGAAAAACATTTGATGGGAGACGGCAAGCACAATAACCCGTATTTCGCAACCTGGCTGGGAGCCGGCCCGCAACGTCGGGATGTTTATGATCTTGTGAAGAGATACATGAGCCGACCTGCCGAACAACTGTATTTAAGTAATAGCGATCCCTATGAGATGAACAATCTGGCGGGAGATCCGGCACACGAAGAAATACGAGTTCAACTGAGTGAAGAACTTGATCGATGGATGAGCGAGCAGAAAGATCCGGGAGCAAATGTGGATCTGGTCAAATCGCATCAGGCCGCCAAACAGGGCAATCATCTCTTTGGAGTGCCCCATGATTAGCCGATCTTCAACATTTGAGTCGTTTGTTCGAACTCAATCAATCTGAAGATAAAGACCGATCTTGTTAATTCTCACTGGATAGAAAAGAACCAATACCAGTGAGCAGAACGGCATTTTTACACGCATTCTCGACAAAAGAAGCTTAATTTCAGAATCCTCCCATTTTACCTCTTGCATAAATAGTTGATATGTAAGCAATATGCCTATCGACAAAGGAGAGGACATGGGGCGAACGCAACTACAAGTAGAATTGAAAAAGAGGCAACCGTTCGAGTCTCTCGAGCAGGAAGCCGTGATTAACGTGTTGCGGACCAACGATCAATATGAAAATCGCTTAGGTCGATTATTTCGTGAGCACGAACTCACCATGTCGCAGTACAACATTTTACGCATTTTGCGAGGTGCGGGAGAGCCGTTACCTTCGCTGGAAATCGGGAAACGAATGATCCAGGTGGTGCCGGCCATCACGGGGCTCATCGATCGATTAGAGAAGCGTGAGTTGGTGGAACGCTGTCGTTGTACCAAAGATCGACGCATCGTTTATGTCGCCATTACCGACGCCGGATTAAAACTGTTGAAGAAACTTGATCAGCCCGTCCTCGATCTTCATTGTCGATTGGCGGGCCATTTGACTGAAAAAGAATTAAAACAACTTAGCCGTTTGCTGGAAAAAGCCCGACAATCGTGTCTCGACGAAGTGAGATCTTCTTGAGGCTTTGATTCCTGCCTGAACATCAGAAAGAAAGACAACCCATGACATCTGTCAACGAATTACCAAATCTTAAAGAGCAGCTTGAAGCGAAAGCGGAGGAATCTGTCAAAATGATTCCCGCTGAGCAGCGAGCCACTATGGATCAAAAAACAGAAGCCCTCGAAATGTCGGGGCTGGCTGTTAAATCTGTGGGACTGGAACACGAATTTCCTGATTTTGAACTCCGTAATGCCACGGGCGACATGGTCAAATTGAGTGATCTTGTGGAAAAGGGGCCGTTGGTCATCAGTTTCTATCGCGGTGGCTGGTGTCCGTACTGCAATCTGGAACTCAAAGCCTTGCAGGATAGCTTGTGGGCGATTCGGGAACAGGGAGCCGATTTGGTGGCCATTAGCCCTGAACTCCCCGACCAATCTCTCTCGACCCGAGAGAAGAATGAGCTTCGGTTTGAAGTGCTCACGGATCAAAGTAATGAGGTTGCCAAGAAGCTCGGTATCGTACACGAGGTTGATGAAGAACTGGACGGCATCTATCAGTCGTTCGACATCAACGTTGAAGCCCACAATCAGGATGGCAAAAACGAACTGCCTCTCCCTGCGACTTATGTCATCGACCAAAATCGAATCATCCGATGGGCATTTGTCAGAGCCAATTACAAAACTCGTGCCGAACCTGCTGAAGTGATCGAGTCACTGAAGAATTTGTAAGAACTTGAAGAACTCCTGAAATCTTCGATTGATCTCATTCCCGGATACTGACAACTCATCTGAGTATCCGGGACTTTTTACGGCCATCCTAAAAAAATTCTCAACCAGCGAGGAAACAGATCATGACCCGTTCACCCAAAATTCTTGCGTTTGCGGGGTCCGCCCGAAAAGAATCCTGGAACAAAAAACTGATCAAGCAGGCTACGAAAAACGGGACCTCAGCGGGTGCCGAGGTGACGCTCATCGATCTGGCTGATTATGAGTTGCCTCTGTTCAATGAAGACATCGAGGCCGAGGGTGTCCCCGAGAACGCCAAGAAGCTGAAAGAGCTGTTTGTCTCGCACGACGCACTCCTCATTGCCGCTCCTGAATACAACAGTTCCATCACTCCACTCTTGAAAAACACAATCGATTGGGTCTCCCGCCCTGATGACAAGCATTCAATGTTGGCCGGTTTTCAGGGGAAGACTGCGGCCTTGATGAGTGCTTCCCCCGGTACCTGGGGAGGAATGCGAGGCCTGGTTCATCTGCGTGACATTTTAGGAAACATCGGCGTTACCTTGGTGCCGTCGGAGGTATCTGTTTCAAAAGTCCATAACTCGTTTGACGAGAACGGCAATTTGACAGATGAACGAACACGAAAGAGGGTCGATTCGGTTGTTCAGGAACTTGTCCAGCTGACCAAACAACGCCTTGAGGGTTAAGACTTCTTGAGAATCTGCGTCAAACTCAGGGATTCCACTGTACGAAACAAATACGATGAAGTTATAAGAAATAGATGATAGACGATATCGAGGGGAACGTAACAATTCATACACGATAAGTTATGAAAGGCTTACTGATGTTACACCCCACAAAAATTGACATTCCTGAAGACAAACGAATCGATTTGATCGCTCTGCTGCAAGGTGCATTAACGGAAGCCATCGATCTGAAACTTCAATCGAAGCAGGCTCACTGGAATGTTCGCGGACCGAATTTCATCGCTCTCCACGAATTGTTTGATCAGGTCGCAGGCATCGTGGAAGGGTTCGCCGACGAGATTGCCGAGCGCATCACGACCTTAGGCGGAGTTGCGAACGGCATAGTCGGTTTTATCGCCGAGCAAACCAATCTTCCCGTCTATTCCGCCGAATTGGTCAGTGGTACCGAACATGTTGAAGCTCTGTCGTCCTCCATGGCGGCGTTTGCGAAACTGATCCGGGAAAACATCGACAAGGCTGCCGAGTTGGGAGATGCCGACACCGAAGACTTATTGACCGAAGTCTCTCGTGGAATCGACCAGCAACTCTGGTTCGTGGAAGCCCATAATCATGCAGACGCTTAATGATTATCTCTTTAAGAGAATCATTAATTGATCACATTTCTCGGGGCCTCGCCCGTGAGCACTCGGCGGCAGTTTTGGCTCCCCTTGATTCGCATGTCCAAAAGGCCTTCGTCGGAGTAAAACGCCGAATGTGGATTGATAATGAGTCGGTCGTGAGCCGGATGATCGGGGTCTCTCCAAGCGTTAAGAACAGGGTCATCATCTGCGGGAGGTTCCGTCTCAAGGACATCGATTCCCGCTCCGGCAAGATGACCAGATTCCAGAGAATCCACGACAGCCTGCGCGTCGACAACTCCTCCGCGTGACGTATTGACCAGAAATGATCCTTCCGGCATTTTGGCAATCGCCTGTGCGTCCATAATATGATGAGTTTCCTCATTCAAAAAACAGTGACAACTCACGATGTGAGACTGTGCCAACAGGTCGTCCAGCGATTCCTCTCGCTCGACGCCGAGTGATTTGTCGGTTCCGTCCGGCACATACCGGTCATAGTAGACGACTCTCATCCCCAATGCCTTGGCCCGCAATCCGGTCGCTTTGCCAATTCGACCGAATCCAATGATGCCGAAGGTAAGCCCGCGGAGTCGCTTGATGCTACCCGCTTGAGCATAACTCCACGGCGTTTCACCGCGTCGTAAACGACTGTTGAGAAAATGTGAGCCCCGGGCGAGAGTTAATGCCAAACCGATGGCCGAGTCGGCGACCTCTTCGGTTCCATAATCGGGGACGTTGGCGACGGGGGTTCCCTTTGACCGCGCAAATTGGTGATCGACGTTATCGTACCCGGCTCCACAACGGACAATCAATTTGCAGTTTGTCAGTCGATCAATCGTCTTCTTGGAAAGAGAGATGAAGTGGTAAAGCATGATGGCGTCGGCATCTTCGATCTTACCAACCAGTTCGTCTTCATGTTCGACCTGAAGTGCCACGACATCGGCAAGATCGCCGAGAATCTTTTCTTCTTCATCGAGGGGTTCTGTGATGAAATCGGTGATGACGACTTTGGCACGTTCGGCCATGGGGCTACTTTCTGATCAAGTCGAGGCAAACAATTGATCCTTACCATTCGAGAGTTGGATCTCGGCTTACCAATGTATAATATAGTGTCGCCTTCCGAATCCAGTTTCCACCCCGATGAGGTATTCCATGTTCAGAATCGTCTGCGTTCTTCTGTTCTGCTGCTCAACGACACTGTTAAAAGCTGCCGATCGACCGAACATTATCTTTTTCCTGTCTGACGATCAACGGGCCGATTTTCTGTCTTGTGCCGGTCACCCCATTGTCAAAACCCCTCATGTCGATGCCCTGGCCAAAGAGGGTGTTCGCTTTGAAAACGCCTTTGTGACAACAGCCATCTGTGCGGCAAGTCGTGCGACTCTCTTTACTGGGCTCTATGAACGCACTCATCAATACACATTCGGAATGCCCGCCATCTCACCAAAATTCACACAAAACAGCTACCCGGCTGTTCTCAAAAAGGCCGGATACCGAACAGGCTTTGTTGGGAAGTTTGGCGTCAATGTCTCAGATACTCCGAACAAAGAAGCCATGTTCGATTCATTCGTGCCACTCAATCGCAACAAGTATTGGAAACCTCAACCGGACGGCTCTCAAAAACATCTGACCAATATCACCGGCGACAAGGCCATCGAGTTCCTGGATTCGTGTGAGAAGTCCCAGCCGTTTTGTCTATCGGTCAGCTTCAACGCGTCACATGCCGAAGACAATGACAAAGAAGATCACTACCCGTGGCCTCACGAAGAAGATGGCCTCTACGAAGATGTCACTATCCCGGAGCCGCTGGTCTCTCGTGACTTCTGGAAAAAGCTACCAAGCTTCTTCCATAGCAGCATGCACCGTGACCGTTATCACTGGCGCTGGGACACGCCCGAGAAATATCAATCGAACGTGAAAGCCTACTACCGCATGATCACCGGTCTCGACCGTAATGTGGGACGAGTTGTGGAAGCCGCCCGCAAACAGGGGTTTGGGGATAACACCGTGATCATCTTCATGGGAGATAACGGCTATTACAAAGGGTCACGAGGATTCGCGGGTAAGTGGAGCCACTTTGAAGAGTCGCTCCGCGTCCCGATGGTCATCTTTGATCCACGAGTTCCCAAAGCAGACCGTGGACGAGTTGTCAAACAAATGAGCTTGAACGTCGATGTGCCCGCGACAATTCTTTCGATGGCGACTGGATCGATTCCCGACCATTATCAAGGGCTCGATCTCACGCCACTTGTTTACAACAAACCTGTTGGAAACTGGCGGAACGACTTCTTCTGTGAACACTTGATGGATCGCTTCGATATTCCCAAGTATGAAGGAGTTCGCGGCGAGCGTTATGTCTATGCACGCTACATTCAGAACATGCCCGAAGGAGAGTTCTTGCACGACTTGCAATTGGATCCTTTGCAACTGAAGAACTTGACGAATGACCCTGAATACGCGGGAGTTTTATCAGACATGCGCGCTCGTTGCACCGAACTGCGAGATCAATACGGCGGTGAATATTCGATGGAGAAATTCCCGACAGTGAAGTATCTCAAAGAACAACAAAAGAAAAAGAAGTGACCAACGGCCTGCTGATGTTTGATCGCTTCCGGGACTTATTTCGGTTTACATCAGTTCGAGGGTGACACTGTCGGCGAAGAAACGACCTTCGCGAGTGAGTCGCAGCATTGTCTCCTGCTGTTCGAGATGTCCCGATAAAATCAGTTTCTCGATGCCGGTCTCTGCGAGTTCACGCACATCGAAACCGGTTTCCTGAGTAAATTGTTCGACATTGATGCCGTCAATCTGGCGCAAGCCAAGAATCAGTCGTTCGTGCGCCCGATCTTTGTCCGAAAGCTGTTCGGTTTCTGCCGTACCACTATCACCTGCTGATACATTCTTCAGCCAAGTGCTCACGCTGCGATGATTGGTCTCTCGGACACCGCTTAAATAACGGGCCGCACCCGGACCAAAACCAAAGTAGCCGTGTCCCGACCAATAAACCTGATTGTGTTGCGATCGGCAACCTGGCTTCGCGAAGCTCGAAATCTCATATTGCTCATATCCCTGTTCCGGTAGAAACTCCATCACTTCGGCGTACATCTCTCGCTGTAATTCATCGTCGGCTTCTCGCAGGTTTCCTTTTTGCAATCGCGAATAAAAGGGAGTTCCCTTTTCAAATGTCAGGCAATACGTCGAGAGATGAGTTGGATCGAGAGACACCGCTTCCTTCAAGGTGTCTTGCCACTGCGGTAGTGATTGTCCGGGGACGGCAAAAATCAAATCGAGTGAGATGTTATCGATTCGCCCTTTCAAGCGATTCATGCCGGTAATAATTGTGTCGCGTGTGTGGTCTCGTTCCAGAACTTGTAAGGCCGACTCGTCGAACGACTGAACACCCAGGCTGATCCGATTGACGCCCGCTTCATACAAAGCGGCAATTTTCTCTTCGGTCAGATCGACGGGATTCGCTTCGACAGTGAACTCGGCACCATCGGCAAGTTGAAAGTGTTTGAAGAGGAGTTTGAACAGACGTTGCAGTTCGAGAGGAGCGAGATGCGTGGGAGTTCCCCCTCCCAGATAGAGGGTGTCTACGGGGATCGGTTGGCCTTGATTGGCAAACTCTCCCCATGTTGCGGAGTCATTGAGTTCAATTTCCAGTGCGGTCAGGTAATCGTCAATCAGATGATCTTTCCCGGCCACAAGAGTGAAATCACAGTATCCACAACGATGAACGCAGAAAGGGACGTGAACGTACACCGAACGCGGCAACAGCAGATGGATGGGGTTTTCGATCAAACGAGACAAAGTGATTCTATTCCGAGAGCGAACAATTCCAGCGATTAATCCTTGGTTGCTCGTAAGTCATCTGCCGCGAAGTATTTCATAGTCCCTAAAGATTCCACCGCTTCACCGATGCGGTTGAGCCCGAGTACATAGGCGGCTGTCCGCATATCGATTTCCTTGTTAATCATAATGTCATACACGTTATTGAACTCACGCGACATAATTTCGTGCAAGCGTTGGTGTACGGTTTCCAAATCCCAGTGGTAACCGGATTTATTCTGAACCCATTCAAAATAACTGACCGTTACACCACCCGCGTTGGCAAGAATATCGGGAACAATCAGAATGTCTTCCTGGCCTTTGAGAATTTCGTCCGCTTCCGACGTGATGGGGCCGTTAGCAACTTCGACGATCACTTTCGCTTTAATCTGTTTCGCGTTGTCCTTGGTGATTTGATTTTCGAGAGCCGACGGAAGTAAGAGATCGACATCGAGTTCCAAGAGTTCTTCGTTACTGATATTGTCTGCATCAATGGCTTCACAAACCGACCCTTCACAATAGACGGCTTTGAGCACACGCGATTCATTCTTGGTGTGAATCAAACTGGGAACATCGAATCCTTCTTCTTTGTAGATCCCTCCTTTGGAGTCACTCACGGCGACAATCTTGTAGCCGTCCGCATGCAAGAGCTTGGCAGCATGTTGTCCGGCATTACCGAAACCTTGAACGGCGACAGTGATGTCTTCCGGAGTCCAACCTCGTTTTTTCTCCAATTCTTTAATGCAGTAATAAGCTCCTCGTCCGGTCGCATCATCGCGACCCAAAGAGCCACCGAGCGGGACAGGCTTGCCGGTAATCACAGCGGGAGTTCGTTGCCGAGTGATTTTGGAGTACTCGTCCATCATCCAACCCATAATCATCGAGTTGGTATAGACATCAGGAGCAGGGACATCGGTTTCCGGTCCTATGAAGTCGGCAATCTGAGCGATAAAGCCCCGACTGAGCCGCTCCAACTCCATGCGTGAAAGTTTCTTAGGATTGACTGTCACCCCTCCCTTGGCACCACCGTAAGGCAAACCAACGACAGCACACTTGAACGTCATCCAGAAGGCGAGTGCTTTCACTTCTGAGAGATCGACATCGGGGTGATATCGCAACCCCCCTTTTGTCGGGCCGCGGGTATCATCGTGACGAACACGGTATCCGGTGAAGATCTCCAGCGAACCATCATCCATTCGGACCGGAATCGAGACTTGAAGCGTCTGACGAGGATGTTTCAGTTTTTCTAACGCCTCTTCGTCGATATTGGCGTGTTCAAATGCAGTGTCGAGCCTTTTGATGGCATCGTGAAAAACATCTTCTCCGTTGGTCTGATCGCTCACCTGGGTATTCCCTGAACAGTGTTAAATGATGTCTCCGAACGCCAGTTACCCATGTCTCCAGTCTATACAATCTGGAGGAGAGGAGATTCATCAACAACTCCCAAAAATTATCACAACAAACATTTCATTCAGTCAGAGAATTCCTCAACTGTGTGAGAAACTGCTCTGATGTTCTACGAACCGCCAACAGTTTTATTTGTCCTTCTGTTTTTCTTGAGCTCGGCGACGATTTTCGATGATTCGATTCAGCTTGGCTGTTTCTGCTGCTTTTTGTTCCGCCGTGAGCTCTTGTGGAGTGACAGCAGATCGATCCAGTTTGTCTTCAGGACCAAGCTCGCGCAGTTTGATGTTTCGATACCAGACTGGATCTCCATGATCTTGCAAGCTGAGATGAGCGCCACGCGCTTCGAGATTTCCTCCGCGTTGCTTCAACATTTCGACCTCGGCGGCGTACTTGGGATCGGTGTAATCGAATCCGACCACTTTCTTGCCGTTGAGCCAATGTTGAATCACGGTTCCTTTACAAACGATGCGTCCCTGATTCCATTCGCCAGGTTTTTTGGTGGCATCATGTGATGGGGGCATGCAGAAATATAAAGAGGCCGCGGAGGTGCGTGGGTTCTTCCCATCAGCATGTTTGCCGTTATCAAGAATCTGGTACTCGTATTGAGTGGGGCGGTAGTAAACGCCACTGTTCGAACCTTCGGCGACTTTCCACTCGAACACGAGTTCAAAGTCATTCGGGATTTTTTTTGCTTGATAGACGAGGCTCCCCCCTTTTCCTTCTCTCGCCAGCACGCCGTCTTCAATCTTCCAGTTCCCTTTGTGTTCCCAGCCTTCAAGACTGCTGCCATCAAACAAGACTTCAAATTCACCCGCCGATGTCAGAGTGACCATACTAAGGAATAAGACGGGAACCAATATAGAGCATGCGAATCGAGGCATTGCAGTATCTCCTGTGTTGTCGTTGTTTGTATGTGTGTGATTCTGAATTGTCGTTATTCGGAAGGAGGAGAAACTGGTTCGGGAGCATCGGGAACCAATACCTGTATCTCGTCACCTTCCACGCGGGTTTCGTAACTATCGGTTTTGATTTTCGGATTGTCACACCAGGTCCCATCTTGCAAATCAAAACACCAGGCATGCCAGGGACACATCACCTTTCCTTCTTCCACCCAACCAGCTGAAAGCGATGCTCCCATGTGTGGGCAAAGATCGTTGATCGCCAGGTATTCGTCATCAATCAAAAACAGGCCGACCAACTTACCGTTGACCGGAAAAGAACGCCCTTCACCTGCGGGAATATCGCCCACTTTGGCAACCGTCTGAAAGTCAGCCATGTCTCTAAATATTCTATGAAGTGTGATGTGTTTGTATTCGTTGATGTTGAGAAGGAGACCGTCTGTTTTCGATTAGTAACGTGCGAGGTCACCTTGGGCAGGCTGCATGTTGAGATCGCCGACAAACTTTTGCGCCTGGGTCAGCATCATTTTCAGTTCGCTCTGCAACGCCAGAAACTGCCAACCTTCTTCAATCCGTTGATTCACTTGCTCAATTGTTTGAAGGTGGATACCAACTGGGGTTCCGGTCTTCTTTCCCGCGGCAAGAATCTTTTGCAACTCGGCTTCAAACTGTTCCGGCGTAGGTGGAGTTCCATCGGCTTCTTTCATCTGCCAGGTCAAATCATTCGGACCGACGAAGATGGCATCGACTCCCGGCAACGAATAAATCTCTTCAGCATTCCGCACTCCTTCGGGAGATTCCGTTTGCAGAATGACAAGAATTTCGTCATTGGCATGCTCGTAATAATCACCGGCGGTGGCATCAAAGTTGAGTGCGTGCATCGCACCGCCAATCGAGCGGTTTCCTTCCGGTGGGAACTTTGCCGCGGCAATCGCGATTTTCGCTTCTTCGACCGTGTTTACCATCGGTACGATGATGCCGTGCGCTCCCGCGTCGAGAACTCGTTTAATCAAGTCATGATCACCACGAGGCACCCGAGCTAATGGAACACACCCCGCATCCGAGATCACTGCGAACAATGTCGCCGCCTGTGACCAGTCGATCGGGGAATGCTCCAGATCAACGGTGAGCCACGGGAAACCGACACGTGCCATCAGTCGGGTGGCAAAAATATCACCAAACGAAAGCCATGTTCCGACTTGGGGTTGTCCCGCTTGAAGTGCGGCTTTAACAGGATTTTTTTTCATCGTAATTTCTTTTTCTCAGTTGGGCGATCCGCGCAGAGATTTAGTATCGAAAGATCGGTCAGTGATCGCAAGTCGTGGAACGATTACTTCAGAGTCGGAGGCCCGGTGATCCAGCCCAGTTCGTTCAGAAATTTGTCGCAAGCGAGAACAGTTTCATTGTACGGCTTGTTTTCATGCTTGCCATGATTGAAAAACCCGTGCGTCATCCCTTCGAAGATCATCACTTCACATTTCACGCCGTCCGCTTTCATGTTTTTCTCGAATGCATGAACCGTCTCAACGGGAATGAGAGAGTCGGAGTCTCCCAGAAATACGATGGCGGGGGGATCGTCGGCAGAGACATTATGAAACGGGGAAAATTCTTTGTAGCGAGATTTGACTCGTTGGTGGCCCCAGCCATCCGGTCCGTTGTCGAAGACCGGGTTGAACAGTAGCAACGCATTTGCTTTGGGAGAGACCGAATGATCGTCGTCGGCTGCATCAAGTCCTTCCACCATGCCGACAAACGCCGCCAAGTGACCACCCGCAGATCCTCCACCCGCCGCAATTCGTTGGGGATCAATTCCTAATTCGTCGGCATGACTGCGAACCCACCGCATTGCCGACTTGGCATCTTGCACACAGTTCGTCGGATCTTCTTTGGTTTTCTTGTTCAACAATCGATATTGAACCTGCACGCAGACCAATCCACGTGTTGCGAAATATATGCTGTGTTCGGTGAATTGTCCTGGCGCTCCACCCGTCCAACCACCGCCATGAAAAAAGACAATCGCCGGGTGTGGCGTTTCCGATTTTTCTTTGGGACTGGTGACATACAACACCAGTTCACGGTCATCGACTTTTTTGTAGACGTGCTTTTCTCCCACCGGTGGCGCCGCAAAAAGGCTGTCGGCAAAAAGAAACGGTGTGATCAGAAGCGCAAGGCACAAGCGAAATCGGAACATGGAAATCCTCGAAAGATCTGGGCCAGAAATTTGTGTCTCTACAGGTTCGGATAAGTGCCCGTCGGAATCAAGCAGCGAATCTGAAAGTCGAGACCTGAATTCACGACATTCTACCGTTACAGTAGAGAACATGCGTCATTCCTGCCTCATTTGATGGAGCCCACCATGCGTTTTCTCACTTTCTGCTTGCTCTGTTTCTCGCTCGGATCACTCCATGCAGAGGAACTGAAAATCGTCGCGTTTGGAGATTCGACCACCGCCTATCGCGGCACGATCAAACAGGTTTACTCCGACCGATTACCGACGCTCTTAAAAACATTGAACATCGACACCACAGTGATCAATGCGGGAGTGGGTGGTTCCAACACGGGGAATCAGGGCAAACACGCTCTTGCACGCATCGGGACGATTCGCAAGCATCAAGCCGATTGGGTCGTCGTTCAATTCGGCATCAACGATTGCTGGATCGACAGTGGGAAACCGGACGGACCGTCTCGTATTCCGCTGGACGACTTTCGGCGCAACCTTGTCGAAATCGTACACACACTGCGTCATGACGGCTCGCGAGTGATCTTGATGACCCCCAATCAATTACGTTCGGAAGTTCCCGAATGGCGGAAAGCCAGGTTTCGCCAGTATGTCGAGACTGTGCGAGAAGTGGCCCACGACTGGCACGTTCCGCTGGCTGACATCTGGCAAGCCTACGCCGACCTTCCCACTCAAGAAAAAGATGCACTGTTACTCGATGGCGTGCATCCGGGTGATGCAGGTCAAGCTCTCGTAGCCGAACAGATCGTCGAAATATTGAAACCTCGACTGACGGCATACGTCCCGGCAAACAAGGCCGCCGAACCCAAAGAAGTTTCCAAAGGTTATTCGATACCCATTATCGACTTGAATGAGGATACAGAACGACAAGTTGTCGTGGACCGTGAAGAGGGACAATATCTGGGTCACCCCACCACTGTGTTACTCGAAGATGGTCACACGATGATCACCGTTTATCCGAAAGGACACGGTCGCGGACCCATTGTGATGAAACGTAGCGATGACGGCGGCAAGACATGGAGCGAACGATTGCCGGTTCCCGACAATTGGTCGACCTCCAAGGAAGTCCCCACGATTTATCGAGTTTATGATGCCGAGGGGAAGAAGCGACTCATCATGTTTTCGGGATTGTACCCGATTCGGATGGCGGTTTCGGAAGACGATGGTGCCAACTGGACGCCGATCGAGCCGATCGGAGATTACGGCGGGATCGTGGCCATGGGATGTTTGTTCCCCATCAAAACCGGTCCCGGGCATTACATGACACTATTTCACGACGACGGTCGCTTCTTTACAAAAGACGGTCAAAAATCGCCAGCCTTCAAGTTGTTCAAAACCGTCTCCACCGATGGCGGACTGACCTGGGGCAAACCGGAAGTCATCTATGAATCTGCCGACGTTCATCTGTGCGAGCCGGGAGTGGTTCGTTCTCCCGATGGACGACAACTGGCCGTCTTGCTTCGCGAGAATCGTCGTGTCAAAAATTCACACGTGATCTTCTCTGATGATGAAGGAGCAACCTGGACTGCTCCCCGAGAGACGACCGCATCGCTCACCGGAGATCGACATACGGCGGTCTCGTCCGTCGATGGTCGGTTGTTTGTCTCGTTCCGCGATCTCACTCATGAATCCCCCACCAAAGGTGATTGGGTGGCTTGGGTAGGACGATACGAAGACATCGTTCATGGTCACGAGGGACAATACCGGGTGCGACTTAAAGACAATCACAAAGGAGCCGACTGCGCCTATCCCGGCGTCGAGATACTGCCATCAGGAGAAATCGTCACGACGACTTACGGACATTGGGTTCCCGAAAAATCGCCGTACATCTTGAGTGTGCGGCTGACGTTTTCAGAACTGGATAAGCTGGCAAAGACCAACAGCAAATAAAGAATCCCCGTTGAAAGAAGCCTTCCAACGGGGATCAAAGTTCGCTCATCGAGTGGTTGGCCCGCTCAAATGAGTTCCGAAATCAGTTCGCGGTTTTCGACCAGATATTGAGGACGACCGTTCGGGTCTTCCAGTGTCATGGTGTTGGCGTCGATGCCGAGCCAGTGATAAACCGTATGGAAAATGTGTTGCAGATGGACGGGGCGATCGACGGGAGTTTCACCCAGTCGGTTTGTCGCACCGATGACCTGTCCGTGATTCATACCCCCACCTGCGAGGAAAAAGAATGCCGCACGAGACCAGTGATCTCGACCGGCACCACCATTGATGCGTGGCGTTCGTCCGAATTCTCCCGACATCATGATCAGAGTGTCTTCGAGACGTCCGTGAGCATCAAGATCCTGAATCAATGCCGTTAATCCGCGAGATAATGCAGGCAACTGAGTTCGCATCGTGTCGAAAATCTTGCCGTGGGTGTCCCATCCCCCCCAAGAGAACGAAACATTTCGCACACCCGATGTGATCAGTCGGCGAGCAACGAGAAAGCGATCCATATCGCGTCTCATCCCAATACCGTACTTGTCGTGCAGACGAGGATCTTCCTGCTTGATGTCGAGAGCGTTATAGAGTTTGCCGGACGTGATAATACCGACGGCTCGTTCATTGAAACTATCAAGAGCATCCATCATTCCCGAACTGTCAACGTCTCGGGCGAGGTTATCGAGTCCACTAAGCAGTTGACGGCGATCATCGAGTCGATCCACTGAAACTGAACGATTCAATTGCAGATTACCACGACCAGTTCCGTCGGGACGATAGGCACTATGTGTTTGTCCAAGGAAACCGGGTCTCGTCCAACCGTTGATATCGACGGCAGTCGGTGCGACTCCATAAGGGGTCTGTTGCGAAGCTCCCATGAACTTCGACATGACCGAACCGATCCCCGGACGACCACCCATGGACTCAAGCGACTTGACAGACCATCCCGATTCTGACTGTTTGGAATTATGCTCGTTGTTCATCCCATCCACAGAGCGGATGATTGAAAACTTATCGGCAACGGTTGCCAGATCGGGCATCATTTCGCAGATCTCGACGCCGGGTGCGTTCGTGGCAATTGGTTGAAACTCGCCACGAAATTCTTTGGGAGCATTCGGTTTCAAATCGAACGTATCCATGTGGGTCGGTCCGCCACCCAGATAGATGTTGATGATCGATTTGGTGCTATTGAATTGACCGGCAGCCGCTTCCGCTTTGAGCAATTGTGGCAAAGTGAGTCCACCGATCGCCAAACCGCCAACCTTCAGAAACTGACGGCGAGAGTGTCCGTCGCAAAAGCGTCCTTGATCTTCCGCTTGGAATTCCAGCATGGTGAGCTCCGATATATGAGGTGAGCGCGTCTCATTGATGATCTGATCGCGAATCTGGGTTGATACGGCGAGGTAAACACAAACAGATCGATACATGTTGATCGACCACTTTTATACCCGAAAATCAGGGATTTCCTGAGCCCAAAAAAGAAAGAAATCAGAGCCGGTATTCGTAAGTCGTATTAAGGTAAAGGCTTAGAAGACTTGGGCATACGCTCGATTTATTGAGAAGCAGGAATCAATCGCACCTGGCGTACATCCATCACAGCCACAGACGCTTTTTTGCGAGGGACAATCGTGAACTGTTGGACCCCCGGTTGCTCTACATGAAACTGACCAATCACGCGCGGTTTGAAGTTCTGAAAGTGTCCTGTGTCTTCAACCACAAACGACAGCACCTGATCGTTCATGACAACATCAACGTCGCTTCCACCATGCCCTTTACCGCAACCTTGCAGAATCTCGACATCGTATCTGCCTGCTTTCGGAAAATTCACCGTCCACGAAACGCGGTCACTCACATGAGTCCAATAGCCAACCGTATTCTTTTCGGGCTTCGGCTCGTACTGAACTTGCACCCCCTGAATGGTGACATTGCGCGAGTGACAAACAATTACACCGTCTGCATCGGCCGTCTGAACCGGTTTGCCTTCGCTAATGGGAGTGAGAACAAGTCCTTTCAAGTTCATCAAAGCGCCGACCGATTCCAATCCCTGCACTGAAACAGTCAATTCACCTTTCGCGGGGATTTTGACAGAACCGGCAATGGCTGATTGATAGCGGTACCAACTTCCCGTTCCCGAAATGTCGGTCGTCAGTTTTTCTTCTCCTACTTGCACGGCAACCTTGGCCGGTTTGGTTCCCGCGCGCGAATAACATAACGTGACTCGATAACTTCCGGGACGGATCGCCATGAAGTTCCACTCGACAGAGTCATCGAGACTGGTCCAGAATCCAATACGCGAGTTGCCGGGGTGTGATTCCAGTTTTGCTTTCGAGCCGATCACCTTCGCATCGGCTGTCGTGAACAATATTCGTCCATCGGATTGTTGACCACTTTTCTCGGCGACTTCGACGATGATCTCACCAGCCCTTTGGCATTCGAGACTCGCTTCCGTCGCATCGGAATTGAAAACCAGGACTGGCTGGAGTTCCGACATTTCTTTTCCCAGCGGAACTTTCCCATGTACGGCGACAATATTGGGAGTGGGTGTCTGCAATTTCCAGGATTGTCCGGTCGTTTCTGCGATCTGAGAAAACAAACCCCGGTCATCGGGAGCAATTGTGACAGGTTCTGATGCAAAGCCGGCCTGAACTGTGAAGACGCTGAGTAGCGCGAACGTCAGAATATCATTCATGATGAATTCACATAGATGTTAAAAGATGTATTAACGAACTTGAGCGGTTTTTGGTCCCGAGTTGGGAAATTGCCAGCCGCCATTAAAGATCACGGCGTGTTCGATTTTCTCGGAATACTTTCCATCCTGTTTGGTGATATCGAGAATGGCAAAGTCACCCAGTCGTGGATAAAGCTGGGCGTTAGAAGCTTTGAACTGTGCTTCGTGGAAAGTGTGCCCCGAGTTGATCACGATGTACTTATTGTTTTGCAATGGGTTGGGATAGATCATCGCCAATCCCTGTTTGTCGGGATCGATGGTTTTCCCATCGGCGACAATCGATTTTTCGGACCAGGCAATCGGTAGCTGATTGACCACGTCGGCAAGGATCGAATTCGAGCCGGGATCACCGAACAGAATCAAATGATGTTGCTGCATCATTTCTTCGGTCACATCTTTGTCATCGACGATCCGAATTTTCGCACGGAGCCATTTATCAAACTCCTTCTCGAAGCGATCCAAAACGAACATGGCGTAATCGTGTTGGTTTTGAGACCACGGTTTTCCAGTTCCGCGAACACAAACAAACGAACTCATAAACGCATCGTCAATCGGACCTTGTAAATCATGACGTTTGACGGCGTCTTTGTTTTCCTGAAACACACGTGTGTCGTCATAACTGACTGCATCCCAACCATCCGCCGTTTTCATGTACAACACGTCGGGCAACAAGTTGCGAGCCGCATCGGCCAGTGGAAGAATCGAGCCGTCAATCGTAATCGCTTCCGCTCCAATTCCTCTGGCTACCCACAACGAAGAGACATTCCTGGTTGTAATGTTGACCGTTTCAAGTTTGTAATCGATCTCGCCTTCGACCGTTGTCGGGGCGTATTGTTCAATCATGCCGGCAATGGTTAGCCAGTCGCATTCGTTGTATTTCAGAGTCCTGGTGGTAAAGCGAATCTTTTGCCGTCCGGGGAAACCGGGCCGTCCCTGTTTGGACTTCTCCAGATGGAACGCCATAAACTCCTTGCGACTTTCGGGATGAAATTTGTGTCCCATTCCGGGACCAACGAGCAGTTTGATATCGACTCCCAGTTTTTTGGCGGCATCAACGGTGCTGGTACTGGCCACAAGCTGCGAATCGTTTTCGCCTCCATACGTGCAAATGGGGACGTTATACGCATTCAAGGCGTAATCGATGGCGTCGTAGATACCCAGCGTCCGATCTTGATACTCCGGAAGCTTCTCTTCGATCTTCTGGTAAACATAGGTGTCGACGAAGCCAGCCCCCGGTCCGACAGAAGACCATTTTGCGGGATAATGAAGGCCCAGATGCCAGGCTCCGGCACCTCCCATCGAAAATCCATGCAGCGTGATCCGTTTGTCGTCGATCCGAAATCGACGTTGGACGTCGCGCATGGCTTCAAACACATCCGTCTCACCACTCCAGCGGTAAGCATTATTCGTGCGTCCGAACACATCGAGTTGAATCCAATTCGCGTCTTCCGCGGCTGGTTTGTTGTCGTGCCGAGAGATGAAATTCACCTCATTCATTTGCGCTGCACGACCATGCAGCACCACATGCAATGGCCAGCGTCCCGGAGTGTCAAACGAAAAGTTTTTGGGTAACGTCAACGCATAAGGCTGTGCCGAGTCATCAACTTCTGAGTAGTAGCCGAGAATCGTTTTCCCGTCGTTCGTTCCCCATGCTTCTTTCTTGTCAGCAAACAGGTCGGCACGCTCGTGTCCCGTTTTGAGAGCCTCCTTCGCCTGATCAACATAGTTTGGCTTATAAATCTCATCATGACGCAGCATCCATTCCACCGCTTTGGCATAAACCTCGACATCCGCAATCTGCGGGCGACGAGATCGTGTCAGGCCGTCCGCTTCGACTTCAAGTTCTTTAGCAGTGAGCAGTTCGATTTTCTCTTGCAGAGACTTCAAACTGTCACGCAATTCAGCATGGTCTTGAGCGAAAAGTAATGTCCCGAAGAGGAACTGACAACAGGCAGTAAGAACGAACACAAAACGATTCATAATGAGCGCTCGATAAATGTGAGAAAAAACGGGAGTCTCCCCGAGAAATTGCCGGGAGACTCCTCATCATGTCTGAACTTGATCATCTCTGAATTTGGAAACTACCCAACCACTTCCTGCGATTCAAAACCGCAACCGTTGTGCGATCCATCACAAAAAGGCTTGTTGTTCGTTGCACCGCAACGACACAGAGCGATCGTCGATTTACTACCCAAATCATAGGCGTTGCCTTGAGTGTCATTGAGGGTAATGGGGCCGTTAATGAGGATCGGTCCGTTGGGTTTCAGATCTACTTTGACTTCCGACATACAACTCTCTCCTTGAAGGTCTCGATAAAACAAAAAATGCGAGTTGATACCAACTTACGCACTCTTGTCGTCAGAAACAATTCCCGATCTGAGGTTGTCCTGGGGACGGTAGGAAAGTTATGGTTGGCAACTCCTTCTTTCTGTCTTTGAAAGTGAATCCTTCGTGACCTCGGAATCTGACTCACAATCTTCTGTCAACTCGTCAAAACCGGTTGCGAAAAAGAAGGATTCCGGCACGCGCATCCGTTTTATCATCTACATGGTAATAAGCTACTGCACGATGCAGGGCACGATTTACCTTGCTCACGACAAAATCGGCCTGAATGAGAACCTTGCTGCCACGATTGCCGTGGTGCTGGTGTCTCTGATGAACTTCTTCTGGCTGATGATCTTTGTCTATCGGACGGCTGACGGGCATCGTGGACGACAGTTTTGGAAATATCTGCAATCGATTGTCGGTTTTCGACTCTGGGAACTGGTCGTCTTTTATCTGCTGCACGAATTGTTGGGGATCCATTACCTGATCGCTTCCACAATTATGCAGGCACAAAGCGTCCTAATGAAGTTTGTTGTCTACAATAAACTGGTCTTCAGTTCCGAGCTTCAACCGAATGCCGAAGAACTCGCCATCCACGACGTGCCTCCCGACCTGACGGATCAATAGACTGGTCTGAAAAAACTGTCCCACAGAGAGCAATGTAGCCCGACCATTTCGCTGATGGTGCGGTGACATCGTCACTCCGTTTGGGCGAGCAAACGATGCTACCCAATTTACTTTTCTTTGCGTCGCCGCGTCTCTGCGCGAGATCACTTTTTCAATCAGAAATCATCAGCGTCCGACTTCTTCGATATTGATCATCGATTAACAACGGTTGAGTTTTGGAGTGCTCCGGCTTGGCGGAGCTTTCTTTCTCAATTCGCGTCGTCCGCTCTCTCGCTGCCGCAATGAAAAGAAAGCGGTGCCAGGAAACCGCACTCCATAAGCCCACGACTTGTTGTCATTCGTTTTATTCGTGCCATTCGTGGATTAAGCTTCTCACTTTCTACCTCCAGAACCATTCCACATCGCGCATGCCGACTCGGAGAGTCGGCCTACGACAACCCGTGCACTGGCTCTGTTCAAATCCGTGATAATCCGTGTTCTCCGTTTCATCTGTGTTCTATTTCTACCAAACAGCACGACGACACAGTTTGCTCGCACAACTGCTCATTATTCCTTTGCGTCTTGGCGCCTTTGCGTGAGTCAACTTCTTTCACATGTGTTCTACCAACCGCCGCAACTTATTGTGATTCGTTTAATTCGAGTCATTCGTGGTTTGAATATTCTCTCATTCCAA
>Ga0055584_100000225_pt1 | contig 53036 bp, 48 predicted proteins | sample OSDHelmetaG_FD_58716 | JGI IMG/M metagenome (GOLD analysis project Ga0055584, IMG submission 58716) | Pelagic marine sediment microbial communities from the LTER site Helgoland, North Sea, for post-phytoplankton bloom and carbon turnover... | ecosystem: Environmental > Aquatic > Marine >... | reverse complement strand
CTCAAGATTTGGGGTCGAGCTACGTCGTTCAATGTGCAAAAAGTCATGTGGGCGGTTAGCGAGCTCGGTTTAGAGCACTCGCGAGTCGATGTCGGTGGCGAGTTTGGCGGTAACGATACGCCTGAATACCTCGCGATGAACCCGAATGGTCTAGTGCCCGTGGTGCAAGATGGCGATCTGACGCTGTGGGAGTCGCACACGTGTGTGCGCTACATCAGTGCGCGTTACGGAATGGGGCGCTTATGCCCGGAAGATCTGGCCGAACGCGCATCCGCCGAGCGCTGGATGGACTGGTACCAGAGTCGAGTGCATGCAGATTGGGGCATCATGTTTGCGGGTTTAGTACGTACGCCGCCATCGAAGCGTGATATGGCGTGCATTGATGCCGCTGTGCAGCGCCTGGGCACCAGCTTGCAGATTCTTGAGCAGCATCTGGCTGGGCGCGAATACATTGCCGGTGACGAGCTGACGATCGCGGACATACCGCTCGGGGCGAGCCTATTTCGTTATTACGAACTGCGCGTTGAACGCCCATCGATGCCGAACATAGACGCGTGGTACCAGCGTTTGCAGGCGCGCGTGTCGTATGTTGAGCATGCAATGGTTTCTTTCGAAGGCTTGCGAGCTACCGACTAAAAGCTATCGACATAGGGAAAGTGCTAGCTTAAAAGCGATACCTGCGGCGGCACAAAAGTGTATTCGCCGCGCTAAAGACTAAGGAGGACGATGATGGCGGATGCCAAATGGCTTGGCACGGCGTATGCGCACCCAGACGATGTGCCAGCTGAGCGCTGGGCTCATTCGATGTTGAGCCGACAAGAATACGTTGCAATGGTGCGCGACCGCGCCGAGCGGGACCAGCGCGCGCCTAAGGTGGGCGAGCTTGCACCAGATTTTTCTGCGCGCAGGCTCAATGGAGACGCAGCGCCGTTCCAACTTAGCGCAACCCGCAGTCGTCCCGTCGCCCTGGTGTTTGGGTCTTATACCTGACCACCATTTCGAATTCAGGCCGTGCGTCTGAATGAGGTTTATCGCAACTACCGCGATGCAGTGGACTTCTACTGCGTGTATATCCAAGAAGCGCACCCAGATGATGGCTGGCAAGTAGCCAGCAATCTCGAACAAGGCGTGGTGTACAAGCAACCCAGCACTCAGAACGAACGCGAGGAGCTCGCCAACGTTTGCGCCTTGCGCCTCAACCTGGAGATGCCAATGGTCTTGGATGACATGGATAATACCGTCGACACGCTTTATGCAGCACTCCCTGAGCGTCTATATGTACTCGATTCACAAGGCCTTGTGCGCTTTAGAACGGTGGTTGGCTCGCCCGGTTTCGACGTAGATGCATGGGAGACGGCGATTGCATCCGTACAAGACCAACAGCACGCTTAAATTGCGCAAGCTTGCAAGCACCTTGGGGATTGCGCGCGCTGTTGCAGCGAGCAGCGCTGACGACACGCTTGCCGACGAGTAAATCGTCGGCAGGCTCGGTGCACACAACAACTCGAACTAAAGGAAGTACTAGGCATGAACGGCAATCAACTGATCGCACAAATTCTCGCGAAAGAAGGGGTTGAGTGGATGGCTTGCTTCCCCTCTAATCCGCTTATTGAAAGCGCAGCGGAAGTGGGTATACGCCCAGTTGCGTTTCGTCATGAGCGCGGCGCCGTTATGGCGGCGGACGGCTTCAGCCGGGTTAGTAATCGCAAGCGCTTAGGTGTGGTCGTGGTGCAGGCGCAAGCCGGCGCAGAAAACGCATTGGGCGGCATAGCGCAGGCAAATGCGGACAATATCCCGATCCTGGTCCTGCCCGGCGGCAACCAACTGGATCGCCTTGGTGTACGACCTAACTACAGTGCTTTGGCTCAATATTCGGGCATCGTGCGGCGCGTGGAAGCAGTGTACACGCCAGCTCAAATTCCGGACGTGATGCGCCGTGCTTTCCATGCGCTACGCAACGGTCCTGGCGGCCCGGTCGTGGTCGAGCTGACGGCGGACGTATGTGCCGCGCAATGTGACGCGAGCGTTGATGATTACTTCGCACCGAAAGTTTCGAGCCAAGTACCTAGCCAACGAGATGTCAAAGATGCGGCAGCAGCGCTGGCGGCGGCGAAACGCCCCCTGCTATGGGCTGGTGCCGGTGTGCTGCGCGCCGAGGCGACGCTTGAGTTGCGCGAGCTAGCGGAGCTGCTTGGTGCGCCGGTGTTTTGCACAATGCCAGGAAAGTCGGCCTTCGATGAGCGTCACCCGCTCGCGCTGGGCGCTGGCAGCGGTGCTACCACACTGCCCGCACATACCTGGCTGCACTCCACCGACTGCCATGCAGCGTTTGGCAGCAGCTTGACCAACACGCCTTATGGTCAGCGCGTGCACGGCCGGCCAACGGTGATTCACAACACTGACAATATCGATGAGCTGAACAAGGACGAGAACGTAGACATTGGCTTGGTTGGCGACACGCGCCTGACGCTGCAAGCCGTAATTGAAGAAGTAAAAGCCTTGCGCGGCGATGCACCCGCTGACGCAAGTGCGGTTGTCGCCGAGATTGCGGGCTTACGCGCGGAGTGGATGCGCAAGTGGCAACCCTTGCTAGAATCCGATGATACGCCGCTCAGTTATTACCGTGTCATTCACGAGCTGAACAAGAATTTGGATCTCGAGAACAGCATCGTCACACACGATGCCGGCGCGCCGCGCGACACCATTGTGCCGTTCTTCAAAGCCACAACTGCGCACAGTTTTGTCGGCTGGGGCAAGACCACGCATCTTGGCTTCGGCATTCCACTGATGATTGGCGCGAAGCTCGCCCATCCCGAGCGCTTCTGTCTCAACCTGATGGGCGATGGCGCATTTGGCATGTCGGGTACAGATTTAGAAACCGCATCGCGCGCAGGCGCGCCGATCACAACCGTATTGCTGAATAACGGCGGCATGGCCACCTACCCAGGCGGGTTTCCGACAGCTCGCACGCAGTTCGGCGTTTCACATATGCAAGGCGACTACGCGATGATTGCCCGTGGCATGGGCGCTGAAGGCTTGAAAGTAAATACCGGTGCGCAGATGGGTGCCGCTTTACTTGAAGCGCGCAAACTCAACGCCGATGGTAAAACCGTACTTATTGACGTCGCGGCGAATATGGAAAGTGAGCGTTCACGGTTCTAATCATATTTCGCCAAGTAATGCCGAACGCGCGCATCGATCATTGATGGAGGAGCGCACATGCGCTTAGAGAACAAAGTTGCCATTGTCACGGGTGCCGCTTCTGGCATGGGTGCAGCCACCGCGCGTCGATTCGCTCAGCACGGCGCCAGCGTCGTGCTGGCTGACCTGCTCGAAGCTGAGGGTAAGGCAGTAGCACTTGAGATAGAGGCGCAAGGTGGGGTCGCGTTGTTTACCACACTCGATGTCACCTCAGAGGCTGGATGGGATCGCGTAGTCAGCCAAACGCGCGAGCATTTTGGTGCCATTCATATACTGGTAAACAACGCGGGTGTAAGCGGCAGCGATCCGGATTTGTTCAATCTTGATCGTTGGGATCAGCAAATGGATGTGAACGCTCGCAGCGTCTTTCTGGGTATGCGCGCAGTGGTGCCCAGTATGCGTGAAGCGGGCGGCGGCTCTATCGTCAACATTTCATCAATTTCTGGGCTGGTCGGACAAACCATGGTCCACATGGGCTACAACGCGTCGAAGGGCGCCGTGCGTATGGCAACCAAAGCGGCTGCCGTGCAGCTAGCACGTGAGAATATTCGCGTGAACTCTGTGCATCCGGGTGTAATGCCTGCAATGCGTACTTCTATGATGACGGCGGACCCTGAAGTACGCAAAAAAATGTTGCGTACTATCCCGATGCGCCGCGAAGGGCGAGTCGAAGAAGTCGCCAACGCGAATCTGTTTCTGGCGAGCGATGAGTCGTCGTATATCACCGGCGTCGAGTTGCCGGTAGATGGCGGTTACATTGCGATGTAAGTAGCTAGCTCGCGATAGCGAGCTTCGCGCTCGCTTTGGCGGCGGGCATGTGCTTGTCAATTAGGCCTTCTTCACACGCTTTTATTTGCAATGCGAGGTACTTCGAGAAGATGCGGCTCTGCGCAAGGCTACCAGCGGTGAACCAGAGCCCAGCTTGCGCTGTTCGCTTCCACATGTTGCGCAGTTCACCAGCCTCATCGAAACCCCAAATAGGACCCACCCTATCTGCGATCGTATCGCCAAAGATATGCCGGACTAGCTCTTGTTGACCTTGATAGCCGGTCGCCAACACGACCAAATCAGCAGTTACGTGGTCACCATTCTTAAGCTGCGCGCCTCGCGCATCGAAGTGTTCGATCGTGTCAAATTGCAGCAATCCAACAGCGCCACTAACGACTAATTCAGAGCAACCGACATTCATGTAATAGCCGCCGCCACGGCGCAGGTACTTCATTTGGAAGCCAGTTGCGTCATCGCCGATATCCATGCGAAAGCCAACATTTTCCAGTGCGTCTAATAGTTCTCGGTCATGTTCGGTCATGCGTTCAACGAGTAGCTGAAAGCCGCGCTTCAATAGCGGATAAGGCACTGACGCTGCGATCAGATCACAATCGTCGGTGGGCGGGCCCTCAGAGTACAGGCTGTAGACCAACTGCCCACTAGGCTCAACACTAACAATGGTTGTTGGGCTGCGTTGTACCAATGTTGGATGCGCGCCATGACCGTGCAAATCATGTGCGATGTCGTGCGCGCTGTTGCCAGTGCCCAATATGAGAGCCTTGCGATCTCGCCAACGTGAACCTTCGGTGTACTGGCTGGCATGCATAAGCTCGCCCGCGAATTGATCCAGGCCAGCGACCTGCGGCATGTTCGGCAAGCCGCTAACCCCGGTCGCCATCACCACATGGCGAGGATGCATAATCCGCTCTATGCCGAAGCGGTCGCGCAACCGTACAGCCCAGTGGCCGCCCGCCTCATCGTAGTCGCCGCTTAGGAACTCCGTGCTGGTCCAATAGTTGAGCTCCATAGCCTCAACATATGCTTCGAACCAGTTAGCCAATTTGTCTTTGGGAATGTAGACGGGCCAAGTCTCGGGGAACGGCATATACGGAAGGTGATTGACGTGGACTTCGTTGTGTAGCGTGAGCGAGTGGTAACGCTTGCGCCAGTTGTCGCCGACACGCTCGCCTCGATCTACGATGAGCGTATCAATACCTAGCTGGCCAAGGCGTGCGGCAATTCCAAGCCCCGCTTGGCCACCACCGACAACTATCACGGTCGGGTCGTGGTCAGCGAACTTGCGCGCCGCATCACGATAATCTAACCAATTAGGGCCGCCGAAGTTGCGCGCATAGCTCTCGCCTTTAGGGCGACGTGATCCGAGCCGCTCCTCGAAGCCGACGAGTTCGTCCAAATTGGTCGACAAGGTCCATACGCGAGCTTGTGTTGAGTCACTCGCATCAACCACCAGGCGCATTACCCCAGAGCTACGCGCGCGATGCGTTTCAAACTCAAACAAGGCCTCGATGGATTCACGTCCGCCGCGCATCACTAAGCGCGGCGGCGTGCGACCAGGGCAAAGTTGGAAGTTTCGGGCTTGGGTATCGGGCTGGAGTTCGAGCAGTGATTGCGCAATTGTGTCCGCACCGGTGACGGTATTGAGATGCCATGTAAACGTGAGGACATCTCGCCAGTAGCTGTCTTGCTCGAATAATGCGCGCAGCGCTTGTGGCGTTCCTGCGTGCAAGGCCTGCTCAAACAAGCCGAGCCAGCGTGAGCAGAGTTCGGCGAGTTGCTGTTCCGACATATTTCGCATTAGACCTTCGACTCTAGATGTTGGATTCCTGATGCACGGGTACCACCAGCAAACGGCGCATGTACTGTACAGCGAGTTCCAGTTGAGCGCCGGGAACTCAGATTCTTTTAGCGCGATCTCAAGGGCCGAGGCAAGTGCACGGTATTGAGTGCAGCCCAAGAACGCTTTGACAAGCGCGTACAGCAAACAAAAAAAGGCGCGGCTGCTGGCCCGGAGATCCGGCGCTTCATGCTAACTCAATGCGGCAGACAATTCGTCCGAGTGGCGGCGAAACTATTTAACTAGAGCTATGATCCCAGCGGTTACCACCAAGCCTATTGCTAGTCGCAAGAACAGCTTTTCCGACACTTTAGGAAATAAGCGCGCACCGATTGCAATCGCAATGAGATACGGGATGCACAAGGCGACACCCTTGCCAATGCTCGCTGATGCGTACATTCCGAATACTGCATAAGTCGCAATGCGATAGGCCGCTGAGATTGAAAAATACGCCATGATGCCTGCGCGCACGCCTGCAGCCGCTTTGTTCGAGGCGACCAAGAACATCACCACCAAAGGGCCACCGATGTTTGCCAACCCAGAGGTAATACCGCTTGCGGCACCAACTGAAATTTTGACGCCGAGACTGGGAGGTCTTTTGTAGCGCCATCCGGTGGCAAGCAACAACGCAAAAATAATCACCGATGCTGCAATCACGCGCTGTGCCACCACCGGATCCAACGACACCAGCAACCATGCCCCGAGTGGAATTGTCGCTAGCGAGGCGATACCGACGGGTGCGACGTGGCCCCAATCAGCGTGTTTGATCGCCGTTGGTAACAACGATAGTACGGCTGGAATTTCGATGATGCTAGCGATCACTACCGCTTCAATAGGCCCATAGATGGTGATCAGACACGGCACAACAATCAGCGTTGCACCGAATCCCAACATGCCACGCGCGATGCCAGCGGTAAACACCGCTAAGACGGCGACGGCGAAGCTCCATGTGAGCATGAACTCTGGCACGATTAAGACATCAGACATCGCTATGCTGCTTCATCCTGTTGCGTCATGTTGAATTGTGGACACGCGTGATTCGCGCGCAGGAGATTAAGTCGTTGAAGTAGCAACAAGCGGGAGGCGAGTATTTGCCATCACCGAGGCGGCGGCGTAAGGCTCACGTGCGAACACTTCCAACACCAGCGGTTCGAAGAACTCGAGTGGCAAGGTGTCGTAGTTTGGATCGAAGGCGCACTGATCCCAACGAGCACAGAATTCCACGCAATCATCGAAGTACAAATGACCACGGAATTTGTCTCTAGAGTTTGGGTTTTCGCCAAGCTTATCGCCGTAATATATCTTCTGGAATGCGCCATGTACCCGCACGCTCCACGAGCACTGTTCACGTACGAATGGTGCGACGATGATGGCGGCCATCTCATCGTGGTTGTAGGGCGCGTATGGGTCGGCAACATCATGCAACAACGCGCTCACTACCCAGTCAATGTCGGCGCCGTCGCGCGATGCGCGTGATGCACTTTGCAGTGAATGCTCGAGTCGGGTGACTTGATAGCCACCCATGCTGTTATCCAGCAATAGTAAGGCATCAAGTAAGCGTGCCCCGGTGTGCGCGGCATATTCGAGTTCGTGCTCGCGCAAGTATTCGTAGTCTTCACGATCACCGTACTGCATTTCCGTAAACTTGACGTGCTGCACAGTGATTTCCTAAAGCGAATGCAATAGTTGACTGTAGGCATGTCCTCGCCAAATGTCTATCGAAACCAAGCGCAGCTGAGCTTGCGTTGCTGCACAAGTTACAATGCACGCTGCACAAGCGAAATCAAATGAATTCAGGTATGCAGCGCATGATGGGACAGACAATTCGTTTGTTTTACCTAGTTTGGGGTTAGAGTTGGAATGCGCGCAGCCAAAACTGCCGTTCGTGCAGCCGCGACAGCGAAACCGCTGCAGTTCAGTCAGGCGAGAACAATATTCGCCCATTTTTGAGGTCTATTAACATGTCTCAGCCGTTTGCGATGATCCCCCTACCCGCGCGTTCCCATAACAAACCACGCACTCGCGGTCTCACTATGATGATGGACTGGGGCTTACCCTTGCCGGTGCAGCGCAGTTGGCTGGAGATGCAACACAAGTACGTCGATCTTGCGAAACTTGTTGTCGGTACCGCACGCCTATACGAAGAAGACTACTTGCTGCAGAAATTGGAATTGTACGAGTCGCATTCAGTGCGCGCGTTTCTCGGTGGGCAGTTTATGGAGTATGTGTTTCACAGTCAGGGCATGAGTGGCATTAAGCCGTTTTGCCGTGAGGCTGTGCGATTAGGAATTAAAGCGATAGAAGTGTCGGATAACGTGGTCCCGCTTAACGATAACGAGCGCCGTACGCTCATCCACACGGCCGCGGAGTGTGGCTTAGAGGTACATGGTGAAGTGGGGTCCAAGTCCACTCACTCCGACCCTGCTGCGCTGGTGGCGCAAGCGCGACAGTGCATCGATGCCGGCGCAGACGTTGTTCTGGTTGAGGCCGCGGAGCTATTACGCGATGGCGAGCCTGATGTCGATCTTATCTCCACCCTGCGCTCGGAGCTGGATATGGATAAGGTGATCTTTGAGTTGGGTGGGCCTTGGATCAAAAATACTACGCAGTCGGAAAATTACCAATTGAAAGTGTTTCTTATCCGCACTTTTGGTCCAGACGTTAATCTGGCGAATGTTATGCCTGAAGCAATATGGGAAACCGAAGCGTCGCGCCAAGGCTTAGGTGTTGCGGGCCCATTGCCAGAGGAATTTGCCCCGAGCAACGCCCCTGAGTAGTTGCCTGTGTAAATCGAGACGGCAGTATTGGGTCGACCGCATGGAGCTTCGAGGCGCGCGTACGTGATATGGACGGTGTGTACACCTGTCGAATCGGTATCTGGACCGTCACGGCGGCATTGCGAATCCGGCAACGTTTACCATCCTCCTCGGTAAACGCCTTACAACTCCGGACACACAGGTACGGATGTACAGTGACCTACCGTTTCTTAATCGTACTAAGCGTACGCTCGATAAATTCGGCGGCGCCGCGATAGCGCACGCGAAACAGCAACCCGACGCGCCCTACATCGCCAACGAATTACGCAATGGCGCGCGAGTCATGCGCTATGCCGGTGTGATGTTCATGGAGCGTAGCTGGGTAGATTGTCACAACATCCATGCGGATAGCCCGGCGCCCGATTGGCGAGTCGGTGATGTGCGTGGGGTATTGGAAGTAACGCAACGTTAAGGTAACCCCGATCAAACTTTCGCCGGGCTGTACTACACGCACAGCGCAATCTACTTTGCGATCGTACTAGTCGCTCTGGGTACTGCACTGCTGATGTTCCGCGTGTTCAGAGAGCGCGAACAAGTAGAGAAAGAAGCCGGCGAGCGCACAGCGATACTGACGGAACAAGCGAGTACGGATGCACTAACTGGTATCGCCAACCGCAGGGTGTTTGATGCGCAAATACGGCGTGATTGGGCGATATCAGAACGTACCCAACGACCGCTGTCGCTCATATTGATCGACGTAGATTACTTTAAGCAGTTCAATGACCAGCACGGTCATCTGGAGGGTGACGACTGTTTGCGCGCCGTGGCTGATGTACTTGTTGCCTGTGTGAAACGCCCGGGCGACGTGGTCGCGCGTTACGGCGGCGAGGAGTTCGCCGTGATATTGTCGGATACAGATGCAACCGGCGCGCAGCGCGTTGCTGAGAATGTCCGTTGTTCGGTCGAAGCGCTAGCAATTCAGCATGGTCTTTCAGAGGTTGCCGCAGTTGTTGCGGTAAGTGCTGGGACAGCCACAACTGAGCATGTCAGCACTGGCGAGCTTATCGATTTGGTAAGAGCAGCTGATACAGCGCTGTATGAAGCGAAGGCTGCCGGACGCAATCTCGTCACATGCGTTGCTGTCTGACTAGGTCAAGGCTACCGTTTACCCTAGTGCACATTACTGTGCACTGCTAAAAGATCGAGGTCGTGTGATGATCTTAAGTAACTTTTCCGAGATCCCGATCGTGGATTTATCCACGGCACGAAGGGGTGAAAACCTTGATGAGCTTGCGCAACATCTCGGCGATATTTGTCACCACGTTGGTTTCCTGTTGGTGAGTGGACACGGCGTCGATCCGCATACAACAAAAACTGCTTTCGAGCTTTCCAAGCGTTTCTTCGATCTACCCTTAGAGCAAAAGCTCGTTATCGACAAACGCCAGTCCCGACACTTTCGTGGCTGGGAACCTGAAGGTGCTGAATACACTAACAACCGCCCTGACATTCGTGAACAGATTGATGTCTGGACTGAGCATCGTGCACGTGCGCCTGACATTGAGCCGCACTATTTGCGCTTATTGGGGCCAAATCAGTGGCCACCGAACGAGCTCATTCCGGGCTTTAAGGAGAGTGTTGATAACTGGGTAAGCCAAGTTCAGCAACTCGCTGATCTATTGTTGAGTCTGTTGGCGCGTAGCCTCGGGCTCAGGCCGAACTATTTTCTTGAACTGTTCGGCAACGAGTGTATGTCTCTGACCAAACTCATTCACTACCCGCCGACACCAGCAAGTCAGTTTGGTGTAAATGCCCATCACGACGCAGGCTTTCTGACCGTCCTTGCGCCGGGAGACACGCCTGGTCTAGAGGTTGAGAATGCTAATGGTGAATGGATCCCGGTGCCATTAATCGATGGGACACTGGTGGTGAACCTCGGTGAAATCATGCAAAAACTGACCGGCAGCTACTTCATTGCGACACCACATCGAGTTGTAACCCGCGAAGCACGCCAGTCTATGGGTTATTTTCGTGGGCCTTCTTTAACCACGCGATTCCATCAAGTACCGTTGACGAAACGTCATCAAGATGCGGTGTTGGCCAGCCCACGGCACGCGAATGCAGGCTTTATGGCGCAACGTGAGGAAACCGCAGCAGGTACTACTGACATGGCAAGCCCTAGCCATCCGGATTCATACGGTGAACAGTTGTGGAACTATTTTTCTCGTAGCTACCCGGACAACGTCACGCGGCACTATCCAGGCGCTTAATTCTGCGTATCAACAAGCGCAGAATCTCAAGGCTCAGCGCGTAATTCCGACTCCACTAATCGAACCCAGAAATCCGCCCCGGTGCTTAGGATCGCGTCGTTAAAATCGTAGTTAGGATTGTGTAAGCCGCAGCCGCCAGGGCCATCACCATCATTGCCGAGAAGCACGTAACAGCCGGGTTTGGATTGCAGCATGAAAGCAAAGTCTTCAGAGGACATTGGTGGCTCAAATGCGTCGCTTACATTTTCGGCGCCAACCACTTGCGCTGCAACGCGCGCGGCCAGCGCAGTTTCTTTTACTGTGTTGATAGTGGGCTCAAAAACATGTTCGTAGTGAAACTCACACTCAATACCGTGAGCGGCGCAAATGCCGTTGGCGATACGGCGCATGCTCGTTTCGATAAGGTTTTGCACCTGCTTCGAGAATGAGCGCGTATCGCCACGCAGGGTCACAGTTGTGGGCACCACGTTGACCGTCCCGTCGGTGATAAATTCAGTAACCGAAATGACCCCACCTTCGCTAGGATTGATGCCGCGCGAGACGATGGTTTGCAGGCTCATTACAATCTGCGCGGCGATGACAATCGGATCGACGCCACGGTGCGGCATCGCCGCGTGGTGACCAATCCCGCGCACGACAATCTCGAAATTGTCCTCTGACGCCATCATAGGGCCGGCGCGGATCACAAATTGGTTTTTTACCAGCGACGGAAAATTGTGGATGGCGTAGACGTCTTGCACTGGAAATCTTTCGAATAAGCCATCCGCAATCATGGCTTTAGCACCTTTGCCGTGCTCTTCAGCCGGCTGGAATATCAGTACCACGGTGCCGCTAAAGTCACCATGGCTGGCTAGATGTTTAGCCGCGCCTAACAGCATCGCGGTATGACCATCGTGCCCGCACGCATGCATCTTTCCGCTGACTTCAGAGCAATGCTCAAAGGTGTTTTGTTCACTGATTGCTAAGGCATCCATATCGGCGCGCAGACCCAGCATGCGCGTGCCGCTAGCGCGGTTTAGCACACCGACCACACCAGTTTTACCCAAGCTGTGAGTTTCGATTCCCCACTCGTTCAGCAGGTCCTTTACCATTGCGCTGGTACGCGCCTCTTCGAATCCAAGTTCAGGATGACGATGTAGAGCATGCCGCCAACTGCGCATTGCTTCGTCCAGGTAGTCAGTGATCATAAGCAGCGTCCTAGCTGTAGTTCGTGGTGGCCTAACACCGCTAGTATAATCGCCGGGCACAATTGCGCATTGATGCAAGCGCACCGTTGCGGAGAAAAATCTGATTGCGGGTAAACGCTCCAGGGCGGCTCACGCGTGCTTGGCTTAAACAGCAAGCGGAATTAGCAGGCTCGATAGAGCGTTGATGCGCAAATTTTTGGTTTTGGTCACCGCCCGAGGCTTGGTGCCGTAGTGACGAGCAAGAGGTATACGAACGATGGCTGCACTCGACGGCATCATGGTAGTGGATCTGACCCGTATCCTGGCAGGCCCATTTTGCACTCAGCTGTTGGCCGATATGGGTGCGGAGGTAGTCAAGATTGAGTCAGCGGCAGGAGATCCGGTACGCACGCAGGGCACGATGGTTGATGGCTTTAGTGCGTATTTCGCGCAATTTAATCGCAACAAGAAGTCTGTAGTGCTCGATCTCTATACGGCGCCGGACAAAATTCATCTGCAGAACTTGCTGCGCCGCGCCGACGTTGTGGTGGAGAATTACCGGCCCGGTGTGTTTGCGAAAATGGGTTTCACCGAAGCGTACTTAGCAGAGCTCAATCCGCGACTGATTCACGCAAGCGTAAATGGCTACGGCGCCAGTGGCCCTTATGCAGATCGCCCATCTTTCGATTTTATCGCCCAGGCAATGAGTGGTTTTATGGCCGTTAACGGCGAGCCAGATGGCGCTCCAATGCGCGCCGCACCGCCGCTGTCCGACCTGATCGCCGGCTTATATTGCGCATTTGGCGTGGTCTCAGCGCTACAGGCGCGCGAGCGTACCGGGCGCGGTCAGGCAGTCGAATCAAGTCTCACCGGTGGCCTCATTTCGATGCTGGCTTATTTGTCGGCTGAAACATTAAACGCTGGGTCTAACCCAACCCGCACTGGTAATGACCACCCGATCGCTTCGCCATATGGTTTGTTCGACGCTGCTGATGGTCAAATCGCAGTGGCGCCATCGAATGACACCTACGTTGTGCGGTTCTTGCGCTCGCTTGATCTGGCACACCTGCTGGATCAGCCAGACTACATTGATAACACCGCACGGGTACGCAACCGACCGGCGCTAAACGCACTAATCAATGCGAAGACTCAGCATCACCCGGTTGCCCACTGGATTGACGTGATCAATGCTGGCGGCTGCCCATGCGGCCGGGTGATGTCCTTGTTAGAGGTCTTCGCAGACCCGCAGGTCGCGGCTCAAGAGATGGTGATCGAGACAGAACACGGTGGCCGTAAACCCATTCGGGTTACTGGTTTTCCGGTCAAGCTCTCTGATACTCCGTGCGAATTGCGTATGCCCGCGCCAGATCTCGGCGAGCACACGGCGGAATTTGTCTGATTTGTTAAGGCTTGCTCAATGCTGGCGCGCAAGCGGCTGAAGCTCGAGCTTTGTAGGCGCGCATGGACACATCCTTGTGTCGGTACTCGTTATATACGCGTGTACAGGTCTATGGTCTTGGCTTGGTTAGACAACCGCCCTAAGCGCACCACACAACATCAAGCCTGAGCGTGGCCCTCTAAGCGGCTTGGTCAATGGAGGCGTTTGCCTTGCCCCTGAGCTTGCGTCGTAGGGACGCCGCGAAGCCTGAGAAGATGGAGTCCATGGCTTCGTTACGAGCGGCGTCGGCTAGACGCTGCTGCGCCGCGGGGTCATAAGCGAGCTCAGCCCAGTCTTTGCAAGAATCTGTTTGCATCTCGAAAGTCCTCAATGAGTAGGTGGCCTGCAGCGCCAAGTGCTGCGACCGTGGAAGAGATTCTAGATTGTTCGAAACGATCTATAATCGGGGTAAATATGGAAAGACTTTCAACAAAACGGAAATAATAGTGGATTATGTCGACGGCATTCGGGCGTTTGTGCAGACCGCAAGAGCTGGCACGATGTCCGCCGCTGCACGCGAGCTAGATGTCTCCGTGGCGCTGCTCAGCAAGCGCATTGCGCGCCTTGAGAATCACCTCGGTACGGGTTTGTTTCACCGCACGACGCGGCGCCTGACCTTGAGCGATCCAGGGCGGGAGTATCTTGAGCGATCGCGGCGAATACTGGCCGAAATTGAGGATGCAGAAAGTGCATTGGCGGGCATGCAAAGCGAGCCGCGCGGTGAGCTGCGCCTGTCGGCATCAGTATCGTTCGGGCGCAAACACGTGGTGCCGCTGGTTGCAGAGTTCTTGGCGCGTTTCCCAAAACTACGCATCAATCTCGAGCTTGCCGATAATTACGCAGATGTCGTGGGCTCTGGACTCGATTTGGCCATTCGCATCGGGACTTTGACGGATTCGTCGTTAATGGCACGCCGCCTGGCGCCTAACCACCGTGTCATCTGCGCGACACCCGACTATCTCGCCCGCTACGGCACACCGCAAACCCCGGAAGAATTGCGCGCTCACAACTGCCTGGTACTGCGTTATCCCGGCAGCTCGTTAAATGAATGGCCATTCCAGGGCAATGACGGCTTGCGCAGTGTGCGAATAGACGGCAACTTTGACACCAACAACGGCGAAGGTTTGGTCGAGGCGCTCTTGGCAGGAGTAGGTTTGAGTATGCAATCCACATGGAATGTGAGTGATGAACTGCGCAGTGGCACACTACAGGCGGTGCTACAGGATTTTACTGCGCCCGATGTTTCCATCCACGCGGTGTACCCACCCACGCGCAATGTGTCACCCAAGGTGCGCGCGTTTATCGATGCGCTGATAGAGCGTATTGGTCCCGAGCCGTATTGGGATCGCGAGCTTGCACACATACTGGGACAGCGCGGTGGTTGACGTACGTATTGAAATAGCTAGCGACCGCCACCGTCCAACATTCTTGGAGGCAGTAAAGCGCAGTCGCAAGCTGCATGGACGCTGGGTGAGCCCGCCGGATGCCGAGCAGGCCTACGATACTTGGATCTCTCGGATGGAAGAGGAGCGTTATTGCGCGTTTATCATTATTGATCCGGCGCAATTTGTGCCGGCAGGCGTGGTCGCGCTAAGTGAGATTATACGTGGCCCCTTACAAAGCGCATTCGTGTCTTATTACGCGCTTGAACCCTACGCTGGGCGCGGATACACCTCAGCAGGCTTGTTACAAGTGATCGCGCACGCCTTCAAGGAGCTCAGGTTGCATCGCTTGGAGGCGAACATTCAACCAGCAAACATTGCTTCAAAGCGCATCGCTGCGCGTACAGGCTTCAAATACGAAGGCTTCACACCGCGCTATCTGAAAATCAACGGTCGTTGGCGTGACCATGAACGGTGGGCAGTATTGCGGGAGAATTTCCGCGCGCGCGCATAATTAATTTGGCCCCCCCATTGAATTGCCGGCGCGCGCCTATACATCTGGACCTTGAGGTTTTCACCTGGAACTACACATGCCCCCGACTCTCAGTGCCCAAGATGCCCTCGTTGCCATCATGATAACTACATCGGCAGCCGATGAGCGCATGTCGACGCTAGAACTGCTATCTATAAATCGCATCATCGAGGGTTTGCCGGCATTTGACGGTTATGAGCCGGAGCGCTTGCGCACGGTATCGGGGGTTGTATTTGAAATTCTAGATGCTGAAGATGGCTTAGACGCAATAATTGGACTTGCGAAAGAAGCGCTACCGGAAGGCTTTAACGAAACCGCTTACGCGCTTGCCTGTGACGTCGTGGCAGCGGACCGCCAGGTTCGCTTCCCAGAATTACGGTGGCTAGAAATACTGCGCCGTGACCTCGGTGTCGGGCGCCTCGCAGCCGCTGCAATTGAGCGTGCCGCTAGAGCCCGTCACCTGAGTCTGCCTGAAGACACAACGGCGCAGTAATCGGCCTAACGCGCTGAGGCGCCACCATCGATGGTGATGATAGTGCCAGTGGTATTACCGGATCGGTCGGATGCCAAGAACGCTACCATGTCCCCGACATGTTCGGGTTGGCCAGGTGGGTAAGTCTGGTCTAGCGTCTCGCGCCACCGTTCGGCATCACCAAAGCGCTTTTCTGAATGTGTACGCGCAAGCGTCTCCAGCCGACCTGTGACAATCAAACCAGGGTTGATACCGATCACACGCACACCGTATTCACGGCTGGTTGAGCCTAGCGCACGGGTCAATGCCATTATCGAGGCATTGCCGGCTGAGCCAGCAATGTAACCTGGGGTTGGTGCCTCGCCTGCCGCTCCAATGACGTTAACAACCACGCCATGGCCGCGTTTTTGCATGAAGCCGAGCATTGCTCTGCAGGTGTTTTGGTAGCCAAATACCTTAAGATCCCAAGCCGCGCGCAAGCGCTCTTCATTGATGTCATGAAGATCGCCAGCCGGGATTGCGCCAGCGTTGTTGACCAAGATATCGACGTCTTTACAGGCCTCGATCAATGCACGCGCAGCGTCACCGTTAGACAAATCTACCGGGTGAATTATTACTTCAACGTCACACTCGTTGATGATCGTTTCGCGCGCGGCAACTAAATCAGACTCCGTGCGCGAAGCTAAATGAACGCTACAGCCTTCGCGCGCAAGGCTTTGCGCCGCCGCGAGTCCGATGCCTTTAGAGCCACCCGTAATCAATGCGGACCTTCCGCTGAGTCCAAGATCCATGATAATTCTCCACTAGATAAAACCTTGGGCGACCATCACGCCCACCTATAGCGGCGAGTGTAACAACGTCTCAGTGCTTTTGTTTCCCGCTAATACGCTAATCGCAAGCGTGATAGTGAGCGAGCTTAGCGCTGCGCGAGCGCTCAGAGTTGTATCTAAGCAAGCTCGTTCACTCCAAGCTAGAAGCGCCTTTGCCGTAGTCAACGCGCCGTGCCGATGTTTAGTTTCTCTGGTAACGTAGCGCCGACAGTTGGTGCAAGATTCTCCGTTGCGGCGCGCGCAGTTCTATTCGCTCGGTGCATTTGCGGCATCATCGCGTCGTTACCATTCGCGTAGCGGATGGACAAGATCTCAGGCCTAAATCGAAGGGTAAGATCGCGGCAGCGGCGCTACCACAAAATACCGCTCCTACAGCACCTGCTGATGGGCGTTAGGCTCGGATAACATATCTTCGATAGTTATAGGCCTGATATGGCTACGCTCATTAAAAGTCATCGCGCGTAGATATTGAATCGAGACGTATCGGATATAACGGCGACGTCTATAGGCGCTTAGCAAGCTCGGTAGGTAACAATATCGACTGCGCAATTTTATGGGCTTGATGGCGTAAAGCAAAACCGAGACTGGTAATTTCATACACGTCACCGATGAACCATACGGACAAAAAAACTACTTTTTCCTGCACAAAAATAGTCACCGGGCCAAGCACTGAGCGACATTCTTTCAAAAACTCGCGCAGCGGTTCGGACAGGGCCGGTGCGTATTGTGGCTGCCAACAATCGAGCACAAAAAAATGCTCATCAAATTCAGCATCCTCGGTTTGCGTTGCTACGAACTGTACAGTGCTGGTGCCTGGCGATGGCGTGCTCAAACGCGAATCGCAGGTCAAGGTGAAATTTGTTGGGAACTCGTTCGGCATCTCTATGCGGGCGAGAAGTCCGTCACACGCGTATTGGCTCCACAAACCCTCAACAGACATACCAAACCAAAGGCCATCACTTACCTCATCAATTGACGGACCTGGCGCGCCGAGCACTTGCACACTTTGAATCTGGCACTCGCCGTCAACCAGGTCAGTAGTGCCTTTGAACCAATCTGACCCGCGCGTGATTGCCGTTGGGGAAATACGCCCAGCGCCAGCAATCACCTCATTAATACGGTCCATGGATGGCGTCAGTTCATATTCTTTTTGCAAGAATTCCGCCATCGAGTGCACCACGAAGTTGCGCGTTTCATGCGCACCGAGAGATGTACCCGCCATTCGCAATTGCACCGCACCAACCGTCAGGGTTGCGCTCAGCACTGCCACTAATCCGACCACATGCGAGGGTGCCGCAAGCATCCAAGCTGTGGCGGTAATAGCTGTGCAGATTATTGCCGCGTAGGTGAGCCAGATGGCGCGTGCACTGGCCTTGGGCGTCTTGTTCGGCAGTCGAATCTTATGCTCAACATAGTCGGCATAGAAGGCTTCGAATCCTGGCAACCATTGTGTTTGTTCTGGCGGAGCGTGCGACTGTCTCACCGTGGGGTAAATCCTGCAGATTCAATTCCGGCGTTATCGACCCGCAACCAATGCGACTGTGGGATCTCTTGCCATGGCCCTGAATCTATACCGAGTGGCTCCGATGCGACTAAGACCCCGTCGGCTTGCACCAGGGTATCTGCGGCACCGTAGAAAAGGCTCGGCGCTTGGGCATCGCTCGCGTAACGGATGGCATGGACGCAATCTCCATCGCTTAATGCTGCGCTCATCCGAAACGGCTCGCTTACCTGATGCTCTTCCATGACCTCTAATACGTCGCTCACAGTGCGCCTAAATGCTTCGATCGGGTCATCTGCAGCACCATTGCCTAGCAGCAGGTAGAAGAACAATTCACTGTCGGTAGTGCCTTGCAGTTCCCGAAATAGCGCGGACTCGACGCGCATCATTAAGTCTCGCCGAATGCGCTCAAACCCACCAATTTGTCCATTGTGCATGAACAGCCATTCCTTGTGGCGAAACGGATGACAGTTGGTGCGCGAGGTGGAGGTCCCAGTTGATGCGCGTACGTGCGCAAAAAATAACCGTGATTCAATCTGCGCAGAGACGTTGCGTAGGTTCGAGTCATTCCATGCAGGCAGCACATCCCGAAACAATCCTGGCTGCGCGCGGCCTCCATACCAACCGACACCAAAACCGTCGCCATTGGTTGGCCAGTTGCTGTGCTGAGCAGACAGGCTTTGACTCGCAAGTGAGTTTTGCGGGTCGAAAATGACTTTCTCCAAGTAAACTTGGGCGCCCTTATATGCAAGCCAACGACACATGGGCTTCCCCTTGGGAGTTACGAGTTAATGAACGTGCAGCAGTCTAGCAAAGTGACACGAGGTCGCGATAACTATCCCTTATCCGGGCTCGCCCGGGCGAGCTGCGTTGCGCAAAGCGCTCACCTGTCTATACAAGGAAAGCGGTGCCTCGAATTGACTTAAGGTGAGCCTCGTAATGCTTGCACGTATGTCAGCATGAATTGGGTTTCCCGCGACGCCAGAGTCGCATTGCCACTGGCTTGCCATAACTTTAGCGCCGCGTCGGCGTTGTCTTGCGCAAGGTAGCCCAGCATCTTAACGGCCATTGCATAGCGCAGGCGAACCAGGTCTGTTTCGTTCGGACCGGCAATGAACTCGCTTGCTGATTGGACCATCATTGGCGCATCGCGCCGACTAACCGCTGTCAGCATCGCGAGCCAGCGTTGCTGACTTTGACTGAGCGCCGGACAGATCGCACCGATGTGCTCGACCAGCTTGCTTGCTTGCTGAGGATCAATGAGTGGCAACACGCGTGTCGCGATGAAAACCGTGGTATTCCACCATGGATTCTTGCCCGCACCGTCACCACAGCTCGCCAGCGCAAGGCCGTCCATGCCCAGCCGTGCAATCCATGCCGGTGTGACGCTCGCGGGGTTCAGGCTGGTGGTCTCCATCAGCGCCGAGCTGAATGCATGCGCATTCATCGTCAGTGTTGCAAAGTCGAATTCTTGGGTCGTCGTTATAGATCCGTCGCGCGCTACCGCCCAACGCGGTGACAGCATTTCTATGATCGGAACAGCTTGCTCACGCAGCGTGTACAGCTCAGTTGCAAATTCGCGTTTGAAACGCGCCCGTACCGCTTGCAAATCAAGCAATGGGAAGTAATCGGAATTCACCGAACTTCCATACGACCTAAACCATGGATCAAGTAAGGCTTTGTGGCCGAGATAGCGTACGCGAATATCCTGCGGCGTTTTCAGGTGCACCAAGGCAAGTTCGCGCGCCATCGCCGGTATCTTAAAAGGCCAGCTTGGGTCGAGTTCTAGCGGGCCATTGGCACTGGCAAGGAATACCACGTCATGGCCATTTAGGTTGAAAACAGCATAGTCATCAAACACACCGCCTAATGTTCTTGCAACTAAGCTGGTCAGCTCCATCGATAGTTCTGAACCATGCAGCCACTGCGCAAATATTCCTTTCTCACTGAGATTGCTACGAACCCCGCGATAAAACTCCTCTGTATACAAAGAGGCAACGCCGCTTACCCACGGCGTGGAAGGCTCCGACGCGATAACATCGTAAGGGGTCTGGTGTGTGGCGAAAAAGGTGCGCGCATCTTCAAACTGGAAGCGCGCACGAGGGTCATCAAAACCACGATGCACGCGCGGATGGAACACCCGCGCTGCCTCTACCATAAGCGGTTCGATCTCGATGGTATCAACGACCTCCAGATTCGGATCCGCAAGCATTACGTGGGTACTTAAGCCTGCACCGAAACCGATGATGGCGGCACGTTTAGCATTGCCATGGGCAGCAAGAGGCAACGCAGCCAACAGACTCATGTTGTATTCATCGAGACTACGGTTCGGATAGCGCTCGGGATAGACTTGCAGCGAACTGTCGGTTTTACCGTTAGTCATGATGCCATGCAGACCATCCGCGAATTGGACCACATGGATGGTCGCGGTCTTGCCATGGCCGACATATGGCAACTGTTCAGTTTCGAGTGCTCGCAAAGTGCCGAACCTAAATACGCTACTCGCCATGAGTTTCGGGTTCAGCTCTAAACCGACCGCAGCTGAAACTAGCAATGCTACGACCACGACCGCTAAGGTACGGGTCTGTACTGCTTTGAGTCCGAGTCTGAGCAGCGCCACCCCGACCACCATATCGATGGCCGCGCCAGCGATGATCGTATCTTTCAGGCCGAGGTACGGCAGTCCAATGTGGGTCGCAAGCAATACGCCAGCGATCGCACCGACGGTATTAACAGCGTAGACGTGGCCAACGCTGCGCTCACCGAAGCCACTTTTCAGCAGACTGAAGGTAATTAGCGGCAAAGTCATACCAGCGCAGATAGTCACGGGCAGCATTACCACAATGGCGACCGCATGGCTGGCAAGGTTATACAGCGAATAGCCTGCATCGGTGCGCTCTAGGCCTTGCATCAAAGCCGACATCCAGTGGAACGTTTGGCCATAGATCACCACCGTGCCAATCGCGAGAACGCCCATCACAATTTGCACGATACCCAGGAACATCCATGGTGATTCGAGCGATTGAATCCGCCCGCGTATCCATAAGCTGCCTAGTGCTAGGCCCAGGATAAATGATGAAAGCATGAGTTCGAACGCGTGCGTTGACGCGCCAATCACCATACTTAACATCCGAATCCAGCTGATTTCGTAGATAAACGACGCGGTGCCCGTCAATGCCGCAACCATCAGTAACACGCCGACACGGTTGGAGCTTTGCGACGTTTCCGCCGCGGGATATACCACCGCTGAGGATGATGTCCAACGCGGCGATCGAGCCCAGCCGTACACCACCGCGGCGAGCAATAAATTAGCTGTGCCCGCGGCGAGTACAGTACCCGGAAGGCCTGCCAGCGGGATCAGTACAAAGCCACTGACGAGCACACCGAGCGCCGCGCCCAAACTATTGGAAAAATACAGCGCCGCGATGCCAGTACCCGAGCTGTTCGGAAAGCGCCGGATCATCGCGCCACTCATCAGCGGAAAGGTCATGCCAAGCAGGATCGACTGCGGCAGAATCAGCAGTGCTGCAAAACCCCACTTCAGTACTTCAACCCAGGCAGAATCGCCTAAGGCTGGCAGTACCGTGCTCTGCGCGAAATCGAAGGCGCTGGAGAACAGGCCATGAAAGCCCAAGCCCGCGATACCGACGATGCCCTCAACTATCGCGTAGCCAATTAACAAATTTTGAATTTTGGTCGTGCGTTGGCCAATGAACCACGAACCAATAGCCATCCCCCCCATGAAGATGCTCAAGACTAGTGTCTGAGCGTAGGCGGCATGACCCAGCAGTAGCTTGAGATATTGCGTCCAGATAGATTCGTAGATCAGTCCGGAGAATCCCGACACGGCGAACAGTACTATTAATGTCCAGCGTGCGGCATGCCTGGATACATCTAGGCGTTCAGGGACTGCGGACATGACCGTTCCGGACATTGACATTAAGGACGTACGACCAGTGTAGCTGAGCGATGTCTGCGCACCCATCGACTAGGTCACGCGAAGCCACACTATCCGTGTGGGTTGCGGCACATTGTTCGAAGGTGGAGCGAGCGCGGATTAGCTACCCTTGAACTCGGCTTTGCGCTTTTCGTGGAACGCGGCAACGCCTTCGGCGAAATCGTCGGAGCAGCGCAGGCGACTATAGGCGTGCCCTTCGATTTCGATACCTGCCTCTACCGAGGTATTTTGCGCTGCATTAAGCACCGTTTTGATCGTGCGTTGCGCCAGCGGTGAAAACTCAAGCAGCTCTTCGACGAATGCATCAACGGTAGCTTCAAGCTTATCGTCTTCGACGCAATCCAACACGATGCCCCAATCCAAGGCTTGTTTGCCAGGTACCCGGCGTGAGCGGAAGGTCATGTCTTTGGTACGCTGCATGCCAATCATATGTAACAAACGGATCGAGCCCCCGGATCCTGGGATCTGCCCGATGCGCTGCTCCGGTAACGCAAAGCGCGCTGTTTCTGAGCAAATGCGAAAATCACAGGCTAGTGTCAGCTCGAAACCAACGCCAAAACAAAAACCGCGTACTTGTGCGATAACGGGTTTACGGCAGCGTGCTGGCGCTGCAATGTTCCAAGCCAGATCCGAGACTTTTTCTGGGGTCGACTCTAAGAAACCTTTGATGTAACCACCTGATGAGAAATTTTTACCCTCGGCACGTATGACAATAACCCGTACGCGATCGTCTTCTTCCAGTTCTTCGAACACCAGGCGTAGCTGTTCCCGTTGCGGCATCATCACTACGTTCAGCGGCGGCCGATCGAGGATGACATCAGCACGTTGGCGTTCAGCGTCTATCTCGACACGAAATCCGTCTAGTTGCTCTAACATCTTCGCGCGCTGATTGACCATGGAGTTGGGCATTTTCAAGAGTCTCCTATTTCAAGTTCGTATTGCCCTTCGATGAGCTTACGTCGCAGCACTTTGCCGACTGGGCTCTTAGGGATGTTTTGTATAAATTCGTAGCGGCGGGGGCGTTTGAATGCAACAAGTTCGGAGCGCAGGCACCAGGCGTCAAGCACCGCACTATCAAGATCTTGCGTGGCCATCCCCGCGCGGCGCACGACGAATGCTGTAACCGTTTGGCCCCATCGCGGGTCAGCCAATCCGACCACCGCCACCTCGCTTACACCAGGATGCAATGACAAAACACTTTCGATTTCTACCGGCAGGATGTTCTCCCCGCCAGAGATGATCATGTCATCCACGCGGCCGGTAACGAATAGATCGCCGTCGCCGTCGGTGTAGCCAATATCGCCAGTAAAGTACCAACCCGCGCGCAAGGATTTAGCATTCGCGTCGGGACGATTCCAATATCCGCTGAACGATTCATCACCATCGAGGCTCGCAATTATCTCGCCTTCGACCTTGTTAGCAACGATCGCATCAGGCTCACCGCTGCCAAGTCCAACAACCCGCACCTCCTGATTAAGGCCGGCTTTGCCGGCCGAGCCCGGCTTGCTCGGCGCATCTGGCTCGATCGTGAAAGTATAAATTTCTGAGGAGCCGTAATGGTTAACGAATAGTTCCGGCTCGAATGCGCCAGCAAGTTGGCGCAATAGGCCATCGGTCATGCTTTGTCCGGCAAAGCCAAGCTTAGTAACACTGTGGGTCGGGGTAGCAGCGAAGTCCGGATGGTTTACTAAGTCGTGATAAAGCGTAGGCACCAGATAGAGATTAGTAATTTGGTGTCGCGCAATTAATATCAGTGCCGCCGCCGCATCAAAACGCCTCTGACAGACGAAATGGCCGTTCACGAGAATCGATGCGAGTAATGAGCGCACACCCATGGTGTGATATAGCGGCATTACACCAAGCGTTACCTCGCCGCGCCCGTATTGGTTCTGGGCAACATGGGCAAGCGCCGCGCTACGTTCGCTCGCGTGCGTACGCGGAACCCCTTTGCCACGACCGGTGGTACCGGAGGTATACAACATTACCGAAAGCCGCTGGGGATCCGGTAGCGGTAGCGAGCTTGCCACAGTTGCTTTTTGCAAAGTCGCAAAATCGAGATCAGCCGAACAACCCTCTATGCCAATAGACAATATGTCGTGGCGCGGTACACACGCCGCAGCGGTCGGTTCCGTTAAGGGTTCGAATACTAACGCACGCGCCTCGGCATCTCGGATGACGTAATCAAGCTCTTCTTGCGTTGCACGCCAGTTCAGTGGCGTTATCACGATCGCTGCGAGTTGGCAGGCCAGATGCAACGTTGCTGCTTCCGCTCGATTCGATAGCAACGTAACTATGTGATCACCAGGCTGCAGGCCAGCTTGCACCAGCCCATGAGCGAGCGTTTTGATATCTTCTCGCCACTCGGCATAAGTCCAGGACTGCTCGCCGTCGCTGATCGCCAAGGTATTTGGCATGCGTGCAGCGCTGGCGATGAAGCCGCGACCAAGATCAAACATTTTCAGTTTTTTCCGACGCGGAGCCGAACACTTCCAGCGCTGCATCAACAATGCCTTGGTAGCCGGTACAGCGACATAGGTGGCCGCTCAGAACATCGCGAATACGGGCTTCATCTGCACTCGGCTCACGTGCCAATAGGGCAGTTAAAGAATTCAGAATTCCCGGCGTGCAAAAACCACACTGCAAGGCGTGATGACGTTTAAAAGCTTGCTGTAAGGACGTCAAGGTATGCGACTTACCCGACAAATATTCGACAGTCTCGAGTTTGCGATCTTGCAGCTGCACCGCGTAGGTTAAACACGCGCGCTCGGCGCGGTCATCTATCAGTACCGTACAAGCACCGCAAACGCCATGCTCGCAGCCAACGTGAGTGCCGGTTAGTCCAAGTGTTTCGCGCACAAAGTCACTTAGCAACATGCGTGGCTCACATCGCGCACTTATTACTTCACCGTTCACGGTGAAACTGACGAGATGTTCCGCGTCAGCGCTTAGATAGCGCATCTCGTACCTCCGTAAGTAGGCCAAGGCCCACGCGCCGTACCAGCTCGCGCCGGTAGCGCGCGCTGGCGTGCGCGTCGTCTGTCGCGCCGAGAGTCCAAGCAATATCGTTCAGTTGTTTGCGCATCACTGCATCGCTATCCCATGGCAAGGTAAACACAGCGGGGATATCTGCAAGCCCAGCGATACCGATGCGTATGACCTGCGCGTCGGCGACAACACCAATGGCGGCAATCGCGAAATCACCATGTCGTTGGCTGACTTCCGCGAAAGCGTATGTGCTGGCCGCGCCCGCGCATGGAAAGCGCACGGCGATGACCATCTCGTCAGCTTTTACCGAGGTGCTCATCATGGCGATGTGAAATTCGCGCGCCGACAAGACTCTTTCGACGCCGCGATTGCGTACAACTACCTCGCCATCCAGTAGCGCTAATACAAGCGGCAATTCGGAACTCGGATCTGCATGCACTAAAGAACCGCATACGGTGCCGCGGTTACGCGTTTGATAGTGCCCAACCCACGGCAACACCTTCGCCAGCAATGGCTGCGCATCGCTCAATGCCGGCCATTCCAACAAGGCCTGTTGTGTCACCGCCGCACCAACTTCGATTTGTACCAACTCGCGCTTAATATTTTTTAGTTCGCTAAGCTGGGAAATATCGATCAACAGCTCCGGGCTCAACAGGCGCATGTTCAACATGGCCACAAGCGACTGGCCGCCTGCCAAGATGCGTGCAGCATCGCCGTGTTGAGCTAACAGCTCGAGAGCTTGCGCGACTGTATCCGGTTGTGCGTAGTCGAAACGAGCAGGCTTCATGGCGTCGGATCGCTGTCGGGCGGATCTTGTTTACTAACTTGCCACCTGGTTTTTAGCCGCTGCGCCCAGCCTGGTGAAGCCCCTGCATCTGCCGGCTGTGCCGCGTGCGCTAAGGCTGCGACAAGTTGTTTCACCAGCGCGCGCGCTGCGCCGTCTATCAATCGACCACCAACGGCCGCGACCTTGCCAGTCAATTGAACTTGATAGTCATAGCTAATGGTCGTAACACCGTCTTCTTCGACTAGCGTCAGTAGTGCCGTGCCGGATGAATTACCTAGCGGGCCAGCTGCTTGGCCATTGATGCGTAATACGCACCAGGGCTCTAAGGGTATGAACTCGAACGAGGCTGAGAATTCACCTTTAATTGGACCAACGCCGAGCACCATGTTCGCAACATACTCATTGGCACCAATTTGTTCTAAGGATTTGCAGCCGGGAAGGATGCCTTGCAAATGCTCTGGATTGAGCATGCATTGCCACACGACCTCGCGGCTAGCGCTAACTGCGCTTTCGCCGCTGCCGTTTAAACCATGCCCTGGTAGCGCCGTTTCTAACTCTTGGATAGATTCGATGGCACTAGCAGTTGTGAGCTCAGCCGCAGCATTGCTAGCTGGAGTTTCTTGCCCGTGGAGCAGCTGCGAAACACGGTCACGCGTGAGCGGCAGCGTGCGGATTTCACAATTCAGCGCGTCGGCAACCGCATTGGCCAAGCACACCGGCGTCGACATGCAATTGCCTTCTCCGAGGCCTTTTGCGCCAAGTGGCGTAAACGGTGATGGATGCGGATCGTGCAAGATGGTTATGTTCGGTACTTCGCAGGCAGTAGGCGGCAAATAGTCCGCGAAGGTTCCGCTGACAAAACCACCGTCTGCATTGTAATCGAGCGATTCCAGCAACGCGGCCCCCAAACCATGGGCAAATCCGCCCCTGATTTGGCCATCGGCTAACAGAGGATTTAGCAATGTGCCTGCATCGTGTGTAGTGATGTAGCGATCAATGCGTACCGCGGCGGTATCAGCATCTATCTCAATGCCGCACAAGTCGAAAATAAATCCGTATGCGCCAGATGAATTAACTCGATCCTGCGCGTCTGGTTCCGACAGCTCGGGCATCGTCCAGGTTGCAGTTTCGCGCAAGCCGGTACTGGCCGAGTCAGGCACCGCCAGTGGTGACCAGTGTGCTTTCGCCGCTGTTCGCGCGAGCGGTACTTGATTCTCCGGGTTGCCAATCGTACGAATATAGCCACCCACAAATTCAAGCTCGCTCGCACGCGCATTGAGGTCAGCGGCAGCGATGTCGGCGATACGTTCACGCAAGCTCAGTGCGGCTTTGTTTGCCGCACCTGCGACCACGGCGGCAAAACGACTAGAGTAGTTGCCGGACGCGATGGACCACGCATCTTTGCCAGTATCGTGATCCATCAAAACTACAATTTCCTCAGGTCTGATGCCGAGCACATCAGCGACCACCTGTGCGAGCACCGTCTTATGTCCTTGGCCTTGCGGAATAGAGGCGGCATGCACGGTGACCGAGCCGCTTGGATCAAGCGACACAGTGGCGGTTGCCAAGGCACCGTTCTTGGGCCCCGAACGCGCACGCTCGGCCGGTGTCATGAGCGTGGTGATATAACCCATGTTGGAAACGGATGGCTCGACCACCGCCGCACAACCAATCCCATAGAACTTGCCGGCCGCGCGCGCGCGATCGCGTCGTGCGCGCAGATCTTGTAAGGCATTGCTGGCGCAGCCGAATGCCACGGTATGCGCATAGTCACCCGAATCTAGTAAGGCACCGGAGGCTGTTCGATAGGGCATTTGTGCGGCCAATACAAAGTTGCGCACGCGCAATGCAATTGGGTCGAGGTGCAATCTTTTTGCCGCTTCGTCAATCAGACGTTCCAGCGGAAAATAGATCTGTGGCCCACCAAAACCGCGATTTAAACCAGTAGGCGTCTTGTTTGTGACTACCACCCGGTTACTTATTCGAAGGTTTTGTACGGCGTACGCACCAGTCATATTGCCATGCATGCGGTACAGCGTTGCAGGCTCCGGCGCGCGCAAATAAGCCCCACAATCTTCGAGCTGATCGTAGTCAAGCGCCAGCAGCTGACCGTCGCTCGCGAACGCGCCGCGCAATGTCGTGACCCTATTGGTCGCGGATGTGGCAGCGCTCAAGTGCTCCAGGCGGTCTTCGATCCACTTGACTGGGCGCCCGACAATCTTAGCCGCGAGGCCAATGGCGACCACGTACGGAAACACCGACTGCTTGACGCCGAAACTGCCACCGGAGTCTGGCGGCGTGCGCAAGCGTAAGCGATTACCGGGTACTCCAAGTGAGCGCGCCATTACGGTATGTAGTGTGTAAGGGCCTTGAAAGTTTGCCTGTATATCAAACAGATCTTCGCCGGGGTCATGGCGAGCGACAACCACACTACATTCGATAGGTGTACAACTATTACGCGGATAATCGATGCTGGCTTCCACGACTAAATGCGCACTCGCGAATGCCGCATCTGTTGCGCCGTAATCAAACTGGCGTTGATGCAGCACATTGCTGTCCGTATGCGGGTGCAAACGCGGCGCACTGGCCAGGGTCGCCGCTTGTGGCGAAATCACCGCTGGCAAGACTTCGTATTCCACTTCTATGAGCGCTAAGGCATCCTCGGCAATGTAACGGTTAGCTGCGACAACTATCGCCACCGGCTCGCCCACATAACGGACGCGATCTAATGCCAGCGGATATTGTGGCGCATCAACTTTTACGCCGGTTATGAACGGCTTTCCGAGCGCGGCCATTTGCGCGCCGGTAATAACGGCGCGAACACCCGGCAAAGCGCTGGCGCGGTCCGCGTTAATCGCGACTAAGCTCGCATGCGCATGCGGCGAGCGTAAGAACGCGGCATGGGTCAGCCCACGCGGCTCGGCCAAGTCGTCTGCATATTGGCCATAGCCTTGCAGCAGCGCGTTGTCTTCGGTTCGCTCTACTGCTCGACCAAGCCATTTTTCGACTGTTGGCGGATGCACTTCAAGCCGATTCATCAGTGCGCTGTGCTCATAGATAGTTCAAACTTCATCCGCATATTATGCCAGGACCGCTGGTACCGAGTGTTGCGGAATTGGTCGCGCCAACTCTCGGACCGTAAGCGATGGATTCAACTAAAGCTAAGCCACACCTGTTCTATGGGTGGGTGATCGTCGCGTGTGTGGCGTGCGCGAGTTTTGCCCGGCAAGGTTCGGCAGTTGCGACCCTGTCGGTGTTCATCGCGCCAATGGTGGCGGAATTCGAATGGTCTCGAAGCGCCATATCTGGCGCCGTGTCGCTTGGCGGTGTAATGGGTGCGCTGTTCGCGCCCTCGCTTGGAGTCTTGGTTGACCGCATCGGCTCGCGCGCCATTTTGTTGGTGAGCACGCTAGTGGCATCGTGTTGTGCCTTCTTGTTGGCTGGGGTGGAGGGGCTGGTTGGCTTCTACATCTGCTTTAGCCTGTCAAGAATGGTCTTTACCGCACCGTTCGAGGTCGGAATTTCGACGGTTGTTGCCAACTGGTTTGTGCGCAAGCGCGGCCGCGCCATGGCTTATGTATCGTTCTCTGCAGCGATTAGTCTTGCGATCATGCCCTTGCTGGCTGAACTCGCAATCGACTACGGCGGTTGGCGGATGGGATGGCTAACAGTCGGCGCCGCGGTGCTTATCGTCGGCGCGCTGCCAATCGCACTGTTCATGCGACGGCGCCCCGAAGATATGGGTTTACTGCCTGACGGAGCGATGGCCGACGACAGCCCCGCAAGTGCGGCCGAAACTTTAAAGCTCGGTCCGGTGCGCGATCTCACCCGAGCCGAAGCAGTGCGCACATCCGGTTTCTGGCTATTGATGACCTTTACCGGCATCGCCTTTTGCATCCAGGCTGGCATCAGCTTGCACCAAGCGCCGTTCCTGGTAGAGCAAGGGATCTCGTCAACCATCGCCGCAACGATTGTGAGTACTTTCTCAATATCAGCGGCCTTGGGGGCGCTTTTCTTTGGTCGCTTAGGCGACAGATTCCCTATTCGCGCGGTGCTGCCGGTGGTGGGTTTACAACTCGCACTCGGCGCACTGGCGATGCACGAGGTGGACTCGGCCGCGACTGGTTACGGCGCGGCCGTGTTGTTCGGATTCGGGATTGGAGGCCTGCTGACATTGCCGCAAGTGGCGTTTGCGATTTATTTCGGCCGCACCCACTACGGCGCCATTCGCGGTTTAGCATTGCCAGCACAAGTAGTCGGCCAAGCCTCAGGGCCACTACTCGCCGGTGTCATGCACGATGTCACGGGTAGTTATCACGCCGCGCTATTGGTGTTTGCCGGTCTTGGTTGTTGCGCCGCGCTTGTCGGCGCGATGGCTAAGCGGCCGTGAGCCTTAGCCAGTCTGTACGCATTCGTACGCCGTGACTAGTTGCGTGCGGCCAGCACCATGTCCGCACCTTTTGCACCAATCATGATTGATGGGGCGTTGGTGTTTGAGGTTGGCATGTTGGGCATGATGGATGAATCAATTACCCGTAGGCGCTCGATGCCGTGAACGCGCAAGTCATGATCAACAACATCATCCTCACCTCGGCCCATTCGACAAGTACTGATCGGATGCCACGAGGTTTGGCTTGTTTCGCGCGCATAACTGAGTAATCCCGCGTCGTCTGTGGCATCCGGGCCGGGTCGGACTTCGCGCACTATCAGCGGTGCCAGCGCCGGTTGTTGCGCGATCTCGCGGGCGATTTTCAAACCACGAACCACCACAGCGACATCCCGCGGATCACTCAAATAGTTTGCGTGAATGCGCGGCGCGATCAGTGGATCAGCTGATTCGATGTGAACACTGCCGCGCGAATGCGGATACAGCTGGAATGCGCCAATATTGAAGCCCGAGAAAGGGTCAAGCCCGACCTTGCGAGAACGGGCATAGCGGTCTTTGCCAGAGGTAAGCATGATCTGCAGCTTGACATCAGGGTGTGGCACATCTGGCTGCGAGCGCATAATCGCATGTACCGTTGCCACTGTGGTGGCGAGCATGCCCGTCTTGAACATCATGTACTGCAGACCCGCCATTGCCCCGCGTAAGGGGTTGTTGACGACGTCATTGACGGTGACTTTCTGATTGGTTTCGTAGGTAATACGGTTCTGCAAGTGATCTTGTAAGTGTTCGCCAACACCGGGCAAAGCATGCACGAGCTCGAGCCCGTGTGCTTGCACGATCTCGGGGTTACCAATTCCAGATAATTCCAGCAGCTGTGGCGATATGATCGGTCCCGCTGAAAGCAAAACTTCCGCGCTAGCAAGCGCGTATCCAGGCACACCGTTGCGTACGTAATGCACACCGCGCGCGCATCGGTCTTCTATTTCAATGCGAGTCGCCTGAGTGTGCGTGTAGATCTCTAAGTTAGCGCGCTTCTTAATCGGATCTAGATACGCGGTAGCAGCAGAACAACGTTGACCCTGTCTAATGTTGTATTGCAGCCAACTGGCCCCTTCAAATTGCCCGGCGTTGTAATCCGAATTCTCAAACGTGCCTTGTTCAACGCATGCGCTTAAGAATGCGCTAGACAATGGATCACGGTTTACGCATTTGGTGATTTGAACCGGGCCTTCGACGCCGCGCGTGGTATCGCCTTCGGCGAACGACTCTATCTCCTTGAAGTACGGTAGCAGCTCGTCATAACCCCAGCCTGGGTTGTTGCCGTCACGCCATGCATCGTATTTATGCGGCGCGCCGCGCACGAACAACATGCCGTTAACAGAGCTGGAGCCACCGAGCAGCCGCCCGCGAGGCCAGAACACCTGTTGACCATTGAGTTCCGGCTCAGGCTGGGTTGAGAACGGCCAGACATAGTTGGGATCGGTCAGCATGCGTCCCATGCCTAGAGGCATTTGCACCCAGCGGTCATGATCGTCGCCACCCGCTTCTAGTAACAGCACTCGGATGTCAGGATCAGCACTTAACTTGTTTGCGAGCACGCTACCGGATGAGCCTGCGCCCACAACGATGTAATCGAATTCGTCGGCGCTGCGGGTCATATACTTCTCCAAAAGGATGACTTGAGGTAACTGGCGCAGAGCCAGAGAGTGCCCCTAGGCAATGCCCTGGGCCTGGCCCAATGAAGTACCCCGGGCGTAGCCCAATGAGCACATTGTTGAGTGCAATGCCACGCGGCGCAAATTATTCACCCAAGCTTGCGCTGACCCTATCTGTTCGAATCAAAGCATGTGCCGCCAGGGCGCCGGAAAAATGCTCAAAGCGCGCGACTTTGTCTAACAACTCGTAGGCGTGAATATATTCAGACCGTCTACTTGCTCCACCTGACCATGCGCAGCCAATAGATCCGTCACCGTGACTGACTCTAGCAAAGCCGTATCCTTGGGTAGATTAGCGAGAAAGCGTGGCGCCATAGCATCGCTGTCTATACCTAGGCGGCCGATGACAATGCCGCGCTCCGGTTTGCCATCGCGACCAAAAGTCACTGTATAAGTTTCTATCTGGGCTTTCCCGTGTGGTGCTTGAACCAATGGCGGTGCAGACAAGTTGTCTATTTGCGCTTGGTAAGTACTTGGGGCGGGCCGTTGCCACGCTTGTGTAACAGGCGTCGTTGAGTAGATACCTGCTGAGTGTTTGCTCAAGTAGCCGCCATTAGCTGTGACTAAGCCAAAACTTCCCGGCTCAGCGCGTAGTTTATCTGCCATAGAAGCGATTGCGTTCATCGAATAGTTATTGCCTGCGCCACCATGAAAAGGCAATCCGCCAGTCACCGTCAGTGGCCGAGGGTCGTCTTTGCCGAAGCCGAGTTCGTCACGCGCAATCGCCACTGCGCATGGAAAACACGAGTAAATATCAACGAAGTTCATGTCCGCGAGCGAGCGTTTGGCCATCGCGAATGCTTGTTCGCCCAACACCCGCAAGGCCGGCGATGAGAAGTAATTGACACGCTCGGCCATGAAGCCGTGTTCGATGGTATCTGCGCAGCCATGCAGATAAACCCAGCGCGATTGCTCGATACCAAGGCTGCGCGCATGCGCCTGCGAGGTCATCAACACAACTGCAGATTGATTGATCTGGTTCATCGCATTCATAAACTTGGTATGCGGAAATGCGACATAGCGGTTTTTTGGTCCAATTTCAGCAATTTCTTGCGCACTGCGGTGTATCGGAAACCAAGCGTTGGGTGATTGCGCTGCTACAGCGGAGAATTTCGAGAATAATGTGCCGAGAGATTGCTGGTATACGTCAATCGATTCACCGTAGTGCCCGCGTAATGCGTTCTCGAACAACGGATACACATGATTGGCGCGCCAAATACCATGTGCGCTTTCGTGGTCGCTAGCCATCGGCGCGTCTGGGTATAAATACTGAGGCTCGTGGCTCGCAGGCTCCGACCAAGCAGGCTTGCGCCCAGCTTTAATTAGGCGCCGGGCGTTATCCATTGCTTCTGCGCCACTTAGCAACACAAATTTTGACCGCCCCTGGGCGATCTCCTCAGCATAATGATTCACCAAATATTGAGGCGCTTGGCCACCATCAGGCACCAGCCAATGTTGTGCATCCTCGGCGCCTAAGCGACGTGCTAAGGACTCAGCAGAGTTACGCGTCGGCTCGCGAAAACTCTTCACCACGGCGATCTGGTCTACCCGGCGCAGCTGCTCTGGGCTGAGGCCCGCATCGCGCGCAGCGCCGAGCGCCGCAGCCTCGATCAAATCCAATGGGCTTGAGAGTTGCTCCAGCGGCTCGTCTCGTACGGTGATTTGCCCAACTCCTACCAATATCGGTATTTCGCGATTCATGTGGCATCCCCGGCCTGCTCGTTTGCCCATTTGTAGTCTGCTTTGCCGTTCGGCTGGCGTTGCAGCCGAGCTACAAACAAGAACGCTTTAGGAAGTTTGTAACGCGCCACGTGTTGGCTTGCCTCGGCGAGCAAAGCATCTCTAGCTTGGTCGCCGCTTGCGGTCTGTACGATTGCTACAACTTCTTGGCCCCAGCGCTCGCTTGGACGCCCGACGACGACAACATCAACTATGTCGGGGTGATATTTGAGCGCTATCTCAACTTCTTCTGCGAATACTTTTTCGCCGCCGGAATTGATCGTGACCGATTCGCGACCGTGGTATTCCAAGTCTCCATTGGCAAGTAGCCGCACACGGTCGCCGCCGACAACATAGCGGTGCGTTGCTACAACTGGGAAAGTGGCTTTGGTCTTTTGCGCATCACCCAAATATCCAAGCGGGACAAAATTGCGTTTTACCAACCACCCGAGCTCGGTGTGACCAGGCTGCAACACTCGGCTTAGATCCGCACTCAGTACTTCTGCGTCCGGCAGCAGGCGAAAGCGGCTTTTGGTGTCTCCCGAATTGGCATCGGAAATGACATTGCCTTGCGGCCCAGTCTCGGAGGTGCCGAGCGAATCAGAAATACGTAAGCCAGGAATAGCCTCGATCAGTCCTTGTTTAATCGGGTCGGACAAAATTGCACCGGTATTCATTATTATCTTTACGCTGCTTAGATCGAACGCGCCAGTACGTGCGGCCTCGAGGATCGGTCGGCCAAAAGCATCGCCGATGGTCAGTAACACGCTGGCTTGCTCGCGCTCGGCGGTGCGCAACACATCGCTTGCGTCGAAGCGCGCGGTGGTGTCCTGGATAACAATGGTGTTACCCCAATGCCAACCATTAAACGACACGTAGCTGCCAGCTCCATGCATGAACGGAGATGCAGGCATGATGCGAAGCCCGCGCGAGCGCGCCGCGCGTTGCGCGAATGCATCGAGGCTTGGAACCACTTCTCCATCTGGCATACGCCCGCCCAGATTGGCGACGGCGCAGTCTGCTTGGCGCCACAACACGCCTTTGGGCATGCCGGTGGTGCCACCGGTATAGAGGATGTACAGATCGTCTGGCGAAAGCGGCAGCTCGGGTGCCTGCGGACTTGCCTTAATTAGAACCGTCTCGTAGTCGAATGCCCCAGGCAACAACGGTGTACCGGAGCCGTCATCGACTTGGATCAACAATCTCAAGTGCGTCAGCTGCTGCAACACCGGCGCTAAGGTTGCGGCGAATCCGGCGTGATAGATAATCACCGCGGTTGCGGCGTCGTTCAGCAGGTAAACCAGTTCTTCTTCAACGTAACGGTAATTGACATTAAACGGCGCCGCGCGCGCTTTAAAACTACCGAGCATGCCTTCCATATATTCATTGCAGTTGTACATGTACAAGGCCACGTGATCCTGGCCTGAGCGCCAATTTTCCAGTTGTTCGCGTTCCGTATGGATGGTGATGCCTTGCGACAGTAAGAAGTTAGCGAGGCGATTAGCGCGCTCGGCAAACTGCGCATAGGTAAAGCGCCGGTCGCGATATATGAGCGCTTCGCGCTCGGGGATAGCGGCGGTGATCGCCGCGCTGATACTGGCAACATTAAACGGCATTCAAGCTAGCTCTCGTGGCTAATACTGACTGGACCCAGGTGCGGTGAGCTAGGCTTGCGGACCACGCGCAAAGCTCGCCCACCCGCGCACAATGCATATGGCCGCTATGGCCTAGTCTTGCAAATAACCTTGCAAGCGCTCGTTCGCTTTCACGAAGTCCTCCATGAATTCGTAAACGACGCTGCGCGTGCTTTGCGCATGGTTCATCAGTCCGACGCCTTGGCCAACAAAATACGACGCTAATTCCTTGGCGCCGTCGTGTCCGCCTTCGGCAAGCTTGTTGATCTTGCGCATCGCCGGCTCGGTAACGATAGATTGCAGCGGCATCGGCAGCGGCTCAGGTGCGTCTGGCGATTCCCATGCGTCAGTCCAAGCTGAGCGCAGCTGGCGCGAATGTTTGCCGGTGCGGGCCTTCGAGCGCAGCGTATCGCGGGACGTGGCTTCGAGCATTTTTTGTTTGACCACTGGAGAGGTCTCAGCTTCCGCAGTGGTGAGCCACACCGAGCCCGTCCATGCACCAGCCGCCCCCATTGCCATGCATGCGGCCATCTGCCGCCCAGTGACGATGCCGCCAGCCGCGAGCACCGGGATATCGCCTACCGCGTCAACCACTTCAGGTACCAACACTAGGGTCGAAATTTCGCCGCAGTGCCCGCCGGCTTCACCACCGGCGGCGATCAAGATATCCACCCCGGCGGCCACCTGGCGTAGGGCGTGTTCCTTAGTGCCGATCAGGGCACCAACGGGTACACCGAGCTCTTTAGCACGCTCCAGCATGTACGGCGGCGGCGGCCCAAGCGCATTCACAATGAGCTTGATCGGATGCGCAAAGGCAATCTCAAGGAGCGCGCTGGCACCGTCATCGCGCATGTTGTCACCGAGTCTTGTGCCGCGCTTCATGTAAGCGTCGTTCAGGTCACTGGTGTCAATGTTGTGACGCGCCATCAGCTCACGCACGAAGGTCTTGTGTGTTTCTGGAATACTCGCTGTCGTATTGCTGTTGTGCGCTTTCTGCGTCTTTTGGCCGGCAAAGCGCGCCGGCACAATGAGATCAACACCGTATGGTTTGCCGTCAATTTGATCGTCGATCCACTCTAGTTCTTGAGCGAGTTTCTGTGGTGACATACCGGCGGCGCCGAGCACGCCCATACCGCCTGCTTTCGACACTTCGACGACGACATCGCGACAGTGAGTAAACGCTATGAGGGGAAATTCAATTCCGAGCATGTCGCAAATTGGCGTACGCATAGGCTTAGGTGTATCCGTATTTGACCCAGTGATTGGTGAGGCAATGATCGTTTCGAATTGCCATTGTGTCTAATTCAATCGATATTGCCTGCCATTAGCAGCACCAGCCAAGTGCGCGTGTGAGTCTCTGGCGGAGGATGTTTGATATGGAAACGGGGAGCTCAAAGTCGGACTTACCTATCGCTATCATTGGCGCGGGCATGTCCGGGATTCTGTGTGCGATTCGCTTGCGCGAACATGGCTACACCAATGTCGTGATCTACGAGAAGGCCGAGACATTAGGCGGCACCTGGCGCGAGAATCGCTATCCGGGCTTGTCTTGCGACATCCCCTCGCATGTTTACGCCTATTCGTTCGCGCCGAATCCTGACTGGAGCCAAAAGTACTCGCCTGGTGCCGAGATCCAAGCCTATCTTGAGCGCATCACAGCGGACTATGACATTGGCTCATTGATGCAATTTGACCGCGAAATAACCCGCTGTGAATTCATCGATGGGGCATGGCAACTCTGGAGCGGTGCTACGCAGTTGCCCAATGCCACGGCCGTACTGGCCGCGACCGGTATTTTGCATCACCCCCGGATCCCTGAGCTTGAGGGCCTGGAATCGTTCCAAGGGGCGGCTTTTCACACCGCCCGGTGGCCCGATGGACTGAGTTTGGATGGCAAGCGCGTCGCTATCATCGGCACCGGTTCCACGGCCGTGCAGATCGTCAATGAAGTGACGGATAAAGTTGCATCGCTGCGGCTGTTTCAACGCACTGCGCAATGGATCTGGCCAGAGCCCAACAGCCTGTACAGTGAAGATGATAAAGCGCGATTTCGCGACGACCCAGACATCTTGCGACACATCCGTCAGCGCATGTCTGGCGTTATTGATGAGCGCTTTTCGAACGCCTTAGTCAACGTCAATGGTCCTGAAATGGCCGCGTTAGAGGCACAATGCAAGCGCAATATTGAAGAGCACCTGCATGATCCGGAGTTGCGTAGAAAATTAACCCCAGATTACCGCGCAGGCTGTAAGCGCCTGATCATGGCTGACGGCTTTTACGCCAATATGCAGCAGCCACATATGGATGTAGTGACCGAGCGAATCGAGCGCATCGAGACGACCGGGATACGTACGGCAGATGGCACACTGCACGAGCTTGATGTGCTGGTGCTCGCAACCGGCTTTAATGCACACCAGTTTATGCGTCCGATGCAGATGGTTGGTGTCGATGGCATCACGCTGGAGCAGTTTTGGGCGGACTCGGTACGCGCTTATCGGTCGATTTGTATGCCTGGCTTTCCGAACTTCTTCATGTTGATGGGGCCACAGAGTCCAGTTGGGAACTTTTCGTTAATCGACGTTGCCGAGATTCAGTTCAACTACATCGCAAAACTATTGGACCGCTTGCGCGATGGGCAATATAGCGCGGTGCAGCCAAGCGTCGCGGCCACTGAGCACTTCACCGCAGATGTGATTGCAGCGATGAAAGACACCATCTGGGTGACTGGATGCAACAGCTGGTATCTCGACGAACGCGGTGTACCGATCACCTGGCCTTGGACTGTGCAAGACTTTGCTGACTCGATGGCGGATGTTGCATTCGAAGACTATGAACTGCTGAATTAATGCTCGAATGACGTGATCCAGCGCCTAAGAAAATTTTACAGCCTGAGAAATTGCGGCCGCTGGCCAACAAGATAGCTTTCACCACGCCACTACGGAGATAAAAGTTGGATCTGAGCCTGAGTCCGCATCACGCCGCATTTCGCGCGCAGATTAAGGAGTTTCTGGATCAGCACGCGCATGTCGCGCCGCGCCCAGGTGACCTGGATTACAAGAGTCCTGACCGGCTGCGCTGGCAAAAGTTACTAATAGAAAACGGCTACGCAGCACGCACTATTCCGAGCGCGTATGGCGGCTTCGGAGCTAAGCCTGATTTACTTGAATCACACATCATTGCGGAAGAGTTCGCCCGCTCGCCGCTGCCTGGGGGCATTGCTGGGCAAGGCATTTCAATGCTGGTGCCAACCTTGTTAGAGCTCGGCACGCAAGCGCAACGACAGCGTTATGTTAAACCAACCTTGTTGGGTGAAATGGTTTGGTGCCAAGGCTACTCAGAGCCTAACTCAGGTAGTGATCTGGCGAGCTTGCGTACGGCAGCTTATATAGACGGTGATGATTACGTCATCAACGGACAAAAAATCTGGACCAGCACGGCGCAACACGCGGACATGATGTTCTGTTTAGTACGCACCGAAGCGCAAGCCCCAAAACACCAAGGTATTTCCTATCTCCTGGTACCGATGAGCGCGCCGGGCATTGACGTGCGCCCGCTGAAAACCATGGTCGGGACTGCAACTTTTAACGAAGTTTTTTTCACCGATGTGCGCATATCGCGTGATCAGATCATTGGCCAGCCAGGCGAGGGCTGGAGCGTTGCCAACGCCACATTGACCCACGAGCGCGGCATGCTCGGTGATCCTGATGCAGGCCTAAAGCGCCTGAATAAGATCGTGGAGTTGATGCAGGTCGAAGCGGTCGACGGCTATCGCTTGATGAGCAATCCGGTGTTACGCGACCGATTGGTAAAACTACAAGCTGAGGTGCATGCAATGCGCTACAACGGCTTGCGCCTGATGACGCAGAAATTACACGGCCAGCGCGGCGGCATTGAGCGGCTGATTGTGAAACTTCAAGGTTGTGAGTTGAATCATCAACTGGCCGCTTTAGCCATCGATGTAATGGGGGAATTTGGGCTGCTCTACGGCGAAGATTCTCCTTATCTGCGTGACCGCGGTAGCTGGCAATTCAAATATATGTTTGACCTTGGCTTAATCATTGGCGGCGGCACCGCCCAAATTCAAAAGAATATTATCGCCGAGCGTGGGCTCGGCTTGCCGCGCGAACCAAAATTGGTCACGACCAAGCCGACAGCAACTTAAGGCAGCCTCAATGGACTTTAGTCTTTCCGACGAGCAACAGATGTTGCAAGAGTCGCTTGGTCGTTATTTGCGCGAGCAGTGCCCGCTGCAGCGCGTGCGCGATTTGGCCGACGGTGATCTGGATGTGGCGAAAACCATACATGCGGAACTTGTCGAACTCGGTGTTACGGCACTACTGGTGCCAGCGCAGTACGGCGGTCTTGGACTCGGCGTGCTTGACGCCATATTGGTACAAGAGATGCTCGGTCGGCATGTCTCGCCGGCGGCTTTTATGTCGTCCGCATTACTCAGTGTTGTTGCGATTCGTGGCGGCGGCGACGACGCCCAACAAGCCGCGTGGCTACCCGCAATTGCCAGCGGCGAGATGAGTTGTGCACTCGCCATCAATGAGTTGGCTGGTGCGCGCGAAGGCGCCGGCGTTGTCGCGCGTGACGGCACGCTCAGCGGCAAAGCACTGTTCGTGTTGGAATACTCCACCGCCACGCACCTGATCGTGTGCGACCAAAGCGCTCGCTTGCACATGGTCGAGTGCGCGCACCCCGGTGTTAGCGCGCGCGAGCTGAGTTTGATCGATACGACTCGCAGCGCGCACGAAGTGGTTTTTAGTAAAGTGCCAGCGCATTCACTGAGTGCTGAATCAACACTCGGGGCTAGCGCCGCGCAAGTGCTAAGCCTTGGCCGCTTACTGTTGGCGGCGGACTCGCTGGGTGCAGCTGAGGCAATGCTCGAACAAGCGCTTGCTTACGCTAAAGAACGCCAACAGTTTGGGCGCACGATTGGCTCGTTTCAGGCAGTCAAACACATGTGCGCGGAGATGGCGGCGCGCTTAGAACCATGCCGCTCATTGTTGTGGTACGCCGCCCATGCAGCTGACAGCGCAGCCCACGATAGCGAACTGATGGCCTTGCTGGCTAAGTCACATCTAGCGGATGTCGGCCAATTCGTAGCGCGCACCGCCACCGAGGTGCACGGCGGCATGGGCTTTACAGACTTGCTAGGATTGCACTATTGGTTCAAGCGTCTAGGCGTTAACCGGCAACTGCTGGGTGGCCCCGAGCGCTTGCGTGAAGAAGCGGCACGCGTACAAGGTTGGGTAAACTGAACATCCCACAATGCGACAAACGAAAGCCCGCCTGAGGGCGCAACCAAACTTGATTGAGAGGAACAAGCAATGAGTGCTGGCAACGCAGGCGCGGCCCCTAAGATCGACCCAGAAGAGGCTGCTTACGAGCCTGTCGTACTGTACGAGCGCATCGGTCGAGTCGGTGTTATCACTCTTAACCGGCCGCAGGTGATGAACGCGTTTAATGACGACGTACGCGCCTCCATTCTCGCGCGATTACGCGAGATTGCGCGCGACAGCGAGGTCAATTGCGTAATGGTGACCGGCACCGGCAAGGCATTCAGCGCCGGTGGCGACATTGGCAACATGGCGAAGCTACAAGAGCAAAATGAAAATACCTTGTTGGCGCAACGCATAGATATGGCTGCAGATGTTTTGCAACAGTTACGTGCCCTGCCAAAACCAGTCGTGGCTGCGGTTAATGGCGCTGCGGCCGGTGGTGGTATGAATTTTGCGCTCGGATGCGACATACGCCTCGGCTCTACGCGAGCATTGTTCAGCGAGTCTTTCGTGAAAATTGGGCTAGTGCCAGACTGGGGTGGGTTTCAATCCCTCACTCGGTTGGTCGGTGTTGGCAAAGCGATGGAATTGATGATGACTGGAGACCGAATCGGTGCTGAAGAAGCGCTGCGCCTAGGTCTACTGAATCAGATCCTTGCTGGCGAAGACTTTCACGCTCAAGCACTCGCGTTTTGTCAGCGCCTCGCAGCAGGGCCGCTACGCGCACTGGCGGCGATTAAGACTGGCGTGTATCTGGGCGCCGAGGGCTCACTTGCCGATGTTTGCGCGTACGAAAAGAAAGTCCAGCCGGAGTTATTTCTGGAAGCTGATGCGCGCGAAGGTATGCAGGCTTTTCTGGACAAGCGTGCGCCCGAATTCGGGCAGCAGAACTAAACATCGCGCCAGCGCCGGGGGACTCATTCCGGCAGCTTTGATTTCCACACGGCGTAAGCGACGCGCATACACACGCCGCATGGCCTGAAGCCGGAAGCGATGGCGTCAGCCTCACTCGCAAAAAATACCCGATGGCGCACGTAATGGCCCTTAGCGATCCAGCGCAACGCGGTCGGGCAATCAAGGCGCCCGTATATTTTGTTGCGCCGATGGCCACCGAGGGTGCCGGGTTGGCCCGCGTAATAGAAACCATCGGCGTTAAGCAAAGTGAATTGCTTGGTCATTGGCAAAACCTCCGAGCGGCTAAGCTGGCTTAGCCCAGCGCAGGCCTTAGATACTTGGCTTGTCGATTCCCTAGCTTGTCGGTTCCGGCTTAGCGGTTTAAGGGCGCCTAGTGTCAAGCCTGCTAAGGTACTTGGCTCCACGACCGTTGCTTGCACAGACTGCGCTCAATTATGCCCAAAACCGTAACCCTCGTCCTAGGTAGTGGCAGTGCGCGCGGATTGGCGCATATCGGTGTGATTCACGCCTTAGAAGAGCGCGGTTATGCAATACGTTCAATCGTCGGTTGCTCTATCGGCAGCGTTGTTGGTGGTCTCTACGCCGCCGGCCAGCTAGAAGCGTATACCGCTTGGGTTTGCGACTTGACGCGCTGGGATGTGTTGCGCTTCCTGGATCTTTCGCTGACCACTCGCCTGGGCATGATGAAGGGCGATTTGATTATGGAGAAATTGCGTAGCCTGGTCGGTGAGCAGCAGATCGAAGACCTACCAATCCCATTTACCGCGGTTGCCACCGATATCGTTAAGCGCAAAGAGGTGTGGCTCAGTAGCGGCGACTTGTTTATAGCGATCCGCGCGTCTATGGCAATTCCAGGATTATTCACGCCGCAGCAAGTGGGCGGACGCACGCTGGTTGATGGTGGGCTACTGAATCCGGTGCCAGTCGCTCCGGCGACCGATAATCACAACGATTTAGTCATCGCGGTGAGTCTTGCCGGAGCGCCAGTGGTCAATCCGCTAGGCCCGCCGCTAGCGGCCCCGGCGGCGCTCGCTGAGCCCGCACACCGATCTCATATCGAGTCATTCTTAGGCTCTGTGCAATCTTTGTTGGGATTCGAATCAAACGCTAGTGGTCACGCCGGTGCTGCGCTTGGAAGCAGCGGTGATGCTCCGGCGGATCCTGAAAAGGGCCTTGAGTTGACTATGTCGGACGTGCTGATCGGTGTTTTCGACACCATGCAAACGTCGATATCGCGATATCGGCTGGCCGCTTACCCACCCGATTTACTGATAGAGATCCCTGAAAACATCTGCGATCCGCACGATTTTCACCGTGCCCGTGAATTGGTCCAAGCTGGCCACTATTGGACCGAGCAGTATTTGGCCCGCCACGGCTTAGATTAATCAGCCGCTGCGCGCTAAGGATGTGACTAGGACACTGACAAGGTCCAAGCTGGCGCCAGCGCGCGTGGCTCTGGTTGGCCAATAAACTCCATATCCACGCCTTAGGCCTAGTTGTTGGAGCCGGGCTATTTAGCCTGCTCGACCGGGATGAACTTGCGGGTAAACACCCAGCGCGTGTCATCTGAGCGTGCTGGCTGGAACGTGTACCTATCGATATTGAACTGTTTCAGATCGCTGGCGCGCTCAATGCGCTCAGTGACGATGAAGCGCGCCATCAGGCCACGTGCGTACTTGGCCAGGAAGCCAATGACCGTGCCTTCATCTGGATGCACTTTCCAGTCTTCGAACACACACTCTACGACCGGGGTTTTCAAGGTTTTACCCTTGACCGCCTTAAAATACTCATTGCTCGCCAGGTTGACCAAGGTCGGATCGCTGTGCGCGGCGACTTTGCTAGCAATCTGCTTGGTAATGCGGTCACCCCAAAACGCGTATAGGTTGGTTCCGCGGCGAGTCCCGAGGCGCGTGCCCATTTCGAGGCGATAAGGTTGGATAAGGTCGAGCGGCCGCAACAGGCCGAACATGCCCGATAGGATCGCAACCCGGCCTTGTGACCATTGCAATTGCTCAGCAGACAATGAGCGCGCATCAAGACCTCGATACACGTCGCCGTTAAATGCCAAGCTCGCTGGCAAGGCGTTGTCAGCGGTGAACGGCAGCTCGAAGCTGTGGAAGCGGTCATAGTTGAGCTTGGCCAGATCTGCACTCAAATTCATCAGTTCACGGATGCGTTTTTGCGACAAGCCACGGGTTGTACGCATCAAACTGCTTGCGTCTTTCATCAGGGCTGGCTCAGTGCCGTGCGCGGTTTGCGCGCTCGGCGATAAGTCCAGCGACTTTGCGGGCGATAGAACGGCTAGCACTGAACGTTCTCCGGGTCGATGGGAGTGAGCGCAATCTTATCAGCCACACCGCTCTGGGTGCGACCAATTCGACAGCTTGTGCGTGCTTGCGTGAGCGCGGCACAGATTCCGCCAAACATGCGCAAGCGCGCAGCTACGCGTCTAGCCACTGTGGCTTATCAGCTCCCAGCGCAGGCGTTGGGCGCGTCCACTGTGGGGTTGTGTCTGAGTATTGAATGGCCGGAGCAAGGTGGCGCAATTCGCCATAAGGGGTGGAAGATTGCATTTGCCATTGCCGAACCTCAGCATCAGTTAGCCCGTGCACATCGTGGTCGCGATCCGCTACCGCCACGCGTCCTTGGTCGTGCACTAGCATGCCGGAACGACACAAAGACACATTGACGTGATAACTGCCACCTTCGGTGGCGCGGCGTGCCAGCGCTAGCAATATCCCATACGCGCCCAAATAGCCGGTCAGATAGTCGCATGCTGGTACGGGTAACAATTCTGGCTGGTCTGTGCCGCTATCCGCGCAGATGCCAATAACTGATTGTGCAACCTGCTCCCAGCCAGCACGGGCACTGAATGGCCCCTCTGGGCCATAACAGCTTATTGAGGTGTAAATGAGTCCCGGGCGAACGGCTGCAAGTTCCTGTGGCCCAAAGCCGCGCGCGGCCAGCACTCCCGGGCGATAACCTTGCGAAAACACATCGGCCGAACGCACCAGCGTGCGTAGCTGCTCGGCTTGATCGCTGCGCTTCAGATCCAAGAAACAGCTGCGCTTGCCATGCGAGAGGTCGATCACAAAGTTTTTGATTTGCGGTACACCTTTCGCACCAACCATGAGTACCTCGGCGCCTTGCTCTGCGCACGCGCGCGCTGCCACTGGGCCGGCCAGAATCCGGGTAAGATCCAGCACGCGCACACCTGCTAGTGGCGGGCCGCTGGTAGGAAATGGCTCCGGCGCGCTTTCGCCTATCTTCTCGATCTGCACCACCGGTTGTGCTGCCAGGATCTGCCCTTGCGAGTGTTGTCGCCATTGCGCATGCGAGCGCAACATACCGCCGCAGGCACCAATATCTGCGATCGCATCTTCGAGTGCTTGTGCATCCCAACGAGCGATTGCTGCGGCGACGCAATCAGGCCTTGGCTCGCACCCGAGTAGCTTTAACATGCGCTCTTTAAGGTGGGTGATGCCGAAGTGCGGCAGCAGCCAACGGCCATCTTTAGTCCGGAACGGCTGGATCAACTGATAGGCATCAGCGGCAGCAGCCGAATTGCCCAGAGTCTGAAAACTGCCATCCGCTTCGCGTCGTTGCAGGTAAGCGAAACTGCGCAGCGCCGCCGCTGCCGCGCGGGTATCGACTGTGACAGCTTGGCGGCGACCCGTTTTCATCGCCCAAATATCAGATACCGCCACACCCACTGCGCCGAGCACTGCCGCGCCCGTTTCCGCGACGCGATAGTGGGTTGGGTAGATTGGGTCACTACCGGTCAGTGTCAGGCGCGCGTCTTCGCTACAATTGCGAATTTGCAGCAGTTCTTGCAACGCTGGGTTCATGCTCTTGTCTCGTGCTTGCGGCCCGCAATGCAGGCGTGTTCAGTTGCGCGCAAAATGGAATATCCTAGGTGGCGCGAGCGCGTTATCTTGCTACCTCGCCACGCCTTGGTGTCAGCACAGGCATCGTGCTTAATGCAGCTAACGCTATTTTGCACTGTTCGTAATAATGTGAGCGTGCAATGATTCTAAGCTTCTACGCGCCGCACAATCGAAAATAGGAGCGCCTTTGTGTCCGACGATAAGAAAATAACATTCCCGGTGGAAGCATCTCACGTGATGATGTTCGCACGCGCCATCGGCGACTATTCGCCTGAGTTTAACGATGCCGAAGCAGCCTCAGCCACTGAGGCCGGTGGTCTGATGGTGCCGCCTACATTTCCACAGGCGGTGGCCCAATTCAATCCCGATTATCATTTACGCCTGCATGACGGTCAGCCGTGGTTCGGTTCTGGTGCGAAGCCAAGTGGAATCGACGGGAAACCTGCATCCTCAGGCGGCTTGCATGCGGAACAACATTTTGAGTACACCCGCCCGGTACGCCCTGGTGACGTATTGACGGTCACAACGCGTGACGGCGAAACCTGGGAAAAGACAAGCGCGCGCGCTGGTAAGCTGATGTTCAGTGAGCGTATTACGGAATACCGCGATCAAGATGGCGAGTTGGTATGCACCGCGCGTAGCGTTGGCGTAAAGACCGAACGTCCAGTTGAGCAAGGCTGAGGAGGGATCTGTAATGGGACTTAAAGCAAGCGAAATCAGCGTTGGCGACACGCACGAAGAAATTTTGGTCGAAGATCTAAAGCGCACACAGCTGGTTATGTATGCCGGCGCTTCGGGTGACTACAATCCGCTCCATACCGATGATCTGTACACCCGCGAAGCGGCTGGCTATCCCGGTGTATTTGCCCATGGCATGTTGACGATGGGCATGAGCGGGCGTGTCGTGACCAATTTTGTAGGTGCCGTTAACGTGCGCAAATTTGGTGTGCGCTTCACCAATCAAGTTTGGCCAGGCGACACTTTGACCGGCAAAGCGACGGTGGATGCAATTCGGGAACAAGATGGGCAGAACTATGTCGACTTGTCTGTAGTGACGACGAACCAGGATGGCGTTGTTGTAATCAAAGGCTCAGCCACCGCCTTGATTGCCGCATAAGGTGTAATGGAAACCTCGCAGGGCGCCACACCTGATGCTGGCGCGCTGACCCAACTGCGAGCACAAGTGCTAGTCGGCTGGCACGAATTCCCGCGTCTTGCTGAATTAGACGCGGTGTTGTCGGCCGCGCTAGCGCGCGCAGCTGCAACACCAGTCGCGGTACTAACCATCACTAATCCAGTGAGCCGTCCGTTGCGGGTGCGCTTAGCGACTCTGGCCAATCCGACCAGTCTGGATGCGTTCTATGGCGGCGAAGCGGCCGAACTCAGCGTCTCCGCCGATGGTGTGTGTTACCTCATCTACAGACGCAGCGATGGCGGCGACTACGGCGTTGAGTGGTCGTCAGCGACGCTTATGCCATCAGCCCTAATGCTGGAATTGCCTGAAGTGTTGGCCAGCGCAATGTTTGATGGGCGCGACTAAATAATGCGCTGGCTATGCCTTATCTGCTGGTTCTGCTGCTACGCGCTCAGCGCACAAACGCCGAGCGACACGCAGCCCGAAAAAGCCAGCTCCCGAGCGCCATCTTCGTCATCCAGTGCAGCTGCCTCGAGCAACGCGCCCTCGAACGATGCCCCCTCAAACGATGTTAAGAGCCCACAAGATTACGGCAAAGTTGGCTACGCGAGCTTGACCGGCCCAATTGACCGTCTGCGCCACCGTTATTTGGTGCGCATGATTAATGATGCGCGGGCGCGCAAACTCGACACCGTTATTGTGCACATCGACACCGATGGTGGTGAGGTCTCGCATGCACGGGAAATGTTCAAAAAGGTCATCGACCAAGCCCGCGATGGCCCGCGCATGATCGCATTTATCGACTTTCGTTCGATCTCGGCCGGCGCCATGATTAGTTACGCCCACGAAGAGATCTACATATCGCCAAGCGCGTCAATCGGCGACATTGGCGTCATCTTTGTGGGCCGCGATGGTGAGATTAAATACGCTCCGGAGAAGATCGAGACGGTGATTCGTAGCCTGCTTTTGCAGGCCGCTGAATTGCGCGGTTGGGATCGTGCCTTGCTGCTCAAAATGACCGCACGCACGCAGAAGCTATATCGAGTAAACCTTCCTGATGGTACCGGCCGCTATGTGATCGAAGATGAGCTACCCGAATTGCTGGCACAGTATCCGAGCATCGATCCAGAAAACCGTTCGCAAGTGTGGGTGTACCGAGGCGAAGACCGCCTGCTGACCATGACCGGGCAGGAAGCGGTGAAGCTTGGCATGGCGACAGCACTGGTTGATGACTTAGACGCGCTCTATCAGAAGTTAGGTATTGAGTCGGCAGATGTAGTTGATCTACAGCCACACACGGCCGAATTGACCGCCTGGCATCTGGCAACCGTTGCACCACTGTTGGCCGGCCTTGCGTTCTTGTTCATCATGTTCGAGTTAAAGACGCCTGGGGTTGGTTTGTGGGCGCTTTTGGCGCTTATCTGCGGTGCTGGCTTCCTGTTGTCGCAGTACTACCTGGATATGGCCGAGAACATCGAAGTCGTACTGATCTTGGTTGGCATCTTATTGCTGGGGGCGGATGCTCTGCTCGGCATCGGCGGCGGCATGTTGGCGCTCGCCGGCGCCGGTATGGCTTTCTTTGGCTTATTGATGAGCTTTGTACCGAACGAGCTTGAGTTCGATCTCAGCGATGAACAGTTTCAGCGCGCCCTTGGCGAGGCAGCGCTATCGAGCCTGATATCCATCGCCGTAGTGGCAGCAGGCGTAGTCATTCTGACGACCTGGATGTCGCGCGTACGACTGAGTCCTCAGGTTGCAATGACCGCTGCGATTGACGGCACCAGCGCCGGGCCGCTTGAGACCGACGCGCAGGCGCTGATTGGCAGCATTGGAACCACCCGCGAGCTGCTTAAGCCAAGCGGCATAGTTGATCTAAACAGCCGTGGGCAAAGCGCCCGCGCGCAACACGGCGCTTATATAGGCGCTGGTCTAAGGGTCGAGGTGGTTGGCATCGAATTTGGCGAATTGGTGGTACGCGAACGTATCGAACCGAATGCTGTTCCGACAGCGCAGCACACTTGAGGTAGTAGCCCGTGGATTTGGTCTCGCTCGGTTACGCCTTTGCCCTACTCGCATTTGGTTTGCTGCTGCTAGTGGCCGAGTTCTTCATCGTCTCGATGGGCGCATTGGCGATCGGGGCGTTCGCGTGCGGCGCGGGCGCTATCTATTTTGCCTTTGCTGCCAGCGATATCATTGGTTGGAGCTTTGTCGTATTGGTGCCACTGCTGGCTGCATTCGTCGTGCGCTGGGGGATCGAGCGCGTACAGCGTTCCGCGCTGGTGCCGCAAGCTGCAATAAGCGCAGAAGCCGGCTACCACCACGTTGCCGACCGGGTCGGCGCAAGTGTTGGTGCACACGGCGTAATGATTACACCAGCGCTGCCTTCTGGCCGGGCACGGTTCAGTGAGGGTGAGTGTGACGTGCAAAGCCGTGGCACTGCGCTAAGCCGTGATCAGGCAGTCATAGTTGTTGAGATTGATGGACCGATGGTGTTCGTTGAGCCAGCCGAGCCGGTGGCCGCTTCGCAATTGGAGTAGCATGCCTTGAATACATTATTTCCCCAAAGCCATGTGTCGCAGGAGTTAGGTCATGTCCATTGAGATAATTGGTCTGTCGATTATCGGCATTCTCTTATTCGGCGTCGTTATATTCATCTGGAGCGCGTTTTGGCTGTGGTGGCAGGCGATTTTGTCTAATGCGCCAGTGAGTTTGTTGCAAATTATTTTCATGCGCTTTAGAAAAGTCAGCCCGGGCATCATTGTTACCGTGCGCATTACCGCGAAGAAGGCCGGCATCGACATTTCCGCAGACGAGCTCGAAGCGCATTATTTGGCTGGCGGTAGCGTCCAGCGCGTGGTGCAAGCTTTGATCTCAGCGCATAAAGCGAATATCACCTTGGTCTATGACCGCGCCTGCGCCATCGACCTTGCTGGCCGGGATGTGTTGGAGGCAGTTGGCACGTCCGTGAATCCGAAGGTCATCGATGTACCTTCCGGGGCAATGGGCCGCCCGACTATTGATGCTATCGCTGGCGACGGTATTCAGCTGCGAGTGAAAGCGCGGGTAACGGTCCGCACCAACTTGGATCGATTGGTCGGTGGTGCAACCGAAGAGACCATCGTTGCGCGCGTAGGCGAAGGCATCGTCACCACCATCGGCTCCGCAAAAAGCCATATGGAAGTGCTTGAGAATCCGGACCGGATCTCGAAGTTAGTACTTGGACGCGGCCTTGATTCGGGTACAGCTTTTGAAATTCTATCGATTGATATCGCTGACATAGACGTTGGCGAAAACATCGGCGCGCGCTTGAAGATTGACCAAGCTGAGGCCGAGAAGAAGGTGGCGCAAGCACAAGCTGAGCGCCAACGTGCACTGGCTGTTGCGCGTGAGCAGGAAATGATGGCATTAGTGCAGGAAAATCGCGCCAAAGTAGTATTGGCAGAAGCAGCGGTGCCGCAAGCCATGGCCGATGCGTTCCGCAGCGGTCGTCTAGGCATCATGGACTACTACCAGATGCAAAACGTGCAATCCGACACACGTATGCGTGACGCCATTGCGACTACCGATACCGAACGCCAGATCAGTGACTGAGCCACGCCGCTTCAGCTGGCGCGCTGCTTTGCTTAGCGCGGCAGAGCAACTGTTTGGCCTGGCTGAGCGCTTACGCATGATCGCTGGCGCGCCACCTTCGGATTACGTGCCGCTGGCAGCGACGGTACGGCGCAAAGCGCTGCCACCGGTACTGCGCGACACCGGCATTGAGCTTGAGGTGGAACTGCCACCGGAAGATATCGTCGAACTGCCGCCGCCAGTGCAGGCCGAACTCCCAAGCCCCGCGCAATTGTTAGCGCGTTTGCGCGAACCTGCATCGGTACGCGAAGCATTCGTACTCAAGGAAGTTCTGGAGCGCCCGCGCGCGCTTAGGCGGCGCGTCTTGTAGGGTTTCGATATGCCAATTGCGCGCTCGAGTCGGTGTTGGATGAAGCTCTTGCACGCGTCGCCACTATTGCTCGCGCTGAGCGTGCTTCTAAGTCCAGCGGCAGCCTCGGACTGGCGAACGTTCGACGCTTGGTCTGGCGCAAGTGCAGGCGCGCAGCTTCTGCTATTGGACACACCCTCGCCACTGCATTCAGTGGCACCTACAGTATTGTTAATAGCGCCGTGCCACGCAGGCGACGCACGCCGAGATCACTGGTCGACAAAAATCTCGAGCTGGGCTTATCGAGTTGCATATCTGCATGTCGATGACGCCGATGTGCGTTGTCACCAAGGTGTCGCAGTCGATAGCGTAGACCCGACGATACCGCGGCGGATGCACTGCGTGCGGCCGCGAGGGTCGCCAGCGCTCCAATCGCGGTCGTCGGTTCTTCCGCGCTCCAGTAGCCACAGATACGCAAGCGCGTACACGGCCACAAAGGTGATGATTCCAGCCCCCATTCCGAGCAATTGGAATGGTTTGTTGAAATCAGTCGTTACCGCCTAAAACACGCTCCCGAGCGCGCTTAGCGCTACCAGGATTGACCATTTAACCGCAACCTTGGCTGGGCTTAAGTAGAGCAACTTAGACGGAGCTATCGACATAATTGCAGCCTTCGCTTTTTTGGGCTGTGACCTTGAAGCACCGAGTGTGCAACGCAATTGTGCCGCCGCTGAGGCATCAATATGGCGAACAATGTCCAGCCGTGCTCGCCTCAACAAGCGCTAACACCCGCCAATGAAGCGTTTCGGCGATGGCCACGTTAGACGCAGCATCTGGCGCCCTATTTAAGCAATTCGTGGCCTTTTGGGAGTTCTTTCGCAGCCCAAAGCGCGAGTTTATGACGCATTGATTTTTGCGAGATATCAAGCGGAGGCAGCGGCTGAATGACCTTGTCATGCACCAGCAGCCGGTAGATGTATTCAATCTTTTCGTTGGCTGAGTCGGTGGCTTCAAACTCAACGACACCACGTTTTACGCCATATTCCATGCCTAGCCGGATCCCTTCTTTGAGCAAGCCAGCCTCATTCGCTAGTTTTTTCGTTTTCGCCATGAATCCGTATCCTCCCCAAAACAAAAGCAATGCCAGCACACTCATTAGTGCACCGGCGTGTGGCGTGAGCGCGCCGGCTGCCGACGCTTGCGAACCGCGCTAAGCGCTCAGTTATGCACCATTCTATGGCATATTGCGCCACCGTACTGGGCAATGTTCGACGCATTAGAATGCGAGTCAAAGCGCGCCTTGATGATGCCTAAGACCTGAATTACGGTGCCTCGCGCCAGCCACGCGTGTCGCGTCGCCTTGCTCTACCTTGGCTGCGCATTTGCAGCCTAGCCGCGCCATTTTCTGTGCAAATATTAGCTATGTCAGAACTCACATCCTCGGATCAGAACTTCAACCGCGCAGACCTTGCGCGCACTTGCGCACAAACGCTAGCCGTGCAACCAGCACAAGTCATGCAGGCGATCGAGCTGTTGGACACGGGAAACACCATCCCGTTTATTGCCCGCTATCGTAAAGAGTCAACGCGCGGACTTGACGAAACTGCGTTGCGCGCAATCGAGAACGCACTGGCGGTCGCCAAGGAATTGGGACAACGAAAACGCACGGTGCTCAAGGCAGCGCAGCAGCAGAGCAAGCTAACCCCAACATTACGCGAGCACATTGAAGCGGCCACCACCCGGGCAAAATTAGAGCTCATCTACAGCGCATTTAAGCCGCGCAAAAGCAGTCGCGCCGATATTGCCCGCGAGCGCGGCTTAGATGGTCTTGCGCAAACGTTCTTGCAGCAACGAAACCTGCCCGAGCCAGCCCAGCGTGTGGTGCAAAAGTACATAGCGCCAGAGCGTGACATAGCGGACGCGGCCAGCGCCATCGCTGGCGCATGCGATATTGTCGCGCAGACCTGGGCAGATGATCCGAGCCTTCGCCAATGGCTGTGCGAGCGCGCCGCTAAGGGTCAACTGGTGAGCGCGATTAAGCGTGGCAAACGCGATGAAGGCTCGCAGTTCGAAAACTATTTTGACTACAGTGAGCGGGTCGAGCGCATCCCCTCACACCGCTTCTTGGCGATAAAGCGTGGCGAAGCTGCGAGCATCCTGCGTGTGTCCATTGAACTCGACGATGATCATGTGCTGGGGCAACTACGCTCGCGCTTGCTGACTAATCGTAATTTTGCCTTCGCAACTGAACTGCGGGATGCGCTTGATGACGCTTACAAGCGTCTGCTGTTGCCAGCAGCCACGGCGGTGGTGTTGCAGGATCTAAAACACGCGGCGGACCGCAGCGCCATCGAGGTGTTCGCGAAGAACATGCGCGAACTGCTGATGGCGCCACCGGCAGGCGCACAAGTGACCTTAGGCGTCGACCCGGGCTTTCGTTCCGGTTGTAAACTTGCAGTGGTTGACGCTACCGGACGATTTCTTAGCGCTGAGACTATCTATCCGACCGCTCCGCGCAACGATATTACTGGTGCTGGGCGCA
>Ga0055584_100000224_pt1 | contig 53108 bp, 41 predicted proteins | sample OSDHelmetaG_FD_58716 | JGI IMG/M metagenome (GOLD analysis project Ga0055584, IMG submission 58716) | Pelagic marine sediment microbial communities from the LTER site Helgoland, North Sea, for post-phytoplankton bloom and carbon turnover... | ecosystem: Environmental > Aquatic > Marine >... | reverse complement strand
CGTCCGCCACGTCGTCGTCGTCCGCCACGTCGTCGTCGTCCGCCACGTCGTCGTCGTCCGTCACGTCGTCGTCGTCCGCCACGTCGTCGTCGTGCGCCACGTCGTCGTCGTCCGTCACGTCGTCGTCGTCCGCCACGTCGTCGTCGTCCGCCACGTCGTCGTCGTCCCCCACTGCCGAGTCGTCGTCGTCGCCCACCGCCGAGTCGTCGTCGTCGCCAAAGACGCAGCCGGGGTCCGCCGAGTCCGCCAGGCCATCGCAGTCGTTGTCGAGGCCGTCGGCGCACAGCAGACCGGCTTCGACGTTGTCCGGCGACACGGCCGCGTCGCCGTCGTCGCAGTCCAGATCGCACTCGCTGCCGTCGCCGTCTCCGTCGACGGGGAAGCACTCGTACACCCGCATCCAGGACGTCGGCGGTCCGACCCACCGGCCCGTCCGCTCGGACCGCGAACTCAGGGCGTGGGCCTGCTTCGTGATGGACGCTCGCAGCCGCACCCGGTCGCCGCTCGGCTGGTCGGCGGCCAGATCCCACGAGCCCAGGTAGCCGGCGCCCCCGGCCGGCGCGGGCAGGCCCACCGCGGGGCTCCCGAACCCCCAGCTCGCCGGCAGCCAGGTTCCCCCGTCGACGGTGTACTCGATGCTCAGCTCGCCCACCGGGTCGGACTCCGCATCGCTCAGGGCGACGGTGATGCCGGCCCCCGATGCCCAGGTCACCACGTTGGGATCGCCGTACCCCTCGACGTGGGGGGGGACCGCGCCCCCGGGCACGATCCGCGGGATGGTTGGCTCGTCCGCCCGCACGGACCCGCCCCGCCGGTGGTTGCGCCACAGACGGTCGGGCTGCGTCGCGTCGCCCGTCCCCACGATGAGGTCCAGGTCCCCGTCGTGGTCGAAGTCCGCCCACCCCACGGAGTTGCTGGCGTGCAGCGGGCCGAGGCTCGACTCCTGGCTCATGGACGTCAGCGCCGCCTGCATGAGGATGTCGAGCCCGCCGTCCACCGCGATCGCCACGTCGGGGATGCCATCGCCGGTGTAGTCCCCCCACTTCGCGTCGAGCACGTCGCCGCTGAAGACCAACACCCCGTTCAGCACGAAGCCGCTGGGGGACCCGTGGTAGATGCGCAGGCCATCGGACGAGTCCGAGAGCAGGACGTCGTCGAACCCGTCGCCATTTCGGTCCATGAGGTCCACGTTGGTCGTAGTCGACGTCGGCGAGGCGAAGAACGTCTCCTGGTAGACCGACGACGTCATCCGTTCGATGACCCCGTTCTGCCCCTCCCCGCCGACCACCAGTTCCAGCACGCCGTCGCCGTCGGGATCGCCAAACGCCAGGTCGTGGCGATCCAGGGCCGGGCCCAGGGGGGTGGAGATCGCCGGCAGCCCCGTCGACCCGTTGATGTGCAGGCGCGCCGGTTGGTTGATGCCCACCTCCGCCAGATCCAGGTCGCCGTCGCCATCCCAGTCGGCCCACGCAACGCCCCGCGTGTCCTCGGACTCCGGTGAGGACCACACGAGGTTCAGGACCCCGGGCACCGCGATGTACAGCTGGTTGGGCGCGCCCGACCGCGCAACCGCCAGGTCCAGGTCGCCGTCGCCGTCGGCATCTCCCCATGCGGCTCCGCGCACGTCGCCCAACGCCGTCAGCCCGAAGGCGCCCGCCACGAAGGTGCCGTCGCCGTTGCCCAGCTGGATCTCGATGGAGGTAGGACGGACGAACGTGATGTCCACGTGGGTGTCGCCGTTGATGTCCGCGAGCACGACATCGCGCGCCTCGGCGGCGGCGAACGGTTCTTCCACGGACAGGCTGAACTGCAGATCGACGTAGGCCCGCGCCTGGCTCTCGCCCACCGCGGTCAACCCCGGGGACCCGTCGCCGTCCAGGTCCACGGGCGCGATGGCCGTGGACTTCCAGGCCCCGGCGCTCTGCCAGGCGGGGCCGCTGAGGACGCCGCCGGTGTTCCACCACAGCCGGTCCGAGATCCCGGCGCCGGGCACCTGGGTGAGGATGCTGCCGTCGCAGGCGGCGGCCAGATCCAGGTCGCCGTCGCCGTCGTAGTCCAGCCACTCGACGTCCACGCAGTCGAGCACCGACGTGTCGTTCCAGACGGACACCAGGGTGCCACTGCTGCCGTCGAGGAGCCGGGCGAACGAGTTGTCGCCGACCGTCGCCACATCGAGGTCCCCGTCGCCATCGACGTCCCCGAACGCGACATCCCGGGTGGTCTCCTGAGTCAGCGTGCACAGCCCGACGAACGAGACCGAGCACGGCGGCGAGGCCGAGAAGCCCGCGCCGGTGTTGAGGTAGATGACGTCTTGAGCGGCGTCCCGCGCGACCGCGAGGTCGACGGCCCCGTCCCCGTTGAAGTCCCCGGCGTCGGCCCCGTAGCTGTCGTCGGAAGCGAACCCCTCCCAGGCAACGCTGGCGGTGAGCCCGTTGCCGTCGTTGAGCAGCACGCGATCGGCGGCCCCCAGCCGGATCTCGGCCAGGTCCAGGTCCCCGTCGCCGTCCAGATCCAACCACATCAAGTCCTGCACGCTGGCTGCGTTGTCCGACGAGAACACCGCCGCGCCGGGGTCCAAGGTCCCTTCATCGTTCTCGTAGACCCGGGTCGCCCCGTCGCCGCCGACCGCCAGATCGGGGTCGCCGTCGCCGTCCATGTCGCCCCAGGCGACCGCCCGCATGACGTCGGTGTCGTGAAACGCGGTCCAGGTCGCGTTGCTGGGCAGCAGCCCGGAGTTGTTGACCAGCAGGAAGTCCGCGCCGCCGTCGCGGGCCACCGCCGCGTCCAGGTCGCCGTCGACGTCGACGTCGGCCCACGCGATGTCGTTGCCCACCCAGAACCCCGGCCCGAAGACCGACTCGGCCGTCGCGAGCACCGCGGAGGTGTCCTGGCCGCCCCCCTCGATGGGCGGCGAGCAGGCGGCGACCAGGAGGAGGAGGAGAAACGAAGCGAAGCGCACAACCCAGGCTACCGGGGGATCCATGGGCTAGGTTGGTGACCCATTCATCCAGAGTGCGCGAGGGACCGGACCCGACGACCGCACCCCAACCGACCCGACAGGGCACGGTGGGAACGTCCGGCGATGTGAGGTCCCATGAACAACTCCGAGTACCCGTACGCCGTCGACCGCCTGATGGCGTGCGTCTACCGCCGCCTCCCCCTCGCCTTCGGGCTGGGGCTCTCCACTCCCTACGACGCCCTGCGCGTGTCGTTCGCCGCGCCGCTGGGTGCGCTGAGCCAAGCCCATCGCGACGCCGCGATCGAGGCCGCGGCGCTTCGCTCGATTGAGAGCCGGCGGCGCATGTGCGTGGTGTTCGGCCCCGACGACGCGGTCTACGTGGAGCCCGACGGCAGCCGCTCGGTGGCGCCTCCGCCGGGCGGGGGCCTCTCGATCTGAGGGCCAACAGGTCGGTCTGAGCGCGAGTCGGCCCGGTCTGGCTGCGCGGCAGCGGGCGTGCTCAACTGCGCCCATGCCGCTGGAAGTCCGCCCCAACCTGACGATCCCCGACTCGGACCTGGAGTTCCGGGCCTCGCGCAGTGGCGGCCCGGGCGGTCAGCACGTGAACACGACATCGTCGCAGATCGAGCTGCGGTTCGACGTCGACGGCTGCACCGTCCTGCGACCCCACACCAAGAACCGGCTGCGCACGATCGCGGCCGGCCGACTCACGCGCGAGGGGATCCTGCGGATCGTGCGCAGCACCCACCGCAGCCAGGCCACCAACAAGCAGGAGTGCTTCGAGGCCTTGCAGGAGTTGATCCTCAAGGCACTGGCGCCGCCGCCCAAGAAGCGCCGGGCGACCAAGCCGACGAGGGCGTCGCAACGCCGACGGCTCGACTCGAAGAAGAAGCGTGGAGCCATCAAGAAGGGCCGCGGGCGCAGCTACGGCGACGACTGAGCACACGCCGCGGGAGTCCGCTCCCAGGCCGCGCTGGTTCCTCCGCTGGACCGCCCCCACCGACCGCCGGGATTGCCAGACCCCAGAACGACAAAGCCCCCCGCCCCAGAAGGGACGGAGGGCTTCGAAAGCCGAGTGGCTCTGACCTACCAGCGGTTGCCGCGGTCGCCGCCGCCACCGCCGTAGCCGCCGCCACCGCCGCCGCCACGCGGGCCGCGGCTGCGCTCCTGCGCCTCGTTGACACGAATGGCGCGGCCGTCGAGGTCGGTGCCGTCCATCGCCTGGATGGCGTTGGCGGCCTCGTCGTCGCTGCCGAAGGTCACGAATCCGAAGCCGCGCGAACGGCCCGTCTCACGGTCGGTGATGACCTTGGCATCGGTGACGGTGCCGAACTGCTCGAAGGCAGTGCGGAGTCCGTGGTCATCCGTGGCCCACGCGAGGCCGCCGACAAAAAGCTTGTTGCCCATGTTCTTCTCTACTCTTCTCGACCCTCGAAGGGTCATCTGGTGCGCGGGCTCCTTGCCCGCTCCTGAAGGACGCGCTAGCGCCCTCGGCCGGTGTCCGCGCTCATCGCGATCGCACCGGCCGTCTCATGGGTGCGGGTGCTACCCGATCAATTTGGCCAAGTACAGGGTTTCGATCGATTCCCGGGCCGTCTGGGCAGGCGCTCGGAGGGCACGATCGCGCCGATCTGGCAATCCCCGCGAGCGGATCCGGCCTCCGGCGCGTACGGTGCGCGCCCCGCGGCCCTGACATCCGGCCCGCGCAACGATTGGCCGCTCTTTTGACCCCCTTCGCCTCGGTCGACCTGATCGACCCCCTGCGCCGCGCCGTCGCGGACCTGGGCTACGAGTCCATGACGCCCATCCAGGCCCAGGCGATTCCGCCGCTCCTGGACGGCCGCGACGTGCTCGGCTGCGCCCAGACCGGCACCGGCAAGACCGCTGCCTTCCTGCTCCCCATCCTGCAGCACCTCGCCGCCGACCCGCTGCCGGGCAAGAAGAAGATCCGCGGCCTGATCCTGACGCCCACGCGTGAGCTCGCGGCCCAGATCGGCGAGAGCTTCGACAACTACGGCAAGTACCTGAACCTGTCGCACCGCGTGATCTTCGGCGGCGTGAACCAGAACCCGCAGGTTGCCGCCCTGCGTCGCGGCGTCGACGTCCTGGTGGCCACCCCCGGGCGCCTGCTGGACCTGTGCAACCAGGGCCACATCAACTTCCGTCACGTCGATTTCTTCGTCCTGGACGAGGCCGACCGGATGCTGGACATGGGCTTCATCCGCGACATCCGCAAGGTACTCGCGATGCTGCCCGAGGACCGCCAGAACCTCCTGTTCTCGGCGACCATGCCCGAGTCGATCGTCACCCTGGCGAGCGGCTTCCTGGACGAGCCCGTGCGGGTCGAGGTCGACCCCCAGTCGACCACCGTCGAGCGCATCAACCAGACGGTCATGTTCGTGTCCCACGCCGACAAGAAGCGCCTGCTGCGCGAACTCCTGCGTGGCCCCACCATCGAGAGCGCGATTGTCTTCACCCGCACCAAGCACGGCGCCAACCGGGTCGTGAAGCAGCTCGTGAAGGAAGGCGTCCAGGCGGCCGCCATCCACGGCAACAAGAGCCAGGGCGCTCGCATGCGCGCACTCGCGGGCTTCAAGGCGGGCGACGTGCGCGTGCTGGTCGCGACCGACATCGCGTCGCGCGGCATCGACATCGACGGCGTCAGCCACGTCATCAACTACGACCTGCCGAACATCTCGGAGTCGTACGTCCACCGCATCGGCCGCACCGCGCGCGCCGGCAAGGACGGCGTCGCCATCGCGTTCTGCGACGAGACCGAAGGCGAGTTCCTCCGGGACATCGAGCACCTGATCGGCATGGAACTCGAGGTCGTCGCGGACCACCAGTGGCACAGCCAGGCAGCCGTGCCGCCCCCCGGCCGCAACCGCGGACGGCGGTCCGGTTCGAAGGGTGGATCGACCTCCTCGGGCAACCGCGGCGGACGCGGACGCCCCGGCGGCAAGCCCGGCGGACACGTCGGCAAGCCCGGCAGCTCGGCCGGTGTCCCGCGGCCCCCCGGCGCTCGGCCTCCTCGTCGTCGGCGGCGGCGCACCGGCCCCCCGAAGCCCCGCAACGACTGATTCCGGGCGCGATCTGCAGCGCCCGTGGCCGCCGTCACCGCCTCCGCTCAGCCTCGGACCTTCCCCCGGTTGCGGCGCATGGCGTCCTCGCGGCGGGCGATGGCGTCGAGGCTGATCTCGCCGTCCCGCACGGCCTGCAGCCGCTCCTCGATCCAACCGGCGTACTCGGCCGACTGCTCGGCGCCGGCCCAGCGACGACCGCAGAGTTCGGCCACCACCAGCGTCGTCCCGCTGCCGGCAAAGGGGTCGATCACGAGGTCTTTCGGGTCGGAGCTGCCTTCGATCAGGCGGCGGATCAACTCCACGGGCTTCTGCGTCGGGTGCGGGGTCTTCTCCGCCATGCCGTTGTTCAAGATCGGGATGACGAACACGTCGCGGGGCTTCGCGCCGAGCGGGTGCGGCGACCACGACGGCTTGCGGCCTCCCTTCGTGAACGTCGACGACTCCCCCTGCGCCCGCTCCGGGTACTTCGTGGTGTGGGCGTTGTAGGGCTCGCGAACCGCGTCGACGTTGAGCTTGCCGTAGCCCGCCTTGCGGAAGTGCACCACGGACTCGTGGCTCCGCCCCCAGTCGCTGCCCAGGTTCGCCTTGTTGCGGTAGTGCCAGACCAGCCAGCGCACCCGGGGGAACAGGCCCCGGGCTTCGGCCTTCACGTCGGCCAGGATCTCGCTGAACCCCATCACGTAGGCCGAGCCGTCGGGCTGCAGCACCCGCTCCACCTCCACCAACCACTCCCGGCACCAGGCCAGGTACGCCTCGTCGGAGTCGAACCGGTCCCACGAAGCCTTGCGGATGCCGTAGGGGGGGTCGGCCACGATGAGCTTGCAGCAGCCGTCGGGCAGCGAACGCAGCCAGGGCAGGCAGTCGCCGACGTGCAGGCCTTCGGGGGGTGGGGAGGTCATGAGGACGCGCAAGTTAGACCAGCGCCCGCACCCCGGCACCGGCGCCGCCCGCTTGGAGCGCCGCGCGCGGGCCGGCAAAGTGAATGCGAGGGGTCGAGGCTGCGCCGAGGGGGCGGGCCCGACCGGCTCTGCAGGGGAGGAAGCATCATGAAGAAGCTGCTGCTTGTGCTGGCCTTGACCGGATCGATGTCCTGCATCGCCCCGCTGACCGTGACCCCGAGCCGCAACGCCGGGCTCAGCCCCGACCCCCTGAACCGCCGCCCCCAACGCGTCCACCTGCTCGGCCAGGGGTGGACCCACAAGCAGACGGTCGAGTGGTACCACCTGCAGCAAGGCTCCCTGTTCGTGCCGCTGGAGGTGTTCGACCACCTCCCCCACGCGACCGACCCGGAGCCCTTCTTCGGCCCGAAGAACCTGGCTCGCTACGGCTTCCTCACCCAGGACGGAGTCCGCGGCCCCGTGTACGAGCTGCCGGGGCCCAACCGCCAGTACGCGCGGCACGGCATGCCGGTCGGGTTCGCCCTGCATCGCGTCGGCGAGGACGACGGCACCGAGTTCGCCCGCGGCGGACCGCGCGACCGGGACTTCTGGGTCGGCATGACCTGCGCCGCCTGCCACACCGCCGAGTGGCACGTGGGCGACGGCCGAGACCGCGAGGCCATTCGGATCGAAGGCGCCCCGTCCAACGCCAACTTCGAGCTCCTTCTGGTCGAGCTCCTGGAGGCCTACGACGCCCTCCTGGAGCCCGCTCCCCCCAGCATGGCCTCCGACGACGGCACCCCGGCGGAGCGGTTCCTGAGCGCGGTGCTCGGCCGCCCGAAGGAGTCCATCACCGACGACGAGCGGCGCCGCTGCGACCTCGTGCTGCGCGGTCTGCGAGAGGAGAAGAAGGCCTACGTGGAGATGTCGGCGCCCACCCCGCCGGAGGGGGGCGATCTGGCCCTGTGCACCGCGGCCTGCGACGCGCCCTCCGACGAGCAGACCGCCGAGCAGTGTCGAGCCAACTGCGCCGTCCACGCCCAGCACGGCCGCATGGACGCGTTCGGCGGGATCTTCAACAACCTCCTGCTCCGTTCGCTGCACGGCAACGACCAGGCGCGGAAGATGGAGCGCGGCCCGGTCAACGCGCCGGTCAGCTTCCCGCCCCTGTGGGACAGCCACCAGGCCGAGTGCGTGCAGTGGAACGGCAACATCTCCAACAAGCGGCCGACCCCCGAGCTCGCCGCCCTGGGCCGCAACGTCACCGAGGCCCTGGGCACCTTCGCGGCGCTCGACTGGACGCCGGACTCCACGGGCAAGGAGGGGAGCGGCATCGAAGGCATCGGGTACTGGTCCTCGGTTCCGGCCGCCGTCGGCGCCAACGACCCGATGCACCGCCTGGAGCGGCTGTCCGGCTGGCTGACCCGGCCCGCCTGGCCCGAGAGCGTGCTGGGCAAGATCGACTGGTCCCTCGCCGCCGACGGCCGGAAGGTCTACCAGAGCCGGAACTGCAACACCTGCCACCAGCTGGTCAACGACCCCTGGGCCCGGGAGCGCAAGATCCAGACGCGGACGGTCGACACCTCGCAGCTGCTCACCGATCCCGTCATGGCCGACAACTACTACGCCGCGCTCAAGGCCCCGACCGAGACCGGGAAGATGAAGGGCCAGCGCAGCGACGCGCAGAAGCTGAAGCCCGGGCGCTACGTGGACACGGCCTCCGGCGGATCCCTGCTCACCAACGCGGCCGGCGGCGTGATCCTGGGCGGCAACGCGGCACACTCGACCCCCGAAGGCAGCGCGCTGCGCGCCATGGTCAAGCGGGAGATCGGGCCCGAGGACACGCTGGACGACGGCGAGTCCGACCTGTGGTGGTTCGAGGACAACCCCGACCGGCCCGAGACCCTCCTGGAGCGGGACCGCAAGGCCCACGAGGTCCGGGCGGCGCGCACGCGGCGCATTCGCCGGGTCGCGCCGTGGGCGCTGTGGCTCGAAGACACCCTTCGGACGCGGCTGCGCTGGAAGAAGGCGGAGGCGGTGGCGGGCGTGCCGTGGGACGACGGACAGAAGTGCGGCCAGGACGGCGAGCCCATCAAGGTGGGGTACCGCGCCCGTCCGCTGACGGGCGTCTGGGCGACGGCGCCGTACCTGCACAACGGCTCCGTGCCGACGCTGTCGGACATGCTGTCCTCCCCCGAAGACCGACCCCCGCGATTCCTCGTCGGCGGCCGCGACTTCGACCCGGAGAAGGTGGGGCTCGCCGACCCGGACATTCCGCGGGCCGAACAACGGGGCGCCACCTGGTTCGACACCCAGATCCCCGGCAACTCCAACTCGGGGCACGACCACAGCCGCGGCATCAACGACGAGGACCGCGCGGCCCTGATCGAGTTCCTGAAGACGCTGTAGCGCTTAGTCCGTGACGACGGGGGCGGCCGGGTCGGTCTGCGAGGGCTCTTCGGGGAAGGCGCCAGCGATGAGCTCCGATGAGCTCCGCTCCAGCGTCTCCGCCAGCTCGTCGCCGGCGATCTTCGCGCGGAGGATGTCGGCCAGCCGGCCCGCCACCGGGTCCGCCACCGGGCCCGAGTTCAGCGCCCGGAATCCCCCCAGCGCCTCGTCGAGTTCGCCCCGGCCGTACGCGGTGACGGCGGCACCGAACGCCACCCCCGACTCGTCCTTCTGGCTCCTCAGCGGAGCCTCATCGGCCTCGTAGACCTCGAACACCAGCTCCGAGCGTCGCCGCCCGCGCACGCGGATCCGCTCCAGGGGCCGGCGGGCGAAACGACCCTCGGGGAGCTGTTCGGCCACCGCCTGGCTGATGACGATGGAGCAGCCGTACCGCTTCGTGAGGCCCTCGAGGCGGGAGGCCAGGTTCACGGCGTCGGACAACACGGTGGTGTCGAGGCGCTGGTCCGTGCCGACGGCCCCCAGGATGACGGTGCCGACGTTGATGCCAACGCCGATCTGCAGCGGGACCTCGCCCGCCGCGGTCCGCGACGCGTTCAGGGCTCGGGCGGCCTCCACCATGGCCACGGCCGCCGACACCGCCGCCGCGCAGCCCCCGGGGAACAGGGCCAGCAGGGCGTCGCCGATGTACTTGTCGACGATCCCGTGGAACCGGCGCACCTCGGGCTCCAGCGCGCCGAGCACCTGCTGCACCACGGCAAAGGACCCCTCGGGACCCAGACGCTCCGACAGCCGGGTGAAGCCGCGGATGTCGGTGAACAGCACGGGCATGGTGCGCACTACGTGCTGCCCGACGGAGACCTTCTCGACGGAGCCCTGACCCAGCAGCGCCACGAGGTCGTGGGGCACGAAGCGGCCGTAGGCCTCCTTCAAACGCCGCGTTCGGTCCAGGAGGCGACCCGCCTCGAGCACCGCCACGAGCTGCTGGCTGAAGAGCTTGAGCATCGGGCGCCGATGGGGGCCGAAGACGCCCTCGGCCAGCCGGTTCTCAAACCAGATCGCGCCCCGCCGCTCGCCGGCGTGTTCCAAGGGCCAGGCGAAGAACGAGCGAACGCCGGCGGCGTCGAGGTAGCCGTCGTGCCACGGGTGGCCACCGGACGGAAGCTCGTCGTGGTCGTCGCCCCCGGCGAGGAGCGGGCCCAGGCGCAGGGCGGGGCACCGGGCTTCGACGTCCACGAGACGTGACGGCAGGCCGACCTCGGGGCCATCGCCCGACACGACGCCCTCGACCCACCAGACGTCGTCGCGCCGCAGCACCAACCCCGCCCGATCGGCACCCGCGAAGCGCGCCGACAGCCCCAGCAGCCGCGACACGAGCCGGTCCAGATCCTGCTCGCTGGAGAGCAGCGTGGCGGCGTCGAGGAGCGCCTCGAGCGAAGCCTGGGTGGCGGCCGAGACGTTCGGGGCCTCCGACGTGACCGAGCCGACCGCACCCAACCCCGGCGACGACTGGGCCAGCGGGTCTTGACGAGCCAGCCGGCGAAGGCAGGCCACCGCTCCCCACTGGCGGTAGGCGGCGACGGCTTCGCGGCCATGGGTCCGCGCCATCGTGGCCCGGCCGTGGGCCCCGTGGACCCGCGCCAGCTGTTCGTGCAGCAACGCGACGTCGTAGACGAAGCCCCCCTGCACCGCCGCCTCCAGCGCCCGGTGCCAGCAGCGGATCGCCTCTTCCTCATCCCCCCGCCGCTCGGCGTCCGCCCCCCGCGCCAGATCCAGGCGGTGCCCGATCTCCGCGGGGTTCGCCGGAAGCCACCGAGCCAGCAACCGCAAGGCCGCGGCCACGGGTCGGCCGTCCCCCGAGGCGCGGCTCCAGGCCAGCACGGCGTAGGCCAGGAACGCCGGCACGCCCTTGGTGCCGCGGCCGTTGTCGATGCGCTCCCAGGCGGCGTCGGCCTGAGTCGCCGCCGTCGCCGGGTCGTCGTCCAGCAGCGCCCGCCAGCACGCGAGCCAGGACTCCGCCCACCCGCCGCCGACGGTGTGCCGCGGAGGCGCGACCTCGGGGTCCCGGACCTCCTGGTCCAGGAGCCCCGCCACGAACCGCCGCAGCGGGTCGAACCAGCCCACCGTCGCGTGGTGCTCCAAGGCCTCCAGCTCCGCCAGGGCGATGCCGCACTCCTCGGACACCGCGGCCAGGGGCTGCCCCATCCACATGCGCTCCCACAGCTGCGTCGACAGCGCGAAGCCGGCGTACTCCAGTTCGCCGGTGGCGCGCCCGTCGCGGTGGCAGGCCTCGAGGTGGGCCAGCGTCTGCCCCGGCGGCGCGTAGAGCTGGTGGAAGTACAGCGCGACAACGAACTGGCAGCGGACCCGGTGGCGCGGGTCCTCGACGCGGTCCGCGAGCTCGACCGCCAGCGTGCCCCAGGCACGAGCCCGCTCGTGTTCGCCGAGCACGTCGCCCAGGAGGATGACGCAGCCCGCGAGGCAGAACGGCGCGTCGTCGGTGAAGCCTTCGCGCAGCATCGTGCGCAGCTGGGTCAGGATCGACAGCGCGACGAGGTCGGGCTGGGCGTACAGGATCGCCGGCGCCAGCAGCGACAGCACCGCGATCGCTGCCCCCACCGCCGCGTCGTCGGTGCGGGGGCGTTCCGTCAGACCGGCGATGCGGGCCGTCGACCACCCGGCTCGCAGGGCGATCAGCCTCCCGACGGTGCGGGCGCCGACTTGCCGCTGCGGCAGCGGCCGACCCAGCCAGGTCAACAAGGTCAGCCCGTCGGCGATCGCATCGTCCATGCGCCCGGCCGCCGTCGCCGCCGTCAGCCGAATCGTCCAGAGGGGGCGGTGCTCGGCGGGCGCCGCCTGGACGGCCTCGGTGAGCCGGGTGAGCTCGTCGACGCGAGCCCCGTCCCCCAGCCGCCACGCCGCTTCTGCCGCCGCCACGCGAGCCCGCAGAAGCCGTTCCGCAGACGCCGTCGCGGAGCGTTCCAGCAAGCCCAGCGCGGTCTCCGCCAGCCCTGACGCCATCGACGCGCCGCCCAGCGCCAGGATCCGCTCCGCCGCTTCGACGAGGTGGCTCAGCACGGCCTCCCGTTCGGCCTCGGGCAGGTCGTCGAACCGCTCGGCGAGCAGGGTGGCCCCTTCGATCTGGTCCTCCAGGGAGCCGGGGTCCCGCAGCGCGACACGGCCCGCGGCGAGGCGCAGGGCTCGGTCCTCGGAGCTCGGCTCGGACGGGGCGATCGCGCGCAGGACGGGGTTGGCCGCCAGCGGGCCCAGCCGCGAAGCCGGGGCCGGTACCGCCGACGCATGAGCGCGGGCGGAAGCTGCGGCCGCCTCGGTTCGCGGCACGTCCCACCCCAGGATCTGGCCGAGCCGGAGCTGATCGACGTCCCGCTGCAGCACGGCGAGGGTCTGGGCGAGGCGTCGGGCGTCGGGCGTCGGTGGTTCCGGCGCCGTCGACGCCCCCGGGGCCGGACGCCACACGCCCGCCTCGTCCCGGGCCAACTCCCCGTGAGCGACCCGCTCCGCAATCAGGGTGCGGATGGCGCCCGGGTTGCCGCCCCCCTGCCGGTGCAGCGCACCCGCCGCGTCTCGCAGGGGCGGGTCCTCGGCCCCGCCGAGCACGTGGCCGAGCCACTGAATCACGTCGGTTCGCGGCAGCGGCTCCAGGTCCAGGCGTCGCACGTCGTCGAGGTCGTCCAGGGTCGACGGCGACTCCCCAACGCGCTCCGAGGCCACGATCAACAGGCCCCGAAGTCCCCCGATGCGGACCAGGAAGCGAAGCTGCCGCCACACCATCTCGTCGGCGTGGTGGAGGTCATCGACCAGCAGCACCGCGGGCCGCCCCGCCGCCGCCGCCGGGCGCCACCGCTCTGCCAGATCGACCACCGAGGCCAGGCCCCCCGCGCCTCCGGCAAACTTCGACGAGCCCAGGGTTCGCGAACGCATCAGCTCCTGGATCGCGCGGTCGAACCGGACCGGCAGCCGCCCCGCCGCGGCGGGCTCGAACCGGACGGTCCTCACCTCGGCCCGCTGTCGCAACGAGAACTCGGCGAACGCACGCAGCAGCGTCGAGCGGCCCGCCCCCGACGGCCCCGCGACCCGGACGAGCACCGGGCCGGCTTCGTGGGCGTCGTGAAGCGCCTCCTCGAGCGCCGACAGCTCGGCGCCCCGCCCCACGAGCGGGCCGTCCCACCGCAACCCGGGCGCCGGGGCCGGCTCGTGATCGATGCGCCAGGCCCCGCTCCGAGCCACCTCGTCCGCGCACGCCCGCAGGGCGTCGGCCAGGGCGCCGGCGTCGCCGGGTCGCTGGTGGGGGTCCTGCGCGAGCAAGGAGTCGATCAGGTCCGCGAGCGGCCTCGGCAGGCCCGGCAGCAGGACGCGAAGGCTCGGGGGCACCGAGGTGACCTGGGCGTGCAGGAGGTCCAGCACTCCCTCCTGGCGGTGCACGTGGCGGCCGCTGAGGCCGCCGTAGACGATGGCTCCGAGGCTGTAGCGATCGGCGGCGCCGCGGGTGGGCCGGGGCAGGGCCCCGGACACCTCCGGGGCGAGGTAGCGAAGCAGGTCGGGTTCGACGGACAGCGGGCTGCTCTCGACCGTCCCGGCCAGCGCCGCGCAGTCGAAGCCCAGCAGCGTCACCCGACCGGCGTCGGCGTCCCACAGGATCCGCCGCGGCTCCAGGCGGCGGTGGACCACGCCGGCGGCCTCCAGCTCGGCCAGCGCGGAAAACCCCGCCGCGAGCAGCGCCAGCGCCTCCCCAGCGTCCAAGGGGCTGCCGGCCAGCCGGGTCGACAAGGGCACGCCGCTCCCGCCGAGGCGCCAGGCGAGGCGGCCGTCGCCGCGCTCGGTCGCCTCAGGCTGGGCGGCCGCGTTGGGGAGGCGCCGGCACAAGGCCCACTCGGACTCGATGGCCCGCAGCTCCGCGGCCGTGGGCTCGTCGGCCCTCGGCACCGCCAGCAGCCCGCCGTCGGCGCCCAGAACCACGCGCACCGTCGTGGTCTGAAGGACGGTGCCGGGCGCATCCGACGCTGTCTGCATGACCTCCCCGCCAATGACCGGGGGCCAGCCGATGGCACCCCTGGATTGGCAGGCTAGTGGAGCCGCCCGCGCAGCGCTCGCCCGGGGCTGATCAGCGAGGTGGGCCCAGGGCCCGGACGGCTACTCGCAGCCGAGCAGTTCCGGGGCGCCGGGCTCCCACCCGCGGCCCCAGCCGTCGACCAGCGCCCACGGCTCCACGGCCAGCAGGTCGCCGCCGCCGTCCGTCCAGGCGACCCGGGCGGCGCCGTCGGACTCATGCCAGACGCCGGTGCGCACGGCCTCGGCCTGCTGCTGGTGGATGCGGCCGTCGGCGCACAACTCCAGCGTCTCGGTGCAGTCCTGGCCCGCGGCTTCGGCCGCCGCGCACTCGGTCGGGTCCAGGTAGCGCTCGTACCGGCCCGCCAGACGGGACGCCGGCAGCGCGAACTGGATGCGCTGGGTGTCGAGGGCGCACTCGATCCAGTCGACGCGAACCTCGGCGCGGCCGGCGACCCGGCCCGGCACGCTGGCCTGCAGCTCGAAGACACCCGACTGGTCCTGGTCGCAGGCGAAACCGATCTCGTCGGCCGCGCAAGGCGTCAACGGTCCGCCGTCCAATGCGTAGAGCAGGGTTCCCCCCTCCAGCACAGGCACGTCGTCCAGGGTGGCCTCTTCGATGGAGTCGGGCAGCGCGTCCCCATCGAGCACCCACGCGACCACGGACGGGACCGGGTCTTCGGGGCAGTAGCGATCCCGCGGGTCGTCGGCGCAGGCGACGAGCAGCAGCAGGGGCAGGAGCAAACGCATGCACCCATCGAAACCGATCAACGGGCCGATGGGAAACGGAAACTTCGCACGAACCCGCCGTCGACGGCCGTCCATGCCTACATCCGCTCCGGCGCGCGGATGCCGAGCAGGGCCAGCCCCGACGTCAGCGAACGCTGCACCAACCGGTTCAGGTTCAGCCGGCTGATCTGGACGTCCCGGGGCGGCTCCGGCGCCTTGAGCACCGGGCAGTGCGCGTACCAGCGGTGGTAGCGCTGGGCGAGCTCGTACAAGAACGTCGCCAGGGTGCTGGGCTTGCCGGCGTCGTAGGCCGCGGCCACCGCTTCGCCCAGACCGAGCACCGCCAGCAGCAGCTCCCGGTCCTGCGCGTCGGCGGCCACGAACGTCGCGCCGTCGGCCGTCAGCCCCGCCTCGCCGGCCTTGCGCGCCAGGGAGTGCGTCCGCGCCGACGTGTACTGCAGGTACGGCGCGGTGTTGCCTTCGAACGCCAGCATCTTGTCGAAGCTGAAGACGATGTTGGTCTGCGGGTTGTTGGACAGGTCGGCGTACTTCACCGCGCCCAGCCCGATGATCGTCGCCAACTCGTCGAGCTCGGCCGACGAGAAGTCGTCGCGCCCCCCGAGCCGCTCGTCCAGCATCGCCCGGGCCCGGCCCTCGGCCTCGTCGAGCAGATCCACGAGGCGGATGACGTTGCCCTTTCGGGTCGCCATGGCGCCTTCGGGCAGCGACATCATCCCGAACCAGACGTGCCGCAGGTCTGTGTCGAAGCCCATCTTCGCCGCCGTCGCGAACAGCTGCTGGAAGTGCAGCTGCTGGCGCATGTCGGTGACGTAGACGACCTGGATCGGCGCCCACTCGGCCTGCCGGAACTCGATGGTCGCGATGTCGCTGGTGGCGTACAGCGCGGCGCCGTCCTTCTTGCGCACCAGGAACGGCGTCATCGTGTCCTCGCCGTCGTCGTCCTTGAAGAAGACGCAGACGGCGCCGTCGGACGGCTCGGCCACGCCCGACTCCAACATCTCGTCGATGAGGGGCTGCAAGCGCTTGTCGTAGTGCGACTCGCCGTAGGTGACGTCGAAGTGCACGCCCAGCCGGTCGTAGATCGCGTCGAACGCGTGGCGGCTGGAGTCGATGAAGAGCTGCCACAGCGCCCGGTTGTCGGGGTCGCCGGCCTGCAGCTTCGCCAGCTCGGCCCGGGCTACGTCGTGCAGCGACTCGTCGTTCGCGGCGTCCTGGTGGAACTTGACGTAGAGCCGCTCCAGCTCCCCGACGGCGTCTTCGTTCCAGGAGTCCTCGTCCAGCCAGTTGCGGTAGGCGTGGATGAGCTGGCCGAACTGGGTGCCCCAGTCGCCGATGTGGTTGTCGCCAACGACCGTGTAGCCCAGCGCCAGGCCCATGCGCCGCAGCGCGTCGCCGATGATGGTCGAGCGGATGTGCCCGATGTGCATGCGCTTGGCGACGTTGGGCGAGCTGTAGTCGATGACCACGGTGCCGGACCGCTGGGCGATGCCGTGGTGGTCGTCGGTCAGCGCGCCCGCCAGTTGCCCGGCCAAGGCCGCCTCGTTCAGCGTGAAGCCGATGAAGCCGGGGCCCCCCACCTCCACGTCGGCGAGGTCGGCCACGTCCAGGCCCGCGACCAGCTCGTCGGCGATGTCGCGCGGCTTGCGGCGCAACACCTTCGCCAGCTGCATCGCGGCGGCGGTCTGGAAGTCGGACGAGACGCCCGCCTTGCTCTTGTTGACGACGATCTTGCTCGTGTCCGCGTCGGGCGCCAGGGCGGCGATGCGGGCGTGGAGGCGATCGGTGAGCTGCTGCTGAAGCGTCGACATGCCGGGCATCTACGCCCGTGCGGCGGGGGCGTCAAGATGGGGGAGGACAACGGCGACGTGGAGGCGAACCGAACCGGATCCCCGCCCTCCCCCGCGCTCCTCAGCCGTCCAGCGACCAGAAGGCCACGACGTCCTCGGGGGACTCGCCCCGATGCAGGACCCGCACGCCGGCTGCGTCGTAGCCCAGAGACGGCGGCAGCCCGCGGCTGCAGTGCCGCGACCACATGGACAGCGTGTAGGCGCCCACGTCGCGGATGAGCAGCAGGTCGCCCCGGCGCGCGGCAGGCAGGGAGCGCTGCCGCGCGATCAGGTCGCCGGAGAAGCAGAGGGGGCCAGCGATGTCCGTGGGCTCGAGGGCGCCTTGCCGGGGTCGCCCTTCGGGGTCGAGGACCACCATCTCGTTGTCCCAGTCGTCGGGACGGTAGACGCGGCGCAGCAGGAAGTCGGCGCCCAGGTGGACGACGATCGTGGGGCGGCCGTTCACGTCCTTGACCGCCTCGATGCGAGACAGGGCCCAGCCCGTGCCCGCGTGCAGCGCCCGGCCGATCTCGGTCACGACGGTGCGGGAGCCCCAGCCCGGCATCGACGACAAGGCGGCCCCCCAGTCGCCGAAGGATGGTGGAGCCGGGTCGGCGTCGGTGTAGCGCACCGGCACGCCCCCGCCGACGTCGAGCCAGGCGAGTCCGAGCTCCTCGACGGCGGCGGCGGTCTTCGCGGCGGCCGCGGACAGCAGGTCCAGCCCGCAGCCCTGGGAGCCCGTGTGCACGTGCAAGCCGGTGATGAACGGGTAGCGGGCGACCAGGTCGGCGGCCTGCTCCAGGGGGACCCCGAACTTGCTGGTCTTGCCGACGGTGCTCGTGAACGCGATGGCGCCCTGGCCGACCTGCGGGTTCACCCGCAGTCCGATGCGCGACCCGTCGGGGACCCCGAGCTCGACCATGCGGCGAAGCTCGTCCTCGTTGTCGGCGTTGATCCAGCACCTCAGGTCCAGCGACGCCTTCAGCTCGACGTCGGTCTTGGCGGGGGAGTCGAAGACGATGCGGTCGGCGGCGCAGCCCGCGGCGAGGGCCAGCTGGACCTCTTCCCAGCTGGCGGCTTCCAACCCGGCGCCGGCGGCGACGACCACCTTGAGCAGCTCCACCAGGGGGTTCGCCTTGACGGCGACCGCGTGCAGCGAGCCTTCGGGGAACGCCGCGTGCAGCTCGGCGATGCGGCCGCGGAGCCGGTCCAGGTCGTGGAAGACGGCCGCGCGGGTGTGCTCGGTCCAGAGGCCGGCGGCGGAGGCGCGCTGAAGCGCAGGGGCTACGGCGGCGACGGCGGTGCGGGGATCGACAGACATCTAGATCCTTGCTCCCGACACGACCATCTCGATGGTGTCGCGCGTCGCCTGCAGGTGCAGGTCCCACTCCCCGCCCTCGGGCGGCTCCTGGGCGGCGACCCAGATCTGCGACAGCGTCTCCGTCAGATGGGGCAGCTTCTTCATGGACTGCCGCGTGCGGTGCGCGTCGAAGAAGGCAAACGGCTCGTCCAGGAACACGAACTGGGGCCCGAAGACCGACGTGTTGACGAGGCCTTCGCTGAGCGCCAGCCGCGTCGCCAGGGCGATCTGGCGCTGCGTGCCGCCAGAGATCTCTTCGTAGAACACAAAGTCCTGCTTCTCGGAGCTGAACACCCGCACCTGCAGGTCGTCGTCGATCTGCAGGTACTGGTACCGACCCTCGGTCAGGCTCGGGAGGATGCGGACCATCGACTTGCGGACGTCGCGGTTGAACTGGAACGTCAGGTCGCGGCTGGCGCCTTCGAGCAGATCGACGGCCAGCTCCCAGGTCGCGATGCGGCCCGCCGCGTGCTTGATCTCGCCCTTGAGCTCGTCCCGCTCCTCGAACAGCTCGTGCATCTTCGAGAGCACCTCGAGCTCCTCGTCGACCCGCTCCCGCAGCCCCTCGAGCTGCTCGCGGGCGCCGTCGAGCGCAGGCTGCAGGGACTTCGCGAGCGCCCGACGCCCGGACTCCGCCACGATGTCGTTGCCGGGCCCTCCCCGGAACTCGGTCAAGGCCGCCTGGATCGCCTGGGTGCGGACCGACTTGAGCTCGTCCAGCCCCTTCGCCGGCGGCAGATCGGCGAACCGCTCCAACACCTGGGCTTCGGCCAGCGCCGAGGCCCGGCGGTCGTCCAGCGTGCCCATGTTGTCGCGGGCGATCTGGATGTTGACCATGGCGCCCTGGATCTTCAGGGCCGCGAGGCCGATCAGCGCCACGGGAAACACCAGGGCGAACCGGGCACCCGTCGCGATCTCGGCCGTGATGCCTTCCATGGGCACCATCGCGAAGACCGCGCAGACGATGGCCGCCAGGAACGAGACCCCGGCGATGCCCGCCCAGGTCCCCTTGACCCGGGAGCCGGCTCGCAGCTCGAGTGTGGCCTCGTGCTCCTCGTCCCCGAACGGGATTCGGCCCTTGGGCGCGGGGAACCCCTGGTGGCCCAGGAGCCCGCCCAGCAACAGGAACCGCGGGCGCACGACGCCGTTGAGCTGGTCCAGCGCCGCCAACCCTGAGTCCACCTGCGAGGCGACGGAGTCGAACGCCGCGAGGTCCAGTTCGGCTTCTTCCCAACCCAGCGTCTGCTCGATGGCGCGGCCTTCGTAGAGGCCTTCGCGCAAGCGCGACGCGATGTGCTTCCACCGGTCCTGGGTCGTGGTGCTGTCGGCGTCGGCCACGAGCTCGACGACCTCGCTGAGGCCGGGCAGGCCGGCCTCCATGTCTTCGGTCAGCGCCTCGAGTTCTTCGTGGCGGTGGTCGGCTTCGGCCCGGCTGGACGGGATGTCCGTGTCCTCGACCAGCTGCCCCACCCTCGCGTCGATGTCCGCAATGGCCGACCGGGCCGAAGCGACCCGTCGCCGCTCGGACGCCAGGCGGTCGCCCAGCTCCGAGGCCACCTGCTCCAGCTTGAGCACGCCGGCCATGGACCGCACCGTCTCCGAGCGGGGGTGCGGCGGGCTGATCTCGCGGCGGGCGAGGTAGAAGCTCTCGACGTACTCGCGGAAGCCGAAGCCCAGCAGCTGCTCGACTCGCTCGGTCACCGCGGCCCAGCCGCTCACGACCGTCTCGCCGTCTTCGTCTTCCAGCGTCGCCGACGTGCCGCCGTTGCGGTCCACCTGCCGGTGCAGCGTCCAGTCGGCCTTGGCGGCCGTGAACTCGACCTCCAACGTCGCCTTGCTCTGGTCCCAGCGGATGATGCGCGAGATGCGCTCCGGCGGCAGGGCGAAGGTACGACCAAACAGGGCGAAGCAGAGGATCTCGCCGATGGAGGACTTGCCGGCCTCGTTCTGACCGGTCAGGAGGATCAGCCCGCGCTCGGGCAGATCGTTGAGCTCCAGGCGGGCGTACTTGAGCGTGTCGAGGGCGAGCAGCCGATGGACGATCATGAGTCCTCCAGCGTGACGCCGAGCTTGCGCAGCACGAGCCGGACGGCCTGGTCGTAGTCGTCCTCGTCCAGATCCACGCCCGACGTCCGCCGCCGCTCCAGCTCCGCCGTCGCGAACTCGTGGAACCGCCGAGCCGGCCCGCGGACCTCCGACGGCAGCCGGGGCAACGAGTTGGGTTCTTCTTCGTCGCTCATCGTCGCCTCCTTGCGCCTCGCGGAGACCCATCGCCCCCGTCCCCGAAGCGGGCACAACGTGCGCCTCCGACCTCCCAGTGCCAAGCCCTCGAAGACAAAGATCCGAAAGTCGGCTGCGACCCCCAACAGAGATCGGTACCCTGCCGCCGCCGCGCGGGGGCGGGCCCGGTCCCCGGGTTCGCCAGTCGCCCCAGGAGGCAGCCATGAGCGCCGAGGAATCCGCCCCAGAAGTCAGTGACGCGCCGGCGCCGGCGCCGACCCTGTCGCCTGTCGAGCCTGAGCGGAAGTCCGCCCCGCAGCAGGGCCTGATGGCCCGCCTCACCACGCCCCAGAACCTGCGGGTGGCGGGCATTCTGGGCGCGCTGCTCCTCATCTGCCTCGTCACGCGGATCAACGGCTGCGACTACAAGGGCATCGCCGACGCCGTGGTCCACCACGAAGACCTGGACGGCATCAAGGCCGACGTGAACAACGGCGTCACCTCCATCGAAGCGCGGCTCGAGCGGCTGGAGCAGGCCCAGCAGGCCCACATCGCCAGCACCGCCATGGCCAACGGCAAGCTCGACGAGCTCATCGGCCACAGCAGCACCGTCGTCTACGCCTTCCACCCCAAGCGTGAAGTCGAGCCCAACAAGGCGCGGCTGCGGGCCCTGCAGGACGCCGTCCGCGCCGGCGCCAAGGTGCGGGTGCTGCACACCCCCGCCGCCGGCAACGGCCGCACGACGACCGTCGACTGCGTCTACACCGCGGCCGACGAGAACGGCGCCGTCATCTGCATGTCGCCGGTGCTCGCCGCCAACACGGATCTCGCCGACGGCCGCCGCTACCAGGAAGTCATCCGCCACGACGGCACGCTGACCATGACGCACTGGGGTGCCGACGGCTCCAACGTGCAGGGCGCGAAGCTGGTGCAGGAGCGGGCCACCACCTGGATGGTGGAGATGCCCTTCGTCCCGTGACGTTGGAGGACTGCCTGCAGCGCTTCGCTGCGCTGGGTGAACACGAGATCCCGTGGGTCTGGACCCACGACGGCGGCGCCGGGCCCCACGCGGTGTTCGGCGGGATCGTGCACGGCGTCGAGGTCGGACCGGTTCCCGGGCTGCTGGCGATCGCCGAGGCGCTGCGCGACGGCACGCTGACCTTCGCCGGCCGGGCCTCGTTCTTCCTGGGGAACGTCGAGGCCGCGAAGCGCGGGCAGCGGCTGGTCGAAGCGGACCTGAACCGCGTGTTCGTCCCTGAAGGCGAGTCGCTGGAGCATCGGCGGGCGCGGCAGCTGATGCCGCTGCTGGATGCGGCCGACGTCTTCGTCGACTTCCACCAGACCTCGCGCCCGGCCGCTCAACCCTTCTGGATCGGGCCCTGGACCCAGCCCATCCACGACCTGATCGCGCCGTTGGGCGGGGCCGAGGTGTGGACGACGCGGGCGCCGGGGCAGTCGTTCCAGGCGGGCACGTGCTGCGGCGACGAGTACGCGCGGGCCCAGGGTGCGACGGCGATCACGTTGGAGCTGGGGCTCAACGGGTTCACGGAGCTGGCCGCCGCCCGGGCCGAGCACGTGGTGCGCGGGGTGCTCGCAGGGTTCCACGGGGAACGTCCGGCGCCCTTGCCCCTGGAGCTGTTCGTGGACGCCGGCACGATCCCGTTCGACGACCCGATGCTCGCGCTGCGCGAGGGCTTCGAGAACTTCGAGCCGGTGCAGGCGGGCCAGGAGCTGGCGGCCCCGGGGGCAACCTCGCTCCCCTGCCCCGCCGACGGCGCGCTGCTGTTCCCCAAGTACCCCGAGCGCGACGCGAGCGGTGCCGCGCTGGATCCCCGGCCGATCACACTCGCCCACATCGTGCGTCCCCTGGGCGAGGACCCCGCGGTGCTCTGGGGCTGAGGCGCTGTCATCGTCCGCGCCGCCGGCCATTGAAGCGCCCGGCAGCCGGTGCTATCGCTCCCGACCTCTGGAGGCACCTGCCATGGACCCCGATCTCGACGCCCTGGGCAAGACCGACTTCATCCGCGCCATCGTCAGCGCGGACCTGCAGTCCGGCAAGCACGATCAGGTCGTCACCCGGTTCCCTCCGGAGCCCAATGGCTACCTGCACATCGGCCACGCCAAGGCCCTGGCCGTCAACTTCGGCATCGCGAGTCAGTACGCGGGGATCTGCAGGCTTCGCTTCGACGACACGAACCCCGCCCGTGAGGACGTGGAGTACGTCGAGGCCATCCAGGAAGACATCCGGTGGATGGGCTGGGCCTGGGAGGGCGCGCCCCGCTACGCCAGCGAGTACTTCGAGCAGCTGCACGCGTGGGCGTTCGTGCTCATCGACAAGGGCCTCGCCTACGTCGATCTGAGCGACGACGAGACCATCCGATCCCACCGCGGCACCGTGACCGAGGCCGGCCGCCCGACGCCGGACCGCGAGCGCTCCATCGCCGAGAACCGCGACCTGTTCGAGCGCATGACGGCGGGCGAGTTCCCCGACGGGCACTGCGTCCTGCGCGCCAAGATCGACCTCGCCAACCCGAACATGAAGATGCGCGACCCGCTCATGTACCGGGTGCGGCACATCGCCCACCACCACGTGGGCAACCGCTGGTGTGTCTACCCCTTCTACGACTGGGCCCACGGGCTGTCGGACTACATCGAAGGCGTGACGCACTCGCTGTGCACGCTGGAGTTCGAGAACAACCGCGAGCTGTACGACTGGTACCTGCAGGCCGCGGTCCCGGGGCCCCACCCGCGGCAGATCGAGTCGGCGCGCCTCGCGATCACCTACTTCATGATGAGCAAGCGGCGGTTGCTGGCGCTCGTCGAAGAGGGCGTGGTCGACGGCTGGGACGACCCCCGGATGCCGACGCTGTCGGCGATGCGCCGGCGCGGTGTTCCCGCCCAGGCGCTGCACGACTTCGTGGCGCGGGTGGGGCTGGCGAAGACCAACTCCGTCGTGCCCTACGAGTGGTTCGAAGAGGCGATCCGCGAGGTGCTGAACACGACGGCGCCCCGGCGCATGGCCGTGCTCGACCCCCTGAAGGTCGTGGTGACGACGTTCGGCGACGAGACCGACTGGCTGGAGCTGCCGTCGTTCCCCCCGGAGCTGAACCGGAGCGAGTCCCGCCGGGTGCCGTTCACCCGGGAGGTCTTCATCGAGCGGACCGACTTCTCGGAGGAGCCCCCCCGTGGTTGGAAGCGCGCGGCGCCGGGCGTCGAAGTGCGCTTGCGCGGAGCGTGGTTGGTGACGATCACGGACGTGGTGCGGGGCGAGGACGGGGCCGTGCTCGAGCTGCGCGCGACACACGACCCGGGCTCCCGCGGCGGGACCGCGCCCGACGGCCGAAAGGTGAAGGGGACACTGCACTGGGTGTCGGCGACCGAAGGCTTGCGGCAGCCCGTGCGGTTGTACGACCGGCTGTTTGCGGCCGAGGCTCCGGGGTCCGAGCGGGACTTCCGCGAGGACGTGAACCCCACCTCCTTGCAGGTGGTCGAGGCGGCCCTGGAGCCAGCGCTGGCTGGCGCCGCGGCGGGCGACGCGTTCCAGTTCGAGCGCACCGGATACTTCGCGGTGGACAGCAAGGTCGGTGGCTTGAACCGGGTCGTGACCTTGAGGGACTCGTGGGGCAAGGCGAAGGGTCCGGCCAAGCGCGCTCCGAAGGTGAAGGCCCAGGGCGTGGCCGCGGCGGTTCGTGAGCTGACGGCGGACGAGGCGGCGATCTGCAAGGCGCTGATTGAGTCGGGCTTGTCCGAAGCCACGGCCGATGGCCTGGCCCGCGCCCCCGAGCTGCTGCCCGCCTTCGAAGCGGGCACGACGGATCGGCGCGAGGAGCTCGCTCGGATGCTGCTCAACGACGTGCGCGCCCACCTCAAGGGCGACGTGACCGTCGAGCAGCTGGACGGCGTCGCGCTGGGCGGGCTGGTCGACGCCATCGCCGACGGCGTCGTGTCGTCGAAGGCCGCCGCGAAGCTGCTCCCGAAGGTCCTGACCGGGGGGGACGCGCGGGCGTTGGCCGAGTCCATGGGTCTGACGGCGTTGGGCGACGCCGCGCTGGAGGCCGCCGTGGACGGCGTGCTGGCGGCGAGCGCGGCCGAGGTGGAGCGATTCCGCGGCGGCGAGAAGAAGCTCATGGGCTTCTTCGTCGGCCAGGTGATGAAGGCGACGCGCGGCCGGGCCGACGCGAAGGCGACGGCGAAGTTGCTGGGGCGGAAGCTGAGCTGAGCTGGCCGGGGTTGGGCTCGGGCAGGGGGCCCGCAACGGATCGCGGCGGTTGACTCAGCGGGCGCCGCTCGCAGATCAACTCTGTGTGCAAGGGACCGCCCCGCTGTCCGTAGACCGACCCGTCCGAACCTCACCCTGGAGCCTGCGATGTCCGACGCCACCGACCCGAACCGCGAAGACCGAACCCGCACCTGGACCGAGGAGATCGAGGTCGCCGGGCATCAGGTCCTGACCGAGATCCAGAAGCTGATCGATCAGGGCAACGCCCGCCGCGTGATCCTGCGCAACAAGTCGGGGCGCGTGCTCCTGGAGATCCCGCTGACCGCTGGCGTGGCCGTCGGTGGCGTCGCCGCACTCATGGCCCCCGTCGCCGCCGCCATCGGCGCGATGGTGGCGTTGGTGAGCGAAGTGAAGCTCGAGATCCACCGGGTCGACGAGCCCATCGAGGCCGAGTTGGAAGCGCCGAAGGAGGGCTGATCCGGCCCCCGCGCGCACGAAGCCGGGAAGACTCCAGCCGATGCGGCTCGGTGCCTTCGAATTGCTCCGCCCCCTCGCTCGCGGCGGGATGGGCGTCGTCTGGTCCGGTCGCCACGCGCCGACCGGCACCCCCGTCGCGATCAAGACGCTGCTGCCTCATCGGCCCCTCGACGAGCGAACCCGCCGCGAGCTGGACCGCGAGGTGCGCGCCGTCGCCGCGCTCAGCCACCCCCACATCGTCGCGACCTGGGACCGCGGCCAGGTGCCGGCGCAGCTGGCCGACGAGTCCGGGGGCCAGCTCCGGGCCAATGCCCCCTGGATGGCGCTGGAGTACGTGCCCGACGGGACGCTGGCCAGCGTCGCCGGACGCACCTCCTGGTCCTGGGCCTCGTCCTTGCTGCTGCAGATCCTCGATGGCCTCGCCCACGCCCACGCGCGGGGCCTGATTCACCGCGACATCAAGCCCGCCAACGTTCTCCTGGCGGGCCGGCGGGCGAAGCTGACCACGTCGGCCACCGACGGCTGCGACGCCTCGATGCCCGGCCTGGGCGGGGTCGTCACGCCACGACGTCTCTGGCCGGCTGCCAGGACGGCGAGGACACCGGGCCGGTCGGGCCCTACGAGGCGAGGCTCAACGACTACGTCATCGGCCCCGGCGAGATCGTCCACGTCGTGTTGACCACCAACTTCGCGTCGTCGCTGCACGACCCGTGGGTGCTGGCTCTGGGCAGCGAGTAGCGGCTACCCGGGCTCTTCGGGGGGAGGCGCATCGGGCTGCTCCTTGGGCTCCGCGTCGTCGCTGGACACCATGTAGAGGTGCGCGACGGCGAACAGGGAGATGGCGTACGCCGACGCCAGGTGCACGAACGCCACCGGCCAGATGCCAGCCTGGCCGAGCGCGCTCTGGGGCGCGAGGCCCGGGAAGAGCAGCAGCGTGCCGGTGGCCGCCGACAGGGGCAGCGCTCCGTACATGACCCCCGCGTAGACCGCCTTCTGCAAGGGGCTGAAGGCCTCGTCGGCGCTGACCGGGCCGGGCGGGGGCTCCCCGTGGAAGGTCCCCCACGCGTAGTAGCGCAGGACCGGCGGGAGCTGCGCCGGCACCTCGGCGAGCCGCTGCAGATAGTGGCGCACGTGCCCCGAGCGGGCGTTGGCGACGGCGAACGCGACCCACAACGCGAGGTTGGCGACGCCGAGCACGTCGTGGACGCGCACCGCCGTGCGGAACGACAGGGGCGCCGCCCCCGAGTCCCCGTAGTGCAGGCTCAGCCCCGACAGCAGCAGGCCCACAACCAGGACGCCCTGGGCCCGGTGCCACGCGCGGAGACCTGGCGCCCCGGTCATCCGACGCGGCCCCGCGCCCGTCCGCCCCCGCCGCCAGCGGTGCGCCGCGACGCCCAACAGAAGCAGCAGGAAGCCCCCCTGGCTCGCCCGGTCCAGCCAGGGGCTGCGGGACGAGCCCACCACGTAGACCGACGCGAACGGCCCGCCGTCGGGGTGGTCGGCCGCCCACCGCGGATCGTCGCGGCGGTGGCACTGGGTGCAGTCGCCCAGGGACTCCGACGCCGGCAGCACGTCGTGGGCTGTGCCGTCGCCTTCGGGGGCGTGGCAGGTGACGCAGGAGACGGCGGACAGATGCAGGCCCGCGTTGGGGAGCGGGCCGTGTCGGGACTCGGCGTCGGGCAGCGCCTCGTGGCCGAACTGGCGCTCCCCCGCCCCGTGGCAGCCCAGGCAGATCTCGCTGCCGGCGGCGATGCGGACGAAGCCCTCCGGGCGGTCCTGCAAGAGCTGGAAGCGGTGCGGGTCGTGGCAGTCGTGGCAGGTGAGCCGGTCCTTGCCGTGGTCGCCGTGAGCGCCGCGCAGCAGATCCTCGCGGCGGTCCGGGAGCTTCAGGGACTCGACTTCGCCTAGCTTCTCGTGGCACCGGACGCACAGGAACCGGGGCTGCATTCGCGGGCCGAAGTGGGGCAGCTTCCCCTCGTAGCCGACGTCGTGGCAGGCGACACACGACGCCTCGCCGTGCACGGACGACTCGTAGGCAGCGGGGTCGATTGAGTAGTCGAGGCGCTCGCCGGTGCGGTCGTCGAACCGAACCAGGCCCGAAACGCCGTGGCACTCCTGGCACGCGGCGTTGTCCGCCGCCGCGGCCGGGGCCGCAAGGACCAGCGTGAGCGCGCTGAGGATGAGGTGGAGACCGGGCACGCACGCCCTCCACGCACGGTCCGTGCCGACTGCCCTTGCGGTGTCGGTCGAGGCCGGAGCTGCGTCCATCGCCCGCTCGACCAGGGAAGCCATCCGTTCGGTGGATTGACGCCGATCTCGAGCTGGATCGGATCGTGCATTGAGAGCCACCAGGACCGCATACCGCATGCCGTCCGGGACCTTTCGCGGCTTCGCCGCATCGCCAGCCGGGAGAAGTTTCATGAGGAGCCGATTGCTCGCCTTGTCCGCCGTGTTGTTCCTGCCGGTACTCGCCTTGGGCGGACCCGCCTACCGCGCCGATCAGGCTCCCGGCGACGCCGAGTCCATCGCCCGCGGCAAGGCCAGCTTCGCCATGTGCGCCGGCTGCCACGGCCCCAACGGCGAAGGCCAGATCGGCGTGGGCCCGGCCATCAACAGCGCCAACTACCTCGCGCTGGCGCCCAATGAGCTGCTGACCCGGACCATCACCGAGGGCCGCACCGGCACGAACATGATCCCGTTCGGCCCGGTGCTGCAGGAAGCCGGCATCCGGGACGTCGTCGCCTACATCCGCAGCTGGCAGACCAGCCCCGGCATCGAGCTGGACGAGTCGCCCCTGACCGGCGACGTGAAGACGGGCGAAGACGTGTACGCCCGCACCTGTGCCACCTGCCACGGCCGCAACGGCGCCGGCTACGCCGAGCTGGGCTCGGGCACCGGCCTGGGCCGCGCCACCTTCCTCGACCAGGCCAGCAACGGCCTCCTTCGGGGCGTGATCAAGCAGGGCAAGGACAACACGCCGATGCGCCCCTTCGCCGCCGACTCCCCCGTCGCCGTGGCCAACCTGACCGACACCGAAATCGACTCGATCATCCAGTACCTGCGGGCCAATGCCTGGTAGCGGCGACCGGCCCGCCGCTGCCACCTGAGTGCCACCCAACACACCTGACTGTTCCAAAAAGACACAGTTTCTCCGACGCGGAGCCCGCCATGACCAAGCCCACCGATACGCTCGACGAAGCCCGGAAGCACGAGCTGCTGGCCGAGATGCCCAAAGACCCCAAGCCGACCGGGTTCACCCGCCGGCGGTTCATGAAGGCCAGCGCCGTGGGCGCGGCCACCACCGCGGCGGCGTGCGCCAGCGAGGAGACGAGCACCCCGGCCCCCGCCGGCGCCCAGCCCAGCGTGGAGCCCATCGGCATCGGTCGGCCGTCGGAGTCCACGGAGCCGTCGTCGGAGCCTCCGGTCAAGGACGTGCCCACGAACCTGCTTTCCGCCTGTCCCTACTGCGGCGTCGGCTGCGGCACCAAGATCCAGGTCGAGAACGGCAAGATCGTCGGCATGATCCCCGACAAGGATCACCCCACGAACAAGGGGCTTCAGTGCATCAAGGGGCTCTCGAGCAACGAGGCCATCTACGTCGACCGCCTGACGAAGCCCCTCATTCGCATCGACCACAACGACCCCCTGACCGGCCACGAGAGCGCCACCAAGGGCCGGTTCGACGAGGCCGTGTTCCGCGAGGCGAGCTGGGAGGAGGCCGAGGAGCTCATCGTCAACACGGTCGTCGGCACGATCGAGAAGTTCGGCGGCAACTCGATCGGCCTGTACGGCTCGGGCCAGCTGCCCGTCGAGGGCCAGTACCTCGAGAACCTCTTCATGAAGGGCGTCATCGGCAGCAACACCATCGAGGCCAACGCACGCATGTGCATGACCTCGGCCGTGACCGGCTACTTCAAGACCCTGGGCAGCGACACCCCGCCGACGTCGTACGACGACATCGAGCTGGCGGACATGATCTGCAACTGGGGCCACAACTGCCGCGGCAGCCACCCCATCGTCTTCTGGCGGATCGCCGACCACAAGATGAAGAACAACATCCCGACCCTCGTCGTCGACCCGCGCCGCACCGGCACGGTCATGGGCTACGAGGAGGTCAACGCGGACAACTCGTTCCACTTCCGCACGATCAACGGCGACATCAGCATCCAGAACGCCATGGCCTGGCTGATGCTCAACAAGTACAAGGACGCGGTCGACTGGGACCTGATGAAGAACCACACGTCGGGGTGGGGCGAGTACCTGGACGGCATCCAGAAGTACGAGCCGTCCCGTGTCGCCGACATGATGATGGTCGACCCCGACTACCTGGATAAGGTCGCCTACCAGTGGGCCGAGGCCAGCGTGAAGGGCCGCGAGCGCGGCCAGGGCGGCGTCGTCAGCTTCTGGGGCATTGGCTACAACCAGCACATCCACGGCCAGAACAACACCGTGAGCCTGGTCAGCCTCATGGCCATGACCGGCAACATCGGCCGGCCCGGCGCCGGCCCGTTCTCGATGACCGGCCAGCCCAACGCCATGGGCGAGCGGCTGACCGGCGGCCTCACCGGACGGCTCCCGTTCAACCAGGGCCTCAACAACGTCGAATGGCGTGACCACATCGCCGACAGCTGGAACGTGCCCCGCGAGCGGCTGGCCGACGTGGCCAACCACGCCCGCAATCCCGGCATGGCCATCGGGATGATGGAGCGCGCGCTCAAGGGCGAGGTGAAGGCCAACTTCCTGATCTACGCCACCCACATCGACCTGCCCGACCAAGAAAACCTGGTGCGGCCGGCGCTGAAGAAGACCTTCAACGTGGTGCAGGAGATCTACCGCCACGCGCCCAACAACCTGTACGCCGACGTCATCCTGCCGGCGGCCACGTGGGGCGAGTGGGTCGGCGGGACCTACATCCAATCCGAACGCCGGTTCTACGTCTGCGACGGCACCGCCAACCCCATCGAGGGGACGATGCCGGACATGGACATGGTCATCGACAAGGGCAAGGCCATCGCCAACCGCCTGGGCCTCGATGGCGACAAGATCTTCCCCTACAAGCGCATGGCCAACGGGTTCTACGACCCCGAGGACGTGTTCCGCGACTTCGTGAAGGCCAGCAAGGGCAGCGACGCCGACATGACCGGCATGCTGGAAGTGGAAGAGCGCGACGGCATCGGCCTGTACGACCAGATCCGAAACCACCGCGGCATCCAGTGGCCGGCCCCCAACTACGAGGTCGCGAAGGCCGGCGGCACGAAGCGCCGCTACCTGAACCAGGAGGACGCGTCGTGGGTCCAGAAGCCCTACGGCTCCTTCCGGCACAAGGACGGCAAGCTGCACATGTACTGCTGCGAGCAGGACTACAGCCAGCGTGAAGAGGTCATCGCGCAGCTGTCCCGCATGGGCACCGAGGAGGGCTTCTACGCCATCGACAACGAGGAGTGGCTGATCAAGGCGCGGGACATGGCGCTGACGCCGGAGCTCCCCGACTTCGACTTCCTGGACACCAAGTGGGACGAGGTCCCCGACGGCAAATACCCCTTCTGGGTGGGCCTGGGCGTCGTCTACGAGCACTTCCACACCGCCAAGACCATCCGGCAGGGCACGACCCGCAAGCTCGTGCCCGAGCAGTACGTCGAGATGCACCCCGACGACGCCGCGGCGTTGGGGGTGGAGGACGGCGAGTGGGTCGAGATCTCCACCCGGCGCGGGGCCTACGAGGCGCGCGTGTCGGTCGGTCTGGACTCCGTGGTCAAGCCGGCGCGCAACCTGGTGCCCAAGGGCTACTTGTTCTCGCCCTGGAACCTGAGCGTCGCCGACTCGGCGGACCCGCCCAAGAACAAGTGGCTGGCCAACCGCGTCAGCCACCGCGCCTACGACCCGGTCAGCGGCCAGGTCGACTTCAAGAAGCTCGCCGGGCGCGTGCGCAAGCTGAACCAGACTTGAACAGGGGCGGCCCCGAGGGGGGGCCGCGTCCGGAGGGAGTTCCAGGATGGACAACCCCAGCCGCCGAGGTCTCCTCGGAGTGGCATTCGCAGCGGTGGGCGCGGTCGCCGGCAAAGCCACCGGGATGGACTCGGACCGTCACGGGAAGCTGACGGTCCGGCCTCCCGGGGCGCTCCCCGAAGACGAGTTCCTCTCCAAGTGCACCCGCTGCTTCCAGTGCGGCGACGTGTGCCCCAATGGGTGCATCGAGTTCCTCCCCCCAAGCGATGGGGTGGGGGAAGCCTGGACCCCCTGGATCCGGCCCCGCTCCCGCGGTTGCACGGCCTGCATGAAGTGCACGCAGGTCTGCCCCACGGGGGCCCTGGAGCCCATCGACCCCGACCCCGAGACGGTGCCGGGCAAGGTCAAGATGGGCCTCGCTCGGCTCAACCGGTCCATGTGCTACTCGTGGGAGGAGCCGGCCCGCACCTGCGGCGTCTGCTACCGCGCCTGCCCGTTCCCCGGCAAGGCGATGACCATCACGCTGTACGAGCGGCCCATCGTCAATCCGGACCTGTGCATCGGCTGCGGGCTGTGTGAGCAGAGCTGCATCCACCTGCCCCAGGCCATCCGCATCATCCCCGTGGACAGGAGCCCGGCATGAAGCGCACGACGCCCCGCATGGGCCGCGGCCGGTGGCTTCAGTTCGTGCGCAAGGCGTTTCAGGTGTTGAGCTTCGGCTTCATCGTCTACGCCGCCTTGAGCATGCACTGGCGCAACTACAAGGAGGCGCACAACAGCCGACGCATCGTCGAGCTCATGACGGACAAGTGGAGCGCCCGGTTGTACAACTGGAACGATCGGTTCCTGTCGCTGTTCGGCGACTCCGCGGAGATCTCCGACGGGCTGCTGGGCGGCCCGTGGGCCGCCAGCTTCTTCGGCTTCCCCCTGGTGGACCCGTGGAACGCGGCGACCGTGTTCGTGCAGTCGGGCACCCTGCCGGGCTCCATGGCGATGGCCGCGGTCCCGCTGCTGGGGGGGCTTCTGCTGGGCAAGGTGTTCTGCAGCTTCCTGTGCCCCGCGCGGCTGGCCTTTGAGCTGTCCTCGGGCATGCGGCTGGGGCTGCAGCGGCTGGGCGTGGAGCTGCCGGCGTGGCGGATCCCGCGCATGGGGCTGTCGGTGGCGGTGGGCGTGCTGGCGTTCTCGGCGTTTGCGGGGGCCGCGGGCTTCCACCTCGTGCTTCCGTACCTGGGCATCTCGGCGGCGCTGCACCAGCTGATCCTGGGCGGGACCGTCGGCTTCCTGGCGGCGTGGGTGGGGCTGCTGATGCTGGCCGACATGCTCGTCGTTCCGGGGCAGATCTGCCGCTCGCTGTGCCCCACCGGGGCCCTGCTGGAGCTCGTGGGCCGACGGCCCGCGGTCGTGCTGGAGGCCGGCGAGACGCCGTGTCCGAAGGGCTGCAATCTCTGCCAGCGCGCGTGTCCGTACGGGCTCTACCCCGGTCACGAGGAGCACTTTCCGGGCTGCGATTCGTGCGGTCGGTGCACGCCGGTCTGCCCCGAGCGGAAGCTCAGCCACGCGTTCGTCGTGCCCTTGGTGAGCGCGCCGGCCAAGCGCCGCCTGCCCGTCGTCGGCGCGCTCGCCCTGGCGGTGTTTGCGACCGTCGCTACGCCGGCCCCCGCCCTCGCCCACCACAACAAGGGCCTGCCCCACTACGGCTACTTCGAAAACTACCCCCAGGTCCCCACGGAGGAGTACGTGCTGATCCGCGGCCGCTGGGAGGCCGGGGCGACGCTGTTCAACTTCCAGGGCATGAAGCGGCGGTCGAGCACGACGCCCAACGACGTGCGGATCTTCGCCTACCTCTACGACCTGACCGACGACGTCGGGTTCGAGGGGGCGGCGAGCCTGGACGTCCTCAAGGACGGTGAGCTGGTCGACTCGTTCGAGCGGCTCGAGCCGGACGAAGAGACGGTCTACCGGCTCCGCGTGACACTCCCGGAGTCGGGCAACTACACCCTGCGGTTCCGATTCGACATCAACGGCGCGCCCCAGCAGGTCGACCTGCCCTTCCGCGCCGACCTGGCGGTGGACGACGTGAACTGGGCGCTCGTGGGGATCCTCGGCGCCATCGGGTTCGGGGTCTTCGCCCTGGCGGCCGCGGGCCGGAAGAAGCGCTTCAACGCGCGGGCTCCGGCGGCAGAAACGCCCGCCTGATGGACCACTCGCAGATGGAGCACATCATGACGCCCGACGGGCGCATGGTGATGATCATGCAGGGCATGCCGGGGTGGCTGTTCGGCCTCGCCATCGCCGCCGTCATCGTGCTCAGCTTCGTCGTCGTGGAGCGCCGCGGCGTCTCGCTGGACGACGGCGGGCGCCTGGTCATCGGGGGGCGGCGGGGCTGGCCGCGCTCGGCCCTGACGTCCCGCTGGTTCCAGACCGCGTTTCAGGCACCGGTCGTCGTCGGCTTCCTCTTCGTCATCTACGCGGGCCTGTTCGGCGACTTCGCCACGAACATCACGCCGATCCTGACCTGGACCATCTGGTGGGCCGGCCTGATCTTCGCCGTCGCCGTGTTCGGGAACCTGTGGTGCTTCCTGTGCCCGTGGGACGCCATCGCCAACGTCGTTTCCCGCGTGACGCTGTGGCGCAAGAACGAGTCGCTGTCCCTGGCCCTGCCGGTCCCGGGCTGGCTCAAGACCGTGTGGCCGGCCATCGCGCTATTCGTGGTGCTGACCTGGCTGGAGCTGGGCTTCGGCATCACCAACAACTCGCGGCAGACCGCCTACGTCGCGCTGGGGATGATCGTCGGCGCCATCGTGTTCGCGCTGCTGTTCGACAAGAAGGTCTTCTGCTCGTCGGTATGCTTCGTCGGGCGCATCAGCGGCATGTACGCCAACGCGGCGCCGGTGGAGATCCGCACCCGGGACACCCGCATCTGCGACCTCTGCGAGACGCGGGACTGCCTCACCGGCAACGAGAACGGCTACCCCTGCCCCACCGGGATCGACCTGGGCCTGCTGGACGACAACACCCACTGCACGATGTGCACGGAGTGCTTCAGCACCTGCCCGCGCGGCGCGCCCGTGATCCGCATCCGGGCGCCGGGGCGGGACCTGAGCCGCGTGACGCGGCGGCGCACCGACGAAGCCTGGCTGGCCCTGGTGCTGCTCGCGCTGACCGGCTTCCACGGCCTGAGCATGACGCCAGTGTGGCAAGACGTCCGGCCCGGCAACAGCGACATCGTGGGCTGGATCGGCAGCGTGCTGGGGGTCGGGGAGCTGATGGCGTTCACCGTCGGCATGGCCGCGGTCTGCGCGCTGCCCATCGTCGCCTACCTCGCCTCGACCTGGCTCGCGGCGCTGTGGGTCAAGGGCAGTGAAGCCAACTTCCGCACCCTCTTCATCGACTACGCCTGGGCGATTCTGCCGGTCGCGATGTTCTATCACCTGGCCCACAACGCGATGCACCTCTTCATGGAGGGCCAGGACATCGTGCCGGCGTTGTCGGACCCCCTGGGCCGCGGCTGGGACCTGTTCGGCACCGCGGACATGCACCTGCAGCCGTTCCTCGGCACGAACGCGACCTGGGCCGTCCAGGTGACGCTGGTGCTGGTGGGGCACCTGCTGGGCGTGGTGGTCGCCCACCGGATCTCCCGGCGCATCTTCTCGGACCCGAAGATGGCGACGCGGTCGCTGGTGCCGATGCTGGGGATGATGGTGCTGATGAGCGTCGGCGGGCTCTGGCTGATGCACCTGGACATGAACATGCGCATGGGGCGGATGTAGTGAGCGGCGACCGACGCTCCGCGGTCCGCCTGATCGGCGCGATGTTCACGGACCTCGCCGCCGCGCCGGCGACGGCGCTGGGGGCCGGGCAGCGCGAGAAGCGCCCCTTCCAGCGGCCGCCGGGGTCGGGAACCGAGGCCGAGTTCCTGGAGGAGTGCACGAGCTGCGGCGACTGCATCACCGCGTGCCCCTGGACGGCGATCGGCGTGCTCCCGGAGGCGGCCGGTCTCGCCGCGGGCACGCCGGCCATGAACACCGCGCGCGCGGCCTGCCACCTGTGCGAAGACCTGCCCTGCGTGGCTGCCTGCGAGCCCGGGGCTCTGCTGGCCATGGGGCCCGAGAGCATCATGCTCGGACTCGCGGAGGTCGACGAGGACGCCTGCCTCCCGTTCAAGGGGCCCGAGTGCGGCGCCTGCGTGCCCGAGTGCCCCCTGGGCGCGATCACGCTGTCCCGGGCGCGGCCGTCCATCGACTCCGACGTCTGCAACGGCTGCGGCCTCTGCGTTCCCGCCTGCCCCAACTTCGCGTCGGCGATTTCGATCTACCGACTCTGAGTCGCGCCGGGGCGGATGCGGGCGCCGCCAGGGGCAGCGCCCGCGGGTCGTCGGCTACTTCATGAACGCGGTGCGGATGTAGGCCAGCACGTCGGCCTGCTGCTTGGCGTCGAGCACGGCCGACCAGGCGATCATCGTGGTGCCTTCGACGCCGTTGGCGATCGCGTCCAGCAGCTCGGCGTCGGACTTCGCCGAGCGGGTCTTGTCGTTGACGAAGTCGGCGCCCAGAGCGCCGCCCATGCCGGTGCCATCAGCCTGGTGGCAGGCGAGGCAGTTGCTGTCGTAGACCGCCTTGCCCGCAGCCGCATCACCCGCGGGGCCGGCGGCCTTCGCGACCGCGGGGGGCTCCGCCTTGGGGGCTTCCGCCGCCGGGGCGGGTTCGGCCTTGGCGGCGGGGGCCGCGGCGGGGGCGGCGGGGGCGGCGGGCTCGGAGTCGCCACCGCAGCCCAGGGCGAATGTGAGGGTCAGCAGGCAGAGGATGCGAGAGAGGGTCATGGAGTCTCCGGAGGGATGTCGTGAAAGGGGGTGGTCAGCAGGGCGTCCCAAGTGGTTCGCCGCGCCCCGGGGAGGGTGCGCTGGGCCTCAGCCGCCTCCACCCCCGAAAAGCTGAGGATCGGCTTGCCCATGATGTTGGTCCGCTCGATCCCGACCACATATACAGCGTCCTGCGCCTCGATCCACGGCCGGGCCGCGTCGTCGGCCGCTGCGGCGTCGAATCCGGGACCCAGGTCTTCGACCCAGACCGCCAGCGGCTTGCCCAGGGACGAGGGCGTCTGCACCCAGGCCCGCAAGTCGCCCAGCGAACAGAAGTGGCGGTGCTCTCCCCCGCGGTGCAGCGTCTGCCCCCGCGGCGCGGGCTGGTCCCGAACGGTCATCCCGCACACGGCGCACTCGGCGGGCCCGTGGTCCACGGCGACACGCTCGACGGGGGCCTCGCTCGCCGACGACCCGCAGCCGAGCAGCCCCGCCAGGGCGAGCGCGATCAACGCGATGCGGCTCACGCCTGCACCGCCTGGCGCCGGCCCAGGGCCAGGCCGCCAACCACGAGGGGTCCGACGATCCAGACAGCCCAGACGGCGGCGCGAACCGCCGAGCCCGGGAGCAGGCCTTCGACGCCGAGCCCGTCGAACCCCCCACCGATGCCCAGCTTGAGCAACAGCGTGGAGCGGAACAGGCCGGCCGGATTCAAGGCCACCAGCGTGCCCACGTCGGCCCCCGCCAACGCCCCGTCGGTGGCCACGAGCGCGGCCAGCAGGCCGAGGTCGTAGAAGAACACCAGCGCGAACCACGTCACCACCGCGAGGCTCGCGGCCGTCGCGTGGCGGTGGGCGATCACCGACAGCAGCACGCCGATCGACAAGAACGCCGCACCCAACAGGACCGTGTGCGGCAACAGCGTCGCGATCAGCCTTCGCTGCCCGGGCTGCAGCCAGATCGCTGCCGCCCCCAGACCCAGACCGATGGACACGCTCAGCGCGAGGCCCCGACCCAGGTACTTCGCCAGCAGAACCTCGCCCCGCTGCACGGGCAGGGACAACAGCAAGCCCAGCGTGTGGCGCTCGCGCTCCCCGACGATGGCGTCGTGGCCCAGAATCAGGGCCACGAGGGGCACGAGAAACGTCGTCAGCGTCACGATGCTGGGGGCCGTCACCGCGGCCGCGGACTCGGCCGCCGACCGCCCGTACAGGGCCACGCCCGACGCCAACGCCGCGAACAGCAGCGTGATGATCAGCACCCAGCGGTCGCGGATCCGCTCCTGCAGCTCATGCAAAACCAAAGCTCGGCCCGTGGAAAACACCTCAGCCCTCCAGCAACCGTTGGTAGACCTCGTCCAGGCCGGGTTCTTCGACCCGCATCCCGGCGACGGCCCCGTCGAATCGGTCCAGCGCTCGGACCGCGTCCAGCAAGTCCGCCGGCGCGACCTCGACCCGCAGGCCCCCGCGGCCCAGATCCACCGGAACGCCCAGCCGCTCGCTCAACTGGCCGGCCAGCTCCTCGGCGCGGCCGAGGTCCCCAAGCTCGACGCTGACGTGCACCGGAAGCTGGGTCTGCTGACGCAACGAGTCGGGGCTGCCGCTGGCGACTACCCGCCCCCGCGAGAGCACGTGCACGCGGTCGGCCCGCCGCTCGACGAGCGCGAGGTCGTGAGTGCTGACCAGGACCGTCCGCCCCGCCGCCCGCCACTCGGCGAGCACGTCCCACAGCAACGACAGCCCTTCCTGGTCCAGCCCCCCCGTCGGCTCGTCGAGGACCAGCAACTCCGGCTCCGACAGGATCGCGATCCCCAACCCCAGCCGCTGCCTCATGCCCCGGCTGTAGCCGCGGACGGGCCGTCCCGCCGGGCCGGCAAGCCCCACGAGGCTGAGCACCTCTTCGCGGCGGCTCTTGGAGACCCCGCGGGCGCGGGCGAAGAAGGTCATCACCTGCCGACCGGTGAGGTTCTCGGAGAACGCCACGGACTCGGGCAGGTAGCCAAGACGGTGTCGGAAGGCCATCCGCGCGCGCAGCTTGCCGGCCAGCACGTCCACCCCGTCGACCAGGATGCGGCCGTCGTCGGGCGTCACCAGCCCCAACAGGACCGAGAACAGCGTGGACTTGCCGGCGCCGTTGGGCCCCGCCAGGACCGCCACTTCGCCAGGCTCGAACGGAATGGTCACGCCGTCGATGGCCTGGACCGTGCCGAAGCGCACGCGCAGTTGGTCGATCTCGATCCTCACGGGATGCTCTCCTCGGCGGTGCGCTCGGCCATGCGGGGGGCGGGGTCGATGATGGTGGGCACGGCGAGCGATGGCACCAGCTGCTGAACCCGGAGCATCACCTCGAGCACCGGGCTGGACAGCAGCAAGGCCGCGGACGGATGTCGGTGCAGCAGCACCGCCGTGGTGGAGTCTACGCGGTAGGCGCGGTCCCCCCGTCCGTCGAGGTCCTGATCCCAGCCCAGGTAGTCGCTCCAGTAGTTGCCGTCTTCTTCGTCGCCCCACTGCTGGTCCGTCGCCGACACGAAGAACACCTGCTGCCGGTTCCCGACGAACTCGTTCCCCCGCAGCACGTTGCGCTCGGAGCCGGCCCACACCCGCGCGCCGACCTCGTTGTGGGCGACGCGGTTGTCGATCACCTCGTTGTCGAGGCTCGAGAAGAAGAAGAGCCCCTCGCCGTTGCCCTCGACCACGTTGTTGGCGATGCGGGCGTACTGGACGTCCCGGAAGAGGATCCCGTGGGCCTCGTTGCCCGTGGAGACGTTCTCCTCGACGACGATGTGGTGGCTCGACATGAGCGCGATGCCGGCGGTGCAGCCGCTGATGCGGTTGCGGCGGACGTTGTTGCTCCACGAGTACATGTAGTGGATGCCGTAGCGGAGATCCCGGGCCTCGTTGCCTTCGATGAGGCTGTCCTCGGTCGCGCTGACGTAGATGCCGTCGCGGGCGCCCTCGATGTGGTTGTTGATGACCCGCAGCCCGGTGCTGTCGAACAGGTGGATCCCGTTGCCGCGGTTCGACCGGTGGCCCAGGTCCTTCCGGCCCACGATGTGGTTGCCTTCGATGTGGACCTCGCGGCCCTGGTGGATCCAGATCCCGAACGTGCAGCCGGTCATCTCCGTGTCCCGAATCGAAGACCCGATGGCCTCGGGCGCGACGTACACGCAGGAGTCGGGCCCCCGCCGGTCGTCGCCGCTGTCGCGGAGCGTCAGGCCCAGCAGCCGGGCGCCGGGCGCCGTCAGGGTCACCACCGTGCCCACGCCCTGCCCGTCGATCACGCCGCCCGTCCCCTGCAGGGTGACGGCCTTGTCGACGACGACCGGGCCCGGCCAGATGCCGGCCGGCACCAGCACGCGGTCCCCGGGCGCAGCGGCGTCCACGGTGGCCTGCACGGTCGGCGCGTCGGTGCCCACCACCAGGTCGCGGGCGTGGGCGAGCGTCGGTGCCAACAGCAGGCCCAGGACCGCGAGGCCGGCGGCCCTCACGAGGTCGCTCCGGCGGCCAGTTGGGCCTTCTCGGCCTTTTCGGCCCGGCGGCGGATCTGCACGAGGGGCGGGCACCGCTGTTCGTCGTGGTACGTCGCCTCGCACTCCCAGCAGTTCAGGCATTCGCGGGCGTCGATGGTGCCGTCCTTGCGGATCGCGCGGGGCTCGCAGTCCCGGGGGCAGATGCGGCAGCCGGTGGAGCAGAAGTCGCGCCGGTAGGGGGACGACAGGCGGAAGCTCGACGGCAGCGCCAGCGCCGCGCCCAGGGGGCAGAGGTACCGGCAGAAGGGTCGCCACACGAAGAACGACGCGCCCAGCAGCAGCAACCACCACCCGAAGATCACGGCGTGCCGGGTCCACGGCGGCACGAAGAAGGTCGACTTGAACGGCTCGACTTCGGCCATGCGCTCGCCCCACTCCGGGGAGATCAGGAAGACCGTCGGCAGGACGCCGAACACCGCGTAGCGGAGCAGGCGGGCCTTGTTGTGCGCGGCATCGGGAAGCTCGTAGTCGGGCAGCTTGAGCAGGCGGCCGACCTTGAAGATCAACTCCGTCATCGTGCCGTAGGGGCAGACCCAGCCACAGAAGACACCGCGTCCCCACAGGGCGGTCGTGATCGCGATGAAGATCCAGGTGACGAAGAGCATCGGGTCCGACAGGAACAGGCCCCACCGCCACTCGTTCTGTACCCCGTCGGCGAGCGTGAACAGCTGGGTGACCGACGGCTGCAGCGACAGCGTGAGGCCCAGCCCCACGAAGCTGACGACCAGGAAACCCAAGTGGATCCGCTGGATCCGAGCGGTGTTCGCCGCGGTCCAGCGCCGACCCGCGAACACGCCGACGACCGCGAGCAGGTAGGCCACCAGCAGGGCGACCGGCGCCCGCTTCATGGTCCACGCGCGACGCCAGACCAGGCTCTCGGGGTCCGGCCCGTCGAGCAGGTACACGGAGCGCGGCACGCGGAACGAGGTGCGGAAGCTCTTGAACACGCGCTCGATGCCGCCGTCGAGGGTGAATGCGCTGGCGAGGAACACGAGGTCGAACTCGAGCCCGGGGTCCAGGCGGTCGTCGCGAGCGACGAACAGCGCGCCTTCCTTGAAGCGGGGCGCCCCGGCGGCGGCCGGTTGGCCGATGTTGCTGTAGTCGAGGTCGCGGAAGACCACCTGCCGAACGCCCTGCTCGAGGCGGACGCGGTCGAAGATGCCGCCGCGCACGAAGCCGGAGCCCTTGAGCGACGACGTCCCGGTGCCCAGCATCACGACGAGGTGCTCGCCCGGCGCAAGCGCCGAGGTCGCGTTCTCCCACGCCCGCTCCCCGAGGATCGCCTTGCCGACCGGGGCCGAGTCGATGACGCCGAACCAGATGTCGATGAACGGCTCGGACCCGCCGGCCTGCCCCATCTCTTCCTGCGTCACGGTGAGGCGACCGAGGGCCCTCTCGTCGACGAGCTGCGCCCACGTCCAGGGTTCGCCCTCCTCCACGAAGTGCCCCGGGACCCGGGGAGCGCGGGCGACCACGCCCTCCTCCTCACCGAGGCGGCGAGCGGTCTCCATGATCGTGCGGCTCTCGGCCAACACGGTGACCGTCGCGCCGGAGATGACGTCGACGGAGAAGGCGTTGTCGGCCTTGCCGCCAACCACCACGTGCGCGTCGGCGGCGAGCCCGATGTGCCGGTCGACGAAGTCGTGGAGCTCCGACTTGGGGATGCCGACCAGGAGGATCGGCTCGGAGTGGTGCACCACCCGCGCGCCCGCAATGCGGCCCGCGGGGTCCAACCCCACCAGGGTCACCACCGGCTTGCCGGAGTAGGCCGCGATGTCGACGACGTCCGTCGACAGCGTGACCCAGCCCACCGGCTCGCCTGCGGCGTCGAGGCCTTGAGCCCACGGTCGGTCCGGCACGGGCGCGAACGTCGCCGCGCCAGGCAATACCTCGGCGCACGGATCGCGGGTGCAATCCAGCGCTCGGTCGAAGGCGTCGAAGTGAACCTGCGCCGAAGCGCTCCCCGCCACGGCCGTGACGATCCCGCAGAGCAGGACCGTCAGCGACCGGGCAGAGCGTCCAAGGCTGAGCGGGGACTCAGGCTTCAACCATCATCCGGCCACGCATCTCCAGATGCAGGGCGTGGCAGAACCAGGAGCAGTAGTACCAATAGAGGCCGGGAGGACCGGCGGTGAACGTGGCCGACTGCGTGTCCTGGGCGTTGATCAGGAAGTTCACGTCGTGCTGGCAGACGCAGAAGCCGTGACTCAAGTCCTCGACGTTGTCGATGTTGGTCACGATGACCTGGACCTCGTCCCCGGACTTCACCGTGAACTCACCCATGTTGAACTTGGGCGCCTGGCTCGTCATGTAGACGCGGACCTTCTTGCCCTTCCGCACGACGGTGTTGGCCGTCATCAAGTCGACGCCGTCGGCCTTCGCCCACTCCTGGTAGGTCTTGAACCGGTCGTCGGCCCGGTCCTGGACCTTGAGGGTCTTGATCAGGTCCTTCTGGACGATCACGCAGTCGTGGGGCTCGGAGAACGTCGCCCCGTCGTGCACGACCTTGAGGTCGTCGCGGGTCATGTCGATGAGCTGGTCGTTCTCGGGCCGGAGCATCCCGACCGGCAGGAAGCGATCCTTGCTGAACTTGCACAGGGCGACCAGCCACTTGCCGTCGGCGTCCTTCGTCTCGGACATCGACGCGTTGGTGTGGCCCACCTGGTAGTGGACGTCCACCTTGGCGATGATCGGGTTCACGTCCTCGCCGGCGTACTGGCGGATGGCCAGGTCGATGTTCCACTTCGTCATCACCGAGTCGATGAAGATCGAGGTGTAGGCGTAGCCCTTGCCGTCGAACGCGGTGTGCAGCGGCCCCAGGCCGACTTCCGGCTCGGCGACGACGCAGTCGCGTGGCTTGATCTTCCCGGCGAAGGCGTCGGCCAGCTTCTCGATCGAGACGACCGAGCAGGTGGGGCTGAGCTTGCCCGAGCAGATCGCGTACTTGCCGTCGGGCGAGACGTTCACGCCGTGGGGGCTCTTCGGAATCGGGACGCGCAGGACGTACGCGCCGTCGGCGCCGCGGGCATCGAGCACCGGCACGCCGTTGATGTTCTGGGCCTTGCCCCCGGCGACCGCGTCGGCGATCGCCTCGAGGTTGAAGACGTACAGCCAGTCGAGGTCCGCGGCCATCATCTCTTCGAGCGTCACGCCGCCTTCGGAGTTGTAGCAAGTGGCAAAACGAGTACTTGCCCTCGTAGTCCGTGGCGGCGAGGTCGAGGTTGCCTTCGACCTGGACCTGCCACTTCACTTCCATCGTCTCACCGTCGATGGCCGTGTGCGTGCCCGAGTACTTCGTCGGATCGAGCATGTCCCGACCGTCGTTGGGGTACGGGATGCGGAACTCGGAGTTGCACAGGACCAAGCCAGTCTTGTGCCGCTGCGGGAAGATGCCGTGGGTGCCCTGGGCGTTGGGGATGTCGACGATCTTGTCGACTTCCATGGTCGCGATGCGGATCCGGGCCAAGCGGCCGGACATCTTGTCGTTCACGTAGATGTAGCGGCCGTCGTAGGTGCCGTCGTTGTAGCTCAGGTGAACGTGGTGGGTGTCACCGGCCATGCGGCCGCCGAGCAGGTCCTTGCTGAAGTCCGTGGAGCCCCAGCCGGTGGCGCTCTCGCGGTTGAAGACGGGGATTCGCTTCAGCTCGCGCATGGACGGCACGCCGTAGATGCGGACTTCGCCCGACTGACCGCCGGACCAGAAGCCGTAGTAGTCGTCCAGCTGGCCGGGCGCCACGTGGGCGTTCTGGCCCTTGGGCTCAGCCGCGGGCGCGGGGGTGGCCGCGGCGCCCGACGTGCCGTCGGCGGCGCACCCGGGCAAGCCCAGGGCGACGGTCGATCCGCCGAGGAACGCGCTGGCTCCGATGAGGAATCCACGGCGGCTGCGCGCAGGCTCAGGCCGCGGGTCCAGGTCGCCAGAAGTCTTGGTCTTGGGGTCGTCGCTCACGATTCGTCTCCGCCCGATTTGGGGGTGGTCTCTCCGCGGCTGCCGGTCCTGGCCACGCGGATGTAGCGCCTCAATGCACTAAGGGGGCCAACCTCAGCAGACCTCCAGGTCTGCTGACTCTCCGGGCCGCCGCGGCCCGGCGCCGAGCGCGATCTGTGTTGGCCCACGCAACCGATCCAGCCCGATCTGTGTCTTTTCACCCGATCCGGGCCCGGCGGGCCCCGGGGCCGCCGATTGGGGCCCGGGTCTGGCGCGCCGGCTGCCGCTGTCGTAGGCAGTCCCCATGGACCCGCCGACTGGATCAGTTCCCAACTCGTTGACGTGGGCGGCAGCCCGACGGGGTGTGCCGGTCGTTGGCTCCGAGCAGGTCCAGTCGCTCTGGGGCGGGTACGGCCGCATCGTGCGAGTGCGCTTCGCCGACGGTTCGACGCGCATCGTCAAAGAGGTTGAGCCGCCGCCCGGCGAGGGGATCGGCCACGAACGAAAGCTGCGCTCCTACGCCGTCGAGCACGCGTTCTACGCGCTGCCCCCCTCGGTCCCCAGGGCGCGAACCGCGGCGTGCGACGGCGTTCACTTCGAGGCGGGCCACGTCTGGTTCCTGCTCGAAGACCTGGACGCCGCGGGGTTCGCCGGGCGCCGCCACCGCCTCAGCGGACGCGACGCAGACGCTTGCCTGCGCTGGCTCGCGGCGTTCCACGGGGCCCACCTGGGCGAAGAGCCCCAGGGGCTGTGGCCCGTCGGCACCTACTGGCACCTGGCGACCCGCCCCGATGAGTTGGCGGCCATGGCGCAGGGGGCCCTGAAGGACGCCGCGAGTGCGTTGGATGCCGCCCTGAACGAAGCGCGCTTCCAGACCTGGGTCCACGGCGACGCCAAGCCCGCCAACTTCTGCTTCGGGCCGGCGGGCGTCGCCGCCGTCGACTTCCAGTACGTGGGCGGAGGCGTCGGGGTGAAGGACGTCGCGTACCTGCTTGGGTGCCTGTCCGACGCGGAACTGCAAGCCAACGGCGATGCCCTGCTCGACCGCTACTTCGAGCTCTTGGGCGGGGCTCTGTCTTCGGCAATCGACGCCGCCGCTGTCGAAGCCGAGTGGCGCGCGCTGTTCCCCACCGCGTGGGCCGACTTCGCCCGGTTCCTGGCCGGGTGGGCGCCGGGGCGGCGCGACGGGGCCTACGGCCAGGGCTTGACCAACCAGGCGTTGGCTGCGTTGTAGGCGGAGCTACTCGGCCGCCCACGCCTCCACCCGCGCCCGCAGCGTCGGCAGCGGGATGGCGCCGGCGCCCAGCACCAGGTCGTGGAACGCGCGCACGTCGAAGTCCTCGCCCTTGGCCGCTTCGGCCTCGGCTCGCAACGCCAGGATCTCCAGCTGCCCGACCTTGTAGGCCAGCGCCTGCCCCGGCCAGCTGACGTAGCGGTCGACTTCGTTGTCGATGTTGTTGGGCGCGAGCGGGGTGTTCTCGGCGAGGTAGTCGATGGCCTGCTGCCGCGACCAGCCGAGGGCGTGGATGCCGGTGTCGACGACGAGCCGGCCAGCGCGCCAGGCATCGAAGCTCAGCATCCCGAGCAGGTCGAGGTCGCCGGAATAGAGCCCCATCTCCTGGGCCAGGCGCTCGGAGTAGAGACCCCAGCCTTCGACGAATGCGGTGAACCCGCCGTGGCGCCGGAACGCAGGCAGCGCCGGCAGTTCCTGGGCGATGGCGATCTGCAGGTGGTGGCCGGGGATCGCCTCGTGGAACGCCAGGACCTCCGCCTCGTGGCGGGGGCGGGTCTCGGGCGCGTAGGTGTTGACGTAGTACTCGCCGGGCTTGCTGCCGTCGGGCGCCGGCCCGCGGTAGTAGGCGATGGTCGTGTACGGGGCTTCGTAATCGGGGATGGGAACCACCGTGCAGGGGGCCTGGGGCAACCGACCGAACACCTGCTCCATGGCCTCCGTCGCCGCCGCCAGCGCCGCTTCGGCCTTCGCCTGCACCTGCTCGGACGTCTCGAAGTAGAGGGACTCGTCGGTGCGAAGGCGCTCGAAGATGGTCTGCAGGTCCGACTCGTCGAAGGCCCGGCCGCCGATCTCCACGAACTCCGCGTGGATGCCGGCCATCTTCTCCAGCCCCAGCTCGTGCAGCTCCTGGGCGGTGCGCGGCAGCGTCGTGAAGCCTTCGATCAGCGCCGAGTAGCAGGCCTCGCCGTCGGGCAGGTGCACGAGCCCCGAGTGGGCGTCGTCGCGGCCAGCGGGCAGCAACTCGGTCTCCAGGAACGCCACGTACTCCTCGAACTTGGGAAGCAGCTCCGACTCCAGCAGGGCGTCGATCTCCGCGAGCAGCTCGGTCGTGTCGACGTCGCCTACGACCACGAGGCGGCGCATGGGCTGCTCCGCCAGGGGCTTGTCCAGCTGCGCGCGGAGCTGCTCGATCGTGCGGCGCAGCGACTCGGCGGTGGCCACCCGGCCCGACTCCAGGCCTCGGCGCAGGTTGGCGATCTCCGCGTCGATGGCCGCGGGCACCAGGCGGTAGCGCGCCAGCATGTTCGCGCCGACCTCGGGCGAGTCGATCTTCATGTTCTCGACGAGGCGGTTGGGGCCGACGACCCCGTTGCTGCGCGGCGAGACGGACCACTCGTCGTACTTGCAGATCTCGCGGGCGATGGAGTCCTTCTGCCCGCGGATGAACAGCTCCCGCGTGAGCGCATCGGCCGGCGAGAGCACGGACTCGTCGATGGCCAGGGCCTGGGCCAGGAACCCGCGGGTCGCCGCCCGAAGCCGGGCCTGGCGTTCGGGCGTGGCGGCGGGCATCTGGTCGTCGAAGCGGTGGTCGCCCAGCCAGGTCGCCCACACCGGCGACGCCTTCATCGAGTGGTCCCAGTGCTGCCGCAGCAGCGAGGCCAGCTGCGGATCCTCCACCCCGGCCGCGGATCGGTGGATCCGATCGGTCTCGTCGATGGAGTCGGAGGTCGGCACGGGCCGAGGCTCCGACGGAATCGTCGTCTGCTCCGGCGGCGCCTTGCTCGCGGTGGCGCAGGCGGTCAGCAGGAAGAGCGGAAGAAGCAGGCGGTTGCACATTGCCGCGGAGTCTGGCCGACGCCGCAGGCGGGGTCCACGCCGGCTAGCGCTTGCGGTGCTCCTTGCGCCACACGCACTTGAGGCCCGTGAAGACGGCCGAGACCGCGCAGACCTTCACGTCCACCAGGTGGGTCTGGAGGATCGTGCTCCGCACGACGTTTCCGCTGAGGTCCGTGGGCACCTTCGACGCCTTCTTGGGCCAGCACGCCCACAGCGCCTTGTCGGGGAAGACCGCCGCTTCGAGCTCGGGCAGCCGGTCGTCGAGCTCGTCCCGCTTCACAAAGAACGCCAGCACCACGTCGGGCGGCTCCCCCAGATCGTCGTCGAACACGACCCCCTCGGGCAGCGGCGCCAGCAGGTCGCGCAGGCCGTCGGGGGGATTGATGAGCGCCACGCGGTGGCCCGCTTTGATCCCCAGCTTCTTCGCGAGGGGGGTTCCCGAATAGCCAGCCGTCATCACACCTCCGCGGGGGGCGCCGGGGTGGCGCCCCCCGCATTGTGCGCCAGGGTCAGGCGCTGCGGCGCTTCCGCTCGCCCGGCGTGACCGTCAATTCGACGACCGCGCCCCCGCGCAGCACGGACAGCGTGGCTTCGGCACCCACGCGAGCCGACAACGCCGCCGCCAGCTGCTCGGGCCGGCCGATGGGGTCGCCCCCCAGGGTCAGCAACGCGTCGCCCAGGCGCACGCCCCCCCCGTCGGCGGGCGAACCGGCCCGCACACCGGTGACCAGCAGCGCCTCCTCGACGCCGGCGGCCTCGAAGTCCGCCCCGTCCAGGTCCACGTTCTGGAACGCCACCCCCAGCCAGCCGCGGGGCACGCCGCCGGTCTGCAGGGCTTCCACCAGCCGCGTCAGGGTCTTGCTGGGGATCGTGGTGCCGCCGCGCACGACGTGGCGGCTGTTGAGGCCGACCACCGTGCCGTCGGCGGCGAGCAGCGGCCCGCCCCCGAAGCCGCCGGGCAAGCTCGCCTCGACGTCGATGAAGCGGTCGAAGCTGCCGCCGAAGCGGCTGGTCCAGGAGCCGGAGACGCCGGAGACGAGGCCGAGCACGGGGCGGATGTTCCGGCCGGGGCGGCCCAGCAGGATCACGAGGTTGCCGGCCCGCAGCTCCGGGTCCCCGAACGCCGCCGGGGTGAGGCCTTCGGCGTCGATGGTCAGCAGGGCGACGTCGGAGCCGCGGTCGGAGCCCACGACCGACGCGATGTGCGTCGTGCCGTCGTGGAGGGTCACCGCGGTGCGGCCGCTGCGCGACAGCGCCGAGGCGACGGTGAGGATGAGCCCGTCCGCGGACCACACCAGGCCGGTGCCAACGCGCCGGCCGGACTGGATGCGAACGAGGGAGGGAGCGGCCGCGTCGAGGGCGGTCGCGAGATCGTCGGAGAAAGAAGTGATGTTGCTCATGCCGAACAACCTGCGCCTTCTTTGCCAGAACGAAACCGGCCCGGTCGGAGGGACCGGGCCGGCTTCACAGGGGCAAGCGTTCCGCCGATCGGCGGGCGTCCATCCCGATTGTCTACATCTCGAGCCAGCCCATCCGCAGAGCGCGGACGACCGCCTCGGTGCGGGTGGCCGCGCCGAGCTTCTCGAGGATCGCGGCCACGTGGAACTTCGCCGTGTGGGCGCTCATCTCCAGGGCGAGGCCGATGTCCTTGTTGCTCAGGCCTTCGGCCAGGAGCTCCATCACCTCACGCTCGCGGTCGGTCAGCGGCTCGTACTCGCCGGCCTCGTCGGCCAGGGGCGGGCGGGTCAGCGCCTCCTCCAGCTCCGGGTCGACGACGGTCAGGCCGACGGCCATGGCCTTCAGCGCGGCGTCCAGGCGCTCGCCGGAGACGTCGCGGTGCAGGAGCCCACGGGCCCCGGCGCGGCGGGCGACCCGGGCCTGATCGAGGTTGCTCACCAGAGCCAGCGTCGGCACCGGAAGCAGCTCGTTGGCGCGGGTCCCGGCGTCCCAGAGGGCGACGTCGGGCAGGGCGTCGAAGCCCTCGTTGGGGGCCGAGGCCCCGGACAGTTGCAGGCCCGGCAGGGCGCCGACCACAGCCGACAGGCCAGCCTGGATGAGGGGGTCCGCGCTCAGCACCTGCACCAGAAGGCGCGGGGTGGTGATCTCGGGGGTGGCGGCAACGTCCCAGGTGTCTTGGTCAAGCATTGTATTCCCTCTTTCAGATATGTCGTATCAGGGTGCGGCCGAACGTTTCAGGCCGCTCTGGTTATTGTTTGGTCGGTCGTGTGCGTTTTCGTTCAGGCGGCCGTGCTGGCCTCCTCGGGGGTCTCGTCGTGGCCGCCCGTCATCGGGGCGGCGGTGTCGTCGAGCGCGGCGTCCAGCACCTCGCTCATGTCTTCGGCCAGGACGAACTCGAGCTCGTCCCGCACCTCCTGCGGCAGGTCATCCAGGTCACGCTCGTTGCGACGGGGCAGGACGATTCGCGTCAGCCCCGCCCGGTGCGCGGCGAGCACCTTCTCCTTGATCCCGCCAACGGGCAGAACCCGTCCCCGCAGCGTGCATTCGCCCGTCATGGCGACGTCGGGGCGAACCCGGCGGCCCGTGAGCAGGGAGGTCAGCGCGGTGAAGATCGTCACGCCCGCCGACGGCCCGTCCTTGGGCACCCCGCCCGCGGGGACGTGCAGGTGCAGGTCCTGGCTGGCGAAGACCGCCGGGTCGATGCCCAGCTCGTCGGCGTGGCTGCGCACGTAGGTCAGGGCCGCGTGGGCGGACTCCTTCATCACGTCGCCCAGCTGGCCGGTGATCTTGAGGCTGCCCTTGCCCAGCATCGAGCTGGTCTCGATGAACAGGATGTCGCCGCCCACCGGCGTCCAGGCCATGCCCGTCGCGACGCCCGGCTGGGCGGTGCGCTCGGCCACCTGGTCGTAGAACTTCGCGCGCCCCAGCAGGTCCGCGAGCGAGTCCGTGGTCACCGCCAGCCCCGAGTCGTCGGACGACCGCGCGATGCGCAGCGCCAGGGCCCGGCAGAGCTTGCGGATCTCCCGCTGGAGCTGCCGCACGCCGGCCTCCCGGGTGTAGCCCCGGACGATGACCTCCAGCGCGCCGTCGTCGATGAGCAGCGCGTCGGGCTCGATGTTGTGCTTCTTCAGCTGCTTGGGGATCAGGTGGTCCCGGGCGATGCGGACCTTCTCCGCCAACGTGTAGCCCGACACCGTGATGATCTCGAGGCGGTCCCGCAGGGGCGCCGTCAGCTTGCTCAGGTCGTTGACCGTGCACAGGAACAGCGCCTCGGACAGGTCGAAGGGGAGCTCCAGGAAGTGGTCGGTGAACGTGTGGTTCTGCTCGGGGTCGAGCAGCTCCAGCAACGCCGCTTCGGGGGAGCCCATCCAGCCCTGACCGAGCTTGTCGATCTCGTCGAGGAGGATGACCGGGTTCTTCACCGACACCTGCTTGAGCGCGTGGAGGATGCGACCGGGGCGGGCGCCGACGTAGGTGCGCCGGTGGCCGCGGACTTCGGCTTCGTCGCGCACGCCGCCCAGGGCGATGCGCACGAAGGGACGGCCGGTGGCGTCAGCGACCGACTGACCCAGCGACGTCTTGCCCACGCCCGGCGGGCCGGCGAGGGCGAGGATGGTGCCGCGGGCTTCGCCGCCCATCTGCTCGACGGCGAGGTGCTCGAGGATCGCCTTCTTCACATCGTCGAGGCCGAAGTGGTCCTCGTCGAGCTTGGCTTCGACGGCGTCCAGGTCGCCGGTGATCTCGGCGCGCTCGGTCCACGGCAGGTCGAGGATCCACTCGACGTAGTTGCGGATGACGCCGGCCTCGGCGCCCTGGTTGCCGATGCCCTCGAGCCGCTGCAGCTCGCGCTCGGCGGTCTCCAGCACGTCGTCGGGCAGCTCCTTGGCGGCCAGCCGGGAACGGAGGCGCGACAGCTCGTCTTCGTCGCCGTCGCCCAGCTCCTTCTGGATCGCGCGCATCTGCTCCCGGAGGAGGTGTTCGCGCTGGGCCTTGTTGCGCTCGGCGCGCACGGTCTTGTCGAGCTTGCTCTTGAGCTCCCCGCGGGCCTTGGTGGCGCGCAGCTTGTCGAGCACGAGCTCCAGCCGCGCTTCGATGGACGGCGTCAACAGGACGGCGACCTCGTCCTCGTCGGGCAGGCCGAGCAAGGCGGCCACGCGATCGGCGGCGACGCCGGCGTCCTCGGGCGAGTCCAGGTGCTCCAGTGCCTTCAGCACCGGCGCGCCCTTGGGGGCGGACGACGCGATCTCCTGGCCCAGCTCGGTGAGGAGGCGTCCGATGGCCGACGCATCGCCGGCGGGCTCGTCGACGGGGCGGGCGACCGCGCGGAGGAACGGCTCACGCTCGCTCAACTCGGCGACGTGAACGCGGCGCTGCCCTTCGACCAGCAGCTGGTACTGGCCGCGGTCGGTGCGGGCGATGCGGAGGACACGGGCCAGGGTGGCGACGCGGTGCAGGTCCGCCAGGGCCGGGTCCGCGACGTCCTGGGCGAGCTGAACGCCCACCAGGATGTGGTCGTTGCGGCGCAGGGAGCGGGCCAGTTCGACGCTGCGGCGGCGGCCGACCGGAACGGTCGTCGTCGTGCCGGGGAGCAGGACGCCGCGGCGGAGGGGGAGCAGCGGCAAAGAACCGGCGGGGAGGGAAGTGGTGCGCGACATCGCGGGTCTCTCCTCGGTCGCGCCGTCCTCGGCCACGACCAGCCGCAGCCCAGCAGGGCCGCGACGAGGGCCCGACAACCGCCGGCGGGGAATGCCGCGGGCGTCTGACGGGCCTCGGTCACGAAGCGTTTGCGTCGTGACCGATGAACAAGACCTAATTTCGTTCACGAGTTCGTCAACCGACTTTTTTCCCTCAATTTCGAAGACCCCCGGGATCGTTGGAGTCTTCGTGGACCGATTCGGTCTACATATAGCCTGTTTCGTATCCTTTCACCACGGAAGGATCCGACGGGAGGCCCGAAAACGGGTCCGGCTGAGGGAGGAATCGAGGCGCGGCGAGGGGCGCCAGCAGCGGCTCAACGGGGGGCGAGGCCGTCGGCGGCGCGGCGCATCAGGGCCTGGCGGCAGGCGGGGCGACGGGCCCGATCAGCGCGCGGTGAGGCCGTTGGTCACGAGGTGGCCGAGGGCGCCCACGAGGCGATCCACCTTGTCGGCCGCCAGGCGGAAGAGCCACGGCGGCGACAGCGGCGCCCACGCCGCGAGCAGCGCTTCGGCGGAGCCCGGGGGGTCCGGGACCGTCAGCTCGCCCGCTGCGTCGCCGTCCCGCAGGAGCTGTTCGACCAGGGCGCTCTGCTCGCCCAGGAAGCGCGCGTAGGCGCCCTGCACGCCGGGGCAGACGGAGTGCAGCAGGTCGCAGGCGTGGAGGCCGTCGGACGACAGCGCCTGAAACGCGCGGGTCCGCCGCTCGAACACTTGCTGCACGCGCTCGGGCCAGGGCAGCGTGGTGTCCGCCGCGGCCTCGCGCATGGGCGCCAGCACCGACGCGTACCGCCGGCCCGACAGCTCTTCGAGGATCGCGTCCTTGCCCGCGAACTCCAGGTACACGGAGCCCACGGCCACGGCCGCCTCCCGCGCGATGTCGGAGACGGTCGTCTTGGTCGGCCCGTAGTGCTGAAGCAGCCGCTCGGCGGCGATCAGGATCTGCTGGCGGCGCGCGAAGTCGGTCTTGCGGACGCTCATGCTTCGACTATGTCGTGAACGAAGGCCTTTGTCATTCAGAGCTTCCGTCGCCCGCGGGGGCGGCGGTGGCCGAGGGGTCCCCGGCGGCGGCCTCCGCGGGCGGCGCCTCGCCCGGCGCCGCCGAGTCGTCGTCGTCGGCCGCGGCCGGCGCCGGCGGTGCCTCTTCCACGACTTCCTTCAGCCGGAGCAAGCCGGCGGTCAGGTCGGCCGCCAGGGGCGTCTCCAGGACCATCGTGACCCAGCCGCCCAGCACCCCGGGGTTCGAGCCCCGCAGGCCCCACAACGCGGTCGTGAACCCGTCCTCCTCGACGAACTCCCAGTACGCCGTCGACTGGCCCATCCCGCCGAACTGCAAGGTGTTCACGATGCGGTTGGGCGGGTCGCTGGTGATCGTCTTGCTGCTGCCGGTGCCCGCTCGCTCGCTGGTCCACGAGTAGCCGGCGCCCACGCCCGTCCGCTGCTCGGTGAGCTCGACCTGCATCGTCGGGTCCCGGTGGGCCCAGGGCTGCCACTGCTGGAACCGCTCGACGTCGGCGACGTAGCCAAACACCTCCTGGGCCGGTGCCGCGATGATCTGACTGCGGGCCACGTCGTAGTCGTTGGGCAGGATCCACCCGCCGACGAGCAGGATGCCGAGCAGCCCACCGAACAACACACCGAACGCCTTGAGGTACTTCATCGCGGGCTCCCCGATCGAGGCGCGGACCGTACCAGCCGCCGAGGTAGCCTTCGACGGTGCGTTCCCTGCTCCCGGCCCTGGTCCTCGCCGCCGTGTTGGTGCCGTCGCCGGCCGCGGCGTGCTCGTGTGGGCCGTCGGGCACTCCCCAGGAACGCTTCGACAAGGCCGACGGCGTCGTGTTCGGCACCGTCGTGTCCAACAACATCGTGACGCTTCTGCCCAGCTTGATCGCCGGCCAGTTCCTGCCCCGGGAGCTCAGCCTCGGGTTCCGCGGCGGCGCCAA
>Ga0055584_100000223_pt1 | contig 53280 bp, 49 predicted proteins | sample OSDHelmetaG_FD_58716 | JGI IMG/M metagenome (GOLD analysis project Ga0055584, IMG submission 58716) | Pelagic marine sediment microbial communities from the LTER site Helgoland, North Sea, for post-phytoplankton bloom and carbon turnover... | ecosystem: Environmental > Aquatic > Marine >... | reverse complement strand
TCCCTCTCCCTCCGCCATTATCGTTGACCTAGTTCCCATAAAACAGCATGTTTTCCAGTAGCTTGGCGATCATCTAAAATCCAAACCTGTTCGCTATACCCATTCCGGCAAACCTTTTGGCAAAGTCCAATTCTCGGGTAAAAGGACTGGGCAGGTTTGTGTGGGCCCCACTCCTTCCCCCAATTCTCATTGAAACCCCGGCCTTCTACAGGGCCTGTAGCTATTTGCAGTGCCAAGCGCGATACGGCGTTCGCTCAAATTCGGCTGACTACGTACAAGCTCGTCATAGATCAACCTATAAAGCGAACGGGCTTCTTGAGTGGATCTGGAAGCCAATCTGGCTGTGCTAATGTCTACCAACAGACCTTCGAGCTTGGCGGCATCTGGGCGGCATCTGAATGTCTGTTAAGGACCCTTAGCGGCCATTTCGCAGACCGAACCAGTCCCTAATTAGGCGGTTCAACATGAATTGAAACGTCCAAAATATTAAATTTCTTTTCCAGAAGTGCCTCTACGGCGTCCGTAATCTCATGCGCTTCAGCAGTCGTTAGGTTCGGGTTTACAATTATCACCATGTCGACGGCCGGCGTTGAGCCAATCCATCTGGACCGCACCCGTTTTACCGTTCTTACGCCTGATACTTTCTGGACTTTATCGATCAGTAGAGCAGGCTCTATCGCGGTTTCATCCAAGAGTACCGGCAATGCCCGTTTAAATAGCCCGTAAGCCAAATACATTATAACGGCAGCGACTCCGATCGCGCAGAGAGAATCGAGCCACGGGTAGCCCTTCGCTGATAACTGCCACCCGCCAATGACAACAATCGTGGTGAGAACATCCGCAAACGTATGACTGGCGTCAGCGAGCAATATGTCCGACCTTAGTCGGCGCGCCCAGTAACGCTGCCAGGAAGCTATTCCAATATTCACGCACAGGACGCCAGACATTATGTAGAGCCCCAACGTGTCCTGTGAGACATCCACCCTATCTCGCTGAACGGCATGTAATGCTATTTCAAAAGCAAGTACCGTCAACAAAACAGCCAACCCAAAGACCGCCATAGTCTCAAACTTGCGATGCCCATAGGGGTGTCGATGGTCTGGCGGCATGGCGGAATACTTGACGACGACCCAGGCGACAACATTATTGGCGACATCAGTCAGGGAATGTGCGGCATCACCCAGGATCGCTAACGATCCGGTTGAAAGCCCGACAATCAATTTAGCAAGCAATACGACAACGTTGGCCGAACCCTCTACCAGGATTATACGTCGGACCAAACGATCCCTATGCTCACTTCCACCCATCTTCGGCTGTTACCGTATTTATTAATCAAAAATTGGCCGGGTAGTCGGCGTTCAGGCTCAAAAAGACTATCACCTAAGAGTGAATGTGCCTTTCTTTGGTGCAGCACTCAATCGGTGAGACAGAGACCGGGCGCACCCTCAGCGCCATCCTGCGCATGATCACAGTACACGCCAACGTTATCAATGGAGTCAATGATTGGCACGTTAGGACCACATCGCGCTTTAATGACATACTTCCTCAGCTCACTTCAAAAAAGCCAAAAGAAATCCCGCATAGCCACGGCTTGGCTTTATCGGCCTGCTTGCGAGCGGAACTCATCATCAACTCCACCATCTCGCGATGGCCAAGGGCGAATTCTCTCACTAGGCACTGGAGAATAATCGGACCGGGTAAATGATATGAAACAGGTGCTGGATTTGCCTGCTGTTCAAGTAAACATGCGGCCGGAATATTTATGTCGTTATCGAAGGCTTCAAAGGTGGGACGATAACGGAGGGCACGAGAAAGAACTGGCGTCTAAAGAATGGCTGGAAGAACGCTAGACTTCCCTGGGGCTATAAACTTAACCAGCAAAAATGTTCGTTGTGAAATGAAAATATTTACCCTGCGAAACACTCAATTATGGTGGTGGCCATGATGCGCAAAGTAAGGATGATCGTTGATTACTCATTGTCGCGCAGATTCTAGAGTTCACCAGCAAGCCTCCCGCCTTGGCCGCCTCTACATTTGAAACGGTTATCCCCCCGGGGCGGATTGCCACCCCGGGGGGATAAGAAAAATACTAAGAGGAGCACTAGCCTGTCGGTTAACAGGACTGTTTTCCGTGCTCCTTTCCGCCCATTTGGCCACCCTTTTGGCCGCCCATATGGCCGCCCTTGTGGCCGCGCTTAGAACTGCTCTTGTGCATACCCGGGCCGCCTTTCCGAAGACCGGGTAAGGTGTCGACAGCCTTTGCTTTCTGCGCTTCGTCGAGCGCCTCCAGGAGCTCGTTCGCGGCTTTTTTCACCGTCTCGAACCGTTCCTGGCCTTGCTTACGCATGCCGCTCCTGAATTTCCGACGGTCCTCCGGGCTCATCTTGCGGATTGCCTCACGGTCGATATTTTTGCGGATCGATTTCACCTCCTCAGCGTTTTCCTGCAACACCTTGGCGTATTTGTCCCAGGAGGACTCCTGGTCATCGGTTATGCCGAGTTCTATCCTCAGCGCTTCTATTTGGCTGGAATCTAGGACGCCATGACCTTGCCGTCCTTGTTGTCCTTGTTGTCCTTGTTGTCCATGCCGGCCATACCCCTGACCGCGACCATTACCATCGCCCATCTGGTGCATCATGCCTGCGCCACCCTTGCCGCCGCGTTGCGGCATGTCGGCGAATGCGGCTTGCCCAAGTGTTGCGGCAATTGTCGCAGCAACGCCTAATCCGAGTAATTTTGTCATCGTTTTCATCTCTTTGCTCCTTTGATGTGATTGCGACGGTCGACCCGCCGTACCCAGAATATGTAGACACCGGATGTCGCAAATGTTTGTCGGCAAGAGGCTTCTTTGTGACAAATCTTTACGGTGTGAGGGTTTGACAAATTTTGTCACAACTTTTTTCGCCGTCGTCGGATCAGCGGTATACATTTGAAGCTATGAATACTGGCCCACATATCCTTGTCGTTGACGACCATCGCGACATTCGCGAGTTGGTATCGCGCGCACTAGTAAAGGACGGGTTTCGCACGAGCGTCGCCGAAGATGGCATTGCGATGCGTAAAGTGCTGGCGGATAGCCGGATCGACCTCATTCTGCTGGACCTGATGCTGCCGGGTGAAGACGGACTATCGCTTTGTCGGTGGTTGCGAGCCAAAGGCAATATCCCGATCATTATGCTGACGGCGAAAAGTGAAGAGGTGGACCGCGTGATCGGGCTCGAGATGGGCGCCGACGATTACCTACCGAAACCATTCGGTGCGCGCGAGCTAATCGCACGGATTAGGGCTGTACTGCGTCGCAGCCGCGGAGACCCCGTCGCCGATACCGAGCATCACCCTAAGCACTACCGTTTCGATCGTTGGGTTTTGAACACCGAAGCCCGAGAATTGGCTGGCGAGGACGGTATCGGCTTGCCCCTCAGTACGGGAGAATTCGATTTGTTGATGGCTTTGGTGACACGTCCGCAGCGGGTCCTAAGCCGGGATCAGCTCCTCGACATTACTCGTGGGCGGACCGCCAACGCCTTCGACCGGAGCATCGACACGCAGGTTAGCCGGCTCCGAAAAAAAGTAGAACAAGACCCCAGCGATCCAAAGATCGTGCAAACCGTTTGGGGCGGTGGCTACATCTTTACGCCACCGGTGACGCAAGAATGACCCGGCTGTTTCCCCAAAGCCTGTTCGGCCAGACCTTGCTGATCTTATCAGCCGGCTTGGTGGTTTCGCATCTGATTGGCGCCTGGATTTATGCCGCTGACCGGGAAGAGGCGGTGCGCGCGATCGGTGGCTTGGCGCTGGCGCAACGGGTCGCCAATGTCACGGAATTCATTGCAAGCGCACCGGTGGATTGGCGTGATCGCATCATTTCCGCATCAAGCGACCGACGCTTCCGCGTATCGCTGTCGCCGCAAGCACCGGCCATCACAACAGCCGTAAAGGTGGGCAGCGATAACCATCCAGCAGCGCAGGCCATTAGAGAATTTTTAGCCGCCCGCCTACCCGGCGGAACCGCGCGGCAAGTCCGTGTAACTGTTAGCAAACGCGGAGACTTGCCTTTTCCCAAGTCGCGCCAGCATTCATTGAATCCCGGTCACTCGATGGCTCCTGGCCACCCCATGGGGAATGGGCGTTTCGCGAAACGTACATTGCATGCGGCGGGTGCGTGGCATGGCTTGAATGTCGCCGTGCAACTCGCGGGAGGAGAATGGCTTTCATTCGTCTCGGTACTGCCCGAGAAAGGACACGCCATTTCGCGTCAGTTCGTCTTGTCTATGATTTTCATGGCCGCCACCATTCTGCTCGTGTCCGTGTGGGCGGTTCGTCGCGTGACGAGGCCGCTTGGCGGGATTGCTGAAGCCGCGGAACGGTTGGGCAAGGATATCGAGGCGCCGCCGTTGGACGAAGTGGGTACGCTGGAAATGCGGCGTGCGGTGCAGGCGTTCAACGGGATGCAGGAGCGGCTAAGACGATTCATACAGGACCGCACTCGGATGCTGGCAGCAATTTCACACGATCTTCGCACGCCGCTCACTACACTTCGGTTGCGGTCGGAGAATGTCGATAATATTGAAGAGCGAACAAAAATGTTAGCGACCATTGCAGAGATGACATCAATGGTCGAGGCCACGCTTTCCTTTGCGCGCGACGAGGCAAGTACGGAGCCCCACCGTCGCATTGATTTGACCGCGCTCGTCGCCAGTGTCGTCGATGATTTAACGGAGGCAGGCAAAACGGTAACGATGACCGGCAAGGAGGAGGAAGAGACCTCCATCATTTACGAGTGCGAGCCCGGCGCATTGAAGCGCGCCCTGTCAAACTTGGTCGAGAATGCGGTGAATTATGCAGGCGCTGCGCAAGTGTCTCTGCGGGACGGAACGGATAACATTGAAATTGCGGTTGAAGACGATGGCCCCGGCATTCCGGAAGAGGCCTTAAGCCAGGTGTTTCAGCCGTTCTACCGTTTGGAGGAATCGCGCAGCCGCGAAACTGGAGGAGTAGGGCTGGGCCTGGCGATTGCCCGATCTGTGGTCCAAGCGCATGGCGGTGATCTTTCGCTTTCGAACCGGCCCGAAGGCGGACTGCGAGCGACTATCCTGCTTCCGCTTACGAGCCAGAGCGAACACAGATAAACACAAAACTGTAATTGGGATGTCAGCTCTAAGCCTGCTCCAGGTAAGGATCGTAGATCGCAAAATCGACGGCCCACCCAATGCCCTAGCGTAGCGGTTCGATCTCGAGCTCGGTCATGAACAAAGTCCATTGTCCAATGGCTCGGTCAGCCCGGTTGCCGCAACATGGGCCTCACGCAGCTTTGCCATAACGGGTCTTTTGGAACTGGCTCGAATTATTCCGACACTGCCTACTAATCAAGTGGGTCTATTTGACCAACAAGATAGGCACCTCACTTACGGTGATAACCTCTGAGGCAACGCTGCCAAGAATGGCTTTTCGGACACCGCGGCGCCCGTGCGACGCGATAACGATAAGGTCACAGCCTTTCGCCTTTGCAGTCGACGCAATTCCTTCCGCCGCATGCTGATCGGCTACATGAACAAATTCGCAGGATAGACCCATCTTTTCGGCGGCGTTCTTTACCGCCGCCAATCGTTTCTGGGCAACTTCAGCTGCAGCCGCCTCAAATTCCGTGAATGGATCGGGATTACCTGTCTTCACTTCAGTAACCATCTCGAGAGCACGCCAAGCTTCAGTCACTGTGACCACCGTGACTTTAGCGTTTATGGCTTTGGCGAGCTCAAGGCCACGCGTTACGCCATGATCCGCTAGTTTGGAACCATCGGTCGCTATAAGAATGTGATCGTACATGAGCTGTTCCCTAGGCAGTTGTCGAATAACGGACCCAAAAAACATTTGGGCCTCCAAATCCAGTCCCATCGTACAAATTTGCGAGGTGTTTGCTTTGACCTGTGTCAAGTCGTGACCCGTTTCGGGTGCCGCATGACAACACTCCTACCGAAGGCGTCTAAAAATTTATCGTTGGCTAAGGGTATTGGCAAAGATGGTGAAGGGAGAATTCGATCAAAGTAACGTCTCAATGAATTCAATTACCGACTGAATTATTAGCGGTTTGTCGAACGATCCTACCGCGCCCGCTGCGATCGCCCGATTTGTGATCGTGCGGTCCCGCCCATTGCTAATGATAATCGTGGCAATGTCGATATTCTCATCCGAGAGTTCGCGCACGACACTCGGCGCGGCAATTTCCGATGAAGCAATATCCAACAGCAACACACCGCTGCTTTTCAGGTCCAATGCATGCAGAAAATCATTCGCTGAAGCAAAAGTTTCGACCGCATAGCCGTGGGATCCCAAAACCGCGGTTAATGAATCGCGTACCGCAGCGTTATTTTCGACCACATAAATTGTCGTCATTTCACATTATTCCCAGCACACGACCAACATGCGGCTCACACAATTGCACCGATACCGCCTGATTCGGGTGCATGGAGCATTGTTGCGAAATACTCCATCGGGAATAGCTAGGATTTGTACCTACGGGATTCTACCTATGCCTCGCGCAACACCGTGTTTGCAGCGGTGGTATCGGGAGGCGTAAGAGTGTGGCGTCAGAGCGTTGGAGGCGCTAAGCCCGCAGCGATGGCCATCCGAACCAATTGCGAGAGACTGGTCGCTTTCATTTTTTCCATCACCCGTGCGCGGTGCACTTCAACGGTACGTGGGCTGATATCCAATTCGAACGCGATCACTTTGTTCAAATTTCCAATCACCAAATGGTCGAGAACCTCACGCTCCCGCGGCGTCAAGCGGTCAATCTTTCGTAACAAAGCGGGATCTTTCGGCGTCACGGATTCGTTCATCGGCACTGCGGACGCGGCACTTTCGATGGCGCCCAGAATGGTTTCTTTGCTGAATGGTTTTTCGATGAACTCGAACGCGCCGTCCTTCATCGCCTGAATCGCCATCTTTATGTCGCCGTGACCGGTCATAATTATCACCGGCAGCCGACAGGCCTCCTGTTTGAGAATTTTCAGCACTTCCAAACCGCTAATGGTGGGCATGCGAACGTCGAGCACGATACAGCCCGCATCGCAGTCGCGCTGGCTTTCCAAAAAAGCGGCGCCGGAATCAAATATACGGGTCTGATACCCGCTGGCGGTAAGCATGGCCTCTAGTGACATGCGAACTGCATCGTCATCATCGACAACAAAAACCGTTGTGCTCTTGTTCATGCCGTGGCCCGTCCTAACTCAGCGGAAGCGAAAACCGAAACGTCGTTCCCTGTTCACTATTTGGCCCGCTATTGGGCGAGACTTCTATCTTGCCGCTGTGCGCTTCCACGATAGATTTACAAATTGCCAATCCCATGCCCATACCGGGTTTTTTTGTCGTGGCGAAGGGTTTGAACAGATTGGCCGCAACTTCCGGGTCGATGCCGGGGCCCGTATCAGAGACAGAAATCATAATATATTCGTCATTGGGCAATTCCGCCCGAACGGTAATCGTTTCACCTGTCGCGCCTTCGAGTGCGTCGGCAGCATTGCGGATCAGATTAGTGATGATCTGTTGGATTTGAATTTTGTCCATCATGACCGCAGGAATATTGTCGTCGACCTCCACAACCAGATTGGCATCCGTGATCATCTCCACTAAACCACACGCCTCCTGAACGACGACGTGTACGTCTTCTGATTGCCGCTCGGTCTGGCCGGATTCTGCAAGGCTGCGCAGCCGCCGATTAATCTCCCCGGCCCGGCTAGACTGTTCAACGGCCTTAGCCAAACACTCCAATGCCTTTTCCTGGGCGGTTGCATCGTCCAGCGCCGAAAAAGTTTGCGCGGCCTCAAGATAATTGGCAATAGCCGTCAGGGGTTGGTTCAGTTCGTGAGTGAGGGCGGCGGCCATTTCGTTGACAATGGTGACCCGCGAGGCTTTCGAAAACTCCGCCTGGAGTGAGATGAATTCCTGCCGCGCCTCATTGCGCTCCGTGATGTCGAGGATAAAAGCAACGAAGACCGGTTGCGTTTCATCACGCAAGAGCTGCAATCGCACCACGACATCATAGGTGCTGCCGTCTTTTCGTTGATGGACGGCATCGAAGACAGCTTGGTCCGTCTCGCCGTCGCGCAATGGACGAAGAATTTCGTTAAATTCTTCGGTAGTCAGATCGGGTTTGATATTCAACGGGGTCATGGATTTCAATTCCGCTGCGGTATACCCCAAATTCAACCGGCCGCCTTCATTTGCGTAAGTGAATAAAAGCGACTTTTCATCGAAAAGAAAAATTTCGTTAACTGATTCTTCAACAATCTGGCCGAGACGCGCAGAATCATTCATCGCTTCATCTCGAAGCGTTAAATCATGGACGATACCGACGAAACCACGGCTGCCAGCATCGCCTAGTTCACCGACGGATAGGTGCATGGGGAATGTCGTGCCATCCTTGCGGCGACCGACAACCTCGCGCCCTATACCGATGATTTTCTTTTCCTCGGTCTGGGCATAGTGATCGAGATAACCATCGTGCTCTTCGTGATAGGGTGGTGGCATCAGCATTTTGACATTCTCGCCGATAACCTCTTCGGCTTCATAGCCGAACAGTTCTCCGCATGATCGGCTATAGGCGGTGACGAGGCCCGCCTGATCAATCGTGATGATGCCGTCTACCGAAGCGTCGAACAACTCCCGCAGACTCAGTGCACCCAACTCGCTTATCGCCCCCCCCCTGCGATTCCCGGCAGTTCACTTAAATATAGAATTAGGCCGCCTGAACGATGCTCTTGGTAGAGAATGTCCCCCGACGCGCATTCAGTATACGCCTAATTCGTACAGTCACAATAGACCGGCGCGCCGGGGCCAGTCCAAATACAGGCAAATTGGGCAGGCGGCACGATATCCGCTGACGCAAATCAATGTCGCCCTCCAGCCCACCGGTGATAAGGGTAGCGCCCGAACCGCCGCAGGCGGTTAACTGCCCAATAAAACCATGGAAAGAGATGCTTGACGCCGGCTATTTATCGGTCAGCAAAGGTACGTCCAACAATTCGTCTAAAAACAAACTCAGCAATTGAGGCCGGCTAGTGACACCGGCCTTATTATAAATTTGGGCTAATTGCGCGCGCACGGTGCCTTCTGCGGTACCCCGAAACGACGAAATTTCCGCGATATCAAATCCCTTGATAGCCAGCAGTGCAACATCGGCTTCTGCAGGAGAAAGATTCCAGCGTTTGAAATAGTTCTCGATTACGCGATGCAGCGCGCCAGAGGCAATCGACACGGCATCTTCCGCTTGACGTTTTTGCTGCATTAACCGACGCATTTCATGGACTCCGAAGACGACGCCAACGCAAAGAGCAAGGGCGATTATGCTCTCGAAAATAGAATGCTCGCTAAAACCACCCCAGTGGATATCGACAAAGGCGTCGCCAATAAAGAAAACAGCGCAAAGAACCTGAATGACGAGCAGCAAGCCAAGTGTGATTGCGTGCTTGTTGACGGGGTGCTTCTTCGTTGTCTTTGGCGAATCGTCCATCCGCAGTCTCGCTGTCCTTTAAACATCCGCCAGCGTGTCGGCGGAGCCGGATGTCCACCCCTCAGCGAACACCGATACTCGTCCAAGTCTTCGTTTGCTGGAACGTTAACATGGCGAAGACCGTAATGTCAGAGACCGTGTCGCGAGGGGTAGGCAAGGCCAGCGCTGAATAAAGGGTCAGTCGTCCCGTTCCGCTTTCACAATCCGACCTGTATTTGGATCCAGCGTCAATTCCCAGCGGTTTCCGTTCTTGTTTGCATAAACCTCGATCCCGTCATCGTCGTTTTTGAATTTGAGGATTTTGTAGCCCTGTTTTTCAAGGTTTTGCCGAAACTCTTTCTGCATAGGTGTTGATAGCTCCGGACGAGCGTAATAGTGGTCTTTGTCGCCTTTGTCGTCGGAAGCATAGGAAGCGGTCATCGCGGCGAGACCGATCAGCGTGGAAATTGCAAAAGTGCGAATCATTGTCTTAATCTCCGTAAATTGAACATTTTGTGTGATGGCCACGATTTGTGGCTGTCTCCATAGAGATTGCCATCCGAGACGTGCAGTTCGATGAGTGAAACGCTTACTATTGCCATTATAAGCGCGTGCTTATTTCGACTATCTCGAATCAAGCTCGAATCAAGCTCGAAACAAGCTCGAAACAAGCTCGAAACAAGCGGAGCATCCACTTTTGTCCACGAGCAGGCGTTAAAAGGGCGGTCGCGTTGCGTCCTTCCTGCGCGCTCAACTCACCATCACCTCCCCCGAAGAGGGCGACATACCTTAATGGAGACACCGCGCGAATAGCGCTCGCGCCGCTCAAGGGGCCCGTTCATACTCAGACGAGTATTCGTTACGCCTCAAGCGAGGCGCCCGTCGCGCAACTCGAATATATGGTCGAAGCGGTCGAATATCTTCTCATCGTGGGTTACGACGATGACGGCCGCCTGCTGATCGGCAGCCAGTTTCCGGAATAAGTCCATAACGATGCCGGCGCGGGCGGAATCGAGCGCAGCGGTCGGCTCATCAGCGAGGATGATGCGTGGGCTTCCTGCCAAGGCGCGGGCAATGGCGACGCGCTGCGCTTCACCGCCGGATAGCTTAGCGGGGAAGGCCGTCTTACGGTCGCCCACTTCCAGATAATCGAGTAGATCCACCGAGCGTTTGTGCGCCGCCTCCCCGTCGAGGCCCGCCAGTTCTAAAACCAGGGCGACATTATCGGTCGCGTTTATAAACGGCAGCAGATTGTGAAATTGGAAAATGAATCCGATCTTACTGAGGCGCAGTTGCCTAAGGTCGCCTGTCAGCCACCCCTCTTCATAAACGACTTCGTCGTCGAGACACATCCAGCCACCCGATGGTTCGAGAATGCATGCGATGATGTTGAGTAAAGTGGTTTTGCCGGACCCTGAGGGACCAAGGAGCGCGACCACTTGGCCGGGATAGATTTCGAGCGAGACATCTTTCAGGGCGTCAACCCGCGTCGGGCCGGCGCCGAAATGCTTAGAAACATTGCGCAGCGCGACCAATGGTTCCCCCTCGGATGCCAAGCCCATTTCAGCCGCCAAGCGCCTGTGCCGGATCGACCCGCAAAGCCGCACGCACACCAAGACTGCTTGCGATCAAACAAACAATTATAATGATTAAGCCTAGGATGAGCGGATCTTGTGGCTCCAAGACCACGCGCCGTGGAAAATAGTCTTTGACGTTCAGAACCAACACAAGACCAAACGCCCACCCTGTTATTCCCAACGCGAGGGCTTGTTGAACGATCAACCCAATGATCGTGCGGTCAGACGCGCCGATCACCTTCAACGTGGCGATTTGCTTTAGTTTTTCCATCGTCATCATGTAAATGATGAGCGCTATGATCACGGCGGATACAGTCAACAGAATAATCATGAAAAGTCCGATCTGCCGGCGCACCCGATCAACGACGGAGCGGGTCAGAATATTCTCCTGTTCGGTTTGCGTAAGCGCGACGAGATGTTTCCAGCGCCGTACAGCCTCGGCGACGGTCTTCGGAGCGACCGTCCGCTGCACGCGGGCGATAACCGCATTGACCGTGTCGCGACTTTCAGCGCCGGCACCCCGTGCGCGCTGCACGCGCGCTGCCGCAGGCGCCAGTTCGAATTGAAGCTCCTGGGCATCAAGCAACGTGATGTAGGCCGCCGGATCGCCCGCCGAGTTAACCTGGTTTTTCGTGTGCCCGACGACAGTGAACATATTCCTACCAAGATGCACTCTGTCGCCAAGCTGTAGGCCGCTTCCCAGGTCTGCGATGAGTTCGTAATGGCTGCGACCGATGGCGCGGCCGGCCACGATGGAGAGCGGCTGTCCCGGCCGATTAAGCTCGAACCCTATGACGTAGAGCCGCAGTTTTTTGCCTTGAACGTTCGTTTGAACGGTTTGATACGTGATGCTGCCTGCATTCATGACGCCAGACAGTCTGGCGACGGCCTCGCGCGTATCCCCGGGGATTCTCGAAGCCTCGGCAAAGGGCCCGCGCGTATTCGCCTCGACCACCCAGATATCGGCTTGGGGTGCACGAACAATGGTAAGCGCATCGACGATGAGCCCGTTGAAGATCCCCATCATCGATAACACCACGCCCATCAAGAGACTGAGGCCGAGGCAAGTCAGAAGGAAACGCCCGAAATTGTACCTAACGTCGCGGTAGGCCAGGTTCATTTTCCATCCGCCTCGATTGCCCTACCGCTACGGCCAACACGCAGCGCGCGAGTGTGCTTAACGATGACTTTTGCTCCCACTGGCAATCCACTGGCGATCTCCAAACGCGCATCGGCAGTGCGGTGGCCAACAACGATCTTGCGTTGCCGAATCGTACCTTCTTCAAACGTCCAGACAGTGGCTGTCGCTCCGTCAAAGTTCAATACCGCCGCCTCGGGCACAAGCAGTGCCCTATCGAGTATTGTGGTCGTGATGATGACTTCTGCTTGTTCACCCAAATGGAACGTTGCCGGACAGTCGACACATTTCACATAGACCCGGCGCTCCTCGCTCACCCGGTCGCTTTCGATGCCGATGCGCGCGACGTTGCCCCGAAACTTCTGTTGAGGTAGCGAGCGAAAACGAATCTCCGCCGTCTGTTCCAGTCTGATATGGCCCGCGCGTGATTCGTCGACATAAGCGAGCACCCAAACGGTTGCCGGGTCAGTCAGCGTAAATATCGCATCACCGGCCTTGACCACATCGCCTAACTCGCGATGGCGTTTGACCACCATCCCATTGAACGGTGCAGCAAGTGTATGGTGATCCAGCAATGTTTTCTCAAAATCGTACTGTGCGTTGGCGTCCGCCAACCGCGCCTTGGAGAGCTCGACATTGCTGAGCGCAATGGCCAATTCGGCATTGCCAACATCCTCATCGCGTTGTGCCTCATCGGCTACTTCGATGGAAACGTTTCCGCTCTTCACAAGTTTTTGCTTTCGCTTATTCGCCGCTTGTATCTGCGCCAAAACAGCACGCGCCTTTCGGACAGTGGCAGCCGCTTGCTTCAGGCCGGCCTCGGCGCTTAGGATTCCGGCGTTGGCTTTTTCGACCTTTGCGACCTGCTCACCGCTGTGAAGACGCGCGAGAATGCTGCCGTTTGTTACAAGATCGCCGTGATCTACTTCGAGCTTTACCAACGCTGCGCCGACCTCGAAGCCGATACGCGCGACGATGCGCGCTTCGACCGTACCGAGTCCAAAAACCTGTATCGGCACCGCTTTTTCGAGCGTCGCAACCGGTACCGTGATCTGCCGTTGCTTCACGAAAAACCAACTGCCTACTGCCACGGCCAATATGATTGTAAGGCCGATAACGATGTTTCGCATTCGTCTGCTCATGACTCCCTTTCGGCCTATTATTCTATTGCGGCCAAGCGTTCAGATACTTCAGATCGCCCATATTGAAAGAGATTTATTAGGGCGCATTCACACTGAGGCCATTGACTCAGCTCAAGAACGGCCAGATCGGATCATTTCTTATTGAGCCCTGTCTCCGCCGGCTGCAGAGCCTCAAGCAACGTGCACCGAAAACGTTCATCCATTGCCGACTGGTCGCGCGGTGATCCGACCTATTCGACCTTTGGATTCGTTTGATCGTCATGACTTAGATCAATGTTCGGCCCAGGCTTTTTTGGCAACGTTCTGCACGAGTAAAAGAACCAACCGAAGAACCGGTCGAGAGGGATGTTGCCTATGGATTTGAGGTCAGGCTCGATGCCTCGGTTACTGAAAAGTTGAAAATGCGATTGGCCCGATTGGGCAAGGATTTACCGGCCTATTTTTAATGAGAGTCCCTGAGATAAATGAGGATGAATTAATGAGCGACAAAACCTTTGATTCTCCGGCTATCGGCGTTTTTGAAAGATGGCTGTCCCTTTGGGTCGCTCTTTCAATTTCATTTGGAATTCTCTTAGGCCAGGTTTTCCCTGATCTTTTTCAAACGCTCGCCAGCATCGAATATGCTCATGTTAATTTGATTGTAGCTATTCTCATCTGGGCGATGGTCTATCCGATGATGATATCGGTTGATTTTGGCAGCGTCACGCATGTCGCTGATCAACCCAAGGGCCTGATAATCACACTTGTGGTCAACTGGTTGATAAAGCCCTTTACGATGGCTGCCCTCGGCGTGTTGTTTTTTAAATATCTTTTTGTGGGTTTTTTACCGGCAAGCGATGGGGACTCCTACATTGCTGGTCTCATTCTACTTGGCGCCGCGCCTTGCACAGCAATGGTATTTGTCTGGTCACAACTCACGCGCGGTGACGCAAATTATACCCTCGTCCAAGTTAGCGTGAATGATCTGATTATGATTTTTGCCTACGCTCCCATTGTCGCATTGCTCCTTGGCGTGACGGATATTCCAGTGCCGTGGGATACGCTAGCCCTTTCCGTCGTTCTATATGTCGTAGTGCCATTGCTCGCAGGTATAATTACACGACGAATGCTTGTTGGAGGCTCCAACAATATCGAAGCGGTCTCCGGCTTTACAAGTAGGTTAAAGCCATTTTCAATTATTGGCCTGTTAGCAACCGTTGTACTGCTATTTGGTTTTCAGGGCGGTGTGATTCTTTCACGCCCTATTCTTATTGTGCTAATTGCAATACCGCTTTTGATACAATCCTACGGGATTTTTATTATTGCCTACACTGCGGCATGGTTTATGCGCGTTCCGTTCAGAATTGCGGCCCCTTGCGCAATGATAGGAACCTCCAATTTTTTTGAACTCGCGGTAGCTGTTGCGATTAGCCTATTTGGGCTTAATTCAGGAGCTGCACTCGCAACAGTTGTTGGCGTGCTAGTTGAGGTGCCTGTGATGTTGTCGCTAGTCGCCTTCGCAAACAGAACCCGTAATAGCTTTCCGCAAGACTAGAAAACAGAGAGGACGATATAATCATGACGGAACACAAAGACTGCTATGGAACGATGTTTCACGACAGCCTTCATTTCTCCAGTAACCAGAAAATGCAGGGTAAGGTTTTCAAGTTTGAGTTAAAATCAGTGGGATTGGCATACTCTGACAAAAGCGTCAGTTTTGATCCCGCTGAATGGGATGATTGTCAAGAATGCCCTGAATTTGAGCATTGTTATAAGCTGTGTATGGCAAAGCTGGCATTGGAAACAGCGATCTCGAAGAGCTAGAGCAATCAATACGGCGTAGGAATACGACCGTTGTCATCCATCGCGATCGCGGAACGTCCCGAAACGCACTTGAAATGACCCGGGCGAAATGACCCGGGTGAAATGACCCGGGCATTCGGGCTCCCGGGGAAGAATCTATTGTGAATGAACGCCTGAAAGCTGGTGGAACAAAACCACTATTGCCGGGCCTGTTTTTGGCGGCAAGCGCCTGTGGACATATGTGAGTACGGTTCCGGTCGACATAAAATTCAATTGATCCGGTTCCCGGCATTACCCGTACTGCCATTTTATTAGCACCAGCACACATTTGATCGTCATGACTTAGATCAATGTTTGATGATCGTCATGACTTAGATCAATGTTTGACCCTGGCTTTTTTGGCAACGTTCTGCGCGAGCGGAAAAACTGATCGAGAGGGATGTTGCCTATGGATTTGAAATCAGGCTCGGTGCCGCTGTTACTGAAAAAGCGATTGGCCGAGGATTTACCGCCGCCAAATCTGTCCGGAGACGCGCGAGAATGGCGTGACTTTTCATGGGACGATGCACGGCGCGAGCTTACCGGATTACCTAATGGCAGAGGGCTCAACATCGCTCACGAAGCAGTCGACCGACATGCCAGCGGTGGGAATAAGGATAAGCTCGCGTTGCGTTGGCTCGGACGTTCCGGTGCGGTTCGTGATTTCACCTTTGATGACTTATCGAAGGCCTCGGCGCGCTTTGCTAATGTCTTGCGCGGCCTCGGTGTCGAGCGGGGTGAGCGCGTCTTCGTCCTCTCCGGTCGCGTACCCGAACTCTATATCGCCGTGCTCGGGACGCTGAAGAATTGTAGTGTACTATCGCCGCTATTTTCGGCCTTTGGGCCAGAGCCGATCGTCCAGCGAATGACGATTGGTGATGGCGCCGTCTTGGTCACTACCGAAGCGTTGTACAAGCGCAAGATCGCTGGCATCCGCGACCGGCTGCCTGCCTTACGGCATGTGCTCCTGATCGGCAAAGACGATGCCCCAACGGCGATCAATGGCACGCACGATCTCAAAACCTTAATGTCCGAGGCATCCGATCAGTTTGAAATTCCACCGACCGATCCCGAAGATATGGCGCTGTTACATTTCACGAGCGGCACCACCGGCCGGCCGAAAGGAGCTATCCATGTACATGGCGCGGTCGTCGCACATCATATTACCGGTCGCTACGCGTTAGATTTTCACCACGCCGATACTTTCTGGTGTACCGCGGATCCAGGCTGGGTAACGGGAACTTCCTATGGGATTATTTCGCCGCTCACTAACGGCGTGACCTCGATCATCGACGAGGCGGAGTTCGACGCCGAACGGTGGTACGGCATTTTACAGGATCAAAAGGTCACCGTTTGGTACACCGCGCCGACAGCCATACGCATGCTGATGCGGCTCGGCGCCGACATTGCGCACAAATACGATTTGTCCGCACTGCGATTTATGTCCAGCGTCGGCGAACCGCTCAACCCCGAGGCAGTCATCTGGGGCAACGACGTCTTCGGCATGCCGTTCCACGACAACTGGTGGCAGACCGAAACCGGCGGCATCATGATTGCGAATTTCGCCGCAATAGACGTCAAGCCGGGCTCCATGGGTAAACCGTTGCCGGGTATCGAAGCCGCTATCGTGCAGAGCACAGGGGATGGCGTCGACGTTATTGATGCACCAGACACGGATGGCGAACTGGCGCTAAAGGTCGGTTGGCCATCAATGATGCGCGGCTATCTCAATGAGCAGGAACGATACGAGAAATGCTTTAAGGGTGACTGGTATTTGACTGGCGATCTCGCGCGGCGTGATGCCGACGGCTACTTTTGGTTCATGGGGCGGGCCGACGACGTCATTAAATCTGCGGGCCACCTGATCGGTCCGTTTGAGGTCGAAAGCGCCTTGATGGAGCATCCCGCCATTGCCGAGGTCGGTGTCATTGGCAAACCAGATCCGACCGCCGGAGAGATCGTTAAAGCATTCGTGGCGTTGAAGCCGGGAATCGAAAAAAGCGATGCATTGCGGAAGGAATTGCTTGGCCATGCGCGCAAGAGGCTGGGGCCGTCAGTAGCGCCGCGGGAAATAGCCTTTCGCGAAAACCTCCCCAAAACCCGAAGCGGAAAGATCATGCGACGATTACTGAAGGCGCGTGAACTTGGCCTGCCTGAGGGCGATCTCTCGACGTTGGAAAGCGATGAAAAATGACCAGTAAAAGCGCCAAACCCCACCTGACCCGCGAGCATTTGCATGAATTACTGCGCAAGATGCTGCTAATCCGTCATTTCGAAGAGAAATGCGCCGAGCTTTACAGCGCGCAAAAAATTCATGGCTTTTTACACCTTTATATCGGCGAAGAGGCCGTTGCAGTCGGCTGCGTGGAAGCCCTAGAGCCCGACGACGCGGTCGTCGCCACCTATCGCGAGCACGGCCAGGCGCTGGCGCGGGGGATTTCCTCCGGCGCAGTGATGGCGGAAATGTACGGTAAACAAGAAGGTTGCAGCCGCGGCCGCGGTGGATCGATGCATATATTCGATGCTGACACGCGGTTCTATGGTGGCAATGCAATCGTCGGCGGAGGTCTTCCGTTAGCGGTGGGGTTGGCCTTAGCCGACAAGATGCAGGGACTGGACCGCGTGACCGCCTGTTTCTTCGGTGATGGTGCCGTGGCCGAAGGCGAATTTCATGAATCGTTGAACTTAGCGGCGCTATGGGATCTGCCTGTCTTGTTCATCTGCGAAAACAACCTTTACGCCATGGGCACTGCGCTTACGCTGACCGAATCCGAAACCGACATTCATCTCAAAGCAGCGTCCTATGGCATGCCGGCGAGACAGGTCGATGGCATGGACGTGGTGGAGGTGGAGGCGGTGGCACGGGAAGCGGTCTCGGAAATACGGGAAGGCAAGGGACCGTATTTTCTTGAATGCCGCACCTATCGATTCCGGGCCCATTCGATGTTCGACGCGCAGCTTTATCGTGATAAGGCGGAAGTCGAGGAATGGCAGGAGAAAGGTCCGGTCGTGCGCTTTACAAAATGGCTACAGGATAGCGGTAATATCCACGAGTCGGATTTGACGGAAATCGAAGCCAGTGTCGCGGCGGAAATTGACTCCGCAGTCGCCTTCGCCGAGGCCGGAACATGGGAGCCCGTCGAGGATTTGACCCGGGATGTTTATGCCCCCGGAGGTACGTCATGACGGCCTCCCCGGAGCCAACTACAGTTTCGACCTATCGCGACGCAATCCGCGAGGCAATTCGTGACGCCATGACCCGCGACCCGCGCGTCTTTCTAATGGGCGAAGATGTTGGCCACTATGGCGGCTGCTTTGCGGTCAGCAAGGGGTTACTTGATGAATTTGGACCGGATCGAGTTCGCGATACACCGCTGTCGGAGTCTGGTTTTGTCGGCGCCGGTATCGGCGCCGCAATGGGGGGTATGCGCCCAATCGTCGAAGTGATGACGGTCAATTTCAGCCTGCTGGCACTCGACCAAATCGTCAATAACGCGGCGACGTTACGCCATATGTCCGGCGGGCAGTTTGGCGTGCCGGTGGTCATCCGCATGGCAACAGGAGGCGGTAAACAGGTCGGGGCCCAGCATTCGCACAGTCTCGAGGGCTGGTACGCTCACATACCCGGCATCAAGGTGCTGGCACCCGCAACGCTGGAAGACGCCCGCGGCATGCTCTGGACAGCATTGGAAGACCCAGACCCCGTGCTCATTTTCGAACATGTTCTGCTCTACAATATGGAGGGCGACCTCGCGCCCGATGCAGGCGCGGTGGATATTGCCAAGGCCGCTATCCGACGACACGGGCGCGATATCAGCCTGATCACTTATGGCGGCATGCTCAGCAAGACGATGGCTGCTGCTGCTACACTCAAAGAACAAGGAATCGACGCCGAAGTGATCGATCTCCGGACCTTAAGGCCGCTCGATTCCGAGACCATTATTGAATCTGTCGCCCGGACGCACCGTGTGGTGATTGTCGACGAAGGGTGGCGCAGCGGCTCTCTGGCGGCAGAAATCTCGGCGCGCATCATGGAGCAAGCATTTTACGATCTCGACGCCCCCGTGGCGCGTGTCTGCAGCAAAGAGGTCCCGATGCCCTATGCGCCCCACCTTGAACAGGCAACATTACCGCAATCGGACGACATCGTCGCGGCCGCGCAGATTCTGGTCGGCGGTCATGAGTGATTTCAAAATGCCGCAGCTCGGCGCCGATATGGCCGCTGGGACCCTAGTCGAGTGGCAGAAGAAACCCGGTGAAACGGTCAGCCGCGGCGACATCATGGCGGTGGTAGAAACCGACAAAGGCGCCATAGAAATCGAGGTCTTTGAGGACGGCATCGTTGATGCGCTGCTCGTTGAACCTGGGACGAAAATTCCGGTTGGCACGGTTTTGGCGGTAATTACCGATAATAGGGAATCAACACCGGGGCCTGCCGAAAAAATATCGCAAGCCACATTACAGAAACCCGCGCCGAACGAAGCCCCATCCGGTGGAAAACTCGACAAAGAAGCTGCTGAGACGGCACCCGCCAAGGAGCCCCCCTCGGGCGGGCGGCTGCGCATTTCACCGGCTGCGGCGCGGCTTGCCGCGGAACGCGGGGTCGATATTCGCGCCGTGTCCGGAACCGGGCCGTCCGGTGCGATCCGGCTCGCAGATATTGATGTGTTGGCTGCCGAATCCACGCCGGACACACAAGACACACCGAACACACCGAACGCACCGGCATTGGCAATGCGCCGCGCAATCGCAGCAGCGATGGGGAAATCGAATCGCGAAATACCGCATTATTACCTGTCCACCGCGATTGATATGACACGCGCGCTCGACTGGTTATCGGCGGCTAATCAGCAAAGGCCGGTAACCGAGCGCCTTCTCTACAGTGTCCTCCTTATCAAGGCCGTGGCGCGCGCGCTTGAGAAGTTCCCCGAGTTGAACGGCTTCTGGCGTGATGACGCTTTTGAGGCCGGCGGCGCAATTCACATCGGTTGGGCAATATCGCTGCGCGGCGGTGGCTTGCTTGCGCCTGCTATCCGCAATGCCAATGATATGGATTTCGATCAGCTCATGGTTGCACTGCGCGATCTGGTGAAACGTGCACGGTCCTTCCGCTTGCGAGGGTCGGAATTCACAGACCCCACAATCACCGTCACCAGCCTGGGCGATCAAGGTGTCGAAAATGTTTACGGCGTAATTTATCCACCGCAAGTCGCGCTGGTAGGGTTTGGGCGAATTGCCGAACGGGCGTGGGTTGTCGGCGGTGCGGTTCAACCACGCCCGATCATCGAGGCCAGTCTTGCCGCTGATCATCGCGCAAGCGATGGCCATCGCGGTGGCCAGTTTCTCCGCACTATCGAGCAAATATTACAGGAGCCCGAAAGCCTATGAACGATACCGAACTTAAGGATGTATTGATTAAGGCGATTTCCGACATCGCGCCGGAAGCAGATTTCGAAACGCTTGACCCGGACGACGAGCTCCGCGAACAGCTCGATTTAGATTCGATGGACTTCCTCAACGTCGTGATCGCGCTGCATGAAGCGCTTGGGTTCGACATTCCCGAAACCGATTATCCACGTTTGTTCACATTCAACGCCGCTGTCGGCTATTTGCGCGAGAAACAAACGCCTTGAGAGGCTCCGGCCTTTTCACAAACAATGCGAATCCCCGATTGATCTTGGTCAAGGTCGAGGCCATTGGAAAGAGGTGTAATATTGGGAACAGTCCCGTAATCAAGCCAGGCGGTAATTAATCGGATGCCCACTAGAGGTACTGAGACGCCCAAATATCGGTTGGCTGCGACGCATTTAAACCGGCTAATTGCAGCGCTGACGAATGATGGATATACGGTTATTGGTCCGTCAGTGAAAGATGGTGCAATCCTTTACACCGAGATTGAAGATGCCAACCAACTCCCGATCGGCTGGACCGATGAACAGGAGGCTGGTCAGTACCGATTGAAACGACGGGATGACAAAGCCTATTTCGGTTTCAACGTCGGGCCACAATCGTGGAAGGATATTCTTTTTCCCGCCGACAGAAGGCTTTGGCGCGCGGTCCGCGACGAGACAGGTTTCCACATTGAGGACACGCGCGCTCCAGTGCCGAAAGTCGCTTTCCTGGGCATGCGAGCATGCGAACTCGCAGCAATCGCCATTCAGGACCGGATATTCATGTCCGAGAGTTGCTCCGATGCAGATTACGTAAGCCGTCGCGAAAATGCGTTCTTTGTTGCCGTCAATTGTGGCCAAGCGGCCAGCACCTGTTTTTGTGCATCGATGGACACCGGACCCGCCGTCTCCGGTGGCTTCGACATTGCCCTTACCGAAATGATCGACGATACGCGTCACGATTTTCTGGTTGAATCCGGAAGCGCCCGCGGCGCCAAACTTGTCGACGACCTGCCCATTTTGCCGGTGCAGCTAGAGGATATAAAACAAGTCCAGGCGAGCCTTCGCCGCACAGTGCAGCAAATGGGACGGCAACTCGAGACCTCCGGTTTAAAAGACGTTCTACAACAGAATCCAGACCATCCACGCTGGGACGAGGTTGCCGCTCGATGTCTCACCTGCGGCAACTGCACGATGGTTTGCCCCACCTGTTTTTGCACAACTGTGGAAGATGTCACCGATCTGACCGGCGGCCAAGCGGAGCGGTGGCGCAAGTGGGACACCTGTTTTGCGCTGGATTTCTCCTATCTTTACGGCGGCAGCGTCCGTAGCTCAGCAAAGTCACGATATCGCCAATGGATGACGCATAAACTTGCCCATTGGGTCGATCAATTTGACACGTCGGGCTGTGTCGGATGCGGCCGTTGTATAACGTGGTGCCCCGTCGGCATCGATATTACCGAGGAAGCGGCCGCCATCCGTGAGCAACCAGCGGCTATAGAGGGTGTGGCATGACCCGGCAAGAACTGTCCGAACTGATTAACAGCCATCCCTTTCTCGAGGGACTCGATCCGGCCTTCCTTTCTACCCTTGTCGATTGCGCGGGAAATGTCCGTATAGAGGCGGGACAATTAGTGCTTCGCGAGGGCGAGAGTGCAGACCGATTCTATTTGATCACCGAAGGAGTGGTGGCGTTGGAATATTTCGCGCCGGGCCGTGGCGCAGTCATTTTTCAACGATTGGGCGGCGGGGATGTACTCGGCGTGTCTTGGTTGGTGCCGCCGTATCGCTGGGCATTCGATGCGATGGTCGAAGAACAAATGCAAGCCATCGCTTTCGATGCCCGCTGTCTGCGCGCTAAGTGCGACGAAAATCCGAGTCTCGGTTATCAAATTCTAAACCGTTTCCTGCCCAAACTCGTCGAGCGGTTACAAGCTACACGGCTGGAAAATATCGATGCCTACAGAACCGACAAGTAATCAAGCGCATACGGGCATGGCCGAACGCGACACCTTAATACCGGTTCCCGTTCCGATCCTGCGCGTTTGGGCAGAGACAGCCGATACGGTGTCGCTAATGCTCGATACCGAGCCCCTTGGGGCAAAGTATGGCTTCGAGCCCGGGCAGTTCAACATGCTCTATGCCTTCGGTATTGGTGACGTGCCAATCAGTATCAGTGGCGACCCGAACGACCGAGGTCACCTCATGCACACCGTACGGCGTGTCGGCGCGGTGACCGAGGCGCTTGCGGCCCTCGAAACGGGCGACACAGTCGGCCTTCGCGGACCATTCGGAACCGCTTGGCCCGTCACCGAGGCTGCTGGTAAGGATGTTCTGATCATCGCTGGGGGATTGGGTCTCGCTCCCATCAGGCCAGTACTATACCGATGTCTATCAGAGAGAAATCGGTTCGGCCGGATCATTTTGGTGATGGGCGCACGTGAGCCGGACCTGATTTTGTACCGCGATGAAATACATACGTGGCAATCCGACGACCGTTTAGAGGTGCTGCTGACGGTGGATCGAGCCGAGCCAGCCTGGACCGGGGACATCGGACCTGTCACCAATCTTATTTCCAAAATCGATCTTCGGCCTGCGCATACCCTTGCCATGGTCTGCGGTCCCGAACTCATGATGCGGCTTGTTGTCAGAGTGCTCTTAGAGCACGACATAGAGCTCGAGCAGATCTCTCTGTCGATGGAGCGCAACATGAAATGCGCAGTGGGTCTCTGCGGACATTGCCAGTTCGGCCCGGATTTCGTGTGTAAAGACGGTCCGGTTTTCTTGGCCAGCCGCGTTTTTCAACGCATGACCACGAGAGAAATTTAGAAATGGCGGGCGTCGAACCTCCGAAACTCGCAGTGTGGAAATTTGCATCCTGCGATGGCTGTCAGCTTAGCCTGTTGGATTGCGAAGATGAGCTGTTAGCTGTTTCTAGCGCCGTAGAAATTGCCTATTTCCCCGAAGCGACACGATCCGAGGTCGGCGGCCCTTATGATATTTCGCTGGTCGAGGGTTCGGTTAGCACGCCGGCCGGTTTGACGCGCATTGCCGAGGTTCGGCAGCAATCAAAGTATTTGATCACCATCGGCGCCTGCGCCAGCGCAGGCGGTATCCAAGCCTTACGCAACTTCGGCGATATCGAAGATTTTCTCGCCGCCGTTTATGCCCAACCGGACTATATCGAAACGCTGGCGCATTCGACGCCAATTGCCGAGCATGTCAAAGTCGATTTCGAACTGCGCGGGTGCCCTATCGATAAAGGCCAGCTGCTTGAATTAATTTCAGCGTTTTTGAACCACCGCGACGCCAATATCCGCACCCACAGTGTATGCGTGGAGTGCAAGAAAAAGGGCACCCCCTGTGTCACCGTAGCGCACGGAATCCCTTGTCTGGGTCCAGTGACCCAAGCGGGCTGCGGTGCATTATGTCCGTCCTACCGCCGGGGGTGCTATGGTTGCTTTGGGCCGATGGAAACACCGAACACCGATGCTATGAGTGAACTGTGGCGCAATCTCGGCGTTTCAAAAAAGGACGTGATGCGGGCCTATCATACCTTCAACAACTGGGCGACGCCATTTCGGGAAGCGGGGCAAGCTCAATCTCTGGAACAAGGTGAAACGGATGACGATCCGAACCATTAAAGTCGACCACCTTGCCCGTGTCGAAGGTGAAGGGTCTCTTTATCTCCGCATTCAGGGGAATGAAGTGGCCGAGGCACGCCTGAGTATCTTTGAACCACCGCGCTTCTTCGAAGCCCTGCTGCGCGGTCGCGCCTACAGCGAAGCTCCGGATATCACGGCGCGCATTTGCGGCATTTGTCCCGTCGCCTATCAAATGAGCGCAGTGCATGCCATGGAGCGTGCAGCCGGCGTCAAAGTTTCAGAGCCGTTGCGGAAACTGCGCCGCCTGTTGTATTGCGGCGAGTGGATCGAAAGCCACATACTTCACATTTACATGCTGCACGCGCCGGATTTCCTGGGCTATCAAGATGCAATTGAAATGGCACGGGATCATACCGATGCGGTTAACCGCGGCCTCGAACTTAAAAAAACCGGCAACCAATTAATTCGGCTATTGGGCGGACGGGAAATTCATCCGATCAATATCCGCGTCGGTGGGTTTTATAAGTGCCCCGAGGAAAAAGAACTCAAGGCACTTGGCGAAAAATTGAAATGGGCTAGGGACGCCGCCTTGGAGACCGTCCGCTGGGTCTCCGGGTTTCCCTTTCCCGAGTATCGGCGCGACTATGAGTTCGTCGCTTTGCGCCACTCAAGCAATTATCCCATAAATGAAGGACGCATTGTGTCGAGCAAGGGAGTGGATATCGACGCCTGCGAATTCGAAGATACGTTCGAGGAACGACAAGTGCCCCACTCCAATGCTTTGCACGCTTTCGTTAAAGGTCGCGGTGCCTATTTCGTTGGACCGATGGCGCGATACAATTTGAATTTCACTAAGTTGCCCGAGCTAGCGCGTTCAGCTGCCAAGGAGGCGGGCCTTGGTGAACATTGTGACAACCCTTTCCAAAGTATCATCATTCGTGCGATCGAAGCCGTGTTCGCATGCGACGAAGCACTAACCTTGATCGAGGAGTATGAACCGCCCGAAGAACCAGCGATTGATGTACTCCCGCGAGGAAAAACCGGATGGGCTTGTACCGAGGCGCCCCGTGGCATCCTCTATCACCGCTATCAAATGGACGCTAACGGCGACATTATCGCGGCCTCGATTATTCCGCCAACATCGCAAAACCAGAAAACCATTGAAGACGATCTTTGCGCCATGGCGGCGGACAATCTCGATCTAGACGACGAGGCGTTGCAATGGCGCTGCGAACAGACCATCCGCAATTACGACCCATGCATTTCCTGCGCTACCCATTTTCTCAATTTGGAGGTGGAACGGCGATGAACTCTGTTTTGGTGATTGGGATTGGCGATGAAACTTTGGGCGACGACGCGATTGGCCCAACTGTGGCACAGCAATTGGAATCCTATATGCCGAAAGAGGTCAGTATCAAACGACTGTCCGGCGAAGCACTCGGTTTGATCGCAGCATGGGAAAATGCTTCGAAAGCCATTGTCCTCGATGCTGTTAAGACCGGCGCGTCACCGGGCACCATTCACCGCTTCGAGCCTTTGAACAGTACGCCATTCCCAGTTTCTCACGCGCCCTCATCACACCAATTCGGTATCGCTGAAGCCGTTGAGATGGGCCGCGTCCTGGATCGATTGCCACAGACCCTGGTTATATTTGGCGTTGAAGCGGAAGGTTTCGAAAGGGGAGACCCGATGTCGCCGAAGGTGCGCGCCGCCGTTCCAATTTTGCAGCGCCGCGTCATCGAGGAGATCGAATTGGGAGTGAAAGTGAATGCATGAAACCGGCCTCGTACGTAATTTGATTCAGAAAGTTACCCGCATTGCCGAAGATGCAGATGCGCACAAGGTGGTGAATATCAAAGTGTCGCTCGGAGCCTTGGCACATATGTCCGAAACCCATTTTCGCGACCACTTCTATCAGGAGGCAACAGGAACCATTGCCGAAGGTGCCGACTTGATCGTCGAACTGCTGGACGATGTCCATGACCCGGAGGCGCAGTCTATCCTGTTGCACAGTGTAGATATCGAGGAGTGACGGATGGAGGTGCTCTCGACCAAACACACAACCTCTTTCGACGCGCGAACGCGTAAGAATCTCCGTTTGTCGGGACAGGTCCAGGGTGTCGGCTTCCGCCCCTTCGTATACCGTCTAGCGACGGAGCTTGGTCTCGCCGGATGGGTCCGCAATACTCCGGAAGGCGTGACCGTGGAAGCGGAGGGTCCAACGTTGGCCATGGCGTCGTTCCTGGCCCGTCTCGTAATGGATAAACCGCCGCTCGCCATTATCGACGAAAGTATCGAAACCGATATGCCGCCGAGCGGCGTATCGGCGTTTGAAATATGCAGCAGCGCCGCCGGACCGGAACAGACCGCGTCCATCCTGCCGGATATCGCGACCTGTCGGCACTGCTTGAGTGAAATCGCCGATGTGCGCAATCTGCGATACCGCTATCCGTTCACCAGTTGCACTGACTGTGGCCCACGATTCAGTATCGTTGAGACGCTGCCATATGACCGCGCCAGGACGACAATGGCGGGATTTGACATGTGTCCCCGTTGCCTGCGCGAGTATAGTGATCCGTACGACCGCCGTTTCCATGCCGAAATCAGTGCCTGCCCTGATTGCGGACCAAATTTAGCATTTTGGAACCACGCGGGAGAGGTGCTCAGTACAGGCGACGACGCCTTGGTCCAAGCTGGCGATAAAATTCGCCAAGGCGCCATCGTTGCAGTCAAGGGGCTTGGCGGTTTCCATCTGATGGTGGACGCGGGAAATGCAAATGCCGTGGCTCGGCTGCGGGAACGCAAAGCGCGGCCGCATAAACCATTCGCGACCATGTTTGCCGATCTCGCAACCGTGCGGCGCGTCTGCGAAGTGTCCGTTATGGAGCGCGCGCTGCTTTGCTCCCCCCAATCGCCAATTGTCTTGCTGACCCGTCAGAACCGTGCAGACAATTCGATTGCCGCGATGGTCGCGCCGGACAACCCGTGTCTCGGTGTCATGCTACCTACCACCCCGCTCCACGCCATATTACTCGGTGATTTAGACTACCCAGTAGTCGCGACCAGCGGCAATCGTTCGGACGAGCCGTTATGCACCGACGAGCGGGAAGCATTGGTCCGTCTCGCGGGTATTGCGGATTGCTATTTGGTGCACGACCGGCCCATCCATAGAGGCATCGACGATTCCGTTCTCCGCGTCATGTCCGGCACACCTTGTATACTGCGGCGCGCCCGGGGCTATGCCCCGCAACCACTAGACTTTGGGGTGAATGCGGCGCCTATTTTAGCCTTAGGGGGGCATTTGAAAAACACTGTTGCACGCACGGACGGCCGAAAGTTGTTCATCAGTCAACATATGGGCGATCTCGATACCGTCGAGGCAAGGCGAATTTTTGAAGACAATACCGACCACATTCTCTCGCAGCACACGCCGCCGTTGAGCGTCATCACCTGCGACCAGCATCCCGATTACTACAGTTCCGAATACGCGCGACACACGGAAATGCCAGTGATCAGCGTTCCACATCACCTGGCACATGTACTCGCCTGCATGGTGGATAACAGCATCGAAGGTCCTGTGCTCGGTGTCGCATGCGACGGAGGCGGGCTTGGCGATGACGGCAACATTTGGGGCGGCGAGTTCCTCAGCGTCAGCGGCAAGGACTATCGGCGTGTGGCGCATTTGCGGCCCTTCCGCTTGCCCGGCGGCGATGCCGCGATCCGCGAACCCAGGCGCGCCGCGCTCGGACTATTATTCGAAATGTGGGGTACCGTAACCCAGAGCGACGAGCGCGCGTTGGCGGCACTCGGATTCCCGCAAACCGAACTGGCGGTTCTCGAGCGCATGATGATCCAAGGGTTTAACGCGCCAATTTGCTCAAGCGTGGGGCGTCTGTTCGATGCCGCCGCCGCGCTAGTGGGGTTTGTGAACAAGACGACGTTCGAAGGCCAAGCGGCGATGTGGCTGGAATACGCAATCAACGGTTTGTCCGACAACGACGCCTATGACTTCCGACTTAGCGAGCCTGAATCGCATAACCCGACCAACGCGATGGTGGTGGATTGGGCCCCCGGTATATATGCTTTGCTGCATGACGCCTTGTCCGGTCGGGCATTATCGGAGATCTCAATCCAATTTCATAATATGCTCGCAAACGCCATCGCAGAGGTCGCGCAACGAGTTGGACTAGATCGTATCTGTCTGACGGGTGGGTGTTTTCAAAACAAATATCTTTTGGAGCGCACCGTACAGCTTCTAAGAGAAAATGGCTTTTCGCCGTATTTTCACTGCCACCTACCGCCGAACGACGGTGGGCTAGCGGCCGGTCAGGCCTTATACGCCGCGCAACAGTTAGCCGAGGAGGGAGGAGAATGTGTTTAGCGGTGCCGGGGCAAGTTCTCGATATTGAAGGTGATACGCCTTTGGAAAGGGTCGGACGCGTCTCCTTCGCCGGCGTCTTCAAGAATATCAATCTGGCGTTCGTTCCCGATGCCGAAATCGGATCTTATGTGTTGGTGCATGCCGGTTTCGCGATTTCGGTGCTTGACGAAGCGGAGGCAGAACGGGTGTTCGATTATCTCGATACCATCGCAGACCATGAAGCTGGCGGCGAGGGGACTGCATGAAATTCGTTGATGAATTTCGCGCCGCCGATAAAGCGCAAGACTATGCCGACGCGATTGCCGCAAAAACAACACGGGATTGGTCAATCATGGAGGTCTGCGGCGGCCAAACACACGCAATCGTCAAATACGGCATCGACGCCCTCCTACCGGATGCTATCACATTGATCCATGGCCCCGGCTGCCCCGTCTGTGTCACCGCTGCCGATATTATCGACACGGCCATTGCAATCGTCGCCATGCCCGGCGTTATCTTCTGTTCATTCGGTGACATGGCGCGCGTTCCCAGCACGCACGGCAGCCTTTTGGAAGCGAAGGCCGCCGGCGGCGACCTTCGCCTAGTCTATTCGCCGATAGAAGCGTTGCAAATCGCCCGTGAAAACCCGCAAAAGGAGGTGGTTTTTTTCGCGGTCGGTTTCGAAACAACCGCACCAGCGACCGCCATGGCAGCCTACCGAGCCAAACAGGAGGGATTGAAAAACTTTTCGATGCTGGTGTCCCATGTGCTGGTGCCACCGGCCATTGAAGCGCTCATGCGCACACCGGCATGCCGAGTGGATGGGTTCCTCGCTGCGGGGCATGTTTGCACGATTATGGGTTGGCACGAGTACCAACCCTTGGCAGATCAATACGGTGTTCCGATTATAGTCACCGGGTTTGAACCGGTGGATATTCTTCAGGGCATATATATGTGTGTCAGTCAGTTGGAGGAAGGCCGCACGGCGCTAGAAAACCAATATAGCCGTGTGGTGCGACCACAAGGGAATGTAGCCGCGCAGGAGATGGTGTGGCGTGTATTCGAGGTAGCGGCGCAAGAATGGCGCGGCATTGGCGTCATTCCAAAGAGCGGTTTGCAATTGCGCGAGGCATTTGAGGATTTCGATGCGGAACGTCGTTTCACAATCAGCCACCGGCCCACATCCGATAATGGGGCCTGTATCAGTGGTGAAATTCTTCAAGGCTTGAAGAAACCGATGGACTGTCCCGCCTTTGGCAAGAGGTGTACGCCGATGAGCCCGCTCGGTGCGACCATGGTATCCAGCGAAGGCGCATGCGCAGCCTATTACCAGTTCCGCCGCGACGACGACGTTGACGAACGACAGAATTGAGATGAAACACCAACCAACTCTCACTTGTCCGATTGAGGTCGGCGATCACACGCGAGTGGTGATGGCCCACGGAGCGGGCGGCCGGCTCAGCGATCAATTAATCACAGGGCTTTTCCGGCAGTGCTTCGACGACGTGGAATTGGCGCGTGGTCACGATGGCGCCGTTCTCGCGCTCGAACACGAAGGCACAAACCCTGGTAAATTGGCCTTCACGACGGATAGCTATGTTGTTAATCCGCTGTTCTTTCCTGGCGGTGACATCGGCAGCCTTGCTGTCTTTGGTACCGCCAATGATTTGGCGATGTGCGGGGCACGCCCGCTTTTTCTCAGCGTCGCCTTTATTCTTGAAGAGGGCCTGGAAATGGCGATATTGGCGCGCGTGGTCCAATCTATGGCAGCGGCAGCTAAACAGGCCAGCATACGCATTGTCACCGGCGACACCAAAGTCGTCGAGCGCGGCCACGGCGATGGTATCTTCATCAGTACCAGCGGCTGCGGCTTGGTGCCCGACGACCGGCAGGTCGGACCAGAGAATATCGCTCCGGGCGACGCCATACTGGTCAACGGTGATATAGGCCGACACGGCATTGCGGTCATGGCATCGCGACAGGGCCTGTCCTTTGAGACGCCGCTCGAAAGCGACTGCGCGCCGCTGGTTGACGCAGTCGAAGCCTTATTCGACGCGGAACTGAGCGTTCATTGTATGCGCGACATGACGCGCGGCGGCCTGGCGAGCACGGTGGTCGAAATTGCCGAGCGGGCCGGCATGGATGCCGAACTGGAGGAGGCCGATATTCCTGTGAGCGACAGCGTCAGGGGTGCCTGTGAAATACTGGGTTTTGATCCGTTGTATGTCGCTAATGAAGGCCGGTTCGCGCTTTACGTACCCGAAACCGATACGGAAGCAGCCTTGGCGATTTTGCGTAAGCATCATCCGCAAGCGCGCCGCGTCGGGAAAGTTCTGGGTCTGGGGAAAGGCCGGGTCGGAATGCGCAGCCTGATCGGCGGCATTCGCCCCGTTGATATGTTGGTGGGCGATCAGCTGCCGAGAATTTGTTGAATTGTGGGGCGAGCGGTATCGCTTCTGGTGCTTTTATTTCAGTAAATAGCTAGCTATTCCAGTCACTGCGATAATCGCAAAAACCATACAAACCCGCCGTGCCATAGCCCCTTTTTCAATCACAAAAACAAAAATTCCCTTCATGGTTAAATTGACCAAGGCGGCGATTACAATTGCGTTTGCGGCAGTGGTTGTTTTGATCTTGTCGCCGCCGATTTCTGTCATCGAAAGCGTCAGCGCGTCAACGTCGCCTATGCCCGATATGCCGGCAAGGGCATAGACGCCTTCGACCCCAAACCACCCTTGCAGCCAGTGTGATAGCAGCAGAATACCTGCGATGAAAACACCGAATAGAATAGCCATGCGAATATCGGCGGGATTATGCATTTCGAAGGACTCGCTCGGAATTGTCTTCTTGTGCTCGAACCCCAGTACGAGGGCAGCAACGAAGCCCGTTGCCGCCATTAGCCCTAGTGTCAGCGCCAGCTCGGCAACCATTGATGTATTGAAAATCGCGACCACGACCAAAATGCGAAGGAACGTTACCGCTGCAGAGATCACCGCGCCGCCCGCGAGCATGCCTGCTAATGAGCGTTCCTTGCTGGCCATACGCGCAAAAGCCAAGGTCACTGCTGTCGACGACGCCAACCCGCCGAACACACCGATCATTAGTGCCGCCGCTCTTGCGCCGAATAGCTTCATCGCGATGTAACCCGCGAACGAGATAGCGGCGATCAGCACGACCATCCACCAAATTTGATAGGGGTTCAAAATCTCTTCCGGTCCGAAGCCACGGTTCGGCAGCACCGGCAACAGCACGACAGAGGTCAACAGCAGCTTGACGACGGCGTCGAGCTCCAGCTTTGTGATGGTTCTGATCCAGCCATGAAACCGAGATTTCGAACCGAGCACGGCGACGGCAATTACCGCGCTTGCGGCGGCAATCGGTACGTTGCCGCGGGTGGCGAGGGCAGCGAGCGAAAACGTCAGTAACGCTGCAACTTCAGTCGTAATGCCATAGTCAGGCTTTTTATCGGAATGAAGATTGTAGAGATAAGCTGCCACGACGAGGACACTCAAACCAACAAAGGCGATGCCAAGGACGATGTCACCGAATTCCAGCGTCAATAGGCCCCATATGCCGCCCAACAAGCCGATGAGCGTGAACGTGCGGACACCAGCAATGCGTTCGCCTTCGACCTTGCCGCGCGTTTGCCAACCTCGCTCGAATCCAATCAGCAGGCCGATGCAGATGGCGGTGCCGAGACGTTTATAAAGTTCGATTTCATCCATGCCACGCACCTGAACCACTGATGTGAGACGGCCCCTCTATTGGGCCCGTATTTACCATCGCTTGTAAGACCGTAAGACCCGCCCCAACGCGATCAGTGCTGCGTCCGCCGGTGACGTTGCTTGCTGCTTGTCGCAACTATCGGAAAACACGCGATAATTTCAATGCGCACCCTATGCCGAAAATTAGTGGCGCCATATGACCTAGATCAAGGCCGGCTTGCGGGGAAAATATAAAAATATTCTTGGCGCGAAATGGCAGGCCGGTAAGAAGCGTAGATGCGCGAAGGAGGCTGAATTGGCCAACGAGACACCGAACGCTCGTTTCTATGAGAGCGTCGTTTTTGAAAAATGGCGCAATGAATTGGTTGCGCGTTTGACATCTGCGCCTTTCCTAGTTTCGATCGCGCTGCTGATCGTCTTGTTCTATCTCACAATCGTGCCCTTGCTACAGTTAGTCTGGCGCACAATCACCTGGGGACCCGGGAGCCGCCGTATCGACCCACAATCTGTCGAAGGCGAAACCACCGCGCAACATTGGTACGAGGTCTTTTTTGGCGATACGTCGGATTCTGTTTTCTACGACCCATTGATCAATACCATCGTCACCGGTGGAATTTCCTCTGTATTCGCCTTGCTGATCGGTGGCGTAGTCGCATGGATCGTGATCCGTTCCGATATCCCCGGCAAACGAACGCTTCAGTCGATCCTAACTATTCCCTACATTATTCCCGCATTCGCCGTAGCACTCGCTTGGAACACGCTGTTCAAGAGCCCGCAGGTGGGTGGACAGCCGGGCCTTTTCGACGCGGTTTTGGGCATCACGCCGCCGGAATGGCTGTCCTTCGGCCCGATACCGATCATCATCACGTTATCTATTCATTACTCGCCGTTTGCATTCCTACTGGTGTCTGGCGCATTGGCGACGTTGGATTCCCAGCTGGAGGAATGCGCTGAAATTCAAGGTGCGTCGCGTATTGAAATTTTACGCAAAATCACCTTTCCGATAGTCACGCCGGCCTTTCTGTCTGCCTTCATTTTAACCTTCGGTAAAACTATTGGCACCTTCACATTGCCCTTCCTGCTTGGCGCGCCGAAGGAATACTACACTTTGGCGACCATGTTATTCGTCAATATACGGCTTGGTCTGGATGCTGCAGGCTACATATTGGCGCTGGTGTTGATCATCATCACCGGCGCAGTGATCTATTTCAGTTATAAGATCATCGGCGAAAATTTGCGGCGCTTCGAAACCATTGGCGGCAAAGGTTTCAAGAGCGCGCCCATGCGACTTCGAGGATGGAAATGGCCGGTTTTCATTGGTACCAGCACATACGCTTTCATTGCCGCGATATTCCCCATCGCACTGCTTGGTTACCAGACGTTGATGCTGTTCGACGGCCGTTATGACCTTTCGAACCTGACGCTGCATTATTGGACCGGCGAATCCGATCCTAATTACGCATTCGGCGAACCGGGCGTATTGCACAACGAGATTATCCTAGGTGCCACCTGGAATACGCTCAAACTGTCATTCATCAGCGCCTTCATCGCCGCTGTTGTCGGACTGGTAATCGGCTACATCATCATTCGCAGCCGCAACCGTGTTATCGCGAAGTTGCTCGATCAGTTCGCTTTCGTGCCGTTCCTGTTTCCCTCAATTGCGCTCGGCGCGCTGTACCTGAGCATGTTCGCCGAAGCGCGCGGGCCGGTACCAGCGTTGTACGGGACCTTTACCCTCTTGGTTTTAATCTCGGTGGTTAAACGTTTGCCTTATAGCGTGCGAACGGGAACGAGCGCCGTGACTCAACTTGGTCAAACGCTGGAAGAGGCCGCCGAGTTGCAGGGGGCAACCTGGTTTCAGCGCCTGCGCCACATCGTCATACCGCTCTGCACTTCCGGCGTTGTCGCCGGCATGATGGTGAGTTTCGTCGGCATCATGCGCGAACTTACCCTGATTATCCTTTTGATTACCCCAGCAACGCGTGTGCTGATGACGGTCGGGTTCCGCTATGCCGAAGAGGACCAAACTCAATTGGGCAACGCCCTCGTCCTCATCGTGACCGTGCTCACCATAATCGGCGAATTGATCGTATGGGGTTTCGGCAAGAGTAAATTATCCCGCATCGACATGCGTCAAGCAGAGTGAGCCTAAAAGGAAATCGACCATGGGTGTAACTATCGAAGTCCGTAATTTAACCAAACGCTACGGCAATTTCGTCGCACTAAATAGCGTATCGCTAAAAATAGACAGTGGCGAATTTCTTGTGTTGCTGGGGCCATCTGGATGTGGAAAATCCACCTTGCTACGCTGCATTGCCGGTCTGGAAATTCCCGACGAGGGAGAAATCTTGATCGACGATAAGCTCGTTTTCTGCGCCAAAAGGGGTATATCCGTGCCTCCGGGCAACCGGCAACTCGGCATGGTGTTTCAAAGCTACGCCTTGTGGCCGCATATGACGGTTAACGAAAATATCGGCTTTGGACTCAGCATTCAGAAACTAGCCCAGTCGGAAATTACACAGCGTACCGAAAAAGTTCTTAAAGAACTGTCCATGGAAGGACTCGGCGGGCGTTATCCATCCGAACTATCCGGCGGCCAACAGCAAAGAGTAGCGCTGGCCCGTTTGTTGGCGACCAAACCGCCAATCTTTTTCATGGACGAACCATTGTCAAACCTAGACGCACGACTACGCATGGATATGCGGTCGGAACTCAAACGCCTCCACTACGAAACCGGTGCCACTATCGTCTATGTGACGCACGACCAGACCGAGGCTATGGAATTGGCCAGCAACTTGGCGGTTATCGTCAAAGGGCGGATCGAACAGGTTGCGCCACCCATGCAGCTATACCGCCATCCGGCAACCTTATATGTCGCTGATTTTGTAGGTTTGACTCCGATCAATCTGATGTCCGCGAAGACGAAATCGGACAATGGCGCCGGTATTGCCTATATCGAGGATTTCGAAATAGCATTGGACTGGGCGCCGACGTCGGAAAATATCATCGTGGCGATACGACCTGAGGATGTGGTGCTCGATCTGGAGCCGGCCGCCGACGCGGTCGAGTTCGAGGTCTACACCGTGTTGACTGCGGGTGCAGAACTGGTCGTTCAGGCGAAACGCGCTAACACCATCGTCACGATCTGCGAGCCCCGTTGGCTTGAGCTGAAAATCGAGCAACCTATTTGGGTCCGCTTTGATCCCGCCACCATCAACTTATACGACAAAAAATCCGGCAAACTGCTAGCGCCCGCGGAAACGACGATGCCGGAAAATCCGCAGGCGCCAACATTAGAAACCGATACCCCTTCCCCAAACCACACTGATCAGTCCAAGGAGATAACATCATGATTTTCCGTAAGATATCAGTACTGCCGTTGGTCCTCGGAGCGTTCACCATTATGACCAACCCCGCCTGGGCCGATGCCCAAACGGAATGGCTAAAAAAGGCACAACTGGGCTCGTTTGCGCCAAAGCAACAGGATTGGAAAGCGATCGAAGCCGCGGCCCGTAAAGAAGGCAAGGTAACTGTCTATTCTGTATCCTCGCGTATTTTCAAACTGCAGAAGACCTTCAAGGAGAAGTACGGCGTCGAAATCGAAGCTTTCGACATCGCCTCCGATGTTCAGCTTGAAAAGTTCCGGCGCGAGCACAAAGCTAAGATTTACAAGGTCGATGTGTTGTTCAACAACGAGACACCGATGATGGTGAACGAGTTTCTGCCGCGGAAGATGCTGTGGAATTTTGTGCCGGACAGCATTGCGCCGTATCTCGAAGCTCATGAAAAGCAGCCTTTATTGGTGCAGCGTTGGAGCAGTCGCGTACTGTTCTATAACGAGGTCAAATATCCGAATGGTGCCCCCATCGACAACCTTTGGGATCTCACACGCAAGGAATGGTCGAAACGGGTCCTGATTCCGAACCCGTTAGAAGGCACTATCCAGGCCAACGCGCTGCAAACCATACTACAGAACCCGAAGGCCATGGCTGCTGCCTATAAGGCTGAGTTCGGCAAAGAAGTGGAATACTCTAAAGGCCTCAAAAAAGCCCTCAAGAAAACCCCCGCGCTAGGCAAGGCGGATGCCGCAAAAGAGTGGTTGTTCCGGTTATTGAAAAACAAACCACTTTTTCTCGGTTCGACGACCAAGATATACCGCAACGTTTCCGACGTTAGGCAGGCCACCCCGCCGCTCGGCATATCCACATTTAGTAAAATGCGGAAGTACAAAAAGGGCGTCCTGCAAGGCGTTCCAGCTTACGACGTGAAACCCGTTTTCGGTGTCGCCTATCCGACTGCCATGGCGATCGCCGACCGAGCACCGCATCCGAATGCAGCGAAACTATTGATCCGCTACATGAATGACGAAGGTATTAAACCTTGGAACGTTATCGGTGATTTCGCGGCTCGTGCAGATATTGCGAAAAAGCAATCTGAAGAGTTTAATACGCCACTGCTGGAAAAACTGAGCCTTTGGCGGATAGACCAAACCCACGTGTATGACACAAAATACAGTTATCTAAAGCTATATCTCAGCCTCAGAAAATACGCGAAATAGTAACGGCTACACAAAACGTACCGACCGGCGTACCCCTCATGGCACGCCGGTCATTTTTGTGTCTGAACGAAATTGCCGACGTGTGGTACTTACTTTTCGGGCAACGCCGGTATTTCTTCCCGGGTCAACGTTTCTCGTTCCAGCAATAGCGCCGCGCCCTGTTCCAGCTGCCGGCGATAAGTTTCGAGTATGCCCCTCGCTTTTTCCGACGCTTCGGCCAGAAGGTCTCGTACCGCACAATCTATCTCGCGCGCTGTTTGTTCGCTGAATTCCTTTTCAGCCGGCAATGCAAAACCTCCCTGGTCGAGAAAGGTCGGACGGGCTTTTTCGTAGGTTACCTCGCCCAGGGCGTCCGACATACCGTATTGCGTCACCATGCTGCGAGCAATTTCAGTTGCCTTACTGAGGTCGTCAGCCGCGCCGGTCGACAGTTCATCGAACACCAGGCGTTCGGCGGCACGGCCACCCAATAGAACCGCCATTTTGTTCTCCAGTTCGCTTCTGCTCATTAGAAAACGATCCTCGGTCGGACGCTGAATGGTGTAGCCAAGCGCACTGACACCGCGTGGGATGATTGAAATTTTATGTACCGGGTCCATCCAGGGCAGCGCGATGGCTGTAATTGCATGGCCCATCTCGTGATAAGCGACCGTCTTGCGTTCCCTTTTGTTGAGAATACGACTTTTCTTTTCCAAGCCTGCAACGATGCGTTCCACCGCGGCGGTAAAATCCTCCATTGAGATATCCGTTGCGCCGCGTCGCGTTGCAAGTAGAGCCGCTTCGTTGACCAGATTGGCGAGGTCAGCCCCTGTAAAACCCGGCGTCAACGCTGCAATTTGATCCGGGTCGAAATCTTCCGCGCAACGAACTTTTTTTAAATGCACCTTCAGGATCGCGAGGCGTCCGGTACGCTCCGGTCGATCAACCAACACCTGGCGATCGAAACGGCCAGCGCGTAACAAGGCCGGATCGAGAATCTCGGGCCGGTTGGTAGCGGCCAGCAACACGATCCCCTCACGCGGGTCGAACCCGTCCAACTCGGCGAGTAACTGATTGAGGGTTTGCTCCTTCTCGTCGTGTCCTCCGGTAAGCGGGCCGATGCCGCGGGCACGACCCACCGCGTCGAGTTCGTCGATGAAAATGATGCACGGCGCCGCCTGGCGGGCTTGTTCGAAAAGGTCGCGTACGCGGGCGGCGCCAAGGCCGACGAACATTTCCACGAACTCGGAACCGCTGATCGAAAAGAATGGAACGCCCGCCTCGCCGGCGACCGCTCGCGCAAGTAAGGTTTTGCCGGTCCCTGGCGGCCCGACGAGGAGGATACCCTTTGGAATGCGCGCGCCTAGCCGGCCATGCTCTTCTGGCGCGCGCAAAAAATCGACGATCTCCTTGAGTTCGTCCTTGGCCTCGTCGACGCCGGCGACATCTCCGAAAGTCACTTTAGTATCGGTTTCAAGATAGACCTTGGCTTTACTCTTTCCGAGCGTCATCAGACCGCCCATGCCCTGTTTTTCCGCAAGCTTGCGTATGAAAAACATCCAGATCAGAAAAAAGACGAAAATAGGGGCAATCCACGACATGAGATTCTGGAGCCAGCGGCTTTCGATCACACCAGTAAAGGCGACATCGTATTGCGACAGTATTTCGACGAGTTTTGGGTCGACCCGCACCGTACGAAAGGCCTTGGGACCACCGACCGTCGGAAGACGGAGCGTCCCTTCGATGACGTCCTCGTGGACCGCGATGGCCCCGATCTTACCGTCTTTGAGCCATTGTTCGAACTGGCTGTAGGGAATGCGCTCAACCGTATTCTGTTGGGTCCACCAATTTTGAAAAGACAACAACGCGGTTAGTGCGATGAACACATACCAAATATTTACACTGAATTTCTTGTCCATTTCTTCTCCCTTTTAAGGGTCAAACGCTGGTAGTTGCGTCGCATGCGGACCGCAAAATACGTGCGACGCGCGTTACGCTAAATAACTCGAAATAACTCGCAGCCGATACCGGTTTTACCCAAGGCCACAATTGGAAAAAGTTCGGCAATTGTCATTGATGCATATCATTTCGCGGCAACAGGCAAAATGGCATGAATGTCCCCTATTCGAACATACTCATTTCTGTTTGGAGTGACGGCGATGCACATAGGATGTCCAAAGGAAATCAAGATTCACGAGTATCGCGTCGGGTTGACGCCAGCGAGCGTGCGCGAGCTGACCCATTACGGCCATCAGGTAATGGTGGAGTCAAATGCCGGTCTCGCGATCGGGTTGGAGGACGGCGATTACATAGCAGCGGGAGCAGAAATCGGGGCATCAGCGGAAGAGGTGTTCGCGACAACGGACCTGATCGTGAAGGTGAAAGAGCCCCAGCCCGATGAAATTTGCCGCTTGAACGACCGCCATATTCTGTTCACTTATCTCCATTTGGCAGCGGAACCAAAACAAGCGAGCGACCTGCTCGATACCGGCTGTAGCGCCATCGCTTATGAAACAGTTACCGACATCTATGGCGGCTTGCCCTTGTTAGCGCCAATGAGCGAGGTTGCCGGCCGGTTCGCCATTCAAGCTGGCGCGCACGCGCTGGAAATGGAACAGGGCGGGCGAGGCATGTTGTTGGGAGGGGTTTCGGGAGTCGCCCCGGCCAAAGTCGTAATTATTGGCGGCGGTGTCGTCGGGGCCAATGCTGCGCGCATGGCAATCGGCCTCGAGGCCGACGTCACCATCATAGATAAGAGCCTGCATCACCTCTATGAGCTCGACGAACATTTCGGGGCTGCCGTTAACACTATCTATTCGACCGTTTCGGCGATCGAAGAGTTCGTCATGGAGGCGGATCTCGTTATCGGTGGCGTTTTGGTACCCGGCGCCAGTGCTCCGAAACTGATTAGCGAAGAACTGGTGCGGCGGATGAAAAACGGATCCGTCATCGTCGACGTAGCAATCGACCAAGGGGGGTGCGTTGAAACATCACGACCGACGAGCCATGCCGACTCCACCTATAGAAAGCATAATGTGGTCCATTACTGTGTCACCAACATCCCGGGGGCAGTGGCGCGAACGTCAACCATATCACTAAATAATGCGACCTTACCATTCGTCATGGCGCTAGCCGACAAGGGCCTGCGGGGTGCTTTGATGTCTGACAAACATTTACTGGCCGGGTTGAACATCCACAACCGGACGATCACCCACCCTGCGGTGGCGGAGGCATTGGGGCGGGACTTTGCGGACCCGGCGACGGCGTTAGGCTCAACCACCGGGTGAACAATCTAGCTCCGCGCTCAAAACCCTAACCAACGCCAACAATATGGGACCCACGCTGATTATCTCGAAAACGATCATCCTCGCAATCGCCACCGAGAGAATGGTGTTGCCCTAATCTAGGGATAACTAGAAGGCGTTCAGCACCAATGCGAACAAGCCGCCCGGTGTTAGAAAAACCACTTCCAGTCCTTTATTGGTTTGAATTCGTTTCCAACCACTCAATATCGGCTGGATGTATCGATTATTTGAAATTGCGCGAGCAGCTGCATTTGCTCATTGATCTATGTCAGTGCGCCCGACGACCAGATTGGCTCAATTGAACGGTATCAGCTCTAGTTCAACGCTATGGGATACAGATAATGGCACACGCACCCTATATTCGCTGGTTTTCCGACCTCCGTCGCGGCGATATTGCTTCGGTTGGCGGTAAGAATGCATCGCTCGGTGAATTGACCCAATCTATCAGCTCACTGGGTATAAAGGTGCCCGAGGGTTTTGCGACGACCGCAGTCGCATACTGGGATTTTATTGAAACCAATCAACTGAAAGACAAAATTGCCACGCAAATTTCCCGACTTGAGAAGGATGACGGTAATTTGTCGGCGGTTGGGGGTGCTATCCGGGGTTTAATCCTTGCCGGTACATTTCCTGAAGCGCTCAACCGAGCAATCGTAACCGCCTACGGTGACATGGCGCGCCAGGTCGGCCGACGACGCCCCGATGTAGCCGTGCGCAGCAGCGCAACCGCCGAGGACTTGCCGGAGGCGAGCTTTGCAGGCCAACTCGAGACCTTTCTCAATATTCGCGGGCCTGAGCCGTTATTGGATGCCTGCAAACGTTGCTACGCCTCGCTGTTTACGGATCGTGCAATCGCCTATCGCGAAACCCACGGTTTCGACCATATGCAGATCGCCTTGTCCGTCGGCGTACAACGGATGGTCCGTGCCGACAAGGCGAGTTCGGGAGTCATGTTTTCGATCGATACGGAAACCGGATTCCCAAATACGGTTATTATCAACGCCGCCTGGGGTTTGGGCGAGACAGTTGTGCAAGGGATAGTTGATCCGGACGAATATGTGGTTTTTAAACCCCTGCTCGCCAAGCCGGGTCTAAAGCCCATTATTGAAAGACGCGCCGGGGCTAAAAGTCAAAAAATGATTTACGCCCGAAGTGCGACGTCACCATTAAAATGCATCAACACTACAAAGCGTGAACGAAACGCTTTCGTTTTGTCCGAAAAAGAAATTCTTCAACTCGCAAAAGCTGCGGTGGCTATTGAAGATCATTACCACCAGCCCATGGATATGGAGTGGGCGAAAGATGGCGACAGCAACGACCTTTTTATCGTTCAGGCGCGACCGGAAACCGTACAGTCGCGCAAGGCAAGCGAGCATCTGAAGCGTTACACATTAGTAGAAAAAGGCGAGCGTTTGGTGACCGGTCTTTCGATCGGCGACGCGATTGCCACAGGACCGGTTTGCCGGTTGGAAAACCCCGGGCAGATAGATCAGTTCGAACCGGGCGCGGTACTCGTGACCGAGATGACGGATCCGGACTGGGTGCCGGTCATGAAAAAGGCTGCGGCGATCGTTACGGATCATGGTGGCCGTACGAGCCATGCGGCAATCGTCAGCCGCGAACTCGGGCTGCCGGCGGTAATCGGTACCGGAAACGGAAGCCAAACCTTGCAAGACACCCAAGAAGTCACAGTTTCCTGCGCCGAGGGCGATGTTGGTTTCGTCTATAGCGGTACCGTAAAATTTGAGATTGAAGAAATTGACCTTGAATCGCTGCCGGAAACTCAAACCAAGATCATGATCAATCTTGCTAACCCGGCAGCAGCTTTCCGTTGGTGGCGTTTGCCGAGCGATGGCGTTGGCCTCGCACGCATCGAGTTTATTGTCAGTAACATTATCAAAGTTCATCCCATGGCGCTGGTTGCGTTCGACAAAGTCACTGACCGCCGGGCGCGTAGGGAAATCAAAAAACTAACCCGTAACTACCCAGACATGTCGGAGTTCTTCGTCGACAAGCTCGCTCAAGGAGTCGCACGCATTGCCGCCGCGCATTATCCGAAACCGGTGATCGTCCGCATGAGTGATTTCAAGACCAATGAATATGCCCGTCTCATCGGCGGGTCAGGATTCGAGCCCGATGAGGAAAACCCGATGCTGGGCTGGCGCGGTGCCAGCCGTTATTACAGTGAAGGGTACCGAGATGGGTTTGTCCTTGAGTGCGAAGCGCTTCGCCAGGTTCGCGAGCAGATCGGCCTGCGCAATGTCATTGTCATGATTCCCTTTTGCCGCACCCTCAAGGAGGCCGACCGGGTTCTCGCGGTGATGGCGGAAAACGGGCTTCAGCGCGGTGAAAAGGGGTTGGAAATTTTCGTCATGTGCGAGATTCCATCAAATGTCATATTAGCCGAGCAATTCGCCGACCGTTTTGACGGGTTTTCTATCGGCTCGAACGATCTCACACAATTGGTTCTAGGCGTTGATCGCGACAGTGACATCCTAAGCGCGCTGTTCGACGAACGGGACGATGCTGTTACCATCGCCATTGCCGATCTTCTCCGCAAGGCGCGTACAAAGGGTATCAAGACGGGCATTTGCGGTCAGGCGCCAAGCGATCATCCGGAATTTGCAGAATTCCTAGTGGCAAACGGGATCGACTCGATCTCGGTGACGCCGGATAGTTTTCTCGAGGTCAAGAAACATGTAGCCAAGGCCGAGAAATCCCTGACCTAAACGGCGTAGATCGATTGCCTGATTTTCGACAAAATGCGAAATGAATTATTTACGGTGACAAGCGCTACAAGCTTGGCCCGGGCTAACTACCGGATGGCCGGTGGGCAGAGCTGTGCCTTGTTGAATCTTTTCGATAATGGGGGCTTTGGCTGATGTTGGAGCGGCCACTTTCCCGTTGGTTACAGCGGCATCAACCCAAAAATCCTTCCGGAAGTATCTGTTCAAATCATGCAAGGTGCTAGCAGGAGGAAACGGCGCAATCGCACTTACCAACAACAAGAGCGTGAAAACAAGCGCGATTACCACTTCCCATTTTAAGGTTAGATGCCGTGTTTTTCTGTCTCGTAGGTGATGCAGGAGACCGGACCAGTTGCATGTAATATGCGCTACCCCCGCGAAAATGAACGCGACGGCGAAACTCAGGTGCAGCGTTTGCCAGCCGTCACGGCCAAGGCCGAGCAGGGTCCAACCAACGCGTCGCTGAATCTCTCCCGACGGCGCTAAAAACAGAACCATGCCGCTGATCAGCATAATCACGAAACTCAATCCAACAATGTAAGTTATCAGCCCTATAGGATCGAACCGGCGGCGCGGTTTATGGGTGGGTTCAGTTTGTTCCATCCACTACCCTCCGAAGTAAGCACCTAACGGCAACACGTGCAGAAGCGGCCTTATGGATACTAGATCTATCGGCGGTGGAAATTGATTGATATCAAGCCGGGTGAGTAAGACGGCGAGACAACAAATAGCCATCGGCTCCCATCACCCGAGGGGGCGGCTTAGCGCATCCATTTTCGAGATTTGGCCTATCACGAACGGAAGTGCGCTTAGGCCAATCGCAAGCCACCATCCGTCCGGCGGTGGTGGCGTTAGACCGAGAACGCCAGACAATCCCGGCAGGTATATAGCCGCAGCGATCAGCCCGATACACAGAACGAGCGCGCCCCAAACGTAACGATTCTTGGTGATTTCGTTTCGGAAAAAACCACTACCCGTATCCCGCATATTGAAAACATGCCAGAGCTGCGATAGCGCAAGGGTGAGAAAAGCGACCGACACCGAGGCCTCCGGGTCCAGTTCCAGTAATTCAGTCGCCGCAATAAACGCGGCCAGGGTCGCGATTGTAATTACCGTGCTATAGGCGCCGATCCACAACCAAAGTCGTGGCGGCACCAAAGGTTCTTTAGTGTCCCGTGGCGGTGAGGCCATGATATTGATTTCCCCTTCGCCTGCGCCAAGTGCCAAGGCGGGGAAAACATCGGTCACCAGATTGAGGTAGAGAATTTGGAGCGGCAATATCGGCAGCGGCATGCCGCTCAATGCCGCCAGACCGACAATCAAAATTTCGCTTAGATTGCAAGACAACAAGTAGAGCAGGAATTTTCGAATATTGGCGAAAATGACCCTGCCTTGTGCAACCGCCATAACAATTGTCTCAAAAGCGTCATCCTGCAACACCACGTCGGCAGCCTCGCGCGCGACCTGGGAGCCACGTTGTCCCATGGCGATGCCGATATCTGCTTGGCGCAGCGCAGGCGCATCGTTAACTCCGTCTCCGGTCATAGCGACGATGGCGCCATCGCTTTGGTAGAGAGAAATGAGATCGAGCTTTTGGCGCGGGCTGACACGGGCGAAGATGGGAATATGAAGTAGTCGTTCCTGTTGCTCCGCAGCAAGATCAGTGATTGTGCCCAGCTCCTTTCCCTCGCAGACTGGCGGTGCATCGTCACCGGCGATGCCGACGGCGGTCGCGATTTGACGGGCCGTGACCGCGTGATCTCCCGTCACCATGACCACACGCATGCCCGCCTGTTTGCATCTTTCTACTGCCAGCCCCACATCATGACGCGGCGGATCTTCTAGCCCGATAAGACCCAAAAAAGTCAGATTGCTATAGGGGGACTCGTTTTCGTCCTCCACGGTCTTCATCGCGAAAGCGAGAATGCGGAGTCCCGAAGACGCGAGGTTTGCAAATTTGGCGAGCCAAGCTTCGCGGTCTGTATTTGAAACCTCCCTTTCTTGGTCTTGCTCAATGATGTAGTTCGAGGCCGCGAGTACGGATTCTGGAGCCCCTTTGACGGCAACCAGGCATCCGCCGTTTTGACGGTGGACCGTCGCCATCATTTTTGTTTCATTATCGAAGGCTTCCTCCCGTAGTTCGGGGTGGGATTGGATGAGGAAGTTCCGGTCCAGACCGGCCAAGCGGCCGGCCACCAGCAACGCCCCCTCCATCGGATCACCAATGATCTTTTCTTGCACCCCGTCGCTGGAGGCTGGAGATAATGAGGCGTTGTTACAAAGAACGCCCACTTCGAGCATAGCTTTTAAGGCTCTGGCTGTCTCAGGCTCGGGTTCGCGCCCGTTCATCTCAAACCCTGTTTCGGTGGCCACAATCTCACCCGCAGACAGTACTAAACGGGTCACAGTCATTTTGTTCTCAGTTAACGTGCCAGTCTTGTCGGTCAATATGACCGTTGTCGCACCAAGCGTTTCGACGGCGGGTAAGCGCTTTATGAGAGCATTGCGGCGAGCCATGCGCCACATACCACGGGCAAGTGCCAACGTCGCCACAATCGGCAACCCTTCCGGCACCGCAGCAACTGCCAATGCGATCGCGGTTTCGACCATCAACAGCGGTGGCTTGCCGCCGAGTATTCCGAAAATGCCGATCAGTGCAGCCATCACCAACGTCGCCAATACAAGCTGGTGGCTTAAGTGGCCAAGGCGCTTTTCGAGCGGCGTTGTTTCACTTTCGGCGTATTCCACCATCGTCGCGATCCGGCCAAGTTCGGTCGACATCGCAGTCGCCACGACGACACCCTCGCCGGATCCGGACGTCACTGCGGTCCCCTGAAACGCCATATTGAGTCGATCCGGTAGCACGGCATCCGCCGCCAAAGAATCGGTGTGCTTGAGAACTGGCATGGACTCGCCAGTCAAAATAGATTCGTCGCACTGAAGTTTAGAAGCTTCAATCAGGCGCAGGTCTGCACTGATGATATCGCCGGCATCGAAAATGACGATGTCGCCGGGCACCAGTTCCTTCGAGGGAATCTCAACAATCCGGCCGATACGCCGTACCTTTGCGATGGCGGCGCTTAACCGGCGCAGCGCTTCCATCGAGCGAACGGCTCTCAACCCGGTAATGAATCCGATCGCGGTGTTGATGATGATGACAGCGGCAATCGCAGCGCCTTCAGTCCATTGGCCGAAAAGAAAGGAAAGCCCGGCAGCAATCACAAGAAGCAAGATAATGAAGCTTTTAAGTTGGTCATAAAGTACGCTGGCCAAACTTTTGGGCGGTGCTGCGGAAATGACGTTTGACCCGTATCGGCGCATGCGCCGGCGGGCATCGGCGTTGTCGAGGCCAAGGGCTGCGGATACCTGAAGATGGTTCAGGACGGTGTCCGCAGTTTCCACATAGGCATTTTGCATTGCTACCGGCCGGGAAACTTCTTTCCTTTCGACAACGGCTTTGTTCTTCTGAATGATTTCCTGCACCTCAACGGTTTCCTGTCTAACCCAAAGCGATTTCGGTTGCATCAGGGCTCGCGAGCCGGTAACGGCACACACTCCGATCCATTCTAATGGTCAGAATCATGCAACCAGCAATCAGTGTCGTTGACCTTAATCAAGCAGGGGATAGGCTGTATATTGCGTGATGAGCGTGGGTAGGCCGGTTCTTTCCTGTAGTGAATCAGCGACCACGCGCCAGTTGATTTTGGTTTCCTGTCCTTCGACTTTTTCAATGATGCGCGAAACGACCTCAATGTCCGAAAGCAAGGGTGCTTTTCCGCTCGCTTCGACCGCATCGACTTCCCCTTCGATGGGATGCACTTCAATATAAAGGTCGTCACGCACCCAACCCAGTTTCACATATTGTTGGATAATCGTTACCGTTGTTCCGATGACTACGCGCTCGTAAAGATCTTTTATGTCATCGCGGTACATGCGGATGCAGCCATGGCTGACCCGCCTGCCGACGCCCGCCTGCCGATTGGTGCCGTGAATGAGGTAGGCGTCGAAATCGAGATAGAGCGCATGGATGCCAAGCGGGTTGTTCGGCCCAGGCGGAACAGCATTCGGTAGATCTGGTTTTTCCAGCCGGATGGATTTGGGAGGAAACCAGTACGGATTTGTTTGTTTACGGATGACACGTGTCTCGCCGATAGGGGTGGGCGTGATGTCCCGTCCGATGCCGATCGGATAACTACGAACCTTCCCGTCGTCGGTAAATTGGTATAAGCGAAGATCGCCTAAATTCAGCACAATACCGTGCCTGGGCCCGTCCGGCAGAATATGCGCAGTCGGCACGGCGACCAACCGGTCGGCGCCCGGCACCCAAGGGTCCAAAGCAGGATTGGCCGCCCGAAGTTCGACATAACCAACGCGGTAGCGTTGCGCGAGCGCGGTGAAAGTGTCGTTTTCCGTTGTTAAGTGATAGCTGGTGAGGCCGATGATATCGCCGCCGGGGGCGGTACCTGCAATAGATTGTCCGGCGCCGAATAAACACCAACAAACCAGCAAGAATTTCGCTACCCACAGCATGGTAAATAATCCCATCGGAGGCGCGCTCCAGTTTTCCAAGTCGCTAATTCTATTATTTCTCGCGCGCCCTATTTTGATGTGCATCAATGCCGCGCTGCCCAGAACCGGTTCAAATGCCGTATGTCTCAATCCTGGCAACGCCAGGTTCAAACTGCGGAGTCCAAAATGAAACATTCTCGATTTAGTCCCCTAATGTTCGCTGGCACGATTGTAGTGGCCACCCTGGTGGTTGGATGTGCAGAGCAGGGAGCCGTTGAAAAACTACAATCCGACGTAAACACAGCGCAGGAAATGGCGCGCGATGCTGATAGTAGGGCGGTCAGCATCGGACAATCCGCCGCACAGGCAGCCGCTGCGGCACAGCAAGCTGCCGCAAAAGCGACGGAAGCTGCAGCAAGCGCCCAAAAAGCGGCGCAGGCGGCGCAGAAGGCGGCCGAACGGGCCGACCGGATTTTTCGGGAAAACCTGCGGAAGTGACTATTTTTGTCAACACTAAAACGTCAATAAGGATAGCATTTCATCCTACTGCCTTTGGAAATCAGCCTAACCAATCTCGGAGACGATAATGGCTTATAAAAACATACTTGCTTACTGCAATAACGCTCAATTAGCGGATCGATTATTTGATGTCGCACTCCGCGTGGCAAAGCAGCATGACGCCCATTTAACAGGCTTATATATAGTCCCTCGGCCTCAACTAAACTCGGCGGCCGACGAATTTGTCGTTGCGGAATTGATCGAAGATCAGGAAAAGTTTTTCCGCGAGCAAGGTGATCTCATCAAATCATCTTTTAATAAGTGTCGAGCAAAAAAGTCGGTGAAATCCGATTGGTTGGAACTTCAATCCCCCTCCTCATTCGTCCGGAGGACTCTTCTGCAACAGTCACGGGCCGCGGATTTGGTGATCGTAAATCCAGCAGACGAAGACGATGATGTATCGCGGGAACACGGCCTCCCAGAAAACATTTTCCTCGATGGTGGGCGCCCGATACTTATCGTGCCAAAAAAAGGGAAATTTGCGCACGTCGGTGAACGCGTCTTGCTGGCCTGGAACGGCAGTCGAGAAGCAACTCGAGCGGCATTCGATGCGTTGCCAATTTTGAAGAAAGCGAAACTAACACAGGTCTTCGAATTGACATCAGAAACATCAGCCGATAACAGCGGCTATCTAAGTGCTGATGAATTTATAACATCGCTTAAACGCCATGGTGTCCGAGCCGAAACCGCTTCGACGCGCTTTAATGGCCAAGATGTGGGTGAGTATCTTCAGAAAAGAGCTAAACGGCTAAAGTTTGACCTGATCGTAATGGGTGGTTATGGCCACTCGCGCATCACCGAATTCATTCTTGGCGGCGCCACACGGCACATCCTTCAAAAAACGTCCGTGCCCATCTTAATGTCACATTAAGGGCCTTGCTGCACACCGCTATTCGCCAATGGAAATTGCGGCGCACTTGATTGCATCCGCAAATAACCAACGAGCAAGAACGTCGGTGCCTCCGGACTCAAGGTCAAGGCTTTAGAAACGATGTGCAGGAAGGAGCCCGGGATCTACACCCCGGCGGCAAAGCAGATAAAACAAGTCGTATCTTGGTGACCCACTTTTCGAAGCGACGGACCACGCAGTCCCCCTCCGTCGTTGCCGTGCGACAAGGCCACCAGCCAATAAGGCCTGCCAAAAATGACTTTTCGCGTAACTCTCAAAATTATAGCGACACTTTCACTACCGTAGTTCTCTGCTCTCCACCATTACGTGATTTACATCAAGGCGCCGCGCTGATTGAAGGCTTAACTTGCGTTTTAAACCCATGAAACGGGAGGGCGCAATGCCATCACAAGTGAGTAAGGAATTGGTACGCGAAGCCGTCGGTGTTTTCGATAGCGCCGAAACGCTTGTGGCAGCCGTCGATGAGCTCTTGATCTCGGGGTTCGACCGCGCGGAACTAAGTCTGGTCGCCAGCGAACCCGCGGTACAGGAAAAGCTTGGGCACATGTACGACAAGGTACGCGATCTCGAGGATGATGCGGCAGTACCGCGCGACGCCTACGTTTCGATCGAGTCAATTGGCGATGCCGAGGGCGTGCTGATTGGTGGACTTATGTATGTGGGCGCTATGGCCGCTGCTGGGTCAATCGTCGCTTCGGGCGGTACGCTTGCCGTCGCCATTACGGGCGCTGCTATGTTAGGCGGCGCTGGGGGAGGCATCGGCCTCATTCTGGCGAACTGGGTCGGAAACCATCACGCCGATTACCTGCAGGACCAACTGGAACGGGGTGGCTTGCTCCTCTGGGTCCGCACTTGGGACGAAACGCATGAGAAACGCGCTACCGACATTCTGTCGAAGCACTCGGCTCATGACGTCCATGTCCATGGACTGCCTGATCCAAACGCATAATTCATGACTATCCCAAAAATGAAGAAATCATATGTCGAGTTAAAGACTACATGCACCCCGTGAACGTCTGAGCAAGGAAACGATTGCCATGCATCAAGCGACCGTATCGCTTATAGAAGAATTGGAGGCGACGGATTGGTATCGGCAAAGAGCAAATGACTGCAGCGATCCAGCGCTGAAGGCGATACTTCTGCACAACATGCGGGAGGAGATCGAGCACGCCTCGATGCTCCTGGGGTGGCTGCGACGGCAAAGCAAGGATTTCGATAAAGAGCTCAAGGAGTACCTATTCTCCGAAGGCAATATCGCCAACATCGAAAATATCGTGACAGGCAAAATCGATGAGTGACGCAACGGCCGCAGTGCTAATGGAAGCGTTGGACGACGAATACAAGGCGCGCGCCACCTATCGGAAAGTCATTGATGTGTTTGGCCCGGTCCGTCCTTTCATCAATATCGTTGAAGCTGAAAACCGGCATGCGTCGGCTTTACTGAGGCAGTTCGAGCGTCTTGGATTACAACCTCCGACAGACGAATGGGCCGGCAATATCGACGTGCCAGCTTCTATTGAGGCGGCTTGCGAAGCCGCGATCACCGCCGAGATCGAAAATGCGGCAATGTATGACCGTCTGTTGGCGGACCTCGATGACCCTATTGTCCGTGACGTTTTGCTCAATCTCCAGGATGCGTCGCAGAACCGCCACTTGCCAGCGTTCCGTCGGCGTCTTAGTCGGAAATAGGGTAAGCGCGTAATTGCCAACCGCGAGGCAAGGCCTCAAATGCACCAAAGATATGCGCCGGAGAACCGGTGGGCTGGCACTAAACACCAGAGAAAACCCACGCCGGACTGAAATGGCCGCACACACCACTAGGACTGACCACGCATTCCGAAAACATCACCAAAGCGTCATCGCGTTTTAGTATTTCGGTACTCGCGCCATGGGTCGGTTGTTAAAAGAATACCGGTCCAACTCGGGAAATAGATCAGTTTTAACAATGCCCATGGAAGGCTAGCGTATTTGTAAGTCGGGTCCAGATAGCTCACACACGCGCATTAGATCATTTCGTAATAATCCAGCTACCATCACGCTGACGGCAGGCCGTACCTTGACCCTCTTCGGTGCGGCCATCAATGATGATGGTTTGACGGAATTCGCGGCAGAAGGCGCCGGTTGTCGCATGATGCCCCTCGCGAACCGGCGTGACAGTACCGTGGTTCCCGGAATTGGGATTATTCCAAATAATCGGTTGGCCAAGTGGCGCGGTGCCTGCCAACCGTGCCGCGCGCTCAATCGCGGCCTGGTCGGCTGCATCCAGTGATTTGCCCACCTCGTTACCGGCCCAGGCACCCAACAAGGCACCGATGGCAACGGCGGCTAACTGGCCCTTGCCGGAACCTATCTGCGATCCGGCGAGCGCGCCGAGCCCCGCACCAACCAGTGTGCCGGCGCCTTCTTTCGGACCCGGCCCCGTTTGCGTACAGGCCTGCAACATAATGACTGTCAGGACCAATATGGGCACTTTCCTCAGCAAGGTCGCCAAAGCAATTCCAAATCGAAAACATCTCTTTGCAATCAGTGTCATAAAATTTTCCCTTTCAATGTTGGCGAACATTTACACGCCGACCGGGGAAATACTTTGATCTATCTCAAAAGAGGGAGGTGGTAATCGCCGAATTTTCCGGTTGCCGACGATAGTGGCTGAGAAAGGGGCACTAATGACCGGGTGTGCTGAATTCTAAAAATTCCACATGCGATCTGAGAACCGTGTTAGCGGAGTCACTTCATTGATGGGAATTTCCTTATCAAATCGATAAACATCAGACCTTAACCAGGAAATCTCTGCATCTGGATCAGCACATATGGTCCACCAAACCTTGCCGTTGGGTAAGCCGTCCGGCCGCCAGCGGTATCCTCGCTCTCTCAAAGTATCTTTCTCATCAAACGGTGCGCCAACAGCGCAAACTAAATACTCTGATTTGTGAGCGGCCTCCCGAACCACATCAAGTACGCGACGGTTTGATAATGGAAGAGTCTGAGCGAGTAAGGCTAAGCAGGCCTCGCAGTCCGCAAGGGCACGGTGCCCTTCGTAGAACCAGCCGAATTGCATGCCGATGTAATCAAGCTTGCCGGCTGTAAACCCCTCCCGCAACCAATCCACGGACGTAAAGGTGCAACTCCACGACTTCTTGGCGAAACAGTCCCAATGACGTTCAACCATTGCACGGTCAAACCGGGCATGATGAGCGATTATCAGATCCGATTGGTCGACGATTTGAGTAACCTGGTCTTCGTCGATCTTTTGGCCAGCAATCATATCATTGGAGATTTTGGTAACGATTGAGGCTTCTTCTGTCATTGGAACCGCGGGTTCCCGCATGGCCTCGAATGTCCGATCTTTATGGACGTCGATGATGCGTCCGCTTTCGGCTTCATAATCGAACGAAAGCATCGCTAGTTGAATTACATCATCATTCTCTAATGAGAGGCCCGTCGCTTCAACATCGATGACTAATCCGTGCTTAAGCGTCTCACCACGAGGATTGTTAAACCGGTCTGGAATATGCAACCGTCGCAACATCCGCCAATTTTCGTTGGGGATTGATGATTCCGGACTAACGACAGCGTCGATGTCGAACTCAAAATTGGCAAAGTCATTCATAGGTAGGATGTCTCAATTTTTTTCGATTCCGGTACCTTGATTGTGAAATTAGGTCCACTGTGTGCACACAATATTCTGTAACGTTGGATGGCGCGACATTGTTCGGTTCGACAAATTAAAATCCAGTAAAAGATGAAAGCGGCGAGGGCTTTTCCGCATTCTTATCGTAACGTATTGCAGTCCGACGAAACCCCCGATGCATCCGAACATACGTCCAATAACATTACGATCTTTATATCTGCCCTTGCTGAACGGATGTAGCTACTTCCTGTCGGATCTGTTCAGGATCATCCGTGCCGTAAAACACCTTATGCATCGGTTTCTTCTTTTCGCCCCGATAAATAATATTAGCGGTTCGACAGAATGCGCTTCTTTTCCTCAAATTCATCCTTGTCGATGTCACCGGTGGCGAAACGCTCTTCAAGAATCTCCAGAGCCGTCCGTTGGGTCCTTTGAGGCGGAATACATGGGATGCTGCCGTGAGAGAAACCACCTCCCAGCCAACGAACGAGCAGGACCACAACCGTAACCACAGCAGCAAGAACCACGATCATCATGATCGGGCCAAAAAACATTCCATACCACGGCATCATTTCCCATCCTTGTGGCACAGCATTTCTCCTTTGAATTTTCGTCCGTAATTTCGTAGCCGCTAGTGGTTCGAAGGAAAGCAAGAATTAGCCCGAACCTCATTGGTACAACCATCAGCGCCGACTAGTTTTGCTGTTCATTAGCTCAACATTATCGCCCAAATTTGCGTCACCTCTTACCTGCCAAGGCCATTAGCCGGGCTACAAAATGGTGTTGGAAGTCGGATACGTTAATATCTATTTGGTATCAGACTATTGTCTAATTTTTT